>Ga0208355_1000821_pt1 | contig 14085 bp, 11 predicted proteins | sample NGESurdeep072012_6_FD_184458 | JGI IMG/M metagenome (GOLD analysis project Ga0208355, IMG submission 184458) | Arctic peat soil microbial communities from Barrow, Alaska - NGEE Surface sample 210-3 deep-072012 (SPAdes) | ecosystem: Environmental > Terrestrial > Soil > Wetlands > Peat ... | reverse complement strand
ATCGCCCGAGGCGCTGTAGTAAAAGCCCAGCAGCCACCCGCTGACGTCCGGCTCGATCTCGGCTTCGGCGCGACCCGGCTGCTGAAAGTACTCGATGTATGGCGGACTTCCAAAACTCGAGTGGATTCGCGCCAGCCAGTTTGTTGTTCGTCACGAGATTCCCGAGGAAGGCCGAAACAGCAGCTCGCGTGAAGTATGTCTGGTTCAGGACATGATCCAGCTCTCGCAGCAGCGGTACTTGGACTTTCTTGGAGAACTGGCAGACCCACCTATCGACATGCTCCGGCGTTGGCGACGCGAGTTCACCTGTCCGGTAGTCGGCGACGGTCTCTGCAATCGAAGCCAATAGGTGCGCGCGATCCGTCATCGGTCGCCTCCCCCGATGAGCTCGCCGAGAAGACCCTCGGTCTCTTTCTCAACTGCCAGAATGTCGCCGCGAATCTCTTCGAGCGTTCGCAGCGGTTGCGGCTTGTAGAAGTGGCGAGTGAAACTGATCTCGAAGCCGCTCTTGGTCTTGCTCTCGTCGATCCAGGCGTCCGGCAGGTAGGGCAGGACTTCGCGGCGGATGAATGCTTCGATGCCGCGTTGCTCCAATGACGGTACCTGCTCGGTGTCACGCAGGTGGGTGTCGGGCTCGTATTCCACGACGGAAGGCTTGCCGTCCAGGGTTACTTCGGACAGTCCGTGCAGCGGATCGGGCCGAATCTTTCCGGGCTTGTGGACTTTGGCAATCACCGGCGGCGCCGATTCCTCGCGCCAGCTCACCGCTTTGAGGACGAGCTTCAGGTCAGCGGCGGACAGCTTGCGATCGAGCTTCTTCAGCGCGGTTTCCACCGCATCGCGGAAAACGTTATAGTCTGTAAACAGCTCGCCGCCAATTTCGCGCCGGAGCAGAGTGGCGGTCTCGACCAGCCCCGCGTCATGTGTCCAGGTGTCCGCGTCGAGCAGCTTTTTTCTTTTCTTATCGGGCAAGCCCTTCCTGGGCGCGGCATTGTCTTCGTCGTCGCCCGTGTCTTCGTCGCCGTTGCCGTTGCCCCATTCGGCCAGACGCGTCTCCAATGCCTTCCGGACGCTATCGAATTTCTCGAAAAGCGCCTCCCCAAATTCGTCATATAACGCGGAGCGGATATCCTCGTCGCCGGAGGCAAAGCGCAGAGACCCAACGGCCTTTGGCGCAAGCTGACTGTGGAGCCTCAACGGCCGCTCGACTGTCACCTTCCAGTAGCCAAAGGCTTCGTTGCTGAAAATCTTCGATTGCTCATTTTCTTCGAACCTCAGATACGTGTCGCAAATCCGGCGAATGTCGTCTTCCGTCAGCTCGCAATTCTTTTTGCCCAGATTCTTGCGCAGCGGCTTGAACCATTGCGTCGCGTCGATCAATTGCACTTTGCCCTTGCGGTGATCAGGCTTGCGATTGGTGAGCACCCAGATATAGGTCGCGATGCCGGTGTTGTAGAACATGTTGAGGGGAAGCGCGACAATGGCCTCGAGCCAGTCGTTCTCGATGATCCAGCGGCGGATGTTGCTCTCGCCTTGTCCGGCATCGCCGGTGAATAGCGACGACCCGTTGTGCACTTCGGCGATCCGGCTGCCGAGCGGCGTCTTGTGGTTCATCTTCGACACCATATTGGCGAGGAAGAGCATCTGCCCGTCGCTGGAGCGCGTGACCAGAGAGAGCTCCTGGCCCCCGTGCTGCACTTTGAAGCGCAGGTCGCGCATGCCGTCCTTGCCGCCCAGCGCTTCGAGGTCCTTCTTCCAGCTTTTGCCGTAGGGCGGGTTTGAGAGCATGAAGTCGAACTCTTGGGCCGGGAAGGCATCGTGGACGAGGGTGCTCCATTCCGCCCCGCCGACCATGAACTCGGCATTGTCGCCCTCGCCCTTGAGCAACATGTCTGCTTTGCAGACCGCGTAGGTCTCGGGGTTGATCTCCTGACCGTACAGGTGCGTGACGACCTGCTTGCCACGCGCTTCGGCTAGAGCCTGCAAACGCTCCTCGGCCACTGTGAGCATGCCGCCCGTGCCGCAGGCACCATCGTAGAGTAGGTAGGAGCCGGACTCGATCTGCCCGGCGATGGGAAGGAAGACGAGGTCGGCCATGAGTTTGACCGCATCGCGCGGCGTCCAGTGCTCGCCGGCTTCCTCGTTGTTTTCCTCGTTGAAACGCCGCACCAATTCCTCGAACACAGTGCCCATGGCGTGGTTGTCGAGGCCAGGCTGCTTGACCGAGCCGTCGCTATTGAGCGCGGGATTCGGGCTCAGGTTGATTTCAGGGTCAAGGAACTTCTCGATCAGCGTGCCCAATGCATCGGCTTTCGAGAGCGTAGTGAGCTGGTTTCGGAATTTGAAGTTATCGAGGATCTCCTGAACGTTTGGCGAGAATCCGTCGAGGTAGGCCTCGAAGTCGGCCTTGAGCTGCTGCTGGCTGCCGCGTGCCCTCAGGTCGCGCAGGGTGAACTTCGAAGTGTTGTAGAAGGCCTGGCCGGCAGCCCGGCAGAGCGCCGCGCGTTGCTCGGTGATACCGGCCACGTCGAGCATCTTCTTGGCGTCGAGCACCGCCTGGTTGGTCGGCTCCAGCACTGCGTCGAGCCGCCGCAGCACGCACATCGGAAGGATGACATCGGGGTATTTGCCGCGCTTGAAGAGGTCGCGCAGAACGTCGTCGGCGATGCCCCAGAGGAAAGAAACGATCTTGTTGTGCGTTGCCTGATCCATGCTCACCCCTTCGGTGGCCTGCCGTAAGCCTTTGCCCGGCCTGCCCGGCCGCTAGATCGGACCGGGTCGTCGCAGGGCGAGTTGATGATCGGATTCTCGATAACGACTTGACTCATAGTGTTCGGACCCTTTGCATGCCCGGTCTTTTGCTCATCGATTGTTCAATGCACCACGAAACGCCATGCAGCGACAAATGGCAACCCAATTATCGCGTCCGCGCAAGAACATGATTGGTTTTTCGAGATAGCTGCGGGTATTCAGGGCGTGGTCACGAGGTGACCCGTTTTCGCTTTCGCGTCGAACGGGCGGATGCGGATTTCGACGGTGCGGCCAAGCGCCATAAGCCAAGCGGTGAGCCGGTCGATGGTCACGCTCTCCATGCGCCCACGAAGGACCTTGGATAGTGTAGGCTGGTCCGTTCCGCAACGACGCGCGGCCTCCAGTTGCGTAAGTTTTCGTCTCTTGATGGTTTCGCTTATGGCGGTGATGAGCCTGCTTTTCGCGGTGAGTTCCGCCGCTTCGGCAGGCGTAAAGCCAATGTCCGCGAACACGTTACCGCTGCTCTTGTGAACAGGAATTTCGGCCATTGTCTTACCTGTCGGAACTTCGGGCTGGCTCTCTGGTCCAGACGACATGTCCCGCGGTGGCGATTTCGATATCGACTTGCCTCGCGACGGTCAGCAGCAGAAGGCTCGGGTCTTCCATACCCCATTCGACGTACGGCACCGAAAAATGAGACGCGGCAATCAGGCTGTCTCCGACTAGCCGACCCTTAACCTCCATTACGATTTGGTGTCCTGCCCCGTGAAGTGTCAGGACTCCTTGCAGCTTTGCTTGAAACTGACCGTCTGTCCCTAGCTGACCGGTGACCTGCTGAGGCGTGAAAGTGATTTCCGGATACTTTTGAACCTCGAGAACGCTGTCCTTCATACGGTTATCACGCGCACCAACGCCACTGTCACCGCTTCTGGCCTCGACTGTGATGGAGCCGCCGGCTTCGCCAGTGCCTGGATCGGCCTTGATGATTCCATGCTCAAGCTTGAACGTTCCGTGCATAGTATGGAGCGCGCCCGGCAAGCGAAACTCAATCAGTGTTTTTGACGGGTCGAGCTCCAGCGTTCCGGATCGCAATTCCGCCGCTGCAGCCTGATGCACAAGGGCCGCCATGGCGAGCACGAATACGAACGCGCGAATACTAAATGACATTTATGACGCGGCGTGCCATCCCCAATGCTTCAGTCCAGAAGCCGGTCGAGGTATGCATCAGCTTTACGACGGCATCTATAGCGTCCACGAATTCATCGAGTTGCGCCTCATTAATTGTCAGCGCGGGCGCGACCTTCAGCACCATAAAATTATTGCCGCATATTTGACTGAAGATCGCCTGGTCCCGGAACAGCCGCATCACCAGGACTTGTCCGAACATCGCGGGATGTATCCGCGAAAATGTCTCGAACAGGATTCTGAAGCGAAGTTTCTTGGGCGGCTGGAACTCGATCGCGGACATCATCCCGAGTCCCCTGACTTCCTTGATCATCTGGTACTGCGACAAGCGCGCGATCAGATGCTCGCGAAGCTGCTGCCCCAAGTGTGTAGCTCGCGCGCCCAGATTTCCGTCTTCGAGCACGTCCAGAGTGGCCAGCCCGGCTCGCATCGAGAGGCTATTCTCGCTGTAAGTCGAGGTGTGAATGATGGAACGCTTGAACGAGGTATAAACAGAATTGTAAATCGCGTCTGACATCAACACCGCGCCAGAGGGAACCAGTCCGCCGCTCAATGCTTTCGCTAGAATTACCATGTCGGGTTCGACGCCAAAGTGATGAGCCGCGAGAAAAGATCCGGTTCGATACATCCCGGTTTGGACTTCATCCAAGACGAACAGTGTGCCATAACGGCGACACAACGCTTGCACGTCTTTCAGATAGTTTGTCGGGGGTATTATTACGCCAGCTTCGGCCTGAATCGGCTCGACGACGAATGCCGCGAATCGCTTGGTGGATAATTGCTGCGCGAGTTGATCGGCGTCACCGAAAGGAACCGCCCGCGTCTCCGGAAGCAACGGGCCAAATTCCGCGGTCCAGAACGGATTATCCATCAGCGACAGCGCACCGCAAGTGAGTCCATGGAAGCCGCCGCTGGCGTAAAGTATGCCAGCCCGGCCAGAGTGAGCGCGGGCAAACTTGATGACTGCCTCGACGCCCTCGCTTCCCGAGCTGCAAAAGAAGACCTTGGATAACCTCCCGCCCGCCTGCCCACACAGGCGCTGAGCCAGCTCCCCGGCGATTTCCGGCACGTGGCCTTGGAGCATCGCCGGCCCGTTGCGATCCAGTTCCTCCTTGATCGCGCGTGCTACGCCGGGATGATTGTGGCCGACATTGTGAACACAGTAACCGGAATTGAAATCCAAAATGCGCCGACCGTCAGCGGTAGAAAGTTCCGACCCGATACAGGTCGCGTAACGCACATTCATCCCGAGAACATCGAGCAGCCGCACCCACTGAGGATTGACGTATTTTTCGTACAGTGCCTGCTGTGCCGATGAGTCTTTTGCCTCTGACATAAGGTTGATCCTCATTTCACTTGGAAGATTTGTTTCGTATCGTGTTACACTGCATGAACGATGATGATGAAGATTTCACTCCCGATAGCGTGGCTTTTTGGTCTCGCTCTGCTGATCGTGGGCTGTTCAAGCTCGCAGGAGACAGCCGCTCCGGAGGCGACTTTCTCGAGTTCTGCGAACGCGGTCAGCACCGACCCGCAAGTGAACGCGATCCTCGAGAGCTCTTGTTATGAGTGCCATTCGACCGGGGGAAGGGCTCCGTGGTATGCGGCTGTTTCGCCGACCCATCTCGCCGCCAACTCCGCGCGCGGTGTGCTGAATTTTTCCGATTGGCAGACTTACGATACTCAGAAGAGATCTGCAGCGCTGAAGAGTATCGAACACTCCGTTAGCGCTGGTTCGATGCCGCCCGGAGATTACACACTGTTCGATCATTCGGCACGCCTGACCGATGATCAGAAACAGGCGCTCCTGAAGTGGGCTTCGCAGCCCGCCGTACCTGCACATTGACGCGATCGAATCGAACCACATCGAGAATACCCTTCAGTCGTCGAGGCTCACGAAACGGATGAGTCCGGCGCCGAGCAAAATCATCCCTATGCCCACCGTTGCCGCGAATGGCCGCAACGCCGCGGACGGCGGTTGGTTGCGAATCATCAAATCGTTGAATGCCTGCATGGTCCACATCGTCGGCATCCACCGGGCGAGTTCGCGCATCCATCCAGGCTCAAAGTCCAACGGCCACCAGCATCCGCCGATCGCCGCCATCGCCATGCTGACCGTTACGCCCAACGGCATCACCGAATCGTGAGCGCGCGAAATCGACGCGACCACCAGTCCCAGCGCAGCGGCCGCGAAAGAGATTCCGACCGTCGGTATGAGCAACGCGAGAGGGTTGCGTCCAAGCGTGATTCCGAACAGCGCCCATCCGACTGCGAACAGCAACACCATTTGCACAACCCCGACGATGAAACGCGCGAATAATTTTCCGAGCAGAAGACCGGTAACCGGAGCGCCACTGACCTGAAGGCGCTTGAGGGTCCCCCAATCGCGCTCATCGAAGAGCGTCAGCGCGATTCCCAGCATCATGCCGATCAGGAGAAACGTGATGCCGAATCCGGGGACGTACTGATCGAAGGCATTCACAGCCACCGCTTCGCCCTCGATCGCGGGTTGCTCGACGAATCCAAGATCTCCGGGGAGCGTGGGCGTATGCGACGCTTGGAAGGGCTCGAGGTCGCCAATCAGATTGCCGTCGCGCAACTCAGGTCCCTTCGGAATCTTGATAGAAAATGCATCCACCGAAGCCGTTCTAGGAAGGGTTGGGTCGAACTTGGGCGCAGTCACCGGCTTGGCAAGTTCCGCCAGCTCAGTCTCAGAGATGGGCTTTGGAAAAGAGGGTAGCGGCGGAATATCCGACGCGTGGCTGCCCGCCATTGTCTTCAGCTTTGCGAGCCAATCTTCGAAAGCGCGCTGACTCGACTGCAATTGCGTCAGGTAGTTCTGAATCTCCAGCAGTATCGCCTGGCGCTGGGAGAGCTGCCGTTGCACGTCCGCCCAGGCCTGCCCCTCGCGCGTTTTTATTGTCGCTTCAGTCGCATCGCTGACTTGTTTGAGTGTGGCGTCGATCTGCGTGCGAATCGAAATTTCCAGCGCGGTCTGGGTCCGCTCGATTTGCGAGCGGACCTCCGATTGCTCCGATGTTATCTCTATCGAGAGCCGCTTGATTTTTTCGCGAAGATCCTTACCAGAGGCCTCGATTTGCACTTGCGCCGCCGTCCACGCTTGTTCGGTGACTCTTCGGCACAATTCGTCGATACGAAGTTCGAGCGCGTTGACCTCGACTCGCCTGACTGGATCGACGAATAGAATCAGCCGAGGCTGGTGGCCTGCGGCAACTGCCGCGCTGGTTCCCGCCGGAATCACCATCGCAATGGGCGTCCGGTCGCGTTGACTTACGAGGCGTCGCGCTTCAGCCGGGTCATCGAGCATTTCCAAAGTGAGGTTGCACTCCTGGTGCAGTGCTTGAATTATTCCGTGGGACGCTTCTCCGCGATCGAGGTTGACCACGGGCAGGCGAAAAGAATTCGCAACACCGCCGTACAAACTACCGAGCGAATATCCTGCAACCGTGATGATTACGACCGGCGCGAACAGCAGCATGAACAGGACAATCGGATCCTTGACCAGGAGCCGAGCCTCGTTTTGCACAGTGAGCCATATTGCACGAAGCATAGCCGACACCTTCAGAGCACTTGGTCTCGCAGCATACGGCCCGTCAGTGCGATGAAGGCGTCCGACAGATTCGGGCTATGTAAGTTGAAATCGATAACATTCACGTCCAAGGTCCGAAGCCCATGGAGCACCTCGGCGACCTGGGCGAGACTGTTCATCTCGAGGGTTGCTTTGCCTTCGATTCCGATCGCGCCTATCTCACGCACACCGGCGAGCCTGCCGAAGCGCCCCTTCGGCAACTGCCCGCGATAGGTCAGCTCGATGCGAGGCCGGCCGCCTCCGAGCGAAATCACCTTTTCGAGGTCGCCCTCGGCGACTAGTTTGCCGCGATCGATCAGTAGCACGCGCTCGCAAATGCGTTCCGCCTCCTCCATGTAATGGGTGCTGTAGATTATCGCCGCGCCGCCATCCGCGTAGCGCCTGATCCGCGCCAATATCTGTTCGCGCGATTGGAGATCGACGCCGACCGTCGGTTCGTCCAATAGCAGCACAGGAGGACGGTGAACAATTCCACAGGCGAGGTTGAGAAGCCGCTTCATTCCTCCGGAGAATCCATGCATCGGATCGTCGGCCCGGTCGCTGAGACCCACCTCATCGAGTACCCGCTTGCAGCTCTCCTTCGCGTCGTCTCGCGAGAGTCCCTGCATCCGGGCGAAATGCCAGACGTTTTGCGCGGCGCTCAGCGTTGGGTATAGCGCGAGCGATTGCGGCACCAGCCCAAGCATGCGGCCTAGCCCGCGCCGATCAGTTTTGGGCGCCTTACCATTGATCAGAACACGACCGCTATCGGGTCGAAGCAGAGTGGCAAGGATCGAAAGCGTTGTGGTCTTGCCCGCGCCATTGGGTCCCAGCAACCCGGCAATTTCACCCGGCCTCAGCGCGAGACTGACGTTGTCGAGCGCGAGACGAGTACCGTAGCTCTTCGATATTTCGATCGCCTCGAGGATTGGTGCCTCAGCCAAACTCATTTTGGTATTACGCCGCCGTCACCATCATCCGCATTGCGCCGCCCATCAGGGCGTTGAATGCCCCCGGATGCCGCATCAGCGAGTTGATTATTGCTCGCCGAACGCGAGGATGACGCGCGATCATCAACAAGCCGTTGGTGACGAACCAGTAACCGCGATAGACGCGCCGCGCCTCGCGTTCGTAAGCTTGCATGCTCTCCCGCGTGGCCCCGCGCTTGAGAATTTCAGCCAGATGCTTGCCCAGTATCAGCGCCGAGTTGAACGCGACCGACAGTCCGTCGCCGGAGATCGAATCTACGAATCCTGCTGCGTCACCGACCAGCACCATGCGATTGCTGTTGCGACGAGTCGCGGCGCGCGCCATCGGCCCGGCTCCTCTAACCGATGAAATCGCCGGGGCGTTCCCGAGCCGCGCCAGTAGGGCGGGAAAGCGGCTCGCCAGAACGGGTATCTTCGGCTGCTCGATGACTCCATCTTCCCAGACAAAATTGATTCCGACACTTTCGTCGGAGACCGGAGTCACCACCGCTTCACTCTTGGCGTCCACATAGACTTCAACGAAGTCGGTCCAAGGGCGAATTTTATAATGCTGACGTAGCGCGAACCGGCGCCGGGAGCTCGGAGCCGCCTCGAGACCGGCGGCCTTTCGGAGCGACGAGTGGAGTCCGTCTGCCGCAACGATCAGCCTTCCGAATATTTCGCCCTCGGTCGTGTACGCGACTGCTTCGCTCGAGGTCGCCTTGTAGCCATTGACCGAGCATCGATGACGTAACACCGCCCCGAGTTCCTCCGCGCGCCGGGCCAGCGCCTCGACCAGTACCGTGCGCCTGATGCCCATCCCTTTGGAAGGCATGCGCGACTGCGCCGCGGAACCGTTTTCCTGGATGAAACGAATTCCGGCGAATGGATAAGACGTCGTGTGATCGAAACGATCGGCGATCCCCAGGCGCTCGAGAGCTTTCACGCCAGGCGGCAGCACGCCTTCGCCACAAGCCTTATCCGGCGGGAAATCGTGGCGCTCGACGACTACGACGGAAAGCCCCTGTTCCGCCGCGACAATTGCGACGGCGAGCCCCGCGGGTCCGCCGCCGACTACGACGAGATCCCATATCTCGCTCGCGGGCGCCGATGCGCAGCTGGCGGCGAAAGTGCTAGCCATTCGGCGTCACCATTGCAGCAGGACCAACTCGCCGCAGAAGCCGGGACCCATCGAGAGCAGCATCCCGTAGTCGCCTGGAAGAGCGACGTTCGACTCCAGAAAGTCAGCCGCCACGAACAACACTGACGCGGAGGACAAATTTCCAATCGACGCGAGCGATTTCCACGATCGCTGCAGGCTGCATCGTGGTACTTCGAGCGCCGCCTCCATGGCCAGCAGCACTTTCGGTCCACCCGTGTGAGCGATCCAATGCTTGATGTCGCGTCGTGAAAGCCGGTACTCGTCGAGGAACAAATCCACTCCCTGACGCAGTTTATTTCGCACGAGGTCTGGAACTCCTGCCGAGAGCACGATCTCGAAGCCGGCGTCCCCGATGTGCCAGCCCATCATTTGCTCGGTGTCGTGAAAGAACATCGATCGCGAGGCGACTATCCTCGGCAAACTCGGCTCGCTGTTTTTCTCTCCTCCGTTCACGATCACCGCCGCAGCTCCATCTGCAAAAAGCCCCGAGGCGATAACGTTGGCAACCGACTGATCCTTCAGCTGGAGCGTGAGCGAGCAAAGTTCTACTGAAACAAGAAGCGCCGTATGGCTCGGGAAGGCACGCAGGTAGTCCGCAGCTCGGGCCAACCCCGCCGCTCCGCCAACGCAACCGAGACCGAAGATCGGCGTTCGCTTCACGTCGTCTCGCATCGACAGTCGATTCACGAGTTTGGCGTCGATGCCTGGCGACGCGATGCCCGTCACGGTAGTGAAAAAAATGTGGTCAACGTCCGTCGGCGACAGCCCTGCTTGCGAGAGCGCCGATAAGGCCGCTTCTTCGCCGAGTTCGGTCGCGCGTTCGATCCACTTGTCGTTCATCTTCGAGAACGAATCGAGTGCGCGATAATCCTCCATCGGGAGAGCCAGATGACGTCCGCGAACACCGACGGAGCGATGGAGCCGCTCGAAGCGAGCGCGGCCTGCGTCGCTGCCGTCCCATTCTTTCCAAAGCGCCGCGGAAATCACTTCCTGCGGATAGTAGTTTTGCGGTAGAGCGCGGCCGATCGATCGCAATACCGGGTGCTTCGTGGCCGAAAGCTGATGCCTTGCAGTGCTGTCCATCTTAATCGAGATTCCCGCGCCTCCCGACTGTCGGTCTTCTGAGCCGGCAGTCTCCTTAGAACTTCAAAGCACGATTCATGTCGTCCGCGCATAGAGGCGAGAAGCAAGGCAGCAGCGACAGGTGCACGTTCCTAGCAAACCGCCTGCCATCCGTTTACGCTGGTATCAACAGGCAATCGCGAGGCTTCTCATCTCCGCCCCTCTGCTGCGATGCCAGCTGTACAAAAATTTGAACGCAAGGGGCGAGCTTTAGGTTCAAATTTTTGAACGAAATGAGATAAGGCTCATGAATTTTGCACCACTGTCGAAATAATCTGTTCACAAAGATGGCGGCATCGCGTTTGCTCATAAGACCGTTTCCTTCGGAGACGGACAGGCGGCGATTGTTGCCACGGCTCGATCCGTTCGGGCGGCTCGCCAAGGCTGACCAAAAATGACCGAGCATAAACCAAGCAAAAATCTCTGGGCGCTTAGTTCCCTCGCCAGCACTATGGGCGATGGCGGCGCGGACTTCGCCGCAGACGACCAAGAATCTTTTGGCCGGCAAGAATTCGTTTTTGCCTCTCTCAACCTCCTGCTGATCGGGGCGCTGTTGGCGCTCCAGGCAATTTCTAGGCTCGTCCGCGGCAGGCCTTCCGCGTCGGTCATCATCGTCCTGGCGGTTGGTCTGACGGTCCAGGCAGCTCACCTCGTCTGGCTTCGCAGGAAGAACGCAACAATTTCTCGGGGAACACGACGATTCCTCACGTTCTGGTCTCTAGGATTCAACTCGACGCTGGCGTTGGTGCTCACCTCGTTGACCATCAGGGGAGACACTGCGTACTACGCCCTGATGCTTCTTCCCATACTCGAAGCATCTTTCAGGCTCGGCCTTGGCGTCACGATCGCGGTGATCGGGCTGGCGGACTTCATCAGCTTCATGGGCGCCTATGGCCTGAAAGTCGGCGAGTACATCGAAGCAGGCGCAATGTCGGTAATTTACAGCGTGATGGGAGTGCTGGTGTGGCTCCTAGTCAACAATCTTCGCACGCGCGAGGCAAAATTCGTGCACAATCTCGAGGAACTCGAGCGCACCCGTCAGCAATTGCTCTCTGAAGAGAAGCTCGCCGCGATCGGCCGATTATCCAGGGCAATCGCGCACGAGATCCGAAATCCCGTTGCGATGATTTCCAGCTCTCTGGCGACCGCTACCCGGCCCGGTCAGGACGAAACAGAACGCGAAGAAATGTTCTCGATAGCGGCGAAAGAAGCCGTGCGACTCGAGCGGCTCACCACCGACTTCTTGGTTTACGCGCGTCCGCGTCCCGTGCAGATCGCGCGGGCAAACCTCGCCGACACGTTGAACTACGTCGCTACCGTCGCCCGCGCGCACGCGGCCAATGAAGGTGTAACGATCGATGTGACCGTCGATAGCACGCTTGAGGGGGAGTTCGATGCAAACCAGATGCATCAGGCGCTCTTGAACCTGGTGCTGAACGCAATCGATGCATGTCATCGAGGTGATTTGGTGAAGCTCAACGCTCAGATGAACGGAAATGGGACCATCCGAATCGACGTAGTCGATCCGGCTGGACCGATCTCCGCTGAAATTGTGGCGCGCATTTTCGAGCCGCTGTTTACCACCAAGCAGGGCGGCAACGGACTCGGTCTCGCGATCGCGCGCAACATCGCGCGCGCGCATGGCAGCGATATCGTGTTGAGATTCAACGAGACACGGCGGGTATGCTTTTCCATTGAGATACCGGCACACTTCCCGAGCCAATCTCTCAATTAGGGGCCACACAATGGGCAAGATACTCGTTGTAGATGACGAGCCGCATTTGCGGCGGATACTGATCTCCAATCTGAAGCAGCAACATCACGAGGTGATCGAGGCTGCCGGTGTCGACGATGCGCGAGGCGCGCTTGGGGAGTACACATTCGACGCTGTCATAACAGACCAGAAAATGGGCGATGGTGAAGGCTTGGACGTCCTGGCTGCGGCGCGGGAGGCCGATCCGACTTTGTCAGTCGTTTTTCTGACCGCGTTTGCGACCATTGAACTCGCGGTGGAAAGCATGCGCCGCGGCGCATTTGATTTCATTACCAAGCCCTTCGTTCCTGAAGTATTGCTGGCGTCAGCCACGCGCGCGATGGAACACACGCGACTTGTGCGTGAGAACAGCAGGCTTCGCGACACGTTGGTGCGCCTTGAAGGCTCATCAGAGATCAGGGGGCGCAGTCTCGCAATTCGCCAACTTCGCGAGAAAATTGCGCGCGTTGCACCAACCAACGCCACCGTTCTCGTCACTGGAGAAACTGGAACCGGCAAGGAGTTGGTCGCCCGTGCAATTCATCGCACCAGCCTGCGTGCCGAAAAGCCCCTCATCGCCGTCAATTGTGCGGCGTTTACCGAAACGCTTCTGGAAAGCGAGCTGTTTGGAAACGAGCGGGGAGCGTTCACCGGCGCGGACCGCGCGCGCGAGGGAGTTTTCGAGGCCGCAAACGAAGGCACACTTTTTCTGGACGAGGCCGCCGAAATGTCGCTGGCGGCGCAGGCCAAGCTGCTGCGGGTGCTGACAGACGGGCTAGTCACGCGACTCGGATCAAGCAACCCCCGCCACACCGATGTGCGGCTGCTGGTCGCGACCAACAGGGATTTGAAGCGGCGGGTACAGGAGGGCCGTTTTCGCGAGGACCTCTACTACCGGCTGGCTGTAGTTCCGCTCACGGTTCCTGCTCTGCGCGATCATCGCGAGGATATACCCGAGCTTTGCGCCCTCTTCCTGGTGCAAGCTGTGCGCGATCTGAACACGCCACCTCGCAGAATCAGCGCCGAGGCGATGCGCACGCTCCTCAGCTACGATTTTCCCGGTAATATCCGTGAACTTCGTAACCTTATCGAGCGCGCATGCATTCTCTCAACTGAGGAGGAAATCACTCCGGAGAACTTCCCGGTATCAACGCCTCGCAGCGCAAATGGCGTCGCGCCCCGCAGCTCCGCCGAGATCACTCCCGACCAGCTCGCCGAGATGATGCCCGAGACGCACAATCTTCGAGAGTTCCTCGCCTCGCTGGAAAAAGCGGTGATTCAGCGCGCGCTGAAAATAACCGATGGCGCACAGGCCGAAGTCGCGCGCCGGCTTGGAATGTCGCGAAGCGATCTTTCATACAAGCTCGGCAAGCACCGCATCAAAGATGCGGCGGGTTGAAGGTTAGTTCGTAGTTAACGCATCTGGGTATCACTGATTCTGGATTTGCTCGAGAACGAATCGCTCAAGAGTTTGGTTACGGCGGGGCAAGTCTACCTATTTTGGAGTAGCGTCGAATCCGTGGCGGATGCTCAGAGGTACCCATACGCGGCGCGT
>Ga0208355_1000818_pt1 | contig 14110 bp, 14 predicted proteins | sample NGESurdeep072012_6_FD_184458 | JGI IMG/M metagenome (GOLD analysis project Ga0208355, IMG submission 184458) | Arctic peat soil microbial communities from Barrow, Alaska - NGEE Surface sample 210-3 deep-072012 (SPAdes) | ecosystem: Environmental > Terrestrial > Soil > Wetlands > Peat ... | reverse complement strand
TCGACAACTGATTTGGGAATCCCCAACGTATCGGCGGCGCTGCAAAATAGAACGGTGTTCCGCGTTTGATTCTGATCCGTTCTCGTGCAAAGCCCGCCTAACTGAAGACAGGCCCTAGCCTAATTAACTATTTTTTTTGGAGACGTGGTTGCCTGACGACCCAATCCAAGGATTTGGCGAAAGGATCATTCGGCGCGCTCGCTTACCGACTGCAGCACTGCTTGCGCTTCCTCTCGTAGCCATCGCGATAAGGTATTTCATTTTTCTGGTTGACCACAATTTCGGGATTATTTCTGCGCTTGATCAACTGAAAAAGGATGTGGCCGTATTTGCATATTTAAGCGCGATCCCAACAATTGCGCTCGCATTTTCTCGCGAATTACAGGTTCATCAAGGTCTAGATCGTTTGCTCGGTGTGCGCGGCGAAGTGAATCGGCGCATTGCGACATTGATGCAGGCCCTCGCGGAATCCTCTGGGTATGAACATCCAGAAAGGATTATCGCAAACAAAATCGAAGCAATGAAGTGGTTCTACGTCTATGCGAATGTACCATCTGCTCTTCGGACATACGCCTTTGAAGTTTGGGAGGGATATTACGTAGGATTATATTTGTCCGTCGCGAGTGCGATTTCATTTATTGTCTGCTTGCTGCTCGCGATTCTTTTCGAAGACCGTATCGCAATGGCGTTCGCAATTCTTAGCCTTTTGATTTTTCTAGTCGTATGGGCAGTTCGTCATTGGCATACAGTGCCAAGATTAATGCATATTCCCGCTCAGCAAATTGGAGAAATTGTACCATCAGGTGAGGTATTAAACGAGGCAAGGCGGCGTTTTGGCTAGACGTAGAACCGTACGAAATCCGGATATTCGAGTTGAGAGCTCTGCGCCTTCTCAACGGCAATCAGCATTTTCAGTTCGATGGTCCGCTCCGATTCTCGCGAAAGAAGGCGTAACTAACATTGCAGATTTTGGTAGCGGGACGCTACGAAATCTCCGCGTGCAAGAGAAAAATTTTGACGAGATTGTTCTCGTCGAGACCGAGATTAAATGCAAATCATTGCAGGGTGAGGTCGCTGGCAAGAACCACATTCGACTTCAATCCACCGGGGCTTTTCAGGATGATCAAACAGTATATGACGCTATTTTTTTCATCTCCGTCCTTCACATAATTCCCGACCCGAAATATCGTCAGAGAGTAGTAAAAATGGCTGCTGCCAAAATTCGACCTGGCGGTTTCATCGTGGTTGATGTTCCACAGAGTGAAACTTATTACAATCGACGACTAAAAAAACTACCTCACCACAAAGATGGTTATTTGCTGCGTTGGGGCAATCACTACACTTTTTACAAGAGTTTCTATTGCAACGAGCTTGATGCAATGTTTCAAAAGATTCCCGGTCTTCAACTTTTTCAAAAAATCCATTATTGCAAACACCTAATTCGTATATGGAAGATGCCGGGGTAACGCTAAAGTCCGATGACCCTTCAAAATCGAGTGAATCCATTTGGTGAGTTAATTTCAATTCCTGCTCGCGGAATGTTTCTGGGAAATCGCGGCGGGCGCATTCATCGCAACGGCCAATTGATTGGTAAGCGCCGTTGGGCTTCTCGACGTTGGATTTGCTGTCTTCTCGAATTTAGGGAACGGCATCGTGAGGTTTGGGCCGAAGGCTATACTCAAGTGTTTTTCCTAGATGAACCAACGGCACTATCCGCTGGCCACCGACCTTGCTTTGAATGCCGGCGGCGTGACGCCAAATCTTTCGCTGCGTGTTGGCAGTGCGCATTTTGTCTGACGAAAGCTCTGCATGCTCCGGAGATGGACGAGTTACTTCACGCTGAACGGGTTTATGGCCGTGCTAAGCGTATCCATCGACGGCCGATCGATGTGCTTCCTGACGGCGTTTTCATTGCGCTTCCGACAGCCGGCACTTTTGCAGTACGCGGCGACAAACTTTTGCCTTGGACCCCGGGCGGTTACGACCAGCACGTTGCTCGTCCGCTATCCATCGACGTCGACGTGCTGACGCCGCCGTCGATCGTGGCAGTCCTCGGCGCCGGCTACCGGCCGCTCTGGCATCCGAGCGCAAATTAGATTTTCAGGGTGGCTCAATCGGCGCCATGACCGGCCCGGCCGGCACGCGGCGGGCCCAGGCGAAGTACACGATGCCCGCCATGACCAGCAGCATCGCCACCACCAGCGCGACGCAGGCCGGCCAGCCGGCGAGCGTCCAGGCGAGCCCGCCCAGCGCCGCGCCGAAACTACCGCCGATGTAGAAGCTCGTCACATAGAGGCCCACCGCCGAGGAGCGGCCGGCCTTGGCGGTGATCGTCACATAGCCGGTGGAAATCGCCTGGCAGATCAGCCCGCAGCCGGCGCTGACGGCGAGGCCCAGAATGATGAGCGGCAGCGAGGGTGCCAGCGTCAACGCTATGCCGGCAACCCACAGCGCGATCACCCAAATCATGAAGTGTCGCCGTCCGAATCGGGTGACCGCCCAGCCGATCCACGGCGTGAGCACCGAGCCGACGAGATAGACGACGAAAATCGCGCCGAGCGCGCTGGACGAAAGATTGTATGGCGCGGCGGCGAGATGAAAGCTGACATAAGTGAACGTGCAGATGAAATTAAACAGCACGCCGAAGCCGACCGCGTAAGTCGCGACCAGTTGGCCGTTGCGGAAATGCGCGAGCATCTGCCGCCCGGACGCCAGCAACCCTTCCGAGCGCACGAAGCGGCGCTCATGCGGCAGCAAAAACGCGACCGCGATCGCGCCGGCAAAGGCGATCACCGCGAGCGCATTAAATCCTGCACGCCAGCCGATCAGGTCGGCGAGAAACCCGGTCACCAGCCGACCGCTGAAGCCGCCCAGGCTCGCCCCCGAGCTGTAGATGCCGGCGGCCGTGGTCGCTTCGCGCGGCGGCCATTCGTCGCCGATATAGGCGACGGTGACCGCGAAGATCGGCGGCAGCACCAGCCCCTGCACCGCGCGCCAGAAGATCAGCGCCGACAGGCTGGTCGCCATTCCCACCATCAAGGTCGGCACCACGATCACGAACATCGCCGCGACGATCACCCGCTTCCTGCCCAGCACGTCGGCAATCGCGCCGGTGAAGGGCGCAGTCAGTGCCACCGCCAGGGTGCTGACGGTGATGATGGTGGAGACCTCGGCCGCGCTGGCGCCGAATTCATGCGAGAGCAGGGGCAGGATCGACTGCGGGGCATAGAGATTGATGAAGGCGCAATAGCCGATGAGCCCGACCGCCAACTGGCGCGCAGAAATTGTCGAACGATGCGCAGCGTTCATTGAGAGTCCGATCCGTTTGACGTGCCGGGTCGTAGACCCTCACATTTTGCGTGGCGCATGATCTTTTCCGAAAACCGGTTTCCACTTTTCGGGATCATGCGCTGGGGACCCCGGCCTGGGCAGGAGCGCTTCTACCGGATGAGGCTATCGGGTTTGCATCGAACGCCAAAGGGGAAGGCGGCGGGGCAGCGGATCGCCGGACGCATAGCTTGGCTCAAGCAAGGCCGAGCGCCGCCTTGGCGCGGCGCAGCGTTTCCTCCGGCGAACCGGAGGCGTCGACCAGCGTCCATTGCAGGTCGCCGAGATCGTATTGCTCCTGTCGGCGCGCCACCGCCGCGTCGGCATCGGAGGCATCGCCTTTGCGCCCGCCGACGCGGGAAAGCCGCGTCGCCAGATCGGCGGTCAGGAACAGCCCGTGGAACGCGGCGCCGGCTCCTGCTTTGACAATCGCCGCCCGCTCGCTAGCGTCCGCGAACATCGCGTCCACGATCGCTGAATGGCCGGCACCGGTCACCCGCCGCGCCTTGTCGATGAGCGCGGCGTAGACTTGTGTCGTGACATCGCGGGCGTAGGCCGTCTCCGGCAGGCGATCGGCTTCGGCGACGGCGAACAGAACCTTGCGTTCGACGTCGCTGCGCAGCACCACCGCGCCGGGCTCGGGGAGAATTTCGGCTGCGAGCGCGCGGGCGAGCAGCGACTTGCCGGTGCCCGACAGGCCGCCCACCGCCACTAAAATTGGCGGCGGCGGCGCCAGCAGTTTGCCGGCGAGCGCGAAATAGTCGCGCGCGCTTTGCTCCGCGCCCGCGCCCGCTGCGCCGAGCGCCCGCCGTGCCGCGGCGACCTTGGCGCGGATCGCCGCCCGTAACGACAGGAACAGCGGCAGCGCGGTGAGCGCATCGAGGTCCTCCGTCCGCCGCGTCTCGTTGAGATAGCGATTGAGCACGATATTGGCGGCTTGCGTCAGCTTGCGCTCGATCAGGTCCATCAGCAGGAAGGCGAGATCGTAGAGCATGTCGCCGGTGGCGATCTTGGGGTCGAATTCGATGGCATCGAACAGCACCGGTACGCCGTCGAGCAAAACGATATTGCCGAGATGCAGATCGCCGTGGCCGCGCGCTACCCGCCCGGCGCGCTCGCGCGCGGCCAGCAGCGCCCGCACGCGCTCGAATGCGCCGCGCGTCGCGTCGGTCAACGCGCTCACCGCCCGGGGCGGGAAAAGTTCGGGCGCCGCGCGCAGCTCAACATCGTTCTGGGCGATGATCTCGCTAAGCGCATGGGTGAAATCGGCGGCCTTGGCGATCGGCGCCGCCGCGTGCGCGCGCGCCACGGCCCGCCCGAGCGCGTCGGCGAGCGCGTCGTCGATCCGCCGCGCCGCAGCCAGATGATCGAGCGTCTGCATCTCGTCGAAACGCCGCATCTCCACCGCCCATTCCACCGGTGTGCCCTCGCCGCCGATGGCCAGCGTGCCGTCGTCCGCGCGCGTGATCGCCACCGCGCGGCGGTAGATTGCCGGCGCATAGGGATGATTGACCTCGAGCTCGGCCATGCAGGCGGCCTTGCGTTTGGCCAGGGTGGAATAATCGAGGAACGGAAAGCGCACGGCGCGCTTGATCTTGAGAGCGCGGCTGCCGGCCAGGAATACCGTCGCGGCATGGGTATCGATCCGCTTGACCGGCGCGCCGCCGTGGGTTGCGGGGCGTCCGAGAAAATCGATCACCGCCTGTTGCGAGGTTTCGGCCGGGTTCATCGCGTCCTCAGGTTGATGCTACTATCGATCCGACCAAAATCGCCGGACTGATCCAAATCAATACCCGCCTTGGCCGGATAAGGTCATGATGGGACAAATAAACGGACCCGCTTGTGAATGGAGATTGCCGTGACCACGCTGCCGCACACGTTCAAACGCATCAGGCTCAATCTTGCCCGCTCCAAGGAGTTCCCGCAGGGCTCGGAGCGCCATGGTTACGAATTCGTCGCCCCGCTCGACGACAAGGGCCATATCGACGTGGCGCTCTGGCGAGGCAACCACGAGCATTGCCGCGTGCGCCGGTTCTGGGAAGGCGAGGACGACGAGATCGGCTTTCTGGTGCACAAGCCGGGCGGACCCGAGCATGCGCGCTGGATCTTCGACTACAACCCATCCCGGGCCGACGACGACGAGAGCGGCTACCGCTTCGGCGCCCATGCGTTCCGCCCGGGGGAATATGTCTCGATCCGCAACGAGGACGGCGAGACGCATACCTACCAGGTGATTTCGGTCGAGCCGGCGAGCTGAGCGGCGAATTCCTCCCCTGCATGCGAGCTTTGCGCAGAGCCAAAGTCTATTGACCGGCACGCGGAGGCCCGAAAGAGTGCGCTCCACCGCCGCAAGCCAAGCGGCCATTCAAGGGAGGAGCACAGTGCTCATCGATCATCGGACCTACCGAATCCTGCCGGGCCGGGTGCCGGCGCAGCTCGACCTTTACGGCAAACTCGCCTATCCGGTGCAGCTGCGCCACATGGGCGAGCCGCTCTGCTATCTGGTCGCCGAAAGCGGCGCGCTCAATACTTTCGTGCATTGCTGGGTCTATGAGAATGCGGGCGACCGCGAGCAAAAGCGCGCCAAGATGATGCAGGACCCGGACTGGAAGCATTTCCTGTCGGAGAACGCCAAGGCCGGCAATGTGATCGAGCAGAACACCAGCCTGATGGTGCCTGCCGCGTTTGCGCCCAAGATCCCGATGCCGAAGATCGTGCGCTGAGCCAAGGCGGAGCGGATCGATGCGCAGCAATGACGGTACGCGGACCGGCGGCGAAATCCTGATCGACCAATTGGCGATCCACGGGGTGCGCCACGTGTTCTGCGTGCCAGGCGAGAGCTATCTGGCCGCGCTCGACGCTTTTCACGATTCCAAAATCGCGCTTACCGTCTGCCGGCACGAGAGCGGCGCCGCCATCATGGCCGAGGCGGTCGGCAAGACCACCGGCCGCCCCGGCATCTGCTTCGTCACGCGCGGGCCGGGCGCCAGCAATGCCTCGGCCGGCATCCACATCGCGCGCCAAGATTCCTCGCCGATGATCGTGTTCGTCGGGCAGGTCGGGCGGCATATGCGCGAGCGCGAGGCGTTCCAGGAACTCGACTACCGCGCGGTGTTCGGTTCGATCGCCAAATGGGCGACCGAGATCGACGACCCCGCGCGCATCCCGGAACTGATCTCGCGCGCTTTCCATACCGCCTGCAACGGCCGGCCCGGGCCGGTGGTGATCGCGGTCCCCGAGGACATGCTGATCGAGCGCGCCATGGTGCCGGATGCGAGCGCGTTCGAGCCGGTGGAAACCTGGCCGGGCTTGACCGACATGAGCCGACTGCAAAAACTGTTATGGGCCGCAAAACGCCCGATCGCACTGGTGGGCGGCAGCCGCTGGTCGGAATCAGCCTTCGCCGCGCTGGCGCGCTTTGCCGAGTGCTTTGCGCTGCCGGTGGCGACCACCTTTCGCCGTCAGTATTTGTTCGACGGGCTGCATCCCTGTTACGCCGGCGATCTCGGCATCGGGCCCAACCCGAAATTGCTGGCGCGCGTAAAGGGCGCCGATCTGGTGCTGCTGATCGGCGGGCGCCTGAGCGAGATGTCGACGCAGGGCTATACGCTGCTCGATATTCCCGAGCCGCAGATGAAGCTGGTGCACGTGCATCCGGGCGCCGAGGAGCTCGGCCGCGTCTATCACCCCGCGCTCGCCATTCACGCCGCGCCGACCGCGTTCTGCTCGGCGCTGGAAGGCTTGCAGCTGCCGAACGAGATTGCGTGGAAAGGCGAGGCGGCCACCGCCCATGCCGACTATCTTGCCTGGTCGGAGAAGGCGACGCCGCAGCCGGGCGCGGTCAATCTCGGAGAAATAATGATATGGCTGCGCGATAATTTGCCGCCGGAGGCCATCATCACCAACGGCGCCGGCAATTTCGCCGGCTGGATTCACCGCTTCTACCGCTTCCGCAAATACGCCACCCATGTGGCGCCGACTTCCGGCTCCATGGGCTACGGTTTTCCGGCGGCGGTGGCGATGAAGCTGCTGCATCCCGACCGCGACGTGGTGTGTATTGCCGGCGACGGCGATTTCCTGATGACGGGCCAAGATTTCGCGACCGCCGTTCAGTACAACTTGCCGGTCATCGTCGTGCTCGCCGACAACGGGCTCTACGGCACCATCCGCATGCATCAGGAGCGCGAATATCCCGGCCGCGTGATAGCCACCGCGCTGAAAAATCCGGATTTTGTCGCCTATGCTTTGGCGTTCGGCGGCTATGGCGCGGTGGTGGAGAAGACCGCCGATTTTCCCGCGGCCTTCGCCGCCGCGCAGGCATCCGGCAAGCCGTCGATCATCCATCTCAAGATCGATCCGGAAGCGATCTCAACATTCGCGTCGATTTCCGCCATTCGCGACAAGGCGCTCGCCGGGAGCGGCGGCAAACCCGGCACCCATCGCTGACGGCAGCATCGATCAGCGCTGTTGCATTTTGCGTGTGAATCATCGTTCACTCGTTGCCATGCCCTATCGCCGCACCGAGAACGTGGTTCGCCGTCTGGCCGAGCGCGAGGAGACGATCCTGGCCGCGGCCACGACCATCGCTGCCGAGGGCGGCATGGGCGCGGTGCAGATCGCCGCGGTCGCCGCGCGCGCCGGCATCGCCGCCGGCACCGTCTACCGCTACTTCCCGTCCAAGACCGATCTGATCGCCGAACTGGTGGCCGCCGTTGCCGGCCGCGAGCTTTCCGCCATGGCGGCGGCCGGCGACGCCGCGCCCGGGCCGCTGTCGGCGCTGGCGGCCTGCATCGCCACCTTCGCCGCGCGCGCGTTTTCCGAGCGGCGGCTGGCCTGGGCGGTGCTCGGCGAACCGGTCGATGCCCAGGTGGACGCGATGCGGCTCGACTTCCGCCAGTCGCTCGCCGCCGAACTGGAGGCGCGCATCAAGACCGCGATCGAAGGCCGCCATCTGCCCGACCTGGACGCCGGCGTTGCCGCGCCGGCCATCGTCGGGGCGCTGATGGAAGGGCTGCTCGGACCGCTGGCGGCGTCGCCGAGCGATGACGCCGGCGCGCGCGCAGCGGTGCAGACCGCGACGCTGTTGGCGCTGCGCGCGCTCGGCGTGGTCGATGCGCGCGCCCGCGGCCTGGTGGCGCAATGCGTGCTGCCATAAATCTTGTCATTGCTAACGCGCCGTTGCGCAACGCCGTCGCGGGTTAGTGCAACTCTTCGGCCGCCACATCGGCGAGCGGCAGCGTCACCAGCTTCACGCCGCGTTCGTCGGGATCGTCGGTGGCGTGGAAACCGAGCTCGCCGCACATCTGCAGCATGGTGCTGTTCTCCGCCAGCACCTGCCCGCGCACGCTCTTGAGTCCGTTCGCCTTGGCATAGGCGATCATGTGCTTCATCATCAGCCAACCGAGGCCGTGGCCTTTGAGGCGCGAGCGCACGATGATCGCGAATTCCGCATTCTCGTCGCCGGGGTCGTTATGCAGGCGCACCACGCCGAGCATGCGCCCGGTCGCCTCTTCGATGGCGATGGAGGCCATCGCATGTTTGGTATCGTAGTGGACGAGTTTGTCGATCAGTTCGGGGCTGACCTCACGCATGGCGGCGAAGTAGCGCAGCCGCAAATCATCAGGCGTTATCTCGCTCAGGCAATCCGGATAGAGTGCGGCGTCCGCCACTTCGAGCGGCCGTAGCAACACCGGCGTTCCATCCCGCAATTTGAGGTGGCGCACGACGTTCACGGCGACTCTCCTGTCGTCCCCGCACTCGGGTCCGGCTTCGCCGGCCCGAGCACAGGTTGCGGCGGGGACCCATACTCCGCGGCTCATCGCTAGACCAGCGGCTATGGGTTGCGGGCTTGCCTCGCCCGTGACGACAGAAAGATCAATGCGACATCAGCACCGGCACCGTCATCGTTTCGAAGATGCCGCGGGTGGTGCCGCCGAGGATGAATTCGCGCAAGCGCGAATGGCCGTAGCCGCCCATCACGATCATATCGGCGGACGAATCCGCCGCATAGGACAGGATCGTGGAGGTCACGTCGATATCCGGCGAGGTGATGCGCTTGACGTCCACCTTCAACCCATGGCGGGCGAGATGCTGGCCGAGATCGGCGCCGGGAACTTCGTCGCTCTTGCCGGCCTTGCTGGCGACCATGACGATCTCCACCTGCTTGGCCTTTTCCAGGAATGGCAAGGCGTCGGCGACGGCGCGGGTGGCGGCGCGGCTGCCGTCCCAGCACACCATGACGCGATCGAGCTTCAAGCCCGCTTTCTGGATGTAGGGCACGAAGATCACCGGCCGGCCGGATTCGAACAGCACGCCTTCGTCAACGACTTCCGCCGCCGCCGCCCGGTCGCGTTCGGGCTGGCCGACGATTGCCAAGTCGAAGCGCCGTGCCAGGTGGCCGAGACGTTCGGCGGCGCCGCCGATGCTGGCATTGACGCTGCGGGCTTCATAGGAGACGCCGGCGCGCTTGGCCGCCTGCTCGAAGCGGGCAATCGCGTCGCGCGCCTTTTTCTCCGATTCGCGGCGCTGGGATTCGATGAACTCCGGCGGGATGCCGCCCATGACCGTGCCGGGGATTATCGGATCGTAGCTGAAGGCCACGCCCAGCAGGTGGGCCTCAAACGCATCGGCCACCGAAATGGCGAAGTCGCCGGCGGGATCGCGCTCGCCCAGCCCAAGATTGACGACAATATCCTTGATCATGATGGATTCTCCCGACCGAGTATTGGCTTCAATGAGCATGAATTATGGCGACTGCGGCTGCCCGCGACATTGACCAGGGTCAAATGCCTGGCGCGTCGCCATGTTCGGCCGACCCGCCAAATCGCGTGTTTACGGTCACTTCTTCTTCCCATCCGGGCCGAATTGCTTGAGATAGGCCCATAGGTTGCCGACTTCCGTTTCGTTCTTGATGCCGGGGAAGATCATCTTGGTGCCCGGAATCTTGGCACGCGGATCCTTGATGTAGTCCTTGAAGGTCGCCTCGCTCCAGACGATGCCGGAGTTCTTGTTGGCGTCGGAATAGCTGTAGCCGGCCGCGCTGCCGGAATGGCGGCCGTCGAGGCCGTTGAGCTCGGGGCCGACCTTGTTCTTCGCCCCTTCGCCGATGGAATGGCAGGGGAAGCATTTCTTGAACGACTGCTCGCCGGCGGCCACGTCCTGCGCTTGCGCCGCCTGCGCCATCGCGGCCACGGCCAAGGCCGCTATCGCCAGTGTTGTTTTCATCGGTTTTTCCCTTCGTGACTTGATATCGCCGCCCTCTGGGGCCAATGCCGCCCGGCATGCCCCGGTTCCACGTGGTTTTGCCAGCCCTATGTGTCAACCGTCAAATGGCTGATATCGTTGCATTCACCTAACGGCCGGGAGTTATCACAATGTCGGTGCGGATGCCCGAGGTGGACGGCGCGGTGCTGGCGCGGCGCGAGCGGATTGTCGCCGCGCTGCGCACCATCGTGCCGGGCGAGGGCGTGATCGCTTCCGAGCGCGAAATGAAGCCCTACGAAACCGACGGGCTGACCGCCTATCATCAGCCTCCCATGGTTGTGGTGCTGCCGGAGACCACCGAGCAGGTCGCGCAGGTGCTGCGCTATTGCCACGACGAGGGCATCAAGGTGGTGCCGCGCGGGGCCGGCACCTCGCTCTCCGGCGGCGCGCTGCCGCTCGCCGATGGCGTGCTGCTCGGCATGGCCAAGTTCAACCGCATCCGCGACATCGACTTCGACAACCGGGTCGTGGTGGTGGAGCCGGGCGTCACCAATCTGGCGGTGACCAACGCGGTCGCCGATGCCGGCTTCTATTACGCGCCGGATCCGTCCTCGCAGATCGCCTGCACCATCGGCGGCAACGTGGCGGAGAATTCTGGCGGCGTGCATTGCCTGAAATACGGCACGACCACCAACAACGTGCTCGGCTGCGAGATCGTGCTGATCACCGGCGAAGTGCTGCGCCTCGGCGGCAAGCATCTCGACGCCGAGGGTTACGACCTGCTCGGGCTGATCAACGGTTCGGAAGGTCTGCTCGGCGTGGTAACCGAAGTGACCGTGCGCATCCTGAAGAGGCCGGAGACCGCGCGCGCGGTGCTGATCGGCTTCCCAAGCTCGGAGGACGCCGGCGCCTGCGTCTCAGCGATCATCGGCGCCGGCATCATTCCGGGCGGCATGGAGATGATGGACAAACCGGCCATCCACGCGGTGGAGGAATTCGTCCATGCTGGCTATCCGCTCGAGGTCGAGGCGCTGCTGATCGTCGAAGTCGACGGCCCGCCGGCCGAGGCCGACGATCTGATCGAACGCATCGAGATCATCGCCAGCAAATGCCACGCGGTGTCGTGCGAGGCCTCGACGTCCGAGCAACAACGGCTACTGTTCTGGGCCGGCCGCAAGGCGGCGTTCCCGGCGATCGGCCGCATCTCGCCGGACTACTACTGCATGGATGGCACCATCCCGCGCGCCAAGCTGCCTTTGGTGCTCGCGCGCACGAAGGAGCTGTCGGAAAAATACGGGTTGCGGGTCGCCAATGTGTTTCATGCCGGCGATGGAAACCTGCATCCGATGATCCTTTACGATTCCAACAAGCCCGATGAGCTGGACCGCGCTGAGCAGTTCGGCGCCGAGATTCTCAAACTCTGCGTCGAGGTCGGCGGCGTGCTCACCGGCGAGCACGGCGTCGGTGTCGAGAAGCGCGACCTGATGCCGGTGATGTTTTCCGAAATCGATCTGGCCGCCCAGCAGCGCGTCAAATGCGCGTTCGACGCCAAGGGCCTGCTCAATCCCGGCAAGGTATTCCCTGTGCTGCACCGCTGCGCCGAGCTCGGTCGCATCCACATTTCCGGCGGCAAGCTGCCGTTCCCGGATATTCCGAGGTTTTAGACCGTCATGGCGTGTTTCCGAGTTAAGTCCGCTCAATGACCGACATTCTCAAACCCCGCGACGCCAAGGAGGTCGAGGACGCCGTGCGCTGGGCGCTCGCCGACGACAAGGCGTTGGAAGTGGCGGGGCAGGGCACCAAGCGCAGCCTCGGCCGGCCGAGCCAGACTGACTTGACGCTCGATCTCTCGGGCCTTTCCGGCGTCACGCTGTACGAGCCGGAGGAACTGGTGCTGTCGGCCAAGGCCGGTACCCCGCTGGCCGAGATCGAGACGCTGCTCGATGCCAACAACCAGCAGCTCGCCTTCGAGCCGATGGACTACGGTCCGCTGCTCGGCGGCAGCGCCGGCCAGGGCACGCTCGGCGGCGCCATTGCGACCAACCTGTCCGGCCCGCGCCGCATCAAGGCCGGCGCCGCGCGCGACCATTTTCTGGGCGTGACCGCGGTCAGCGGCCGCGCCGAGACCTTCAAGTCGGGTGGCCGGGTGGTGAAGAACGTCACCGGCTACGACATGTGCAAGCTGCTGGCTGGCTCCTGGGGCACGCTGGCGGCGATGACCGACATTACGGTGAAAGTGCTGCCGAAGGCGGAGACCGAGGCGACCGTGATCGTGGAAGGTCTCGACGACGCGCGCGCCTGCGCCGCCATGGCCGCGGCCATGGGCTCATCGTGCGATGTTTCCGGCGCGGCGCATCTGCCCGATCATGTGGCATCTTATTTTGACGGCCTGCCCAAGCCGGAGGCCGCCACCGCGTTGCGGGTGGAAGGCTTCCCGCCCTCGGTGAAGCACCGCAAGGAGGCGCTCGCCGCGCTGATGAAATCGTTCGGGCCGGTCGCGCTGCTCGACGAAAAGGAATCGCGCGCGCTCTGGCGCAGCGTGCGGCAGGTGAAACCCTTCGCCGGCGACGCGGCGCGCGCGCGGCCGCTCTGGCGCATCTCGACCGCGCCCAGCAAGGGCAACGCGATCGCGGCCGCGATCACCCCGGCGGCGCAGATGTTCTACGATTGGGCCGGCGGGCTGCTCTGGGTGGCCATGCCGTTTGCCGATGAGCCCGATGCCGGCTCGATCCGCGCCGCGGTCAAAAGCATCGGTGGCCACGCCACGCTGGTGCGCGCGCCGGCCGCGGTGCGCGCCGCGGTCGACGTGTTCGAGCCGCAGCAGGCGGCGTTGCGCGCCTTGAGCAAGCGCGTGAAGGAGGGGTTCGACCCCAAGGGCGTGCTCAATCCCGGCCGCATGTGGGCCGGGGTATAGAGACCGTGAGGACGCCGCGATGACCGACCTGCCTTCCATCGATGCCGTATTCTCCGCGCTCGAAGACCTGCGTGCTCGCCGCCCGCTGGTCCACAACATCACCAACTATGTGGCGATGAGCGTCTCCGCCAATGTATTGCTGGCGCTCGGCGCCTCGCCGGCCATGGTGCATGCCGCTGAGGAGGTCGAGGATTTCGTCGCCATCTCCGATGCACTGGCGGTCAATATCGGCACGCTGTCGCCGCCATGGGTGGCGGCGATGCGCGCTGCCGTGATGCGCGCTCGCGCGCTCGGCAAGCCGTGGGTGCTCGATCCGGTCGGCTGCGGCGCGACCGCCTATCGTACGCAAATCGCGGCCGAACTGGCGGCGCTGGCGCCGGCCGTCATCCGTGGCAATGCCAGCGAAATCCTGAGCCTGTCCGGGCAGGTGGGGGCAGCCGGCAAGGGCGTCGATTCGAGTGCCCGCGCCGAAGACGCCACTGCCGCGGCGGCGCTGCTGGCGCAGCGGGCGGGCTGCGTGGTCGCCGTCACCGGCGCCACCGACTATGTGAGCGACGGGGCAAGCTGCGTAGGCGTCCATGCCGGGCACGCGCTGATGCCGCTGTCGACCGCGCTCGGCTGCTCGCTCAGCGCGGTCAGCGCCGCCTTCACCGCCGTCCGCCCGCC
>Ga0208355_1000817_pt1 | contig 14112 bp, 13 predicted proteins | sample NGESurdeep072012_6_FD_184458 | JGI IMG/M metagenome (GOLD analysis project Ga0208355, IMG submission 184458) | Arctic peat soil microbial communities from Barrow, Alaska - NGEE Surface sample 210-3 deep-072012 (SPAdes) | ecosystem: Environmental > Terrestrial > Soil > Wetlands > Peat ... | reverse complement strand
GCCGCTTCGTTTTTGTCCCGATTACCGATTACCAATTACCGATTTCCAATCATCGACCGTCGACCGTCGGCCGCTATCTCCGCTTCGCCCCCAGCAGGCACACCGCGATCACGCACTTCTCCTGCGACCGGTTATGCCAGGCATGGCGCGTGCCGTTTTGCACGACGCAATCGCCCGCCTTCAGCAGGACCTCTTTGCCGTCGTCCAGTTCCAGCCAGACTTCGCCCGACAGCACCACGTCGAAGTCCACCGTCTGCGTGGTGTGCATGCCCGGATGCGCCATTTCCAGCGTCTCCGCCATGCCCGGCAGCTTCCGCTGAATCTCCATAAAGATCGCGGGCAAATTCGCAGGCGAGAGCGCGCCGCTTTCCGGAGGCACGGTAAAGAATCCGAAGCGGCACCCCTCCGCCGACGGAAAATAGTTTGGCGGCACCGGAGAGCGGCCATCGCTGGGGACCAAAGGGTGCGAGTCGGTTCCCCATACGCGATGAAACTCCATTCCCAGCCCCGAGATCGTGATCGGTTGGACCTGTTCATCCCTGGCGACGACCGATTTCCCCGCCGGATCGTGCCCCGTAATTACGCAGCGAACGTTCATGGGCTCACCTCGACAAGCTTGACAACCCCCACCCTAGCAAAACCGGCTAGGGTGGGCCACCCACCCCCCTCAAGTGCTAGAATTCCAGCGCTTTTATTCAAGAAATTTTCCGGGAACTGGCGGCCCTTTTCTCTCGTATCAGTAGCCAAGGTTTAGTGTGTCCGAGCTCGAGTTACCCCACCCTAGCAAAACCAGCTAGGGTGGGCCACCCTCGATCTTGGGCCGCCTTGGAGTTCCCCCGGTGGTGCGGTTTGGACGACGCGCAACTCGTAGCTTCCCTGGTCCGTCGCTGCGTAACCGGCGATGCTGCCGCGTGGGAGGAAATCGTCCAGCGCTTCAACCGGCGCATCTTCAATATTTGTTACCGATTTACGGGCTCCCCGGACGACGCGGAGGACCTTACGCAAGAGGTCTTCATCAAGGTTTACCGAACGCTTTCGTCTTACGATGTGGAGAAAGGGGCGTTCCAGACCTGGGTCACCACCATGACCCGCAACCTGCTGGTGGACCACTTCCGCAAGTCCAAGCTGGACCGCGCCACCGACTCGCTGGAGGAGCCCACCACCGCGGAAAGCGATTCGCTCAGTCTTTCCGACCAGATCGAGGATTTGGGCCCCACGCCCGACCAGCGTCTGTTGACTCGCGAGACCCAGGAACTGGTGCAAAAGGCCCTGCAAAAACTCTCTCCCGAGCTGCGGGAATCGGTGATCCTGCGCGACTTACAGGACATGGACTACCGGGAAATCGCCCTGGCCTTGAAAGTCCCCGAGGGCACGGTGAAATCCCGGATCAACCGTGGAAGAACGGAACTTGCGCGTTTGCTTTCGCGTACCTATAGGCAGGTAACGTGATGTACGACGAAACCCATTCCGGCATGCAGTGCGCTGAATTCGACGCCCTGCTTTCCGATGCGCTCGACGGCGCCCTAACCGGGGCGGACCGCGAGCGCTTCCAGGCCCACCAGGCCTCCTGCCCGAGCTGCGGCCCGCTGTTCGCCGCAACCCGGACCGGCTTCAAGATGCTGCACGGCCTCGCGGAGGTGGACCCTCCCGCGGTGCTGGTGCACAACATCCTGGCCAGGACTTCCGGCCGGTTGGAGACCAAGCCCGTCGCGCGCCCCGAGGTGGAGAGCTGGATGCAGAAGCTCCGCCGCTGGACGCAGCCGGTCTTCGGTCCGGTCTTGCAGCCCCGCTTCGCCATGTCGTTCGGCATGGCCTTCTTCTCGGTTTCGCTGATGTTGCACGTTTCCGGCGTCAAAGTCGCCGACTTCCGCCACCTGGACCTGCGTCCCAGCGCCATTGCCAAGAGTTTCTACGAGACCCAGGGCAAGCTGGTGAAGTACTACGAAAACATTCGCGTCGTGTACGAGATCGAATCGCGCGTGCAGCAGTTGAAGCGCGCCACCGGTTCGGAAGAAACGCCCGCGGCGCCCCAACCGAACAAACGCAAAGAGCATAAGAGCGAGCCCGATTCGAATCAGAAACAGATTCGCAACCACACGCCCGATAACGACGCGGTGTCGTTGGCTGAGCTTTATCTCAACGGCGGGTTCACTTCCAGGAGAATGTCATGAACTGCGCGGTTCACACCGAAACCACGGCGACCGCCTACTGCCGCACCTGCGGGAAGCCGATGTGCCCCGCCTGCGTGCGTAACGTGCGCGGCGTGGTCTATTGCGAAGATTGCATCGCCACCCGCCTCGGCGACTCTGCCCCTGCCGCTGCCGGCGCAACTTCGACGGCCGCGCCGGCGCCGATGGTCGTCAGTTCCGGTCCCAACCCCGGCCTCGCCGGCGTGCTGGCCGGACTCTTCCCCTTCGGCGTCGGCCAGGTCTATACCGGCCAATACGCCAAAGGCCTGGCGCACCTGCTGATTTTCAGCGCCCTGGTGTGGGGCGCATCGTCAGGTCGCGGCTACGAGCCTTTCTTCGGTATAGCCATCGCCGGCTTCTACTTTTACCAGATCATTGACGCGGTCCGCTCCGCGCGAGCGATTCAATTCGGGCAAGCGCCGCCGGATCCGTTCGGTCTCGCGAGAACGTTTACGGCCAGCGAAAAGGCCGACGTCACGCGCGTTCCGGTTGGCTCCCTGGTCCTGATCGGTCTCGGCGTGCTCTTCCTGTTCGACACCTTGGGCGTGTTCCCGCTCCACTGGATTGGGCGCATGTGGCCCATCATTCTCATCGTCCTGGGCGTTTGGATGTTCCTGAAGCGCGTGAACCCGCCGCCCCCCCGCGACGGCGACGTGCATGGAGGCCAGTAATGGACTACTACATCGCAAATCGCTCTTGCTACTGCGCCCGCTGCCGCAGCCGCGGATACATGGGGCCCGTCGTGCTCATCACGCTCGGCGTGCTCTTCCTGCTCAGCGAGTTCACGCAGTGGCGCTTTCACCAAACCTGGCCGATCCTGCTGATCGCCATCGGCATCGTGAAAGTACTGGGCAGCAGTGCCGAAATGACCGGCCACGTGCCGCCGTACGTGCCCGGCCTTGCCGGGGCGCCGCCGCCCGTAACCGTTCCGCCCGCGCAGGTCCCGCAACCTCCGCAGGGGGTGAACCATGTCTAGCCCTAATCCGACTCCTCAAGTGCCGCCGCAGTACTACATTCGCCGCCGCTCGATTGCCGGACCCATCGTCCTGATCGCGCTGGGCGTGTTGTTCCTGCTCGGCAACGTCCACATGATTGCGTGGTCGCGGCTCAGCTATTACTGGGCGCGCTACTGGCCCGTTCTGATCATCCTGTGGGGCGTGATCAAGCTCTACGAACATTGGAGCGACACCCGCCAGGGACTGCCCGGCCGCGGCATCGGCGCCGGCGGCGTGGTCTTGCTCGTCTTCCTGATCATCCTGGGCATGAGCGCCACCGCCGCTTACAAGGTGAATTGGAACGCGCTGTCGAGCGACATGGAGTTCGACAACGACTTCGCCGGCCTGTTCGGCAACAGTTACAGTTTCAACCAGACGACGGAGCAGCCATTCACGCCCGGCAACAGCCTGCACGTGGTGGACGACCGCGGTGAAGTCACGGTCAACACCTGGGACGAGCCGAAGATCAAGGTCGTCGTCAACAAGCGCGTGATCGCCAGCAGCGACAGCGAATCGAAAGAAGTGGACCAGAAGACGCAGGCCACGATTACTGTCGCTGATACCGTAATCAACCTCGACGCCAACACGCACGGCGGCGGTAACAAGCCGGTCGAGAGCAATCTCCAGATCTGGCTGCCCAGGCAAGCGGCCGTGGAAGTGGTCAATGGGCGCGGCGACATCAACGTGTCCACCCGCGACGGTGCAGTTCGCGCCACCACCAGTCGCGGCGACGTGACCGCGCAGCAGATCAATGGCAACGTGACCATCACCACGAGGCGCGGTTCCGTGCGCGCGCAGGACGTCAAGGGCGACGTCGCCGTGGATGGCCGCATCAACGATTCGACTATCAACGACGTCACCGGTTCCGTCAGCCTGAGCGGCGACTTCTTCGGGCAGATGGCGCTGGCCCGCATTAACAAAGGCGTCACCTTCCACAGCTCGCGTACCGACATGGAAATGGCCGCGCTCGCCGGCGACCTGAATCTCGAGTCGGGCGATCTGCGCGCGCGCTCCGTGGCCGGCCCGATGCGGGTGGTGACGCGTTCCAAGGACATTCACATCGAAGACGTCACCGGCGACCTGAAGGTCGAAAACAGCAATGGCATGGTCGAGTACCACGCCGGCAACAAGCTGGGTGCGGTGGATATCAACAACAGCCGCGGCGACGTGCAACTGACCTTCCCGGAGAAGGTATCGTTCCAAGTGGAAGCGCAGGCGCGGCGCGGCGACATCCAGAGCGAGTTCGAGGGCCTCAACCTGCGCACCGACCGCAACGATCACTCGGCGAGCGGAGCGATTGGCAGCGGTGGCCCGCAAGTCCGCGTGACCAACCAGAATGGCGACATCTCGCTCCGCAAGGGCAATGTGCCGGCGCCGCCGGAAAAGGCGGGGGCTGCGGGCGCCGTATTGCCTCCCGACAAGACCGTCACTCCGGGTGGAGGACTGAGCAATACGCCCAAAACGCCGAAGCCGCCCAAGGCGCCAAAAGCGAGTGCGCCGACTCCGCCTACTACGACGACGGTAATGCGCCTGCAGCTTGGCCCGCATGGCCCGCATTTCGTAAGGCTGCACACCTTCGGGCCTGCATAAAAACATGCCCGCAGCAATATGGGACCGGCTACTCAGCCGGTCCCATTCGTTGTTTTGGGTGCCCCACCCTGACTGATTTTGGAAGGGTGGGGAACTTCCCTACGCCTTACGCCTTGAGCCAGCCTTACTGTCCCGCCGCCTTCGTCGCCGGAGGCGGAGACTTCTTCAGGATGTACTTGTCGTACCACGCCAGGTAGCGCTCCAGCCGGTCGCGCACGTAGCTGGGCCGATTGATGCCGTGGAACTCGTTCGGATAAATCACCAGTTGCGTTTCCACGCCCAGGCTTTTCAGCGCCTGGTACATCTGCTGGCTGCCCTGCACCGGCACGTTGAAGTCGCGCTCGCCGCCCAGGAACAGCGTCGCCGTCTTGATCCGGTCGGCGTGCAGGAACGGATACGAAATCTTCTGGTACGTCTGCCACGATTTCGCGTCCCACGGCGGACCGATCTCGTAGTCGTACTGGATGATGTACTGGTCGGTGCCGTAGAAGGCGACGGTGAATGCCGTGCCCGCGCCGCTGGTCGCCGCCTTGAAGCGTGGATCGCTGGCGATCATGTAATCGGTAAGGATGCCGCCGTAGCTCCAGCCGCCGACGCCAAGTTTTTCCGGATCGGCCACGCCCATCTGGATCACGTGGTCCACGCCGGCGCGCAAGTCGTCCACTTCGTAGTGGCCCCAGTCGGCCCAGATCGCGCGCGAATATTTCTGGCCGCGTCCCGAGCTGCCGCGATAGTTCACCGCCAGCACCGCGTAACCGTTGGCCGCGAACCACTGCCGCTCCAGGCTGACCTGGTGCTGGTCCTGTCCGTTCGGCCCGCCGTGAATGCGCAGCAACAGCGGGACCTTGGCGCCGGCCGTGTAGCCGACAGGCTTGGTCAGCAAACCGTGGACTTCGGTGCCGTCCTTGCTCTTGAAGCTGACTTCTTCGGTCGGCGCGATCTGCAGTTCCGCCAGCAAGGCGTCATTCTGATGGGTAAGCTGACGCAGCGCGCCGCCCTCGAATACATAAACTTCGGTGGACTTGTCATCGCCACCGGAGAGCACGACCGTGTGCCCGGCTTCAGCGTCCCAGTTCGACACCACCACCGGCGGCGACAGGAGCCGCTGCACCTTGCCTCCGGCCAGGCCCGCTTGCGCCGGATAAACCGAGCGGTCGTCGGCCACCAGGAAGCTGAGTGACTTCCCGTCCGCACTGAAACGCGGGGCCGAGACTCCGCGGTCCAGCTCCTCAACGGCCTTCACACGCGTGGGCGCGGCGCTGCCGTCCGACGGGACCAAGGCGAGGTGCTCCATGTTGTAAGCGTTGAACTTCTTCTCGTCACCCTCCAGAAAGACAATCCATTTCCCATCGGGACTCCAATCCAGGCGCCCGCGACCGACGCGACTGGTTTCCGGCGTGATCTGCTTCTCGTCGGCGATGGCCTTCGACTCCGTCACGAAGATGTTGAACGACGCATCGCGGTCCGGATCCTTTCCGTGATTGTCGAGGTAAGCGAGGCGCTTGCTATCGGGCGACCACACCGGATTCGTCTCATCCGAAGTTCCCTTTGTCAGCCGCTCCGTTTTCTTGGTCGCGATATCGAACAGGTAGATATAGCTGTGACGCCCCGACAGCAGGTACCCCTGCACGTCCTGCTTGTAGTGATAGCGATCGATCACGATCGGCTTGGGCGCCTTCGGACGCGGCGGAGTCGCGGGCGCCGCTCCCGGTGCGGCAGGGGCGGTTGGAGCGGCGGGCGTGTTGGTGTCCGCGTCGGGATCGGGATCGCCGATCACCAGCGCCAGGCGCTTCGAGTCCGGCGACCACTCAAAACCCTGCAGGCGTCCCTTGGTGTCGGTGAGTTGGTACGCTTCGCCGCCGTTGCGGTCGAGCAGCCACACCTGGCTTCCTTTCGCGGGACCGGGCCGCGACGAGGTGAATGCGAGGTATTTGCCGTCCAGGCTCCAGCGCGGCGAGTTCTCGCTATCCTGACTGAACGTAATCTGGCGATCGGTTTTCCCGTCGATGCTGGCCATCCAGAGGTGCGCGTTCGACTTGTCCTCTTTGACGTCGACCGTGGACACGACGTATGCCACCCACAGACCGTCGGGCGATATCTGCGGATCGCGGACGTCGTGGAAACGCGCCAGGTCGTCGATCTTCAGCGGGTGCTTGGCCGTTTGGGCGAGCAGCGCCGCTGAGAGCGTGAGAAGAAGGGCAAGGAGTGCGAACCGCGTCTTGGACATTATTGGATCTCCCTGAATGGCTGTGTCGAATCTGCGCGCGCATTCTACGTCGCCGCCGAGGTTGGAACAACTATCCGCAAACGGGACGGATGTATTAACTCATTCGTGATTTGCTCGCATCCTTTCATTGCAGTTCCGCGGCCAAAGGTGATATGACTCACGCGTTAGGTATGGAGCGTCCATGAAGAGCCTTCTTCGCACTGCATTCATTCTTTTTGCCGCCGTGGCCGCTGCGCAGACCTGCCCTGATGTCGCCGAGGAGTCTCACCACGAACTCCTGCACCAGGACAAGGTCGTGCGCATATTCCGTCTTGACCTGCCGAGGCTCGCCTCGTCGGAGTTGCACTGTCACGCCCACCCTTACTTTCGGATTGTCGTGACCGACAGTCGCACCGCCGACACTCTTTCCGGTGACGCTCCGGTGCTGCACGATTGGTATCCGGGGGCGACGCGCTGGATGCTGCCGTCACGCCACAAGGCGCGCAACGATACTGGCAGCCCGCACCGCGAGTACATCGTCGAAACGCAGCGCTCCGCCGAGTACAACCCGCTCAGCGGGAATTATGACCAGGACGAATTTACCGTGGCCGCCCCCACCGCCAGTTGGACCCTCGTCTCGAACCGCGGGCCCCTGACCGCGCGCAAGGTGCAACTTGCCCCCGGCACGGCCGTCGATATACCGTCGCCGGACATTCTGCTCATTGCCCTGACCGACATCGAACTGCGCGGCGCAAAACCGGACGGCGAACCCATTCGGTTGAGCAAGGGTGACTACCGCCTCCTCGACGGCGCGGTCACCGGTACGTTGCGCAACGCAGGGAAGTCCCCCGCGCAATTCATCACGGTGGAGTATTAGAGAGATGACCCAGAGGCCAGCGCCCTCTTCACCAGCTCTTCGGCGCGAGCCACGACGTCATCAATCGTCAGGTGGGTAGAATCCACAATGACCGCGTCTTCGGCCGGCACGAGCGGCGAGGTGGCGCGCGTGCTATCGCGGCGGTCGCGCTCCAATAGTTCGGCAGCGATCCTGGGCGCCTGGTCGGGAGCGGTCTCGCGCTGCTTCATCCGGCGCTCGACGCGCACCGCGGGATCGGCTTCCAGAAAAATCTTCACTTCTGCGTCAGGAAATACCTTCGTCCCGATGTCGCGGCCTTCCATCACCACACCGCCCTTTGCGCCCAACTCGCGCTGCCGGGCCACCATCCATTCGCGTACCCGCGGATGCACAGACACCTTCGACGCCGCTTCGGTCACGTCGCGCTCGCGGATGCGAATGCTGACGTCGCGGCCGTCGAGCAGCACGCGGTTGCCGTCGAGCCGCGGCAGCAACTCGATCTTCGAACGCTGCGCCAGGTCGAGCAGCGCCGTCTCGTCATCGAACCCGATGTCGCGCTCGATCGCCTTCAGTGCCAGCGCCCGGTACATGGCCCCGCTCTCCAGGTTCACGTAGCCGAACTTGCGAGCCAGTCTTGCCGCGATGGTGCTCTTGCCCGCGCCTGCCGGGCCGTCGATTGCGATCACGAGTTTTCGGTTCTCCGTCATCCTAGTTTTCGCGGATCGGGCGCCCCACCCTGACCGGTTTTGGAAGGGTGGGCCCGCCGGCGCGAAATGGGCCGGTTGGCGACGGGAGCGTTTCTTCGTGGCAAGGGCGTCTCTTTGCGCTGGGTGATGTGCAGCATCGTCTTCTTGCCGACGGGGATGAAGCTGAACTCCCGCGCCGACAGCATCGCGTTGACGGCATCCCGCACGTGCGTCTTGGGAACGAAGTAGGAGAAGAGGTCCTCGATCTCGGTCTGCTCGGCCGCGATCGTCGTTTCCAGGAACTGCGCAATGAGCACCGAAAGCGACTCCGGCACCGAAAGATTCAAGCCCTCACGCACGAGCTCCGGCGCCCAGCGATAAAGCGCATCCCACGCGGCGCCTCCGTCGGGCGTGTACTCCACGCGCGTAATACGCAGCCGCGACCATAATTCTCCCAGCGCCCGGTCCAGTGCCGCCGCCGACAAATCTCCGCCCAGCACTTGGCTGAGTTGCTTCTTGGTCAGCCGTCCCTTGTCGCGAATGGCTTCGAAGGCGTCGCGCGCCAGCGGCGAGTACTCCGACCGCTTTCCCGGCGCGACCTGCTGTTTCGGATTGCGATCGCCGACCAGCCCGTAGAAATACGGGAACAGTTGCGCCGAAACCAGGAAGTTGGTCTCGCCGAACCAATTCATCTCGAACGCGCTCTTCTCGCGCAGCAACCGGACCATTAACTCCGTTGCCGCTTGCGCCCGCGGATCGGCGAACGCCTGCTGCCACGTGGGCAGCTTCGCGTCCTCGCCCGCGTACGCGCCGATGAAGGTCGGCGCCAACACCGCGACGCGCCGCTCCTGGCGCGGCAGCGGATACATCAGGCAGAAGCCGGCGCTCTGGATGAACTCGCGAGCGTCCTCGATGGTCCGCACCGGGTTCGCGGCCAGCCGCCACTTCTCGCGTCGAAGTTGATGGAGCTCTTGTTCAGTCATGCAGAGCTGACAACTGACAACTGCTCTTCAGATGCGTTTGAATGCCTTCTGTATGTCGACAACAGAATACCGCAGGACCACCGGACGCCCGTGCGGACACGACATCGGGCACTCGGTTTTGGCCAGTTCGCGCAGCAGCCACTCCATTTTGTCCTGTGTGAGCGGCGTGTTGATCTTGATTGCGGCATGGCAGGCGATGCTGGCCGCGATGCGCGCCCGCACCTTTTCCAGGTTGATCTGCTGCTCCTCGCGCTGAAGCTGGTCGAGCAGTTCGTGCAGCATGCGCTCGACCTCCGCGGTCTGTATTCCGCCGGGCGCCGTCTTCACCGCCACCGTGCGCGACCCGAACGGTTCGGCATCGAAGCCGTTGACGCGCAGTTCGTCGCAGATCTCGGCAAAGATGGCCTGCTGCGCCGGCGTCAGCTCGATGATAATCGGCATCAGCAGGCGCTGCGTTTCAACATTCATCGCGGCGCGCTGCTTCAGCACTTTTTCAAACAACACGCGCTCGTGCGCCACGTGCTGGTCGATGATCCACAGGCCCTCGGGGCTGGTGGCGAGGATGAAACTGTCGCGCACCTGGCCGACGGGCTTCAATGATGCGAGCGGCGCAACATCTTCCGCCGGTTCTTCGGTCAGCACCGGAGAACATCCGTCATCCGGCACAAACGTCTGCCGCGGGAACCTCGCCACCGGGATCGCTGCATTGGCCTCGACCTCGAATCCACCCTGAAAATCCAGGCGTCCCGGCATCGGCGGCTCAAGCGGAGCACTGAGCGCGAAGCCGCCACTTTCGTTTTCGTAGCGCTGGCTTCCAGCCGGCAGTTCCGCCGGCATCCTGCCGGCCGAACCATGCGTCGGCGACAGATGCTCGCTCGCCGTCGGTGCCGCCGATATCTCGCGCGTGAACTGCGGCACCGGACGCGCCTTCATCAGCGCCGCGCGCACCGAATCACGCACGAAATCGTGTACCACCGACTGCTGGCGGAACCTCACTTCCACCTTCGACGGATGGACGTTCACGTCCACCTCCGCCAGCGGCATTTCCAGGAACAGCAGCACGACCGGGAAAACCGTCGGCGGCAGGATGTTGCGGTAGGCCTCCATCAGCGCGTGCTGGATGGTCTTGTCGCGAATCACACGCCCATTGACGAAGACGAAGATCGAATTGCGGTTGAGCTTCTGGATCTCCGGCTTGCTGATGAACCCGTACACCTTGAGTTCGCCCGGCGTTGTACCCCGGTCGCCCTCGACCGGGTCCTCCTCGCGTTTTGCCCACGGCGGCGGCTGCGGCAGTCCTACCCTCGCCAGCGGAAGCATGGCCGCCAGCGGCAGCAGTTGGTCAAGCGTTTCGCGCCCGAAGATCTGATAGACGCGCTCACGAAGTCCCTCGACCGGCGCCGCGACCAGCATCGCGTTGGCCGCCGAGTGCAACTCGAAGTGCTTGTCCGGGTGCGCCAGCGCGTAGTGCGTGACCAGCGACGCGATCTGCGACAGTTCGGTACTCTCGGCGCGCAGGAACTTGCGGCGCGCGGGTACGCAATAGAAGAGGTCGCGCACCGTGACTGACGTCCCCGCCGGCAGCCCCGCCTCCTCCACCTTCATCATCTTCCCGCCGTTTACCTCGACCACCGTCCCCGACGCTTCTTCCGGCGCGCGCGTCTCCAGCCGCAGCCGCGATACCGACGCAATCGACGGCAGCGCCTCGCCGCGAAAGCCCAGCGTCGCAATGGAAAGCAAGTCGTCGGCGCTGCGGATCTTCGACGTCGCGTGCCGCTCAAACGCCAGCATCGCGTCGTCGCGCACCATGCCGCAACCGTCGTCAGTGATCTGGATCAGCTTCTTGCCGCCGCCTTCCACCTGCACACGAATGCGCGTCGCCCCGGCGTCGAGCGAGTTCTCCAGCAGTTCCTTCAAGACGGACGCCGGCCGCTCCACTACCTCGCCGGCGGCGATCTTGTTGGCTACTTGTTCGGATAAGAGATGGATACGGCCCATTGGTGAAGTCGATTGTAACGGGTACTCAGCACTCAACACTTCGCACTTTGCACGTAGCACTTGTATGATACCGGCGACATCTTTGCTCGCATCGCCACGAAACCAACACTGGAGCCGACTTTGACCCGTCGCATTCTCGCCATTCTGTTGCTTTCCGCCGCCGCACTAGCCCAAACCGCTTCCCGGAAGAACGAGCCTAACCCGCCGCGCATGGTGTACGTCCGCGCCGGGCGCCTGCTCGACATGACCGGCGACGCGCCCAGGCAGAACGTCGTCATCGTCGTGAAGGACGATCGTATCGACCAGGTCGCCCCCGCCGCGCAAGTCCAGATTCCCGCCGGGGCTACCGTCGTCGATCTCAGCAATGCCACCGTGCTTCCCGGCCTCATCGATTGCCACACGCATTTGACGGGCCGCGCCGACCAGTACAACGAACTGCTCATCTTCAAATGGACGCCCTTCAAAGCCGGCATGTACGGCGAAGTGAACGCGCGCAAGACGCTGCTGGCCGGCTTCACCACGGTGCGCGACGTCGGCTCCGCGCCCTTCGCCGCCGTCGATCTGCGCGACACCATCAACGAGGGCTTCATTCCCGGGCCGCGCATCGTCGCCTCCGGTCCCGGAATCTCCATCACCGGCGGTCACGGCGATCTCAACAACTTCTCGCCGCTGGTCAGCATGGAGATGTTCGCCGGCGCCCGTGAACTCGGCATCGCCGACGGTCCCGAACAACTCCGCCACACCATCCGCGCGCAGGTGAAGTACGGCGTGGACGTGATCAAGATCCTCGCCACCGGCGGCGTGCTCTCCAAGGGCGACAGTCCCGGCGCGTCGCACTACACACTCGAGGAGCTGAAGGCCGCCGCCGACACCGCGCACATGCTGGGCCGCAAGATCGCCGCCCATGCGCACGGCACCGAGGGCATCAAGAACGCGATCCTGGCCGGCATTGACTCCGTCGAGCACGCCTCGCTCGCCGACGAAGAGGACATGCGGCTGGCCAAGGAGCACGGCACCTACTTCGTCATGGACATCTACAACGACGACTACCTGCTCGGCAAAGCCATCGAGTTCGGGCTGCCGCAGGAGAACGTGGACAAGGAGAAGATGGTCGGCCGCCTGCAGCGCGAGCACTTCCGCCAGGCCGTGCAGATGGGCGTGAAGATGGCCTTCGGTACCGATGCGGGCGTCTATCCGCACGGCGACAATGGCAAGCAGTTCGCCAAGATGGTGGAGTGGGGCATGACGCCGATCCAAGCCATCCGCGCCGCAACCGTGAGCGCCGCTGATCTCATCGGCCGCAGCAAGGACGTGGGCTCGATCGAACCGGGCAAGTACGCTGACCTGATCGCCGTAACGGGTGATCCGCTCCAGGATGTCAGGTTGCTGGAGAGCGTCGGCTTCGTGATGAAGGGCGGGACCATCTACAAGGACAACGTGACCGGGAAGCACCTGGCGGCGGGCGAGTAGGGGCAGGAGAGTGGTTGCCATGCGAGTGACTCGAACCACGGTATGCGTGCTGGTCGCAGTGATGGTCTGCGTGGCGATAGCGATTGCCGCGGACCGTGAACCCGCGCCGCGCTTCTCGGCGAAAACCATGGATGGCGAGAAGTTCACCAACGACACCATCAAGGGTAAAGTCACGCTCATCCAGTTCTGGACGACGTGGTGCGCAATCTGCCGCCGCGAACAACCCATCGTGGACCAGATCACCCGCGAGTACGCCGACAAAGGCCTGGTCGTGCTCGCCGTCGATTTTGGCGAACCGAAAGGGAAAGTGAAGAAGTATCTGAAGGAGAATCCGCGCGCGCCCCGCATCGTCCTCATGGAAGATACGAACCTGGCGGCCATGTTTCCGACCAGGAGTTTTCCCGTCTATGTCGCCATTGATCGCGACGGAAACGTCGCCGGTGTGCAGCGCGGAGCAGGAGGTGAGAGGCCGCTGCGCCAACTTCTCGAGCGGGCCGGCTTAGAGTCCGATAGAGCGAAGCGATCCCAGGATTACGAGTGAGCCCGAAGGACGTCAGTACATAGCTGTTGGTGCCCCGTATCGGCGCGGGTTTGGCAGATGTGGGTAACTACGGGCCAGAAACCCACGTCTCGCAAAGGCGGCGAGACGTGGGGCACCGAGCAAGATTTTCAGGGGCTTTAGCCCCTGAGGTACCTCAGCGGCTAAAGCCGCAGACTTCTTGGTCCATTATTCGCAGGCCTAAAGGCCTGCGCCACCCGGTACAGTCACCAGCCGTCGGAGCCGAAAAGCAGATTCTTCGGTCGGAGGCGCGAACCCGCCGCCCAAAAGAGCGGCGGTCTGGTTTTCGCGCGCGTCCTCCCTCAGAATGACAATTCCTTTAGGGGGCGCTCTTCCCCGGGGCTTACGCCCCGGGCTATGAACTGCCGCCGCTTCGCGGCTCAACATGGCGCGCCGGGAGGGGTAATAGGAAGATCCCCACATATGTGTTCCCAAAAGCGGGGAATACAAACGTGGGGCACCCAGCGCCGCATCACGGTCCATTTTGGAACTGGATTCTCAGCGGCGGAGGTTGACTGTGAGAACGGCGCGAGTACGCTATAGGTGTACCGGGCGTTTGGAAGGCTCACCACCAGAGAGT
>Ga0208355_1000814_pt1 | contig 14155 bp, 10 predicted proteins | sample NGESurdeep072012_6_FD_184458 | JGI IMG/M metagenome (GOLD analysis project Ga0208355, IMG submission 184458) | Arctic peat soil microbial communities from Barrow, Alaska - NGEE Surface sample 210-3 deep-072012 (SPAdes) | ecosystem: Environmental > Terrestrial > Soil > Wetlands > Peat ... | reverse complement strand
CAACATGTGTCACATTCGGATCATCAAATGCCCGCACCACCTGCACGATAGCATTCGTCGTACGAATATGACTGAGGAACTGATTGCCGAGGCCTTCGCCTTCACTGGCGCCAGCTACCAAACCCGCAATATCCACAAACGTCACCGTGGCCGGCACGATTTTGTCAGTATGATACAGTTCTCCCAGCTTCTGCAGCCGCCCATCCGGCACCGGCACAATCCCCGTATTCGGCTCAATCGTCGCAAACGGATAATTAGCCGCCAGAATATTGCTGCCCGTCAAGGCGTTGAACAGCGTCGATTTCCCGACATTCGGCAACCCGACTATGGCTATTTGTAAGGACATAAACCAACTTTCACAGTTTTCATCTGTTAATAGTATCATGTTGTTAAGCGAACACTTGACTAATTAGTATACACAGCATACAATGTATGCATGATTAAAATCCAGTATACGATCAGAAATATACCACCCGCAGTCGATAGGGTTATTCGAAAACGCTCGAAACAAAGCGGAAAATCGTTTAACCAGACTGTAGTAGATTTATTGTCGTTGCAGACTTTTGGAACTACAAAAATACCGCCTGATAACAACTTTGACTGGTTATATAACAAAAATACTCTTGATGAGTCGTTCGATGAAGCGATCGAGAACTTGTCGCAAGTTGATGAGAAGCTTTGGCAATGACAAGCACGAAGTTTTTGCTAGACACGAGTGCATACTCAGCATTTAATCGTGGCGACAAACGCCTAAAGGATTGGTTTCGCGCTGATAATCAAATAATCGTGCCCTTAATTGTCGTCGGTGAATTACGGGCTGGCTTTTCTCTGGGTACTCAACGTAAGGAGAATGAAGAACTGCTACAAAAACTCCTGGATAGCCCAAATGTCATCACCGTTACCATAACTAACAAGACGACAATATTATTTGCGGAAATATACCATCGGCTCCGACGAGCCGGTACGCCAATTGGCACTAATGATATGTGGATAGCGGCGCTAACATTAGAACACGACAGCTTGCTCTTAACACTTGACTCGGATTTTTATCGAGTCCCAGATCTTTTAGTAGCCAAGGTTTGATCCTCGGTATGTAAATATAACTTATCTTTAGCGACTATTACTGTAGCAATAAGTCAACAATAGTAACAGGTACAAACTAGATGAAAAGGGCGTGATAGTAGAAAGGCGCAAAGCTTAGGCGTATTATTAGGCTAAAGTTATCACGAAAATTATGGAAGCAGACAACAAACACCCCCAATCAGAGCAGCCGGAACTTCGTCACCGTACCGAGGAGAAAGTAATCCAGCCGCTCGATGCAAATCTTAGCCCTGCTGAGGCTGTGCCGCGCCTGGCGCCAACACCGAGTACCGACACAGCAACCGCGAATTTTTATGACCCCACAAATGACACCCACTACCGAGCGCCGACCTTAGATTTGCGCAAGTCTGCCGAGAGCATTTCGATCAAAAGGGTAGCCGTCAAACACAAGTCGCTCATGGTGCTAGCCATTGCGGGATTGCTGAGCACCGTGTTTGCCGTGTATGTCTCTGTGCATATTGGCCACAAAATCCAACAGATGACGAATGCCAGTCAGGCTAACGCTGAGCGGGTCGCGCTGGATTTCATATATGTTGGTATCGCATTCAACACCCTTGTTTACGTGTATCTATTGTTGGCGAAAAACCCACACACCGTAGCGACCATTCTGAAGGTGCTGCTTGTCCTGGACTTCATCAGTGTCTTCGGAATCTTCTGGGGCGGCTCTGCTCCCAAAACTATCAGTCTTTTGATAGATGGCGTCACCCTACTTTATACCTACATCGTATTAAATATAGTCAAAACAAGACCAACGATTTAAGCAAGGAACAACCACATGCCCCCAAACCAAAATCAACCATCACCAAGCAACGAAAACTCCCCGAGCACCAACAATCCGCCACCCAGTCCAGCTCCCGTACCGACAACCATTGCCGTAAGCCCAGCTCCGCCTGATCAAGCTATGAACGCTGCGCCTCAAGCACTCGAAGCACCAGCCCCACAAGTGACTAATCAAGTAGTAGGCCAACAAACTTCTCCGTTGCCGCCCGGTTTCAGTCAGGCCGACGCCAGAGCCCAAGAGAAGAAACGTACCCGCAAACGCAGGCTGATCATCGGCGGCGCGGTGTTCGCCAGCCTGATCATTTTGGCCATAGTCGGCCTCATTGCGTACCCCTCATTGCTCAAGTTCAAAACCGTTACCTATGATAACGGTAAAGGTACTACCTTTCAGCTAAAATTTTACGCTCACTATACGATAAAGCCTGCTCCAGGCGGGGACGGCTTCCAAGAAATAGCTTCCAAGACAGGGACGAACGGTCTCTACCCCTTAGCGATCAATATATCCAAAACCGCCAAAAAGCCTGCCGCGGCTATACTGAACTGCACCGGCGCCGGCGTGACAGATGCTTTACAGGTGCTCAATAAGCCATCCGGCAACATAGTGCACATCTGTGCCATAAACGAACAAGGGGCACCTAGTAAACTTGCTTTATACCTAGGGATATTACAGTCAGGTAGTGACTATTACGCATTGGTGATTGACCAAGATGTGAACCTTCAGCAATTGACGAGTAGTAAGCAGAGTGCCCAAGCGGGCCTCGGGAAGATAAATATCCTAGCGTATCACGACGCCATAACAACCATCGTCTCGTCCATAAAACCAGTGCATTAATCTGACGGCAGTGGAGGAGTTACGCGTCGGCAAATGCAAGGCCATTGTTGCATTTGCTCCAAGCAAGTTATGCAGGGCTAAGCCATGTATACAGACTTAGCCTGATCTCTGTTATGCTTATAGTTGAAAAGCTATGCAGCAAGATCAAAGACTAAAACAGGCTATCGAAGAGGGGATTTCCAAGGGCGTCCCCGTAGACTTCATTGCCTATAGCCTGAGCCGCGCCGGCTGGCCGCAGCAAATGGTCAAAGAGACCATCGACACCTGGCTGCTCGAAAACGGCCGACGCCAAATCACGACCGGCTTCGCCGCCTGGCTCAAGAAATACTACACGCAGGCCAAACCAGCCATAGCCTTGATGGTGCTGCTCAACACCATTGCTTCGGGCATTGCCTTGCTGCAACCCTGGCCGCTGAAGATACTGGCCGACTCCGTCTTCGGAGTAGTACCGGCGCCCGGCATATTGCGGCCGTACACCCACACCCCCAAGCTAATTCTCATTGTTTCACTACTGACGTTGCTCATCTTTCTATTGGGTCAAGCTTTCGGCGTGCTCAAAGACTTCCTGCTGCTCAAGATCGGTTACTGGCTAAACCGGGCGATCAAGGAAGAGGCCTTCCGGCACATACTGCATTTACCCCTGTACCACGAAGGCCGCCTGCCCAAGGGCGACTACATCTATCGCCAGAATGATGTTACGAATAGCTTATCCGACCTCGTCCTCAACTCGACCTCGGAGATTATCGGCTCGGTCATCATGGTTATTGGCGTCACAATCATCATGCTGCTGTTAAACGCCAAACTGACCATTATTACCGTCGTCGTTATACCGTTTTTGATCCTCTCAGTGCGGGTCTTCGGACCAATTATGGGTAAACTCGGCATGGCTTTGACCAAGCTATTCAGCGAAACATCGTCGCTGATAGCTGAGTCAATCGATAACGCTGAAGCCGTGCAGGCCTTCACACTGCAAGAGCGCCAAGTCCAAAAACTCAAGGATTTATGGATGCAAACCTATGTCATCTCCCGTCGGGGGTTGCTGTGGGGCAAGGCCTTCCAGTTTAGTAATGGTTTGGTGGTGATTCTTGGCACCTCGATTGTTATATATTTTGGCGGTAGTGAAGCGCTGAAGCACCAGTTCTCGCTTGGTGAATTGCTGATTTTCATGACCTATCTCGGCTATTTGATTAGCCCTATCCAAGATATTACTTCGCAAATCACCATTCGCCGCCAGAAACTCGTCAACGTCCGCCGCGTCTACGAGGTGCTCAGCGACCATGAGGGCGTAGAACACTTGCGCGAAGGCAAGTCTTTGCCGCGGACACAGGGCAGAATCCGTTTTCAGAATGTATCCTACGCTTACCGTGGCACGACCGTACTAGATCAGGTGAACTTAACGATTGAACCCGGCCAGAAGATCGGCATCATCGGCCCCAGCGGTGCCGGCAAGAGCACCTTGATGCGCCTGCTGGATCTATATATTGAACCAACGGCGGGACGCATCCTGATCGATAACTATGATATACAAACAGTTAGTCTTCAGGATTTGCGTCGCAACATCGCCTGGATCAGCCAGTCACCACAGCTGTTCGCCACATCAATTGTCGAAAACATGCAAGATGGCGACATCAACCGGGTAATCACCCCCGAAGAAATCGTCTGGGCCTCCCAAGCCGCCAATGTCACCGAGTTCGTTGACAAACTGCCAATGGGCATGAACTCCATTGCGGGTGAGGGCGGTTCAAGCTTGAGTGGCGGCCAGCGGCAGCGTATTTCTATCGCCCGAGCCTTGCTGAAGAATGCACCGATTATCTGCATGGATGAACCAACATCAGCTCTCGACGACAAGTCCGAGCGCTTGATCCACGATTCAATCGGCTCGCTGATCCGCGACAAAACCGTGTTGCTGGTCACGCACCGCCTACCACTGCTCAGTCTCATGGACACCGTATATGTTCTACAGGATGGCCGCCTAATCGACGTTAAGGAATTCGGCGGCATCGAACAGTATGCCTACCAGCTACAGGTAGCCGGCCAGCTCTAAATAGAGGCCTTTAATATAAGCCTATCAAGAACATAGTAAACAGATAGAAACAACTTGACAAAACCCTAGTGCTTATGATAATATCCGAGAGAATAATCGTCTCCTTCGATAGAGGGTAGCGAGCATTATACAAATAGAAGCAAACAAAATAAAAAAGGACAAAACAAATGACTAGCTATCCACTAGTAAACGAAGATCCCAGCAGTCCCTACTATCAACAGCACTACTTCTCAGAACCGGCTACCAACAACGGCCGAAGTGGAGTCTATCATGTCTACCACAGTGGTGCAAAAGTCTTTGTCGCTGATCCGCCACCACTACCAACAGCGACACCGATTCCCGTACCTAATCCTCCGGTTGCCGCTACTCCAGCCGCCTCACCACCTTCTTCGACCCCATCTCCGTCAAACCCCACCCCCACCTTTAAGCGTCCTGAGCCCGGGAACTGGGATCCCAACGCTTCGGCTTCTACCCAGTTCGTGAACACGAGCGGGCAAGTATACCAAGTCCAAGACGCCAGCGTGAATGGTGAATGGCACATTTACAAAGATGGGAACAAGAAGGTCTGGTCGCCTGGCGCATCTTGGGAACAGCCCCACATGACTCCTGCGCAGTACGAAGTATACAAAGCGCAGCACCCTGGCGGCGCAACCACTCCGCCAGCAGAGGAGAAGATCATAGGCCAACCAGCCAGCGGTTCAGGCTCTGGCGGCGGTACGTACATCGTGAAGCCGAACGATACGCTCAGCAGTATTGCTACGTCTACCGGCATTCCTTTGTCCAGGCTCGAAGAATTGAACAAGCAGCTTAAGAATGTCGATATGATTCATCCGGGAGAGCACATTAACCTCGGTGGAGGCGGCGCTGTACCAATTACCACCTCCGGTAATACCGGCGGCATTGCTGCGCCCGCGGCAGTGGCCACTGCAGGCAATAGTAGCCCTGGATCTGCGCCGCCGGCTGTCTCCAATAGTGGTAACGATGTGTCCGCACGAGCCGCAGCTGCTAACAGTGCTAGCGCTGTTTCGGAACGTCAGTCCTCGTCTGGAACCAGCAATGCATCCGGTGGGAGTGGAGCTTCAACAACTTTTTCCGAACCTTGGTCCAGTCACCCTATGGGTCAAACCGCACCAGGCTCATCCTCCGAATCTAGTAAGCAATCAGCGGCTCATGACTTGAACCCTAGTGGTGCAGGTTTCCCCGGCAGTCTCACCGACAACCTCAGTTTCCCCAACAAGTCCAGCTATCCAAGCGTGAATTCTGCTGCAGCCGACAAGGCTTTCGGCAGCATAAAAGGCAATCAAGTCGAAGGCTGGATCGACGGTGCCATGCACGCCGCTCCAGATGTCGCCAAGCAAGTCTTCGAAGCCGACACGCACCCCAACACCGACCCGCTCAAGATCAACGACAGACACATAAAGCCCAGCAGCAGCCCGTAGTAAACTTCTTCGGTTTGCCTACTCCGGTACTTCACTAGCCAACAGCTGCTCGAGTGTCTGTTGCAGCTTCGGAAAACCTTCAAATAACAGCGTAGTAATACCAAGACTTTCGGCGAACTGCTGATAGGCCGTATTACCCGTAATCACCAGACAGGAGCGCGGTGGCTCGCCTATGGCTTGCAGCGCCGCTGCAAAGACCTCTTGGCTGAGCAAGGGAGCTTTCAACTTGAGTGGAAATGGCCCGGCTATAACCTCAAATAACTGATTATGGGTATTGAAGTTGGTCAGGAGCTCGTTCTCTTGCATGCCGAGATTGGCGAGCACACCTAGTTTGACAAAATGTCCGTGCAAATTGCGCATAAAGTCGGTGAGCGCCGGTGAAATATCCGTCTCCCTCAGGGTAAACTGGTTCGTATCAATATCCGGCCGGCTCAGCTTGAATCTGAAGTTGTCTGCGACGTATTCCGACGTAAATTCGCCCTGGAAGTACCGGCCGACTATGGCCTCCAGCTCACCGGCCACCTTGGGGCCGCTCTCCTGCGCCATAGCCAGGTACTGCGAAAAGATATCAGGTGTCCACACCCCATAAAAATCGAAGAAAATCGCCCGTATCATTATTTAAGAATACCAGAAACTTACAGATTGACAGCAATTTAAACAAACGCCTGCTGGCTCAACCCTGCAACCGATTAATTAACACTGATGTCGGCGGGTAGAAACCCTGCACAGAGCAGCTCTATTTGCCATAGTTCGCAATAAGCAAGCTAAGATCATGAGCTTCCACGATCGTAACGCCGTCGAACTCTGCCTCCGGATAATGAGAGCCATAGTGGGCGATGAGTATGCTCATGTCGTGAGCAGTCACGTGGCTGTCGCCGTCGAGGTCTCCGGTAGGGCCGGGGGGTGGTGTGACCGTCCAGGTTTGGCTGGCTGGCGTGGTTTCGGTGTTGCCGGCTACATCAGTGCCTTTGACGCGGAAGGTATGCGAACCAACGCTGAGACCGCCGTAGGTCGTCGGTGAGGTACAAGCAGTGTAGGCTTGATTGTCCAGCTGACACTGGAAGCTTATATTGTTTCCCGGTGTCACATCGTCGGTTCCAGAGAAGCTGAAGACGGCGCTCCTGCTGTTCGTTGAACTCGCGGGGCCGGAACTGATAGTTGAGCTTGGTGGCGTGGTGTCGGTTGGTGGGGGGTTATTGCCGCTGTCATCAATGGTGATAGTGCGGGGATAGTCGACGGATGCAAGATCCAGCACGATGTCGTTATTGGTTCTGCTGACGACGGTAATAGGCTGGGACTGGTCGGTGATGGGATCGTAGTAACTGGCCGTGGCTTTGGTGCCGTCGACATTGGTGATATCGACTTCGAAGCTCATCGCTGGCGGCGGTGAATATATGTTCCAGCCCATCAGATAGGTGGAGATGACGAATTTGTTGTTACTGACTTGGAAGGGCAGGAACTGGAACATTTCACGATAATGCAGTGCGGGCTCACCGGTCGCAGGATCGGCCGGGAAGACATTGTATTCGGGAGTAGTGTCGTTCGGTGTAATGTCTGCAACCGTGACGCCGAGATTGCGTGGACTGGTGGGATTGACTGCACCGGCGAATTGCTTGGTGAGATTTCCCAGCGATTGGCTTTGTTGGGTCACGGGGCTGCCGGCATTTTCTGAACCCTCGGCCAAAAGGTTAAATCCGCCATCGTTCACGCTGCCCGAATCGAAGGCGGCGTAGAGGTCAAATTGGTCGAGGCCTTTGTTGAGCCAAAAGCTGTATTCGCGCAGGATGGATTTGGATTTGAGCAATTGATTGGTGGCCCGCGTGTTGGTTATTTTGCCACTACCACCGGGCGAAAAGCCGGTTTCGCTAATATAGTGCAAGAAATTTGTGGTTCCCAGCGGCAGTGATTTCTCCCGGTTCTTTGGCGCCAATTTCTCCCTGATTATGTTCTCGGTGTCGTAACCGAGGTTGGTAACGCTCTCTGGAACGGCGCGCTGGATGTCAGGAACGTAGGAGCCTTCTTGCAAGTGTGCTAGGGAACCCGAATCTATATTACCTATGAAGGTATTAAGCCCGGTGCCGTAAGGGTGGTAGGACTCGCCGTCGGTATTCGGCGGCCGTTCGTTGGGGTGGCCGCAGGTCGGACAGGAGTTGGTGTAGCCCCAGATGACGTTGACATTGCTGCCGTAGGTTTGCTTGAGATACTGTGTTGTTCGGTTGGCCAGCTCCCATTTATTACCGCCTGATAGCTGGCTGGCGTTGCCGTTGCTGCCGGGATATGGCTGGGCGCTATTCGGATAATAGTTGTTAATGTTCAAGAAGTTAGAGCCAAAACTCAGTTCGTTCCAGATCTCCACATTGAAGTTCGTCAGACCGGCCGAAGATGCCAAGCCAGTTATCACTCGAGCGTAATTTACCCAGCCTGTAGCCGTATTATCGAACTCTGGCGTACCGACCGGGTACAGCGGCAGGTATTTCATGTATTGAATGGAGACCGGGCTGGTCAGTGGATTGTCCAAAGGTCTGGAAAGCGTCAAGGTCAAACTGCCGTCACCATTGGTCACCACATTTGTGATAAGGAGGTGTGCAAAGGTGCTGTCCCCATCCTGAATGCCGCTTGAGCCGGTGGTAGTATTGGGTTGGTGCACGGTAATGTCAGAGGCTGGAATGCCGGTAACGGTGATCTGACTGTCGCCAACGTGGGGAGTGCCCACCAGCGTGGGTTTGTAGGCCGGCGTGGTCGTTGGCTCCGGATCACCTTCGCCGGCGTAAAGGATCAGCGTTGGCGTGATACCGTACCGCTTGCAGTCGGCGAAGATGCTTTGCCAATATGCCTGACTCTGCGCGCTGAAGGAATTCTCGTCGGTGCCGTTAATATTGCCCCAGTTTGAGCCAACTCTAATATCGTGCACGCCGATAGAGGCCAGGTATTGTAAATTGGCGTCATCTTGAGCCAGATTCTGCTGATTCCCTTGGAAGTTAACGCCGACGCCATTCAGCATCTTGGTAGCCGGCACCGTTTCCATCCACCCACGCCAGGGCTGCGTATAAAAAGAAGTCTGCGGGTAGGGAATATCCTGGCTGGGATCAATGTACGGGTTCCCAACCGGTACGGGACTTAAGGCATGCGAAGATAGTAGCGTGTACACTCCTCCACCGAAGGAAAAGAGTAGGGCGAAACTGATGGCCACAAACCGCTGCGAGTGTGACATGGCAGACAACGTCTTGAGCGTCGCTCTTTTTGCTTTTTTCAAAGACATTCTCTATCTACCATACCCCTTGAGCTAATAATATACTAAGGTGGTGCCTCCCCGCAATGAAGGTATGGGGATTTCGTTGAGCAATCCGTGAGTTCGGTAGTGAGCTCAGATGACCGGAAATAGTGCTATTGAATGCGGCTACAGCTTGGCTGAATCAGGCTGAGTAGCCTGAACGCTGTTTCAACAGAGGTGATATACTGAGTGTATGCATACATATGTGGCTTTTCTCAGGGGGATTAATGTTGGGGGACGAGTGGTGCGGATGGTGGAGCTGAAGGCTTGTTTCGAGAAGCTGGGCTATGCGGATGTGGTGACGTTGTTGCAGAGCGGCAATGTGCGGTTCGAGGCGGCTGACACGGATTCGACGAAGCTTAAGCAGGAGATTGAGGCGAGTTTGACCAAGACCTTTCACTATCCGGCTAGGGTGCAGGTTTTGCCTCTGGAGAAACTGCACGCGGTGGTTGCGGCTTACCCCTTCGGTACGGCTAGTGACAGCCAGCATGACTATGTTATTTTCTTGGAAAACGGGCTGGAAGGGTCATTGGTTGGCGAAGCGTACGCTATGGCTCCGGGCGAACAGCTCAAGGTGGGTGATGGCGTAGTGTATTGGCGGGTGGACAAGGGGTCGACGCTGCAGAGCGCGTTTGCCAAATTGTTGACCAAGGCCAAGTACAAAGAGTTCAATACCAATCGGAATCTGAGGACGGTGCGGAAGTTGCTGGATAGTTAAACGCCTGCGATCGGATAGCGATCGTGCTTTTGTTGGGGTTTCGAAGACGTCTTTATTAAATGCAAAAAGTAGTTAGTGAAGTTCGGCAGACGTTGTTTGCCGAGTCAGTTATTTAAATTCTTTGTAGAGCTTGGAAGGCCACCAGTTCCAGCGGCCGAGCAGGGCGACGATGGAAGGCACGAGCAGGGTGCGGACGAAGAAGGTGTCGAGCAGGATGCCGAAGGCGATGGAGAAACCGATCTGTTGGACTTGTTCGTTGCCGCCGACGATGCCGAGCACGGTGAAGGTGCCGGCTAAGATGAGGCCGGCTGAGGTGACGGTGGTGCCGGTGATGCCGACGGCTTTGGTGACGGCGGCGGACAGGGATTTCTCCTTGTGGGCTTCTTCACGGATGCGGCTCATCACCAGGATGTTGTAGTCCTGGCCGAGGGCCATGCCGAAGACGAACATTAGGAAGGGCAGAATGAAGTTGATGCCGTCCTGATGGCCGATATGCACGAAGACAATCATGGCGAAACCGAGCGAGGCCAGGTAGGACAGGCCGACGGTGACGATCAGGTACCATGGTGCGACCAGGCTGCGTAGCATGATGGCCAGTAGTAGCGCGATGATGAGCAGTACGACGGGGATGATTTTCTTGAGGTCGTTGGCGGCAGTGCGGTTGACGTCGTAACCGACGGAGTCGGCGCTGTAGACGCTGTTCTGGTTGGCGCCGATTTGGTTGGCCACTGTCTGAAGTTCGTGGCGCACGGCTGGAATGGCGTTGGTGGCTGCGGCGGTGCCGCTCGGCCCGACCTTGAGCACCCCATAGAACTGGACGGTTCGGCCGTCAGAGCTGATGAACTGGCCAACGGCTTGGAGGGCCGGGCTGCCAGCCGCGTCCTTATGTAGTTGCTGCAAATGTTCGGCTGTCAGGGAGAAACCATTGGCGTTGAAAGGGCCACTGAGCACTTTGAACATGCCTGATTGGGCGAGTTTGGCTTGGGCAGTGACGGCCGGGGTCAGGTTATTCCAGATTGACGAGCGGAAATGGAAAATCAGCAGCTGTGGATTATCGTTGGCGGCCGAGAAATGGCTATCGATGACCTGTTGGCCGGCTGCTGAATCACTACCCTTGGGGGCGCTCTGGTTGCCAAAACCAGCTGCTTTGTAGCCGACGATACCAAGTGCTAAGCTGCCAAAAATCAGGATGCCGAGCAGCAGCATGACCACCGGTTTCTGAATAACTTTGTCGGCTAGTTTGCCCCATAGGCCGATCTTTTGCTGGCGTTTGCGAGTCTTGGACGGCCAGAAGACGGCGCGGCCCAGAATGGCCAGCATGGCAGGCAGGAAGGTTAACGCGATGAGCAACATAATTGCTAAGCCGATGGCTAGTGCCGGGCCGAGGCCTTTGTAAATGCCGAACGAAGCCAGCGTTAGGCTCAGCAGTGCGGCGATAACGGTAGCTGCCGAAAAAGTAATCGACTCACCGACACGCGACATGGCCTTAACAACAGCTTCTTTGGGCGCCAGACCGTTACGTAACTCTTCGCGGACGCGGAAAACCAGGAACAGCCCGTAATCAGTACCGGCGCCTAGAATTAGCACGATGAGCAAGATCTGTGTAATGAACCCGACCTGCACGCCGATCTTGGTCGACTGGGCAATGATTGGCTGCGATACGGCTAGCGCCAAACCAGCCGGTATAAGCGTAACGATGGGTGCCAACAGCGCTCGGAACACAAGCAGCAACAAGACTAGAATCAGAATTACGGTGTAGCCCTCGGTGCTGTTGCGGCCTTTGCTATTGGCATTTTCCTGGTCGACGCCGGCTGGCAGGCTGCCGGTCAAATTGGCGCTCACGCCAGCTGGCAACGCAGCCTTTTGGGTCGCGTCTCGAATATCTTGGACAATCACTGTGGCTTGCTGGCCGTAGGCAGCGCCGGTTATGCCGACGAAAATCTGGCGCGCTTGTCCATCGGCCGAAGCGCCTTGGTCGCGGACTTCAGTAATGTCATGCACATGTTTGACGTCTTTGACCACGCGTTCAATAGCTGCGTTATCGGCTGCGGTGAGCTGGCTGCCACTTCGCGATACGACGATAATGGCGCTGGCCGCAGTCTCTTTGCGCTGAAAGGCAGTCTCGAGCTTGGCGCCGGTGGCTGTCGGGCTATTCTTGGGCAGAAAGTCTGAGTTATTATTCTTGGAAACATCGGTAATGCTGAGCAAATTAGTGGTCAGGATGGGTACTGCCGCAATCCAAAAAACAATAATAAACCAGCGGAAACGAACCGAAAAACGCGCAATTTTTTCAAACATAAGTACTCCTTTACAGGTATTCTATCGGATAAGCTGACAAAAGTCTTTAGCGCGTATTGATCTTTTTGGCGTGCCGTTTGATCCACTCGGCTACCTTAGTAAGATCAGGGTTATCGGTGGCGGTGTGTAGCGTAAAACGTTCTTTTTCTGTCTTATCGGCCTGCAAGGTATAGCCGTTTTGGTACAGGAAATACTCAAGTGTCGCTATGGCCGCTCGTTTGTTGCCGTCGACGAATACGTGATAATTAACCAGGGCTTCATACAGTGCAGCTGCTTTGTCGAAGATGGTGGGGTAGAGCTCTTGGCCGCCAAAACTAGCCTGCGATTTTTCGGCGATAGCGGCCAGCAATCCCGGTTCCCTGACGCCGAGGCTGCCACCGATTTCGCTCACAATACGATCATGGATTCTGACGATCTCGTTGATGCTGACAAAGTACATTATTTGTCCTTCAGGGAAATCAGCAGGTCGCGGTTCTCGTCGATGTAATTATCGAGCCAGCTATCGAGGTCGGTGTTTTCCTCTTGGGGAGGGGTAATCATGAACATCGGCTTGGAGCGTTTGACAACAGTGAAGCGTTCGCCCTTTTGGGCGCGTTCGGCGATGTTGCTGGCGTTTTGGCGGAGTTCTTTGAGGCCGATGATAGTCATAGTGTATCCTTAAGTTATCCTAAGAGTATACCTAAAGGTACTACTTAAGTCAAGCTTGAAGTTGGGTTTTTGTAAAAGTTTGGCAAATGAGTTGCTTAGTATACAATGTATAGTAATTACGGGTGCGCAAAAACTTACAGGAGGTGTAATGGCCAAGGCACAGGCAAAAGGCAAGAAGCAGACTAGTCATTGGTTGATATTGATCTTGCTGGCATTGGCGCAGTTCATGGTGGTGCTGGATGTCTCGATTGTGAATGTGGCGCTGCCAGCTGTTCAGCGAGCTTTTCACATGTCGCAGACGAACTTGCAGTGGATTATTACTATGTATACGCTGACGTTCGGCGGGTTTTTGCTGCTTGGCGGACGAGCGGCCGACTTGTTCGGACGACGCAAGATCTTCCTGGCTGGCGTAGTTATGTTTACGCTCGCATCGTTGGCTGATGGGTTGTCGCAGTCCGGCGGCATGCTGATCCTATTCCGGGGCTTGCAGGGCCTGGCGGCGGCATTCATGTCACCAGCGGCGCTGTCGATTATCCTGGTGACGTACAAAGAAGGGCATGAGCGCAACGTGGCGTTGAGCGTCTGGGGCGCGGTGGCTTCGGGCGGCGCGGCCGTGGGTGTGTTGCTTGGCGGAATTATCACACAGTATCTGACCTGGCGTTGGAACTTCTTCGTTAATGTGCCGGTCGGTATCGGCGTGGTCGTTGCGGCGCTGCGCGTGCTGGATCGCCACGATTCAACGCTGGAGCACAATAACCTCGACTTGCCCGGCGCAGTGCTGGCAACTGGTGGTTTAATGACGCTGGTTTACGCCTTGGTCAAAGCGCCGAGTAATGGCTGGACATCGCATTCCAGCCTGCTATTCTTTGGGATCGCTATCGTTGCGCTGGTCAGCTTCATTATTAATGAGCAGCGAGCTGAGCATCCACTGGTGCCGCTTAGGATTTTCCGGATTCGTAACCTGTCCGGGGCTGACTCCTTGATGTTGTGTATGACGGCCGGCATGTTTTCGATCTTCTTTTTC
>Ga0208355_1000813_pt1 | contig 14157 bp, 18 predicted proteins | sample NGESurdeep072012_6_FD_184458 | JGI IMG/M metagenome (GOLD analysis project Ga0208355, IMG submission 184458) | Arctic peat soil microbial communities from Barrow, Alaska - NGEE Surface sample 210-3 deep-072012 (SPAdes) | ecosystem: Environmental > Terrestrial > Soil > Wetlands > Peat ... | reverse complement strand
CTTCGACCTCAAGGACGAATTGGCCAGCGTGAAGTTTTTCGGAACTATTTATAACCTGCCGGGGCCGCTGGAGGATGGTATGTTGCTCAAGGTGCGTGGCCAGCCGCGGCTGCACCAGCTCTATGGCTTTAGCGTCAATGTGCAAACTATTCAGCCGGCGGGCGAGGGGACGATCCGGCGGGCGGCTGAGTTGCTCCGGGCCAAGCTGACTGCCGAAGGGCTGTTTGACGAATCACGCAAACGCGCTGTGCCGTACCCACCGGCGCGCATCGGTCTGATTACGTCTGCACAGTCAGCGGCTTACGCCGACTTCGTTAAGGTTTTGGGTGCGCGCTGGCAGGGGTTGGATATTCGACTGGTGGATGTGCAGGTACAAGGCGAGGTTGCACCGGCGCAGATTACTGCTGCGCTGGAGCAGCTGAATGCTGAGGCGGAACCGCCGGAGGTGATTGTTATTATTCGCGGCGGGGGCAGTGCGGAGGACTTGGCGGCTTTTAGCAGCGAGCAAGTCACGCGGGCCGTGGCGGCCAGCCGGGTGCCGACACTGGTTGCGATTGGCCACGAAATTGATGTGTCCTTGGCCGAGCTTGCCGCTGACCGACGCGCCAGTACGCCCAGTAATGCGGCCGAACTGCTGGTGCCTGATCGCGCCCAGGTGCTCGACGAGTTGCGACGGTACGGCCTACAGCTACAGCAATTAAGCAGTGCAAGGATTGCGGCGGCTTATCATAATTTGCAAGAGTACACGACCGCTCTCAGTCAGTCGGTAACGCGGCGTTTGGAGCTGGCGGAGGCGGATATCAAGCAGTTTCAACATCTGTTAGAAGCCTTTAACCCCGCGGCGGTGCTGCGCCGCGGCTATGCGATCGTGCGCAAAACCGGTCAGTCCGTGCGATCCATCGATATGGTTCGGCCCGATGATATAGTAGAGGTACAGCTAGCCGATGGACGTTTTGGAGCAACGGTCGGCACCAGTAAGCCGGGAGGCCTTTAAGGATTATGACGAAGCCAAAAACCAAGCAGGACACACCGAATTATCAAACACTCAAAGACGAGCTGGACACCATCATGGCCGAACTGCAGCGTCCCGATCTCGATGTCGATCAGACGCTGGAGCATTACCGGCGGGGGCTGGAGCTGGTGGCGCAGCTGCAAACCTATCTGAAAACAGCCGAGAACACGGTGCGTAAGCTACAAACGGCGTCGAGTACGTAGGGCGTTGGTTCGCAATGCTAGTAACCATCATTCTCATTATTTTGCTTGTTTGTTTCGCCGGCGTGCTACTGGTCGGCGCGCCGTATTTGCCCACGCTGCGTCCCCAGGTGACGGCGGCACTGGAGCTGGCCGATTTGCAGCCGGGCGATACTTTGCTCGAGCTTGGCTGCGGTGATGGGCGCGTGCTCCTAGCGGCGGCGCGGCAGGGGCTCAACGTGGTCGGGTATGAGCTGAATCCCTTGCTGGCGGCGGTGGCCTGGCTGCGGACACGGCGCTATCGACGACAGGTGCGGGTTATATGGGGTGATTTGTGGCGAAAACCATGGCCCGAGGCTCAGGCTATCTTCGTGTTTTTATTGCCCCGGTACATGCCGAAACTGCATAAAAAAGTTATACAATACAAGTACAAACCGGTCAAGCTAATCAGCTTCGCCTTCGTCATCCCGGATTATCAGCACACGGCTCAGCGCAAGAGCATCTTTCTCTATGAATATCCCGCCAAGCAGGCAAAAAAGAAGAAAAAATCTAAAGCATAAGTATTTTTCATAGTGTAAAGATAATTGTATAATTCCTGTATGTCTACGGAGATACCAGAGAACGAGCAAGGAACGAGCGTAGTCAATAGTAGAGCCTACCTCTACGAAACTACTACCGATATAGTGCCGTATGTACTGCTTGGCACTGCAGTGCGGGCGCTCGGTAAGGGCTGGAATGCAACAGCACTTGTCGCGCCGCGAATAGCTCACCTGGAGTTGTTTCGTGATTTCGGACGTCTCTTGCTGGATCAGCGGCAACTGGCAATGAAGGAGCCATATGATTTGGCCGATATATCGAAGAAGTATCAAATCGCACTCATCGACAGCTCGGCAGGAGGCCTGGAAGGGTCGTATGCCCGTGAGCGTATCAAGCAACCTGCGCATGTCATAGTGGCGGGCGAGGATATACATAGTTCGGATTACGATCTGGTGTCGCACTTCCTCAAGGACAAGCTGCACCGCGGCGGTGTCACCGCACTGACTGGCACCGGCAAAGGCAAGAGTACAGCGGCTTACGGCTTGGCGGCTGCCGCGGTGGCACGCGGCCAGAAAGCGGCAGTGGTGCAGTGGTTCAAGGAGCCGAAAGGGAAGCGGGGGACATGGTCGATTAATGAGCATTACTTCCCTGAAAAACTGCGGGAGCCGGAGCGTTTTTCGTTTCATCCCATGGGTGCGGGATTCTATGGATCGCCAAACCTCGACAGGGTAAAGGGCGACGCCGAAAGCGCCTACCAGGCGCACAGCGCAAAAGCCAGGCAGGGGCTCAGGTTGGCCAAGAAACTTTTGGCGTCACGTGAGTATGCCGTGCTGGTGCTGGACGAGTTTGTTGATACGCTTCAAGCAGTGTCGGGAACTATTCCACGCTCCTTGTTGGAGGTGTCGGCGGTGCAAGAGTTGCTGGCAGCGGCGCGCAACATTCCCGAAACCCAAGTGGTTGTTACGGGGAGGAGCGTAACGCCTGAATGGGAGGCGTTTGTCGGCACTTCATACGTCACCTGGCAGTCCAAGCATCCCTTGTCTCATCAGGGAAAGTCTGGTGTTTCCGGGCTGGATTTCTGAAGTTAGTAGGCTGTAGGGCGGGTAGTCTGCATTGTTTTTTGCCAACTGCTGCGGTACCATTGACCATATGATTAAGCACAACCAAGATGGGGCTGTGAACACTATGGTTATTTCTCTAGTGTTTAGTGTCGTACTATTGGTGGCGGCTATCGTGTTTGGTGGTTGGGCGTACAGCGGCCGGCAGGATTACAAGGATAATGTTGATGCCAAGATCGCCACGGCGGTGACGGCTGCCAAGGCGCAAGAGGACAAGGTCAACAAGGTGCAGTTTGACGAAGCAGCCAAGAAGCCGCTCCGCACCTACACCGGGCCCGAAGCCTATGGTAGCGTAGTCGTTAATTATCCGAAAACCTGGAGCGGCTATGTTAATGATGTAGCGACGGGTCAGACATTAGTGGACGGGTATTTCTACCCGAATATCGTTCCTTCGACGACTGCGCCAAACGCTGCCTTTGCCCTGCATGTCCAGGTGATAAATCAACAGTACTCGGCATCGCTGCAAACGTTGTCCAGTACGCCACCCCAAGGCCAGACCAGAACGGTGACACCCTACAGTCTGCCCAAAGTGCCGAGTGTGGTTGGTATCGAAGTAACCGGCTTGTTGAACGGTGATAAGACAGGAACGATGGTGGTGCTGCCGCTGCGTTCAGATACTTTGGAAATATGGACTGACGGCAATACGTTCCTGAGTGACTTCAATAACAATATTTTGCCTAATTTCAGCTTTTCGCCTTAAGCTGGGTGGCTAACACTGGTCGTGACACCAGGCAGCTACCTCTTCCCAACAAGTAGTGCGTTACACGCGGGACAGCTGACGCTGTTCCGGTTGCACTACGCTTGACCCTACTTGTTGGGAAGAGGTAGCTGCCTGACGCTTGCTGTGTTGAACGGAGGTCTTGGCGTGTCTTGCCAGACCGGACCACCACGCAGTGCTATACTGAAACGAGATAAGCGAGGGAGTAGCGGTTCATGGGGCAGCGCGGTACGGGGTCGTCAATTTTGTCGCAGCAGCTCTTGCTGAGCGTGGCCGAAAAGCTCAAACTACCCCTGATGCAAATAGCCCGCCAAGCCGAATACGGCAAACTCGACGGGCAGACTGACCTGGCTACCATCCAGGCAACCGCCGATCACGCGCTGCGCCTCTTGGACAATTACGCACTGGGGGTGCGCCTGAACCTTGAACCTCAGTTGTTCGATCTGGAATCGGTGTCGGTGTCCTCGGTGTTGTATGACACGGGTCAGCAATTGGCTGGTTTGGCTAAGAATTATGGCGTTGAACTGGAGATAGATATAGCTGGCCGCTATGGGCCGGTGATGGCGCATCGCCAGGGTTTGCAGTCGGCTTTGGTGAGTCTGGGCGCGGCTTTGATCGAAGCCCTGCCAGCGCTGGAGACGACGCAGCTACGACTTCAATTAGCCACGCATCGGAGCCGGTATGGCATTGTGGCCGGTCTCTATGCCGATGCTCAAGGGCTGACCAGCGAGGCTTTGCAACAGGGGCGCCGTTTGCTCAGTCAGAGTCGCCAGCCGCTGCCGAATATCAGTCACACTAGTGGTGCTGGGATCTTCGTAGCCGACACTATCCTGCGTGCCATGGATTTGAATCTGCGGGCCTCTCGACATCATCGGCTGTACGGTTTGGGCACTGTGCTGCAACCTAGTCATCAGATGCAGTTGGTGTAATAGCATGAGTCGCATTCTCCTGATTGAACCTGATCGGCCGCTCGCCGAGAGTTACCACCGCGCCCTAACCAGAGCCGGCCACAAAGTGGTGGTCTGCGCAGGTGCCCAGACGGCTATCTTAGCGGCCGACAAACTCCGGCCGGATCTGGTTATCCTGGAGCTGCAGCTGGTTGAGCACTCCGGCATAGAGTTTCTCTACGAATTTCGTTCGTACACTGATTGGCAAACCATTCCGCTGATCATCCAGAGCCAAGTGCCGCCCGGCGAATTTGCCACGAATTGGCAGTTGCTAAAAGACGAACTGGGCGTCCAAGCCTATCTCTACAAACCGCATACCAGCCTGCGTGAGCTGCTAGCCCGCGTAGAGCAGGGACTGCTGGTCGAACAGGAAGCTGGGCAGGGTTTGCAAGCCAAGCCCGCATAATTTATGAACCAAATCATCACCCAAGCCATCGTGCTCAGCCGCACCAATTACGGCGAAGCCGACCGGATTATCACGCTGCTGACGCCCGATCACGGCAAGCTGCGCCTGATGGCGCGCGGGGTGCGCAAGGTCAAGAGCAAACTGGCGGGCGGCATTGAGCTGTTCAGTGTGAGCGATATTACGTATATCCAGGGCAGGGGAGAGATTGGTACCCTGGTTTCTGCTCGTCTGGGCAAGTATTACAGTACGATCGTCAAAGACATTGACCGCGTCCAATTGGGCTACGAATTAATCAAAATGCTGAACAAGGCCACCGAGGATCATCCGGAGCCGGAGTATTTCGGGTTGCTTGAGCATGGCTTCCAGGCGCTGGACGAAGCAGGTATTGAACTGGGCTTGATCCGTTTGTGGTTCGAGTCCCGTTTGTTGTATCTGGCGGGGCATTCGCCGAACTTGCAGACCGATACCGAAGGGCAGGCGTTGCTGGCTGACGCTGCCTATAACTTTGATTTTGACAGTATGGCTTTTACGCCGTCGCCAGAGGGCAATTTCTCAACGGCGCACATTAAGACGCTGCGGCTACTCTTCAGCCACAATCTTCCCCAGGCCATTAACCGGGTTCAGAACATCGGTTCGCTCCTGACTGATCTGGAGCCGCTGATTCGTACGATGCTGACTACTTCTATCAGGATGTAGGCGCTCTAACGAAGATCTGAAGGGCTGTCCTTGCGTTACCATCAATTAAATTGTATTATGAATATAATATATTGAACTGGAGACAAAGTTGAGAGTTATTCCTCGAGCGGCGGTAGCGTTAGTAAGCGGAGCTGTCGTTGCCGGCGGCGGCTATAATCTAAGCAAGTATACGGACATACCGTCGAGCGAGGTGAATGCTCATGTCAGGGCTTGTGTACCGGAATTGGGGGCACACGCTATGCAGGCCAGCAGTGTACCACAAGGTTGCACGGAGGATTATTTCGCAGCTAGCTTTCCTTACCAAGAGACAACAGTGCAGCTCATTAAGCCTGGCCCTAATGGTGACATTGCTTCCTCTAAAACACTTACCGATATTAAGCTGTTTACTCTGCCTAGTGCCAGCAGTTTTTATAAGGCAAACTTTGTTACTCCGGCTGAAGTCCGCCGATTAGACAATACAGACAAAATAGTCCCGCTTATTGGTGGCGGTGTGCTGACGGTCTTTATGTTTGCTGGACTGACCAAGATTGAACGAGTGAGGCGCCGAGAGCAGCAACGCGAAGCAGCGTCACCACCCACAGCGTCCGCAAGCTAACACACGACTCCATGAATGCTATAATCCCATTGAAAAAGCCGACTAGCAAAAGGAGTTTTGCATGAAAGAAATACTACGGGCAGGAATCGGCGTAGGGCTAATGGCAGGAGTGCTCACAATCGGCAATGCCGAGCACCATGGTCATCCGCCAGCCTTCGAAGATCGAAGCAAAGTCGACGATTGTGCCGGGCAACTGGGTAGCCATGCGGTGCAACAGGCTGCTTTGTCGTCAGCTTGCGCTCCGTTTCGGGCAGCATTTCCTTACAAAGGTACGGCTGTTAATGTCTATAAGCCATACCAAGACGCTTTGTATGCCAAAGAGAATACCCCTGGCGACACCACCAGTGCCTACGGCAAGGTTACATATAGCGCATTCAGCCCTAGTGATTTCCGTCAATCAGTCAAGGTGGCATCGGCCGAGTGGCACAAAGACAACAGTCTGCCCATCGGTTTAATCCTGTTGCTCGAGCTGGGCGGTGCAGTTGCTGGAATAAAGGCACCGGACATCTGGAGAAACTCCTTCAAGTCAAAGTCCCCGACCTCCAAGTCTGCCGCTGAGCAGGAGACCACTCCTTCAGCGCAGGCCTGATAGCTCAGACCCAAGCCAGCAGCGACGCAATCCATCCTTCAGGGCTGTACGTCGACCCACTATCTGGGTATAATCTGTACTTACGATGAGCGACGTATCCCTAGAAACCATTGTCAGCCTGTGCAAGCGCCGCGGCTTTGTATTCCAAGCCAGCGAAATCTACGGCGGCCTGGCCGGCTTCTACGATTACGGCCCGCTCGGTGTTGAGCTGGTCAACAATCTCAAGCAGGCGTGGTGGCAGGCCATGGTGCGCGAGCATGGCAATATCTTCGGTGTTGACGGTGCCATTATTCAGAATCCCAAGCTCTGGGAAGCCAGCGGCCACGTCGCCGGTTTCACCGATCCATTAGTCGAAGACACCGTCACACACAAGCGCTACCGTGCCGATCATCTAGCCGGTGTCGACAGTAACAACATCGCCGAGCTCACCAATCTGCTCAAGGACAAAAAATCCCCCGACGGCAACCCCCTCGGCCCCGTCCGCACTTTCAATATGATGATGAAAACCTACATCGGCCCCGTCGAAGACACCGAGAGCACCGCCTACCTGCGCCCCGAAACAGCCGGCTCCATCTTCACCAACTACGAAAATGTCCGCGAGACCATGCGCGCCAAACTACCGTTCGGTATCGCCCAAATCGGCAAGGCCTTCCGCAACGAAATCAGCCCGCGCGACTTCGTCTTCCGTGTCCGCGAGCTGGAACAGATGGAAATGCAGTACTTCATCAAGCCGGATACCCAAGAGGTCGATTACCAAGCCTGGCGCGAATTCGCCTGGAAGTTCTGCACCGAACGCCTCGGCATCGCCGAGGAACATCTGCAGTGGCATGAGCACGGCGAAGACGAGCGCGCCCATTATGCCGCTGCCGCCCACGATATTTATTTCAAATTCCCGCAGGGTTTCAAAGAGCTGTGGGGCACGCATAACCGCACCGATTACGACCTGGGCAATCACCAGCGGGTGAGCGGCAAGGAGCTCAGTTATTTCGACGACGAAACCCGCGAACGCTTCACCCCGTACGTCATAGAATCTTCTGTCGGCGTCGGCCGCATGCTGATGGCCGTCCTGACCGATGCTTACCACGAAGAAGAGATCAACGGCGAAAAACGCGTCGTCCTGAAACTCAAGCCCGAGCTCGCCCCCTACCAATACGCCGTCTCGCCACTCCTCAAGAACAAACCCGAACTTGTCGCCAAAGCCCGCGAAGTCTACGACATGCTGCGCACCAACCCCCGTACCACCGGCGGCGTCATGTACGACGACAACGGCAACATCGGCAAACGCTACCGCCGCCAAGACGAAATCGGCACTCCCGAATGCATCGTCATCGACTTCGACACCCTAGAAGACGACACCATCACCATCCGCGACCGCGACACCACCAGCCAAACCCGCATGAAGATTGACGACCTCAAGATTAAATCCGGATTTGTCGAGTTCAAAAAATGAGCCTGGAGCAAACAGATTTAACGATCGAGGTACTAACGCGCCACGTACATGAAGCATATGATAGAGACGAGCCAGCCACATTAGTGGTGAACGGTTGGCCGTATGCGCACGTACTCAGTCTTGAGCCAGTTTGCTTTGAACGCTATGGCTTTTTCCGGAATCGAGGTCCGCACTTGGTTGGTCAGTACGTGGTGCGGAGTTTGCTGCAGAGTACAGATGATGAGCCTGGCACTGGCCGCAAAGTTGTGGCTGTGATTGAAGCCAATCAAGACATGTATGGCTTCTCGGCTTGGCCAGAGCAGCTCGAGAATTTGGCTCGTAAGGTCGGCGCACCTGCTATGAACTTCTTTCCTGTCGAGCCAGCATATTAGCAAGCTCTGCTTAGCCCAATATGCCCACTGACCTCCGGAGGGGTATCTAAGTCACGCTCCAAGGCTGCTATGATTGAAGCACATGAAGCACACCAAGCTAATCATTCTACGAGGGCCGTCCGGAGCCGGGAAAAGCACAATTTCAAAACGGCTTTTTGAATCGGCCAAACGCAACACGGCGCTGATTGAGCAAGATCAATACCGGTTTATGTTTAGCCCACCTGGCGGGGAGCTGAACTCCAAGACAATACATGAGATGATTTTACAGAATACGTTGACGGCATTGCGCGATGGGTACGATGTTATCTTGGAGGGTATCTTAAATGTACGGTCGTACGGCAAGACTTTTGAAACGTTGATCCGAGAACATCCGACACAAAATTATTTGTTTTACTTTGACGTCAGCTTTAATGAGACCATACGACGCCACCGCACACGCCTGGCTAAGGGTAAGTTCAAATTTACCGAGAAAGATATGGAAGGTTGGTATAAACCTCGAGATATCACTGGTTACGATTGTGAACATATAATTAGCGAACAGAGCAGTCTTGAAGAGACGGTGGCAAAAATTACGCAGATAACTCAAACACAATGAGTTTATGGTTGCATTTGCCTAACAGAGAGAATAGTATATACCTAACTAGTATAGGAGTCAGATAATGCCAGAATTCGCCAAGCCAACGCCCGAAGCACCCGAGTATGCTAATTTAGCCCCAGAAGTTCACCGCACCATTGATCAGCTGCTCGATAGTACCTGGAGAGGCGAGGGGGCGCTGACGAGATTTGACTTCCGTGACCCTGATTCGGCAGCCACAGTAGTGTCGACGTTGCAGGCGTCTGTTGGCTCCCAGCTGCCGCGGTATGGTTTCAACGAGCAGAACGAGTATGTGAAGCTAGGCATGACGCGCGTTATTGATGAACGTGATAACTTCGTTATCCAGGGCGATCCTTATGGTGCGCAAGACCCAAGTCAAGCCGGACTGTGGTCGGTGTGGCTGCGCCGAAGCATGGCTGCCGATGAGCTTCCTGAGATCCAATCAGCCCAATCAATCGAACTACCCAACAAAAAAGAAGCCGGCGGCTTGCTGACCACACTTGGTCTCTATGGTTTAGCTGGATACCTCTTGAGCCGTGGGCAGGACGAAGCTGCCACAGGTGCTTTTGTGGCTGGCGTAAGTCTAGCTGGTGCCTCCATCATAGCTTTTGTTTATCGAACCTTGGGTCGAGCTCCGCAACAGTAAGCTGCGGCGCCAGCCCATTAGAGTTTCAAATACGACCTTCGCAATAGATAAGATGTTATGATTAACCCATGAGTGGAAGAACTGCCGAGCTACACCCCTTAATTCTGGATCTCGACTGGCTGGATATGGAAGGGCTTCGGGATGGAGACGTAATCAAGACATGGGCAGGCACCATAGTTGCCCGGCGCGGTATTGAGCGTGCGAGTGCCGAGGTCTTCCTAAACGATTTTGATGAGCCTGAACCCGAGGTGCAAATGATAATACCTGCTGATGTTTCTTTGAAGACCCAGTATGAGGGTGAGCCACGTGTAATTTGTTCAATTGCCAAAGAAGATATCAAGGCCTTGCCCGGTCACGATTCAGCTATAGTCACGGTTTGGCTTGATGCAACCGGCGGTACAGACGCAGTTATCCTTCGCGCGGTAGCATAGTAGCGTCCAGTCGGTTGGGATTATGTAAGGTATACCATAGCAGGCTTGCTCGCGCTGGTGCTATGCTGGAAGCAGCATGAAAGCAGTTGATTTTAGCAAGACGCTCAAAGCAGTCGATCAAGACCTCCAGCCATTAATTCACGATGGAGCGTTGACGCTGCAGCTACCACAGCTAGACGAGGAGAAACTCGACCTCGCCCAAAGAGAGATCTGGAGACGAGTGCAGTTTATGGAATTCTCCGTTGCCGGGGTTGATGATGGCTGCAAAGCCTGCTGCGAAATGCTGGCCCAGGAAGCCGAAACTACTTCTGAAACAATCCACAAATACCTAACGGGCAAGCTAACCAAGGCTCAAGAAATCGGCAGTATCACCTACGAGAGTATTGATAAATCCGCCGCAGCCACCATCATGATCACGCTCGAAGACGGCGAACCGCGCGTTATCTCAGCACCAACTGAGCTGGCCAAGCTGGTTCAGGCGGCACTCACGAACCCGCCCCAACAGCCGGAAAACCTTGCCGCAATCAAGCTTCCGCAGACCGTCAACGACTACCATCCCGCCGCCGACAAGCTATTCGAAGCAGTTTTGTTCGAGGAAGAGCTTGTCGGGTAAGCGCTTATCAGGACATATCTATGGATTTTCTGACCATAGAGGCATATACTCCAAAGCATAAGTAAATAAGGAGTTTGACATGAGTGTCGATATCAACTTATTGGGCGTACTGCTTGCCGGTATAGCTAGCATGGTTATTGGAATGATTTATTACGCCGACGGACTGTTCGGTAAGGAGTGGAAAAGCCTGGCCAAGATTAATACCAAGCGGTTTGAAAAAGAAATGCCGCGCGTCATGCCCCTAGTGTTTGTAGCCGCGCTGATTACCGCCTATGTGATCGCCTACGTGGCCTTCTTGTACAAGCACTACTTCGATACCTCATGGTTGATGGCCGGTGCCGTGACGGCCTTGATTCTGTGGCTGGGCGCCTCGGCAACAACAGTCTATGTGCACAACTCGCTCGATCAACGACCCTCGAAGCTGACCGCAATCTCGCTCGGCAACCGTCTGGCATCAATGCTGGCCATGGGCGTAATCATCGGCTGGTTGCATCCATAAGTCTAGTAATCGACGCACCGGCAAAGTTTAGCAAGCGCAACGTACTATAGGCCCCTGATCGTTGCCGCGTAGAACAGATAGACAATCATGTGATTATCTTGTATAGTGATGTACAAGAGGATTTATGGCGACAGTACCAGGCGAAATGCCCCTTTTCGATTTTGGCCCAGAGCAAGCGTATAACGTGGAGCTACTCACCGATACGGTTATCTGGCCGTTGATAGACCATTATGCGCGCGCTGATTGGCGAGCTCAGAGCCAGCCTAATGACACTTTGAGCGTGCCGAGCCATGGGCAGCACCAGGGGAAAATGCTTGATATCCTGATTTCGGCAGAGTGCGGCACGGAAGCAGTCAGTGATGAAGCATTTCGCAAAATTCATACCGCCCGATTACAGATTGAAGAAACAGCTCTCGAACCTGTTAAGGGCATTTTGCTCCACAGCGTCCAGGGCGCTTTACAGGAGTTCTACGAAGCTGCTCCCGACGATCACGACGAGGATGAACACTATCACGATTTGGTCGAATGGTTGCAGGGTGACGAAGACGATTTGTTGGTCAAAAAAGGCGCAATCTACACCTTCGACAGCGACAACCATTGGAATGTAGAACTATTCAGAGCAGTTCAAGATGCCTGCCAGCAGGTCAATGTGCCGGCCAGCCGGGCAGAACGCGACGTTGTGTCGCAGGGCAAATTATATCTTCCTGAACTGGAGACCATCCAGCTCGGCTTGCTCGCGTTGAAAGCCCCCGAATCAATGCTGCAGGCCATAGAGAACGTCAAAGATCGACCCATCGCGTATCATTAAGTATTTCAGGAATCGGTAAAAACCTGAGTCTCAAGCCTTAATACTTTATTAAATTAGCTGTGATTTACGGCTTAAGCTGCTACAATCGAAATCTATGCGACAAAAACAGGCTTTAGCGGTTATGATGGGCGGTGCCAATGTTTTCTTGACGGGAGCACCAGGGGCGGGCAAGACCTATACGCTCAACCAGTTCATCAAACGAGCCGAACGCGCGGGCAAACGAGTGGCTGTGACCGCCAGCACCGGCATTGCGGCCAGTCACATCGGTGGCACGACCATTCACTCCTGGTCTGGCCTAGGCATTCTGGATCAGCTGACCGATGATGATTTGCGGCGACTGGGTGCCCGCGAGCAGCTGGTCAAGCGCTATAACGCTACCGATGTTCTGGTTATCGACGAAGTCTCCATGCTGCACGGGCAGCGGCTGGATATGGTCAATCAAATGGCTAAGTTGTTACGTGGCTCGGACGCGCCGTTCGGCGGGATGCAAGTCGTTCTGGTCGGTGATTTATTCCAATTGCCGCCGGTCAGCCGCGGGGTGGCAGAATTCGACTTCGCCTATCTGTCAGCGGCGTGGCAGGAAGCTGATTTGAACATCTGTTATTTGACCGAGCAGCACCGACAGGAGGACAGCGACAAACTACTCGTCTTCCTGGAGGCGATGCGCGATGGTCAGCTCGACGAAATGCACCGCGAAACCCTCCAGCAGCGCTTTCAGCAAAAACCCGCCAGCAACATCACCGTCACCCGCCTGTACTCGCACAATATCGACGTCGAAGCGATCAATCAGCGACATCTGTCAGCTCTACCCGGCGAAACCAAGTACTTCGAAATGAGCACCAAGGGTGGCAAAGCCAAGGTCGAGCAACTGTTCAAAGGCCTATTAACGCCGGAGGTGCTCGAGCTCAAAACGGGCGCCGAGGTGATGTTCGTCGCCAATAATTTCGCCGAGGGTTTCGTCAACGGCAGCCGGGGCCAGGTGATTGGTTTTGAGGACGATGGCACGCCAATTGTGCAGCTGCTCAACGGGCGCAAGATATACGTCGAACCGCACAGCTGGAGTCTGAGCGAGGACGGACGAGTCCGCGCTGAAGTCAGCCAGCTACCCCTGAGACTAGCCTGGGCCATCACTATTCATAAGAGCCAAGGTATGAGCCTGGATGCCGCCGAGATTGATCTGAGCCGGGCTTTCACACCGGGTATGGGCTATGTGGCGCTTAGCCGCGTTCGCAGCTTGGACGGACTGTACTTGCAGGGCATCAACGCCATGGCGTTGACCATGCACTCCCAGATTCACGACCTCGACCGACAACTCCGGCAGCTATCAACACACTTGGCCGACGATACAGACGACATCGCCGAAGAAATCATTGCTCCCAAGGCGGAGGCTAACGCTAATGTCGATCAAGAGCTTTTAGCCAAGCTCAAAACCTGGCGTCTCCAGCGCGCCCAGACAGATAGTGTTCCCGCCTACATCATCGCTCACAATACCACGCTCGAGGCCGCCGCAGCAGCTGCACCGACCACGCCGCAGCAACTCTTGGCGCTGCCTGGTTTCGGCTCGCGTAAGGTTGAGACCTACGGGCCTGACATTCTGGCGGTTATTCTGAGCCACAACGACACCAGTAAATAGCGCATAAATCCCCGCCAATTATTAATTATTCGTTAAGCGCATATCATCCCCGTAACAGATAAGAAGACGCTGTTCTCAGGTTGTTCCTTCGCAAATAAACAGCAGAATAATTGACGCTGTACCTGACTGACTGCCATGATGGCCGCAGTAATTTTGAGGAGGTCAATAGTCATGAAGCGGTTCAGTAATTTTAAAATTTTGGCGCGGGCAGTCGGCGTCATTGGAGCAGTGGTTATCGTTGTTAGTGGCGTGACCTTTGCGGCGCTCCAAAGCCAACAGATCAAGCTGACGGGCAATACTATCGAAACGGCCAC
>Ga0208355_1000811_pt1 | contig 14168 bp, 9 predicted proteins | sample NGESurdeep072012_6_FD_184458 | JGI IMG/M metagenome (GOLD analysis project Ga0208355, IMG submission 184458) | Arctic peat soil microbial communities from Barrow, Alaska - NGEE Surface sample 210-3 deep-072012 (SPAdes) | ecosystem: Environmental > Terrestrial > Soil > Wetlands > Peat ... | reverse complement strand
CGCGCCGCTGGGCGTGGCGCCCGGCGCCGTACGGGTGCGGACGTTCCACGCCTTGGGCCTGGAGATCCTCCGCGACGCCGGGGTCCGACCGGAGCTCCGCGCACGCGACGCGATCCTCCGGCGCGCCTGTCCGCACCTCGACGCGGCCGCCCGGCGCCGGCTGGACAGCGCGTTCTCCCGTCTCAAGCTGGACCTTGCAGTGACCGCCAGAGACGTTGGCCGCGACCCGGCGCCCGGACCGGTCGCGCGCGCCTTCCTCGCCTACGAACAGGAGCTCGGCAAGGCCGCCGGGATCGACTTCGACGACCTCGTGGCGCTGGCGCTCCGGCGACTCGAGGAGGATGCAGCGCTCCTCGCGCGCTGGCGATCGCGATGCGCGCACCTGCTCGTCGACGAGGTCCAGGACGTGGACGCGAGCCAGCTCCGCATGGCGCTCTTGCTCGCCGCGCCCGACAACCGGATCTTCCTCGTCGGCGACGACGACCAGTCCATTTACGGCTGGAGGCTGGCCGATGTGCGGCGAGTCCTGGGGTTGGCCGGGGCGCTGCCCGGGCTTCGACGCGTGGACCTGGAGGTCAACTACCGCTGCCCCGCGCCGGTCGTCGCGGCGGCGGTCCGACTCGTGGAGCAGAACGCGGAGCGATTCGCGAAGCGGGTCCGGCCGCGTCCCGATGCGTCCGGCCGCCTGATCCTGGCGCCCGCCCCGACAGCGCGCGACCCGGCGGCGGAGATGGAGATCGCGGCCCGCGCGATCGACGGGTGGCCGGCCGATGACGGCACGCGCGCGATCCTGGCCCGAACCCGGCGCGAGCTCCTGCCGGCGGCCGCGCTTGCCCTAGAGCGCGGAATCCCGTTCCGGGCGGACGGCGTCACCCTGCTCCTCGAGGATCCGCGGCTGGACGGGATCCTGGCCGAGGCCGCGGCCGTGCCGGGTACGATCCCGCTCCTCCTGTGCCTGGGCGCGGTCGCGACGACGGCCACGCGCCGGGGGAGCGCGCCACCGGGCGGCTCACCGGTCGCAGGCGAGCCGGCGGGACGTCCGCCGACCGACGCCGCGGATCTCGACGACCTGGGACCGGAGGTGCCGCCGCTGACCGACCTCCTGGCGGCCGTCCTCGCCTGGGCCACGGCCTCCCCGACGCTGGCGGCGCTCACGACCGCGATCGGCAACGCCCGCGAGCGGCTTACGGCGCTTCGCGCGGCGGAACCGCGGCTCACCCTTGCCACGGCGCACGCGACGAAGGGCCTCGAGTTCGACCACGTGGCGGTGATCGGGATGTCCGAGGGACGCTTCCCAAGCCCGCGCGCGCTCGCCGACGCCGGCGACCCGACTCGCGCCCTGGAGGAGGAGCGTCGCCTCGCGTACGTCGCGTGGACGCGGGCGCGTCGGAGCCTGACGCTCGCGTACGAGCCGGATTCGCCGTCGCGCTTCCTCGTGGAGGCCTTCGGGCTGGCAGTGATCGACACCGACGGGACGTTCCCGGTCCGCGCGTGACCGACGCGGGGCCGCGAACCAGGAACGTCGACGGGCGGCGCCTCGCGGCGCCGCCCGTCGTGATCCCCCGGGAGGGTTCGGTCGTGGTCCCCCGCTCAGGAAGCGCGGGACGGCACCTCCGGCTCCGACTCGGGCCGAGGTCCGCCGAGCCGCATCAGGAAGCGTCCGAAGAAGGCCGCACCGGTGAGGCTGAAGAGGCCCAGGCTCGCCCACAGGATCGGTCGTGCGAGGTCCAGGTTCGTGCTGCTGTTGAGCAAGCTGGGCAGGTTGCCGAGGTACGCCTGGTCGGCGGCCTCCATGCCGTAGACCTGCGGGACGATGTAGAGGACGGACGCAAGCACCAGGAGGAGGCTCACCAGGCGGAAGGCCGCCGGGTCGTCGTCCGTGTCCCGCAGGAGCTTCAGGACCAGCGCCCAGAAGAGGACCAGGGTGGCGATTGGGGCCGTGATCGGCAGGCCGACCTTGAGGTAGAGGTTCGGCATCAGGAAGATCATGCTCAGGCCGAGCGTGATCGCCATGAGCGCGTCCCGCATGAGGACGTAGCTGAGCCACCAGACGTCGCCGCCGAAGCGGAGGGTCAGGCGCATCAGGAAGCGGATCACGTAGGGCCGGGAGAAATGCAGGATCAGCGTGAAGGACCACAGGATCGGCAGGACGGCGGCCACGGAGGCGACCATCCACGCGGAGCTACCCTGGGTCAGCGCGGTGGCCAGATTGTCAGCGTTCAGCATCGGGCGGCTCCTAGACGGCCTTCGGGCGGCGGACGGAGGTCTGCCGCAGGTTGTAGACGACGGCGGTGATGCCCAGGATCCCGATCAGGGCCGCAGAGATATAGCAGAGCGGCAGGGCCAGGTCCGGGTTCTTCGACGTCACCAGCAGCGGCATGAACTGATCGGTGAGCTTCCCGGTGAGGAGCGTCATCTGTGTCCCGAGGAAGTAGGCGCCGACGTAGAGGACGGAGCCGACCCCGATCAGGAGCGTCTGCAGGCGCATCCCGCGCAGGTCGCTGTCGCCCTTCGTCATGAGCTTGATGAGGAGCACCGCGAAGGCGCAGACGGCCGCCAGGCCGCCCGTGATGGGCAGGTCCTGGCCCTTGACGACGTCCGGGTACAGGAAGATGAAGCTGCCCAGGAAGACCTGGACGAGGAAGATGTCGCGCAGCGCGACGTAGATGATCCACCAGAGGTCCGCGCCAAGACGGAGCGTGAACTTCCCGGTCGTCCGCGCCATGTAGGGCTGGGCAAGGTGGAGCCCCAGGACAAGGACCCACAGCACGACGAGCGCCGCGGCGATCGTCCCCTCGATGAACCCTTCTCCGGCAGAGAACAGGCCATTGACCTGGTCTAGGTTCACTGGACACCTCCTGTCGCGCTCGTCGTGCCGGTCGGCTCGGGCGGCCGAACGGCGTGTTGCTCCATTCCGTGGATGTCAAGCCCCGCATCGCGTGGCCCGCGCCCGGCCGTGACGGACACGGACGGACAGCCATATACCGCGTCGCAGCGGAAGCAGCGGGCCGCCTCTGCGCGGGCGCTCGCCTCGGCGAAGCCAACCTGGTGGGCACCGAACGACCCCAGCTCCACCACCGGCAGTGGCGCGTGCGCACGCGGCCGGGTGGCGAGGTCCAGCGCCAGGTGCGCCTCGGGCGGCGTCGCGTAGCGGACGGTCGCGAGGATCTCCGCCTCGCCGTCCCGGACGCCGGCGAGATGCTCGTGGATGGACGCGGCGGCACGGCGTCCCGCCGCAACCGCGTCGATGATCGTCTTGGGGCCGGAGACGACGTCGCCGCCGGCGAAGATGCCCGCGCGGCCGGTCGCGAGCGTGCGTGGGTCGGCCACGATCCCGGCCCAGCCGCTCACCTCGATCCCGGCCCCCTCGGGGAGGATCGACGGGTCCGGCTCCTCGCCGATGGCGACGAGGATCGTGCTGGCCGGGACTTCCCGGACGGACCCCCGCACCGCCGAGTAGACCCGCCGGCCGAGCTCGGTCTTGCCGGTCACGTGCTGCTCCTCGCAGCGGAGGGCCACCACGACACCGTCGCGGGACACGACCTCGAATGGAGCGAGCGCGGTGAGGAGCGTGACGCCCTCCCGCACGGCCTCCTCGATCTCCTCCGCCTGGGCCGGCATGTCCTCGCGGCCGCGGCGGTAGACGATCGTCACGGACGCGGCGCCGCTTCGGATCGCGGACCGTGCCGCATCCATGGCGGTGCTGCCACCGCCGACCACGACGACCGGGCCACTGAGTCGCGGGTTCTCGCCGAGGTTGACCTCCTTGAGGAAGCGGGTCGCGGGGACCACCGCGCGGGCGTCGTCGCCGGGGACGCCGAGCCGGCGGCTCTTCGAAGCGCCCGTCGCGAGGAAGACGGCCCGGAAGCCCTCGCGCTCGAGATCGCCCAGCGTGAAGTCGCGGCCCATCACGGTGTCGAGCCGGAGCTCCACGCCGAGGTCGACGATCCGCTTGACCTCCGCCTGGAGTGCCTCGCGTGGAAGCCGGTACTCCGGGATCCCGATCGCCATCATGCCCCCGGGGATGGGCATTGCCTCCATGACCGTCACGGCATAGCCGAGGCGGACCAGGTAGTAGGCGGCCGACATGCCGGCCGGTCCACCGCCGACGATCGCGACACGCTCCGCGCGGCGCACGGCGGGGGGCGGAACCGCCGGCAACTTGCCATGCTCCACCGCGAATCGCTTCAGCGTCCGGATTGCGATCGGCTCGTCAAGGACGTCGCGGCGGCAGGCCACCTCGCACGGCGCGGTGCAGATCCAGCCGCAGACGGACGGGAAGGGGTTGACCTCGGCCGCGACCGCGTAGGCCTCGTCGTAGCGGCCGGCCCCCACCAGGCCGACGTATCGGCCGGCGTCCGTGCCCGCCGGGCAGGCGACCTGGCAGGGCGCGAGCGGCGACGGCGGGGCGTCCTCGACCATCGTCCGCCACACCTGCCACGGCTGTGGGCGCTCCGCGGTCTTCCAGATGAAGAGTGGACCCCACGGCGAGTCGTGGACGGGCTTGAGCGCCTCGCGGGTGACCGCGGAAAGCGGGATCCACCCGTCCGTCATCGCCGCGGGCCGATCGATCGGGCCCTGGCGTGCGACGAGCGGCGTCGGCTCTTCCATCACGGCGAGCGTCATCACGTTCGGCGGGCACTCGCGGATGCAGATGGAGCAGCCGATGCACTCGCCGACCTGGATCGGGTGCTCCATCATCCAGGGCAACGGAAGGCCGCCCGGCCCCGTCTCGACCCCCGGCCCCGTCGGGCGGCTCATGTCGAGCGCCTCGACCGGGCAGACGTCCATGCAGACGCCGCAGTTGATGCAATTCCCGTGATCGATGTCGATGCGATAGCCCATGGCCTGCCTCCGAGCGGATCCGCCACGTCAAGCGTGGGGCCCGGGCGCGCCGGGCGCCACGTTCGGTCGGACGGGAGTCCTGCCCATCCGACCGGGTGGGAGGCGGGGGCCATTTGGCCCGGGCCGTTTGGCACCTGGACACCCGCGGACTGCGCACCTGCGCACGTGCGGACGTGGCCCGGCGCCGCGGATCAGGTCAAGGGCCGGGGACCAGGCCCTCGCGGACTGCGCGGGCGGCGACCTCCGTGCGGCTGCTCGCGTGGAGCTTCTCCAGGATGTTCCGAAGGTGGAACTTCGTGGTGTTCTCGGAGATCCCGAGATCGGCGCCGATCTCCTTGTTCCGCAGGCCGGCCACCACGAGCCGGAGGACCTCCACCTCGCGTTCGGTCAGGCGGTCTGGTCCGGTGGACGCGACCCCGCCTCCCACCGCTGCCGTGGGCCGTGTCGTCGGCCGGGCGACCTCGGCGAGGATCCGCGCCGCCGTCACCGGCGAGATGGCAACCTCGCCGCGCTCCACCGCCGCGAGCATGGCGCGTAGTTGCGGCGCCTCGAGGTCCTTGAGAAGGTAGCCGCGGGCGCCAGCCTTGATTGCCGTGAAGAGGTCGTCCTCGTCCTCGCTCGCCGTCAGCATCACGATCGGGATCTCGGGGTGGAGCGCGGCGAGGCGAACGGTCGCCTCGATGCCTCCGCCATCCGGCATCCGGACGTCCATCAGGACCAGTTCGGGGCGCAGCCGGTCGGCAAGAGCCACCGCACCGTCCCCGTCGGCCGCGACGCCCACGACCTCGTGGCCCCAGGCGGCGAGCAGCGATGCGACGCCGTCGCGAAAGAGCGCGTGATCATCGGCCAGGAGGATCCGCATCAGGCGGTGGTCGGCGTGGTATCGGGCACCGGCGCCGGGTCTGGCGCCTGGTCGGGCACCGGCTCTGCGAGGGGCCGGAACGGCGCCGCAAGCCGCACGATGGCGCCGCCGTCCGGGCCGTTCTCCCAGTCGAGGGTGCCGCCGATACCGGCCGCCCGCTCCGTCATCGAGCGGAGACCGTAGTGCGGGCGGCCGTCGTCCGGCGCGCCGGGGCCGAACCCGCGGCCGTCATCGCGGACCGTCACCGTCAGGCGATCCTCCGCGGTCCGCAGGTCGATCGTCACGCGCCGAGCACCGGCGTGCTTGCGGACGTTCGTGAGCGCCTCCGCCACGATTCGAAACGCCTGCGTCTCCACGTCGGGGTCGAGCCGGGCGGTCTCGACTTCCGGCGCGGACTGGACGCGGATGGCGAGCTTCGCGGACTCGGCGACGCCCGTCGCATGTGCCCGAATCGCCGCGACCAGGCCCGCCGCCGGCCCGATCGGGCTGCGCAGGCCCAGGATCGTCTCCCGGACGTCCACGTAGACCGACCGCGCCGCGGCAGAGAGCTCGCCAAGCTGGGCGCGCGCGTCGTCGACCCGGCCGGCGGCAAGGAAGCCGTCGACCGCCTGCGATTTGGTGTTCACGTACCCGAGCACCTGGGAGAGTCCGTCATGGAGCTCGCGGGCGATCCGTTCGCGCTCGCCGACGACGGCCAGCTCGCGCAGGCGCGCCTCCAACCGCGCGTTCTCCAGGGCGATCGTGGCCTGGTTTGCGAGCGACGAGAGCGTCTCCAGCGCATCGGCGTCGAAGCTCCGCGCCTCCGCGGCCCCGACCGCGAGCAAGCCGATCGTGGTCCCGCCACGCTGGAGCGGCGCCGCCAGTCGAGCCACGGCATGCGATGGCTCGACGAATCGGAGGATCTCGTCGGCGTTGGAGGCCTCGGGCATATCGCCCGCGTTCGGGCCGGGGATCGGCGCTATCGCGAGCAGGGCACCCGGGATCGCGCTCGCCGCGCGACGGGCCAGCCGCCCATCGGGGCCGGCAAGGAGGAGCACCACAGCGTCCACCCCGAGGAGCTCCCGGGTGTGGGTCACGATCGCGTCGAGGACGCGCTCGATGTCGGTCAGGGAAGCGATCGCGACGCTCACGCGGTGGAGGGCGCGAGCCGATGTCTCGCGGGCCTCCAGCTCCTGGTTGCGCCGGCGCAGCGCGCCTGTCAGCGCGTCGATCCGGCGGAACGCAAGCGTGCCGAAGACCCCGCCCAGCGCGAGCGTCACGGCCACGACGAGGAGCGTGTCGAGCGGGAACGGAAACGCCTCGTCGAGGAGCTGGTCGCTCAGGATCTCGATGGCACCCACGACGAGCGCGGGCACGATGATGAGGAGCCAACGGACGCGATTGGACACCTGGACCTCGCAGCCGACCCCGCCGGCGGGGTCCCGCGCGGCGTCGCCCGAAGCATACGCCGGTGCCGGTGCCGTTCCGACCGTCGCTCGGGCCACGCTCCGTCGCCGCCCAGGCCCACGCTCCGCAGCTACTCGGGCCGCACGCTCAACCGTGGCGTTCCATCGCGTCGTGGCGCATGAGGACGCGGGCAAGATCGTCGATGGCGTCCCGGAACGCGATCGTGAGGCTGGCGGGAAGGACCTCCGCGATCGAGTCCTTCGGCCCGTATGCCGCGCGGGCCCGGCGCGCCACCGAGCGGAGCTCAGCCGGAGGGGCGTCGCGGAGGCGCTCCGGCAGCGGTTCCAGGAACGCGGCCCATCGAGCCGCGCCCGGGGCGCCTGCCGCCACTGCCGCACGAGCGGCGTCCACCAGCCGGTCGGCATGGCGCGCCGCGGCAAGCGCGGCTTCGTCGATCGCCGGCAGCTCGTGGCGTCCGGGGCGCGATGGCAGCGCCGACACAGTTTCGGTCAGTTCAGCCCGGTCGGCTCGACGATCCGATCGACGACCAGCGGGATCCGCTTGCGCTCGGAGCCGTTGACGAGGAGCCGGAGGGAGTGGTCGCCCGGCACCGTGAACGCGAGGTTCCAGAGGTCGATCGCGAACGTCACGACCGTGTCCCGGCCGTCGCGGATGCCGTGCGCGGCGATCAGGCCGTTCGCGCCCGCGATCTCGGACCCATCCGGGGCCAGGAGCACGAAGCGAACGTCGTGCTCCTTCTCGAGCTCAGGCGAGGTGACCAGCAGACCCACCACGAGCGCGAGGTGCGGATGACGGAACGGGAAGGCGTGCGCTCCCAGTCGGGTGACACCGCCCCCCAGCACGTGGAACTTCTCGCCGGGGCGAGCGTCGGCGGAATCGGCAAGGAACGCGAACTCGATCTCGGGCATGCCCGGATGGTACGTCGCCGGCCGGATGGCGGCGCGTCAGTCGGCCCGCGCGGTTGCGGCTGCGGCCCGCTTCGTCGGCCGCGACGACGGCCCGGCCGTCCGGGATTCGTTCGTCGGCGCCGCCGCTCCCCGCCCCAGCTCATCGGCGAACGTGACGTCCGAGAGCGGCACCAGTGGCTCGCCGCGGAGGACGCGGGCGAGGTACTCGCCCGTCGCCGAGCCCGGGACCCTCGCGATCGTCTCCGGGGTCCCCTCCGCGATCACGAGGCCTCCCCGTGTGCCGCCCTCCGGCCCGAGGTCGATCACCCAGTCGGCGGTCTTGATGACGTCGAGGTTGTGCTCGATCACGAGCACCGTGTTGCCCGCGTCCACGAGCCGGTGGAGCACCTGCAGGAGCTTCTCCACGTCCGCGAAGTGGAGCCCCGTCGTGGGCTCATCGAGGACGTAGAGCGTCTTGCCGGTCGCCCGCCGGCTCAGCTCGGAGGCGAGCTTCACGCGCTGCGCCTCGCCGCCGGAGAGTGTCGTGGCTGGCTGTCCCAGGTGGACGTAGCCCAGGCCCACCTCCACGAGCGTCCGGAGCTTGGCCGCGATCTTCGGGACCGCGCTGAAGAGCTCCAGGCCCTCCGCGATGGTCATCTCCAGGACATCGGCGATCGAGTGTCCCTTGTAGTGGATCTCCAGGGCCTCGCGGTTGTAGCGCTTCCCCTTGCAGACCTCGCACGGAACGTAGACGTCCGGCAGGAACTGCATCTCGATCTTCAGGATGCCGTCGCCCTTGCAGTTCTCGCAGCGGCCGCCCTTGACGTTGAAGCTGAAGCGCCCGGGTCCGTAGCCGCGAACCCGCGACTCCGGGACGCCCGCGAACAGTTCGCGGATCGGCGTGAAGAGGCCGGTGTAGGTGGCCGGGTTGGAGCGCGGCGTCCGCCCGATCGGGCTCTGGTCGATCTCGATGATCTTGTCGACGAGGTGCGCACCCTCCAGGCCATCGTAGGCGCCGGGCGCCTCGCGGCTCCCGTTGAGCTCCCGGGCGAGCGCCCGGTAGAGGATCTCGCTCACGAGCGTGCTCTTCCCGGAGCCCGAGACACCGGTGACGGCCACGAACCGCCCCAGCGGGAACGCCACGTCGATCCCGCGCAGGTTGTGCTCGCGCGCGCCCGTCACGACGATCGCCGTCCCGGAGCCGGGGCGCCGGACGTCCGGGATCGGCACGCTCCGTTCGCCGCGCAGGAAGGCCCCAGTGATGGAGCGCGGCTCGCCGAGGAGCGCCTCGAGCGGGCCCGACGCGATCACCTCGCCGCCATGCTCCCCTGCCCCAGGGCCAATGTCGACGACCCAGTCCGCGGTCCGGATCGTCTCCTCGTCGTGCTCCACGACCAGCACCGTGTTGCCCAGGTCGCGCAGGCGCGTGAGCGTCGCGATGAGCTTCGCGTTGTCACGCTGGTGAAGGCCGATCGAGGGCTCGTCGAGGATGTAGAGGACACCCACGAGTGAGCTGCCGATCTGGGTGGCAAGCCGGATCCGCTGCGCCTCCCCGCCGGAGAGCGTGCTGGAGGTGCGGTCGATCGTGAGGTAGTTGAGGCCGACATCGGCCAGGAAGCCGAGGCGGGCCGCGATCTCCTTGAGGACCATCCGGGCGATCGCGCGCTCCCGGTCCGTGATCCGGTCCGGCAGCGCCGCCACCCAGCCCAGCGCGTCCGTCACGGTCAGGGTGGAGATGTCCCAGATGCTCCGGCCCTCGACCGTCACGCCCAGGGCCTCCGGCCGGAGCCGCTTGCCGCCACACGTTGGGCACGGCCGGGCGACCATGTACCTCCCGAGCTCGGTCTTGATGTACTCCGAGTCCGTTTCCCGGAAGCGACGCTCCAGGTTCGTGATCAGGCCCTCGAACGTGGCCGTGTAGGTGTTCTCGCCGCGCTCGTGCCGGTACGCGATGACGACCTTCTCCTCCTTCGCCGAGTGGAGGATGTGGTCGACCGCCTCCGGCGGGAGATCGCGCACCGGCAGCCGGATGTCCCAGCCGTGCGACGCGAAGATCGCCTCGAGGATCTTCATCCGCCAGGATGCATCGATCGGCATCCGTGACCACGGCACGAGCGCTCCGTCGGCGACGCTCCGGTCACGGTCCGGGATCACGAGGTCCGCGTCGATCACGAGCTGCGTCCCGATCCCGGTGCAGGTGGGGCACGCGCCGTGCGGCGAGTTGAACGAGAAGGAGCGCGGCTCCAGCTCGTCGATTGTCGTGCCGTCGTACGGGCACGAGTACCGCTCGCTGTAGCGACGCTCCTCGAAGCCCGGCACCTCGCTGTCCCGGGCGGCGGGCGCGATCACGACCACGCCCTCGCCCAGCCGGAGTGCCGTCTCGATGGAATCGGCGAGCCGGGCGGCGTCCGGCGGAGCCTGGCCGGGTGCCTCCGCGCGACGCACGACGAACCGGTCCACGACGACCTCGATCGTGTGGCGCTTGTACTTGTCGAGGCTCCGGACCTCCGCGAGGTCCAGCTGCTCGCCGTCGACCCGGACGCGGACGAAGCCCTGCTTGCGGGCCGCCTCGAAGACGCGGTCCCCCTCGGTCTTGCGATCCTTGATGAGCGGTCCCAGCACGAGGAGCCGGCTCCCCTCGGGCAACGCGTAGACCTGGTCGACCATCTGCTGGACCGTCTGGCGCTCGATCTCGCGCCCGCAGACGGGGCAGTGCGGGTGCCCGATCCGGGCAAACAGGAGTCGCAGGTGATCGTAGATCTCGGTCACGGTGCCGACCGTCGAGCGTGGGTTCCGGCTGGCGCCCTTCTGGTCGATGGAGATCGCCGGCGAGAGGCCGTCGATCTGGTCGACGTCCGGCTTCTCCATCTGGCCCAGGAACTGGCGCGCGTACGCCGAGAGGCTCTCGACGTACCTGCGCTGGCCCTCCGCATAGATCGTGTCGAAGGCGAGGCTGCTCTTTCCCGACCCGGAGAGGCCCGTGACGACGACCAGCCGGTCCCGCGGGATGGCGACCGTGATGTTCTTCAGGTTGTGCTCGCGGGCACCGCGAACGACGAGCTGATCGGACGGCATTGCCCGTGCAGTGTACCCGGTTCGATCAATACCGAACGCCTGTTCTATACCGCCTGCCTCGGGTTCAGCGTGCCCGCGACTGGCGCGCCCGCCTGAAGCGGCCGGGTCAGCGCCGCGGGGACCGGTGGCCGGTCCGCCGGCGGACATTCGGCGTGACCGTGTGGTCCCACGTTGGTCGATCGAGCCAGCGGGCCTGCCAGCCGCCGTCGTCCGCGTCCTCGTGCTCGTCGCGCAGGCCCGGCAGCCAGTCCGACGCGGTCCCCTCCTCCACGCCGGGCTCCTCGCCCGCCTGGACGACGCGGACCGCCGTCACCTCGAGCGCAGGGCCGGCCTCGGCGGCCCGGGCGCGGCCGCCACGCGACCCTGGGCGACCAGATCGGCCCCCGGGCGCACCTCGCGCTGGTGCCGCCGTCGCCGCTGCTGCTGCCTGCCCGGCCCCCGCGCGCTCGGCCGCACGCCCCACGCTGATCGACGCGTCGTCGGCGAGGACGCGCAGCCGGATCTCCTGGACCTGGTCGCGGATCGTGGCTGCCCGCTCGAACTCGAGGTTCTTCGCGGCGTTCCGCATCTCGGCCTCGAGCCGCCCGACGAGCTCCTCGACCTGGTGCCGCGTCCTGCCCTCCAGCTCGTGCCCGCGGCCACCGGCGCCGTACTCCCCGCTCGATTCAGCGGCAACGCGCAGCCGGTCGTTGAGATCGTGGATCTCCCTCACGATCGTGATTGGCGTGATCCCGTGCTCGGTGTTGTAGCGCTCCTGCACGGCACGTCGGCGGTCCGTCTCCTCGATCGCGGCGCGCATCGATTCCGTGATGCGGTCCGCGTACATCACGACCTCGCCGCCGGTGTTGCGGGCGGCCCGGCCGATCATCTGGATCAGCGACCAGGCGCTCCGAAGGAAGCCCTCCTTGTCGGCGTCGAGGATCGCCACCAGCGTGACCTCCGGCAGGTCGATCCCTTCGCGGAGCAGGTTGATCCCGACGATCACGTCGTGGACCCCAAGCCGCAGGTCGCGCAGGATCTGGATCCGGTCGAGCGTGTCCACCTCGCTGTGGAGGTACTGGACCTTCACGCCCAATTCGCGGAGGTAGTCGGTCAGGTCCTCCGCCATGCGCTTCGTCAGCGTGGTCACGATGACCCGTTCACCGCGCTCCACGCGCTCGCGGATCCGCTCCAGGAGGTCGTCGATCTGGCCTTCGGACGGACGGACCGTGATCCGCGGGTCGACGATCCCCGTGGGCCGGATCAGTTGCTCCACGACCCGCTGGCTCTTCTCCAGCTCGTACGGGCCCGGCGTCGCCGAGACGTAGATGGCCTGGCGGACGGTCGCCTCCAGCTCCTCGAAGGTGAGCGGCCGGTTGTCGAGCGCGGACGGCAGGCGGAAGCCGAAGTCGACGAGGATCTCCTTGCGCGTCCGGTCGTTCTTGTACATGCCCACCGACTGCGGGATCGACATGTGCGACTCATCGACGACCAGGAGCCAGTCCGGGGGGAAGTAGTCCAGGAGCGTCCATGGCCGGCTGCCGGGCTCGCGCGCCGAGAGGTGGCGGGAGTAGTTCTCGATCCCGGTGCAGTAGCCAAGCTCCCGCATCATCTCGAGATCGAACGTCGTCCGCTGGCGGAGCCGCGCCGCCTCCAGCGCCCGGCCCTCCGCCTCCAGGCCCGCCAGTCGCTCCTCCAGCTCGGCGGCGATCGTCTGCATCGCGAGCTGGAGCTTGTCGGCCGGCGTCACGTAGTGGGTCGCCGGGTAGACGTTGAGCTCCGTCCGTTCCGCGATCAGCTCGCCGGTCAGGGGGTCCAGCTCGGTGATCCGCTCGATCTCGTCCCCGAAGAACTCGAGCCGCATGAGCCGGTCCTCGGACGACGGCACGAGCTCCAGCGTGTCGCCCCGGACGCGGAAGCGGGAGCGTTGGAGCGCCTGGTCGTTGCGCTGGTACTGGAGGTCCACGAGGTGCCGCAGGACCGCGTCGCGGCGATACTGGCCACCCGTCCGGAGCCGGAGCACGGTCGCGCCGTAGTCCACCGGTGCCCCGAGGCCGTAGATGCAGCTCACCGACGCGACGATGATCACGTCCCGCCGCTCGAAGAGCGCTTTCGTGGCGGCGTGGCGGAGCTTGTCGATCTCCTCGTTCCGGCTGGAGTCCTTCTCGATATACGTGTCAGAACGTGGCAGGTACGCTTCCGGCTGGTAGTAGTCGAAGTAGGAGACGAAGTACTCGACGGCGTTGTCGGGGAAGAAGTCGCGGAACTCGGCGTAGAGCTGGGCGGCGAGCGTCTTGTTGTGGGCGAGCACGAGCGTGGGGCGCTGGTGGCGGGCGATCACGCTTGCGATCGTGAACGTCTTGCCCGAGCCGGTCGCCCCAAGAAGCGTCTGGTGGCGCAACCCGCGCGCCAGGCCATCGGCGAGCTTCTCGATCGCCTGTGGCTGGTCTCCGGTGGCTTGGAACGGCGCAACGAGCTCGAACTCGGGCATCCCGAAACGATAGCACGAGACCAGGCGTGTCGAACACCCGTTCGATATCTCTTCCGGGCCGGGTGACCCGCATCGACGCGAAGGCCGCCGAGGAGATCAGCGATCTCCAGCCGTCCGGCACGGCTACCGTCAGCGTGGCGCCCCGCCTGCGGCGGCAAGGGCTGCCGCGTAGGCGGCCGCCACCCGCGCCTCGGCCACGGTGGGATCGCCGCTCGTGTCGAGGATTCGCGTGGCCGCCGGGGCAAGGCGAGCCGTGATGTCGGTTTGGGCCGCGATCCGGCGCGCGGCGTCGTCCGGCGCGATCCCGCGGCCGGCCAGGCGGGCCCGCTGCTCGTCCGGGGTGCAGGTCACCAGCCATGTCTCGTCGCAGAGCGCCGCGAGCCCGCCCTCCACGAGCTTGATCGCCTCGATGACGACGGCCCGGGCCCCGGCCGCGTCCGCGGCCTCGATTGCGCCAAGGATCCGCGGGCGGACCGCGGGGTGGACGATCGCCTCCACGTCGTGGAGCGCGGCTGCATCGGAGAAGACGAGCCGCGCAAGGGCCGCCCGGTCGAGCGTACCGTCCGGGCGCCGGACCACGTTGCCGAAGCGCGCGAGGATCGCGTCGTGCGCGGGCTGCCCC
>Ga0208355_1000805_pt1 | contig 14204 bp, 18 predicted proteins | sample NGESurdeep072012_6_FD_184458 | JGI IMG/M metagenome (GOLD analysis project Ga0208355, IMG submission 184458) | Arctic peat soil microbial communities from Barrow, Alaska - NGEE Surface sample 210-3 deep-072012 (SPAdes) | ecosystem: Environmental > Terrestrial > Soil > Wetlands > Peat ... | reverse complement strand
GTCCGAGGATAATCAATCCCAGCGACGGGATGCCTTGGCGGGCTTTCCATCCCTCAACGCTATCAGGGGTACCGACGTGTGTGAAGGGGATACCCACTCCATCCCATTATGGCTCCCGACAAGGGCAGCGGAATGTTTCCGCAAGGCTATTATCGCCAGAGCGCGGCCTCCGATCTCGGCGCAATGGCCAAACGCGCCGGAGCCAAGCACCTCATGCTTACCCATCTCATCCCGCCAGTCGGTGCGGAGCGCCAAGGCCCATGGAAGATTCCGGGCGGTGCGCTGACGGAGGCGGATTACCGGACAGCGGCCCAGGAGGGCGGATTCACCGGCAACATCATCGTCGGGACTGACCTCGCGAGCGTGCGTCTACCGGCGAAGTAGCCCTCGCACGCAAGACTTGGGGGCAGCGCGCCGGCGCACGTTGCCTGTCTGCCATCCCCGTGTTACCCGACAGGCGGAAAGAGGCGCTTTCATGCACCGCCCGCTGATCATCGCACCGTCGATTCTCGCGGCCGACTTCGCCAAACTGGGCGAGGAAGTGCGTGCGGTCGAAGCCGCCGGCGCCGACTGGATCCATGTCGACGTGATGGACGGGCACTTCGTGCCCAATATCTCGATCGGCCCCGAGGTGGTGAAGGCGATCCGCCCGATCACCAAGAAGACGCTCGACGTGCATCTGATGATCGCCCCCTGCGATCCTTACCTGGAAGCTTTCGCCAAGGCCGGCTCCGACATCATCACCGTGCATGTGGAGGCGGGCCCGCATGTGCACCGCTCGCTGCAGGCGATCCGCGCGCTCGGCAAGAAGGTAGGCGTGAGCATGAACCCGGGCACGCCGGCCTCGAGCGTCGCGCATGTCATTGATCTGGTCGATCTCATCCTGGTGATGTCGGTCAATCCCGGCTTCGGCGGCCAGACCTTCATTCCGGCCGCGATCGACAAGATCGCCGAGCTGCGCGCGCTTGTCGGCGCGCGGCCGATCGATATCGAGGTCGATGGCGGCATCACGCCGGAAACCGCGCCGCGCGTGGTGCAGGCCGGCGCCAATGTGCTGGTGGCCGGCTCCGCGGTGTTCAAGGGCGGCAACTACAAGGCCAACATCGCCGCGATCCGCAATGCCGCGGCACTGGCGCGTGGGGAAGCGGCGTGATCCCCCGCTATTCCCGCCCCGAGATGGTCGCGATTTGGTCGCCGGAGACCAAGTTTCACATCTGGTTCGAGATCGAGGCGCATGCGGCCGACGCCATGGCCAAACTCGGTATCATTCCGAAAGAAGCCGCCAAGAAAATCTGGGAAAAGGGCAAGGCTGCCAAGTTCGACGTCGCCCGCATCGACGCCATCGAAGCGGAGGTCAAGCACGACGTCATCGCCTTCCTGACGCACCTGGCAGAAATCGTCGGGCCGGAAGCGCGCTTCGTGCATTCCGGCATGACCTCGTCCGACGTGCTCGACACCTGCTTCAACGTGCAGTTGGTGCGCGCCGCCGACCTCCTGATCGCCGACACCGACGCTCTGCTCGCCGCGCTCAAGCGCCGCGCCTTTGAGCACAAGATGACGCCGACCGTCGGCCGCTCGCACGGCATCCATGCCGAGCCGACCACGTTCGGGCTCAAGCTCGCCTACGCCTATGCTGAGTTCGCACGCGGGCGCGAGCGCCTCGTCGCCGCGCGCAAGGAAGTCGCCACCTGCGCGATTTCCGGCGCGGTCGGCACCTTTGCCCAAGTCGATCCGCGCGTCGAAGCGCATGTCGCCAAGGCGATGGGACTTGGCGTCGAGCCGATCTCGACCCAGATCATCCCGCGCGACCGCCACGCCATGTATTTCGCAACGCTCGGCGTGGTCGCGTCCTCAATCGAACGCCTGGCGACTGAAATCCGCCACCTGCAACGCACCGAAGTGCTGGAGGCGGAGGAGTTCTTCTCCGAGAAGCAGAAGGGCTCCTCGGCCATGCCGCACAAGCGCAATCCGGTGCTGTCGGAAAACGTCACCGGCCTGGCGCGCATGGTGCGCGCCTATGCGCTGCCCGCCATGGAGAACGTCGCGCTCTGGCACGAGCGCGACATCTCGCACTCCTCCGTGGAGCGCATGATCGGGCCCGACGCGACGGTTACGCTCGACTTCGCGCTGGCGCGGCTGGCCGGCCTGATCGACAAACTGCTGGTCTATCCGGCGTCGATGCAGAAGAATCTCGACAAGCTCGGTGGGCTGATCCATTCGCAGCGGGTGCTGATCGCGCTCACGCAAAAAGGTGTGCCGCGCGAGGACGCCTACGCCCTCGTCCAGCGCAACGCCATGAAGGTGTGGGGCGGTGAAAAAGATTTCCTCGCGCTGCTCAAGGCCGACAAGGACGTGCGCGCGAAGCTGAGCGACAGGGAGATCGAGGCCAATTTCGACCTCGACCACCATTTCAAGCACGTCGATACCATCTTCCGGCGGGTGTTCGGGACCGCCTGACGCGCGTAGCGCGACGCGACCCATTGTCACCGGCGGTGGCCCGTGTCTTAGCTCGCCTGCCCATGCCCCATCCGATGCCTCCTCCCGCCATATCCGCTGCCAAGCCTGCAACCATTCTGGTATTCGATTCCGGTCTGGGCGGACTCACGGTGTTTCGCGAGATTGCCGTAGCGCTCCCCGATGCGCGTTACGTTTATGTTGCCGATGATGCCGGCTTTCCCTACGGCAACCAGCCCGAAGACGCGCTGATCGCGCGCGTGCTCGACGTGATCGGCGCGGCGATTGCGGAACATGCTCCCGATCTGGTGGTGGTGGCGTGCAACACCGCCTCCACGCTGGCGCTCGCCGAGTTGCGCGCGCGCTTTTCCGTGCCGTTCGTCGGCACCGTGCCGGCGATCAAGCCGGCCTGCGCGCAATCGCGGAGCAAGCGGGTGGCGGTGCTGGGCACGCAGGCGACGGTCAACCGCGAATATACCCGCGCGCTGATCCGCGAATTCGCCGCCGGCTGCGACGTGGTGCTGGTCGGCTCGCCACGCTTGGCCGGCTTTGCCGAGGCCGAGCTTGCCGGCGCGCCGGTAACCGACGCAGCGATCAAAGCCGAGATCGCCGCTTGCTTTGTCGATGCGGAGCAGCGCCGCACCGATACGGTGGTGCTCGCCTGCACGCATTATCCGCTGCTGCTCGATCGCTTTCGGGCGAATGCGCCGTGGCCGGTCGAATGGCTCGATCCGGCGCCGGCGATCGCGCGGCGCGTCGCCGACCTGATACGCCAGCGGCTGCCGGCCTCACCGCCCACGCCGCCGCGGATCGTGTTCACCTCGGGGCGCCCGCCTTCGCCGGCATTGGCCGCGGCGCTAGCGAAATACGGTTTCTAAGCTGCTGACCACATGCGGCTGCATTTCCAGCGCGCCGCGCCAGATCATGTCGCCGGCGACGTAGAGGATGATGGCCAGGCCGACATAGGCGATCCAGCGGTGGCGGTTGAGCAGGCGGGCGATGAAGCTGGCGGCGACGCCCATCAGCACGATCGACAAGGCAAGCCCGAACACCAGCGCGGCCGGGTGCTCGCGCGCCGCGCCCGCCACCGCCAACACGTTGTCGAGCGACATTGAGACGTCCGCCATCACGATCTGCCACGCGGCCTGCGCGAAATTCTTGCGCGGCGCATGCACGCGGCCCGCGGTCAGCGCCGCCTCGGTTTCCTTCGCCGAAGGCCCACGCAATTCGCGCCACATCTTCCAGCACACCCACAGCAGCAGAATGCCGCCGGCGAGCAGCAGGCCCACAATGTCCAACAGCTGAATGGCGAACCCCGCAAACAGGATGCGCAGCACGGTCGCAGCGATAATGCCGACCAGGATCGCGCGCGCGCGTTGCTCGCGCGGCAAGCCCGCAGCCGCCAGCCCGATGACGACCGCGTTGTCGCCCGCCAGCACCAGATCGATCATGATCACCTGGAGCAAGGCCGCGATCGATTCAGGCGACAGGAGGAAAAGATCAGTCATGCGCATCGGGCCGTTCGGCGTTCAATCAGTCCGACATCGCAGCCACATGGCTGCCAGAGGGGCCCGGCCTGACGGGGCTAAAATGGCGTCCCGGCGGCGGTCCGGCAAGGCTCAAGGCCCTGTGGCCAATCCCCCCAGCCGTAGCGGGCTACCTTCCAGTATCCAGTTTGACACATGGCCGGATCGCCCCTAAAACCCGCGCGTCCTGCGGGTTTTCATATTCCGGCAGGGCGTTTCGCGACCCGTGGCAAGACCTTGCGCTTTCGAGGTCCAGCCTGTCGGTTTCGGAGAGATCCGGGACAAAGGAGGGCGCGGTTCCTCAAACCAATCCACATCCAAGAGGACGCGATGACCAAGCGCATTCAATCCAAGTACAAGCTCGACCGCCGGATGGGCCAGAACATCTGGGGCCGACCCAAAAGCCCGGTCAACCGGCGCGAATACGGCCCCGGCCAGCACGGCCAGCGCCGCAAGAGCAAGCTCTCCGACTTCGGCGTGCAGCTCAAGGCCAAGCAGAAGTTGCGCGGCTATTACGGCAACATTTCCGAGCGCCAGTTCCGCGGCATCTATGACGAAGCGATCCGCATGAAGGGTGACAGCGGCGCCCACATGATCGGCCTGCTGGAGCGGCGGCTCGACGCCATCATCTTCCGCGCCAAGTTCGTGCCTACCGTGTTCGCGGCGCGCCAGTTCATCAACCACGGCCACATCCTGGTGAACGGCAAGCGCGTGAACATCCCGAGCTACCGGGTCAAGGTCGGCGAGGTGGTGGAGATCAAGGAAAAGTCGAAGCAGATGAATCTGGTGCTGGAAGCGCAGGCCTTGTCCGAGCGCGACGTGCCCGACTACATCGACGTGGACGGTGCCAAAATGACCGCCAAGCTATCCCGCATTCCGGCGTTCTCCGATGTGCCCTATGCGGTGCAGATGGAGCCGCATCTGGTGGTCGAATATTACTCGCGCTGATCGAGCGCTCCGAGGGCCCGCGCGGCCGCCCGGTACCCCTTGCAAAAGTCGAAGCCCTTGCCCCAATGGCGGGGGCTTTGCGTTTGGGCGCCGGCCATTGCCGCTCGATGGGCTGATCGCGGAGCCGCTTACAACTCGTTGTATGCTTCAGGTTGTTTTATGGCGTCTTTGGGTGGTATCGATGGGCGTAGCCGTGGTCGCGCGCAGCGATAGCGCCGACCGGTTCGTGCCGGTGGCTTAGGCCCTTCAATAGGGTGCCGGGATCATCAGCGCCAGCAGCGCGCCCGCCGGCGGCAGCCATGCGACCAGCACGCCCGGCCCGGCTTTTCCGCGTGCATTGAGAACAAATCCAGCAACCGGCGCCGCCAGGCAGGCGAACACTGCGGCCGCATAGGCGACCGTCAGCAATGCGCCGCCATGCATGCTTTCCGGGCCTGATCCGAACAGGAATCCGGATACGCCGACCAGAAGCGCAGCAAGAGCAAGATCGACAACCGCGGCGATAACCAGAAGAAGCTTGGCCAGGACACGCAGCCTGCCGTTTTAGGCGGTCTGCTTAACCGTGACGCCCTTGTCCTTGAGCGTCTGTTGCAATTCCCCGGCCTGGAACATCTCGCGCACGATGTCGCAGCCGCCGACGAACTCGCCCTTCACGTAGAGCTGCGGGATGGTCGGCCAGTTCGAATAGGCCTTGATGCCATCTCGAAGCTCGGCGGATTCGAGCACGTTGAGGCCCTTATAGGCCACGCCCAGATGGTCGAGGATTTGCACCACTTGGCCGGAAAACCCGCATTGCGGAAACTGCGGCGTGCCCTTCATGAACAGCACCACGTCGTTTCCCTTTACTTCATTCGCGATAAATTGCTCGATTCCCATGGATTAAGGTCCTGTCTGCCGGCGGCGCGTCGAATTCTCCCTGTTGGCGATATATGTAGCGCAGATTCTGCCGCCAGCCCAAGAGGGGGTGTCGAAGGCTGTGATTAGCGCCCGGCGGGCGCGTAAAACGTGCCTTCGACCTCGAAAATATCGTCCTGATTGAGCCTCACGACTTCCACGATGGTGCGCGGCGGATAGGGCCCGCCGCCCCAGAGTTCCTCCTGAATCTTGTTCACCAGGGGGCGCAAGGCGGCCATGGCGGTGACGAAGACGGTCAGCCGCACGCAGTCGGAAAGCCTCGCTCCTTCCGATTCCGCAATGGTTTTCATGTTCTTGAAAGCCTGCCGCACCGAGGCTCCAGGTGCCAGTCGGCGCGATCGCGCCCTTGGCGAGAGAATGCTGACGCCGCGCGCGGCCGCCATCAGACTTGCCCGCGCATGATCTTTTCCGAAAACCGGTTCCCACTTTTCGGGATCATGCGTTAGTCCGGCGTGCCGGTCTGCAGGGCGAGCGCGTGCAGCACGCCGCCCATCTGGCCTTTGAGCGCCTCGTAGACCAGTTGATGCTGCTGCACCCGCGACTTGCCCTTGAACGAGGGCGCAATCACGGTGGCCGCGTAATGGTCGCCGTCACCGGCGAGATCGCGGATCGTCACCTGGGCGTCCGGAATGCGCGCCTTGATCAGCCGCTCGATTTTGCCGGGGTCCATCGCCATGTCGGTTCGCTCCCCTCTCTTAAGCTTGTGGCAGCTCGCCGGCCATGTAAGCCGGCAGCCAGCTTTCCGAACGCTCGCTCAGAATTTTGACCAGGATGGGACGCTCGCCCGGCAGCGTCAATGCATCGCCACCGGTTGTGCCGATGCGCCACACCGGCACGCTGGATCCGCGGGCGCGCTCAAGCACCGCCGCGAGCTTCGCCGCCGGCACGGTAACGAGGTAGCGGGCCTGGTCTTCGCCGAACCAGTAGGCGTGCGCGGGGATATCGTCCGGCGCTGCGTCAAGTGTCGCACCGATGCCGGAGGCCATCGCCATTTCGGCGAGCGCTACGCCCAAGCCGCCGTCGGAGAGATCGTGCGCAGCGCTCGCGGTGCCGTCGAGGATCAGCGCGCGCACGAAATCGCCGTTCTCGCGCTCCTCGAGCAGATCGACCGGCGGCGGGGCGCCCTCCTCGCGGCCGCAAATCTCGCGCAGATACATCGACTGGCCGAGCCAGCCGGTGGTTTCGCCGACCAGCAGGATCGCTTCGCCCGCGCGCTTGAAGGCAAGCGTCGCCGACTTGGTGAAATCGTCGAGCAGCCCGACGCCGCCGATCGAGGGCGTCGGCAGGATCGCGCGGCCCAAATCTTCCCCTGGAAATTTGGTCTCGTTGTAGAGAGACACGTTGCCGGAGACGACCGGGAAAGCGAGCGCCTTGCAGGCCTCGGCGATGCCGCGAATGCAGCCGACGAACTGGCCCATGATCTCCGGCCGTTCCGGATTGCCGAAATTGAGATTGTCGGTGATGGCGAGCGGCCGCGCGCCCACCGCGGTGAGATTGCGCCAGCATTCGGCCACCGCTTGTTTGCCGCCTTCAAACGGATCGGCCTCGCAATAGCGCGGCGTCACGTCGGTGGTGAGCGCGAGGCCCTTCGGCCCGTCCTCGACCCGCACTACCGCGGCATCGCCGCCCGGCCGCTGCACGGTGTTGCCGAGAATGATGTGGTCGTATTGCTCCCACACCCAGCGCTTGGAGCAGAGGTCGGGCGTGGCGAGCAGCTTTTCCAGCGTGTCGACAAGGCCCACCGGCGCCTTGACGTCTTCCGCATCGATCGCGGCCGGCTTTGCCGCGTTGACGAAGGCTCGCTTGTACTCGGGCGCCTGGTCGCCGAGCTCCTTGATCGGAAGGTCGGCCATCACCTGACCTTTGTGGCGAACGATGAAGCGTTTGTCCGCCGTGGTCTGGCCGACCACGGCGAAGTCGAGCCCCCATTTGCGGAAGATCGCCTCGGCTTCCTTTTCCTTCTCGGGCTTGAGCACCATGAGCATGCGCTCCTGGCTCTCCGACAGCATCATCTCGTAGGCGCTCATGCCCTCTTCGCGGCAGGGCACCTTGTCGAGATCGAGCGTGACGCCGAGATTGCCCTTGGCGCCCATTTCGGTCGCCGAGGAGGTCAAGCCCGCCGCGCCCATGTCCTGGATCGCGATCACGCAGCCCTTGTGCATGATCTCCAGGCAGGCCTCGAGCAGCAGCTTTTCCGAGAACGGATCGCCGACCTGCACGGTCGGGCGTTTCTCTTCCGAGTCTTCGCCGAATTCGGCCGACGCCATCGAGGCGCCGTGGATGCCGTCGCGGCCGGTCTTGGAGCCGAGATAGACGATCGGCATGCCGACGCCGGAGGCGGCGGCGTAGAAGATCTTGTCCTTCTGCGCGATGCCCACCGCCATGGCATTGACCAGGCAGTTGCCGTCATAGCGCGCGTGGAACCGTGCCGAGCCGCCGACGGTCGGCACACCGAAGCTGTTGCCGTAGCCGCCGATGCCGGCGACCACGCCGGAAACCAGATGCCGCGTCTTGGGGTGCGAGGGCGCGCCGAACGAGAGCGCGTTGAGGCAGGCAATCGGCCGCGCGCCCATGGTGAACACGTCGCGCAGGATACCGCCGACGCCGGTGGCGGCACCCTGGTAGGGCTCGATGTAGCTCGGGTGGTTGTGGCTCTCCATCTTGAACACGCAGGCCAGCCCATCGCCGATATCGATGACGCCGGCATTCTCGCCTGGGCCCTGGATGACGTGCGGCCCCTTGGTGGGCAGCGTGCGCAGATGAACTTTGGAGGACTTGTACGAGCAGTGCTCGTTCCACATCGCCGAGAAGATGCCGAGCTCGGTCAGCGTCGGCTCGCGCCCGATCAGATCGAGCACGCGCTTGTACTCGTCCGGCTTGAGCCCGTGTTCGGCGACCAGCGCGGGGGTGATGCGGGTTTCGTTCGGGATCACACTAAGCAGCCCGCTTGAGATGATCCACCAGCCCCGCGAACAGCCCGCGGCCGTCGGTGACGCCGATCGCGGGTTCCACGTGGTTTTCCGGATGCGGCATCATGCCGAGCACGTTGCCGCGCTCGCCGATAATGCCGGCGATGGCATTGATGGCGCCATTGTGGTTCCAGTTCGGGTCGATCATGCCGTCGGGAGAGGAATAGCGGAAAATCACCCGCCCCTCGCCTTCCAGCCTCGCGATGGTCTCGCCGTCGGCGATGTAGTTGCCCTCGCCATGCGCCACCGGCACCCGGATCACCTGACCGGCATTGTAGTCGCGGGTGAACGGCGTATCGGAGCGCTCGACCCGCAGGTAGACGTCGCGGCAGATGAAGCGGAGCTGCGCGTTGCGCATGAGCACGCCCGGCAACAGGCCGGCTTCGCACAGGATCTGGAAGCCGTTGCAGACGCCGAGCACCAGCCCGCCTTTACCGGCGAAGCCGCGCACGGCGTCCATGATCGGGCTGCGCGCCGCGATCGCGCCGCAGCGCAAATAGTCGCCGTAGGAAAACCCGCCCGGAATCACCACCAGGTCGGTGCCGGCGGGGAGCTCGGTATCGGCGTGCCAGACCATCGCCGGTGCGCTCCCCGACACGAGCTTGAGCGTGCGCGCCATGTCGCGCTCGCGGTTGATCCCGGGGAAGACGAGAACGGCGGCTTTCATCGCGATCGCGGCCCCCGTTTCATCCCAGCACGTCCACCCGGTAATTCTCGATCACCGTATTGGCGAGCAGCTTGTCGGCGGCTTGTTTGAGCAGGGCCTCGGCCTTGGCGCGGTCGCTGTCCTCGATCTCGATGTCGAACACCTTGCCCTGGCGCACGCTGGCGACGCCCTCGACCCCGAGCGAGCGCAATGCGCCTTCGATCGCCTTGCCTTGCGGGTCGAGGATGCCGGTTTTCAGGGTGACGGTGACGCGGGCTTTCATGATTCGCCGCTTATGGCATGAGTCGGGGGCCGTGGCCGGGCATAGCCCGGCCGCCCACGCCTAAACTAGAGACGCCGATGCCCGGCACAAGGTCGGGCATCGGGTAATACACATGCGAAAAAGACCGACCGGGCCTAGAAGCCTAGCCCAAGGTGCCTAACCCAAGGTGCCTAGCTCTTGACCAGAACCGGGCCGGCGCCGCGCGGCGGCTCGCCCTCGTTCAAGATGCCGAGGCGCTTGGCGACCTCGGTATAGGCCTCGACCAGCCCGCCGAGATCGCGGCGGAAGCGGTCCTTGTCGAGCTTGTTGTTGGTCTTGATGTCCCACAGCCGGCAGCTGTCGGGCGAAATCTCGTCAGCCACGACGATGCGCATCACGTCGTTTTCCCACAGCCGGCCGGTTTCCATCTTGAAGTCGACCAGGCGGATGCCGACGCCGAGGAACAGGCCGGTGAGGAAGTCGTTGACACGGATGGCGAGCGCCATGATGTCGTCGATCTCCTGCGGCGAAGCCCAGCCGAAGGCGGTGATGTGCTCTTCCGACACCATCGGGTCGTTGAGCTTGTCGTTCTTGTAATAGAACTCGATGATCGAGCGCGGGAGCTGGGTTCCCTCGTCGATGCCGAGGCGCGTCGCCAGCGATCCGGCGGCGACATTGCGCACCACCACTTCAAGCGGAATGATCTCCACCTCGCGAATCAACTGCTCGCGCATGTTGAGCCGCCGGATGAAGTGAGTCGGCACCCCGATATCGTTGAGGTGCTGGAATACGTATTCCGAGATCCGGTTGTTGAGGACGCCCTTGCCTTCGATCACCTCGTGCTTCTTGGCGTTGAAGGCGGTGGCGTCGTCCTTGAAGTGCTGGATCAGTGTTCCCGGCTCCGGGCCTTCATAGAGGACCTTCGCCTTGCCCTCGTAAATGCGGCGGCGGCGGCTCATCGGGGTGTACCGTGGTTTTTGAAAGTCCATCGGATGCCGTGGCTCCTTATAGTGACGTCTCGAGATCCGCGGCGGCGGGACCGGTCACGTGGCGCTTCGCGCGTCGAACGGTCCGGGCACGAAGCGAACTTAGCCGATCAGTCCGTGCAGCACAATCGAGCTATCTGGAGGTTTTCCACTTCGCAATTTCGCCGTAATAGCTCGCCCGCATGTTGCCTTGACGCTGGCACAACGATATGCATGCCGGCAAGAGTTATATGTGTGCACGCGATCCGACGATCGCAAGGAACGAGGGCGGCATGACCACATTCGACAAGCGCGAAGACGGCTTCGAAAAGAAGTTCGCGCATGACGAGGAGCTTCGATTCAAGGCAATGGCCCGCCGCAACAAGCTGCTGGGGCTCTGGGCTGCGGGAATTCTCGGCAAGAGCGGCCCCGATGCGGAAGCCTATGCCAAGGAAGTCGTGCTCGCCGATTTCGAGGAAGCCGGCGATAACGACGTTTTGCGTAAAGTTGCGAAGGATCTGCAAGCAAAGGGCATCAGCGAGCAGCAAATTCGCGCGCAGATGAACGAACTGCTCGGAAAGGCGATCGAGCAGATCAAGGCGAGCGGCTGACGTGAGCGCCTTTACCCTCGCCCGTCGCCTGCGCGCGGGCGAAACGGTTTTCTCCGCCTGGTGCACGCTCGCCTCGCCGATGACGGCCGAGACCATCGCGCGCGAGGGATTTGCCGCGGTCGTCCTCGACCAGCAGCATGGGCTGTGGGACACCGCCTCGATCATCGCCGGCGTCGGCGCGCTATATCACGCCGGCAGCACGCCGGTGGTGCGCGTGCCTTTGGCGGATTTCGCGATGGTGAGCCGCGCGCTTGATTTCGGCGCCGAGGCGATCATCGCGCCGATGATCAATACCGAGCGCGACGCCCGCCAGTTTGCCGCGGTCGCCAAGTATCCGCCGCTCGGCGAGCGCAGCTGGGGCCCGCAGCGCGCCATGACGCTGCAAGGCAAGACGGTCACCACCGACTATCTGCGCGAGGCCAACGACGGCACGCTGACGCTCGCCATGATCGAGACGCCGACCGCGCTTTCTAATGTTGACGCCATCGCCGCCACACCCGGCATCGATGCGCTGTTCATCGGCCCCTACGATCTGTCGACCGCGTTGAGCGGCGGCAAGGCGCAGGACGTGCAGGCGCCGGAGGTCGAGCGCGAGATCGACCGCATCTGCCAGGCTGCGAAAAAGGCCGGCAAGATTCCCGGCATTTATTGCCGCGACGCCGAACGCGCGCTCGCCATGGCCAAGCGCGGCTTCCGTTTCATCACCATCGGCAGCGATCTCGGCATCGTGCGCGACGGCGCCGCCGCGCAGGTGAAGGCGCTAAAGGGCTGACAAGTCGGCCGCGAATTTTTCCAACATCTTCGCCACATCCCACTCCACCTCGTCGGCCCGCGCCTCGATTACCCGGTAGCCATGCGCGCTGAGCCATGCGCGCTTGTCAGCGCGCGCCTGCGCCGCCGCGTCGCTCTCGGCCGCCGGCACCAGGTCGATGACGCATTTGAGCGGGAACGAGACGAAGTCGGTGATGTGCTGGCCGATCGGCACCTGCCGCTTGAAGCCGCGGCCGGCAAAGCGGCGGTCGTTCACCAGCGCCTGCCATAAGATTCGCTCGGCCTCGGTCGGATTGCGCCGCAGCAGGCGCGCCAAGCCGCGCGCCGGGGCGCGCTCCGGCGGCACGCGACCGGCACCATGCTCGGCGAGCAGATCGCGCAGAATCGCGGCCTCAGGCCCCGCCAGCACGCCGCCGCGCGCTGGACCTTTGCGCCCTTGCGCGATCGCCATGATCACGCCGTGCAGCGTGCGGATGTCCTGCTGTGTCGGCGCCATGCGTTGGAAAATGTTGCGCAGGTTCACGCTCATGGTGCCGCGCTTTTCCTCTGGCCGGAAAAACTCGACCTTCTCCAATTCACGTTCGAGATCGGCGAAGAAAGCGTCGAGCTGCTGCTTGGCTACCGGCGGCGACCTTTCCGGCATGGCGAAGGGCAACGCGCCGCCACCCGCGCGCTTGAACCATTCGTAGCCGACGATCACCACCGCCTGCGCCAGATTGAGCGAAGCAAAAGCCGGATTGACCGGCAGCGTGACGATGCGGTCGGCGAGCGCGACCTCGTGGTTCTCCAGCCCGTTGCGCTCGCGCCCGAACACGATCGCCACCGTCTCGCCCGACGCCACCCGCGGCGTCATTTCGGCCGCCGCCGCCGCCGCCCCGATCACGGGCTTGGCCTGGTCGTGATTGCGCGCGGTGGCGGCGAGCACGAAACTGCAATCGCCGATCGCGTCGGCCAGGCTGTCGTAGAGCACCGCGCCGTCGAGAATGCGGTCGGCGCCGGCCGCCATCACGCGCGCCTTCTCGTTCGGCCAGCCCTGCCGCGGCTTGACCAGCCGCAAGCGCGACAAGCCAAAATTGGCCATGGCGCGCACGGCGGCGCCGATGTTCTCGCCGAGCTGCGGCTCGACCAGCACGACGATCGGTGCCGGCTGCTCGATCCAGCGCTTGGTCTTGTCGGTGCCGGCCCCTGGCATGCCATCCTCCGTTGCGGGCGGTATAGCTGCCCTGCTGCCGCCGGGGAAGAATGGCAGGCGTAGCGCCTTCCGCCGCCCGGTTTGGGGTGCTATAGGCACGCGCGCCGGCACCCTCTCCTCTGTCCGCGCGACTTTCAAAAGGTTTTACCCGCAATGGCGAAGATCAAGGTGGCAAACCCCGTCGTCGAAATGGACGGCGACGAGATGACCCGCATCATTTGGCAGCTCATCAAAGACAAGCTGATCCATCCCTATCTCGATATCGACCTGCTGTATTACGACCTCAGCGTCGAGAAGCGCGACGAGACCAACGACCAGATCACCATCGACTCGGCCGAGATGATCAAAAAGGTCGGCGTCGGCGTCAAATGCGCCACCATCACCCCCGACGAGGCGCGGGTGAAGGAATTCAACCTCAAGAAGATGTGGCGTTCGCCCAACGGCACCATCCGCAACATCCTCGGCGGCGTGATCTTTCGCGAGCCGATCATCTGCAAGAACGTGCCGCGCCTGGTGCCGGGCTGGACCAAGCCGATCATCATCGGCCGCCATGCCTATGGCGACGTGTATCGCGCCACCGACATCAGGGTGCCGGCCAAGGCCAAGCTCACGCTCAGCTACGTCGCGCCGGACGGCAAGAAGGTCGAGCACGAGGTGTTCGAATTCCCGAGCGCGGGCATCGCCATGGCGATGTACAATCTCGACGACTCGATCCGCGATTTCGCGCGCGCCTCGCTCAACTATGGCTTAGCGCGCGGCTATCCGGTGTACCTGTCGACCAAGAACACCATCCTCAAGGTCTATGACGGCCGCTTCAAGGACATCTTCGAGGAAGTGTTCGAGAAGGAATTCAAGGCCGAGTTCGACAAGAAGAAGATCACCTACGAGCACCGGCTGATCGACGACATGGTGGCGGCGGCGATGAAATGGTCGGGCGGCTATGTC
>Ga0208355_1000801_pt1 | contig 14211 bp, 14 predicted proteins | sample NGESurdeep072012_6_FD_184458 | JGI IMG/M metagenome (GOLD analysis project Ga0208355, IMG submission 184458) | Arctic peat soil microbial communities from Barrow, Alaska - NGEE Surface sample 210-3 deep-072012 (SPAdes) | ecosystem: Environmental > Terrestrial > Soil > Wetlands > Peat ... | reverse complement strand
CCCGGTGAACTGCTTCTACACCACGGCGGACGCGGTGGTGCTGCACTCCAAGGACCTGTGCATCGGCTGCGGCTATTGCTTCTACGCCTGCCCGTTCGGCTCGCCGCAATATCCCAAGGTCGGCAATTTCGGTTCGCGCGGCAAGATGGACAAGTGCACCTTCTGCGCCGGCGGCCCGGAAGCCGACGGCAGCAAGGAGGAGTTCGAGAAATACGGCTCGAACCGGCTGGCCGAAGGCAAGCTGCCGCTGTGCGCCGAGATGTGCTCGACCAAGTCGCTGCTCGCCGGCGATAGCGATGTGATCGCGCAGATCTACAAGGAACGGGTGTCGAAACGCGGCTACGGCTCCGGCGCTTGGGGATGGCAGACCGCCTATCGCGAGTCGATCGCGACCTGATCAATGTCGGCGGCGGGGGACGAAAAGCCCACGCCGCCGAGTCGATAACAAGAAATTTCACGTCAAAGGGGAGAGGATGCCATGGCGAAGCTCATTGCACAGATCCGCTTCATCGCCGGCGCTCTCGCGCTCGCATTCATTGTCGCGACGGCGGCACCGGTTTCGGCGCAGCAGCCAAGCTCGGTCAATCCGACCACCAGCGCCGTGAACGAGCAGCAGCTGCTGCAGCAGCTCAACAAGATCCAGGGCCGCGGCACAATTCCGGATGTGCAATCCTACGTGTTGGAGCACCCGGCCGGCCACGACTGGCGGCAGTGGCACGAGGTGACGCTGCGCTGGATCGGCGGCATTGTGGTGCTCGGCGCGCTCGCGCTGATGGTCATCGTCTATCTGTGGCGCGGCATGATTAAGATCGAGGGCGGCCGTTCCGGGCGCAAGATCGTGCGCTTCACTGTTTTTGAGCGTTTCGTGCACTGGCTGACGGCCAGCTGCTTCATCGTCCTCGCGCTCTCCGGCCTCAACATCACGTTCGGCAAGGCGCTGCTGCTGCCACTGCTCGGACCGGAAGCCTTCACCACCTGGTCGGAGTTGGCTAAATACGCGCACAACTTCCTCAGCTTTCCCTTCACCATCGGCGTGGTGCTGATCTTCCTGATCTGGATCGGTAGCAATATCCCGAACCGCGTCGACGTCGAGTGGTTCAAGCGCGGCGGCGGCATCTTCCGCGACGACCATCCGCCGGCCGAACACTTCAACGGCGGTCAGAAGGTGATCTATTGGATCGTGGTGCTCGGCGGCGGCACTTCGGCGGTGACTGGCTATCTGATGCTGTTCCCGTTCTACGGCACTGGAATTTCCGGCATGCAAGTCGCCGAGGTCGTCCACGCCACGGTCGCCATGCTGTTCATCGCCGCCATGCTGGGACACATCTACATCGGCACCATCGGCATGGAAGGCGCCGCCGAGGCCATGGGCGAGGGCACCGTCGATATCAATTGGGCCAAGCAGCATCACAGCCTGTGGCTGGAGGACGAAATGTCCCCTGCCAAGGGCCCGGGGCAGGCTCGGCCGATGGGCACGCCCGCCGAATAACGGTCGCAAACCCGATATGCAGGACGCCCGGCTTTAAAGCCGGGCGTTTTGCTATAAGGGGGCCATGCGCATCATCGGTCTCGCCGGCTGGAGCGGTTCTGGCAAAACCATGTTGATTACCAAGCTGATCCCGCGCCTGCTGGCGCGCGGGCTGCGCGTGTCCACGCTCAAGCACGCGCATCACGGCTTCGATTTGGATAAGCCCGGCAAGGATTCCTTCGTCCACCGCGCCGCCGGCGCCACCGAAGTGATCATCAGCTCGGCCAAGCGTTGGGCCATCCTGCACGAGCTGCGCGAGGAGGGGGAATGGGACATGGGCGCGCTGGTCGCCAGGATGTCGGCGGTCGATCTGGTGCTGGTCGAAGGCTTCAAGCGCGACGCGTTTCCCAAGCTGGAAATTCATCGCGCCGAGAACGGCAAGCCGCTGCTGCATCCGGAGGATCCGCACATCATCGCGGTCGCCTGCGACAGCGCGCTGCCGGCGTCGACAGTGCCGGTGATCGATCTCAACGATATCGACGCGATCGCCGACCTGCTGCTCAAGCATGCGGTCCCGGTCGGCGGGAGTGGTTGATGGCGCAACTGACCGACGACTGCTTTGCATTTTCCGGCCCGCTGCTGCCGCTCGAGGATATGGAGCGGCTGATCGGCGAGCGCATCACGCCGGTGGCGGAAACCGAGCGGGTGCCGCTGCATGGCGCGCGCGGGAGGGTTAACGCAACGGACGTGACGGCGCCGGTCGACCTGCCGCCGTTCGATAATTCCGCGGTCGACGGCTATGCCGTGCGCCATGCCGATCTCAAGCCCGATGGCGATACCCCGCTCGTCATCGTCGGCCGGCTCACCGCCGGCCGCCAACCGGACGTGACGTTCAAGCCGGGCCAAGCCATCCGGATTTTCACCGGCGCGCCGATGCCGGCCGGCGCCGACACCGTCTTCATGCAGGAAGATGTGAAGCTCGCGGGCGAGCGCGTGATCGTGCCGAGCGGGCTCAAGCTCGGCTCCAACCGACGGCTTGCCGGCGAGGACGTTTCCCTCGGCAAGGTGGTGCTGCCCGCCGGCACGGTGCTGGAGGCGCAGCACGTCGCGCTCGCGGCCGCGCTGGGCCTCACCGAAATCGAAGTGCGCCGGCGGCTCAAGGTCGCGATCTTCTCCACCGGCGACGAAGTGGTGGAGCCCGGATCGCCGCGCGGCGGCGCCGCCATCTACGACGCCAACCGCTATTTGCTGAGCGCGTTGCTGGAGCGGCTCGGCGCGGTGGTGACCGATCTCGGCATTCTCGCCGACAATGCGGATGAACTCGCGCGCGCTCTCGGCAAGGCGGCCGCCTGGCACGATCTCGTCATCACCTCGGGTGGCGTTTCGACCGGCGAAGCCGACCACGTGCGCAGCGCGGTCGAGCGCATCGGCAGGCTTGTGTTCTGGCGCGTCGCCATTAAGCCGGGACGGCCGGTGGCGATGGGCGTGATCCGCGCTGCCGTGCGAAAGGACAGCGCGGCCAACAGTGGAGCGGCGTTCGTCGGCTTGCCGGGCAATCCGGTGGCGGTGTTTGTGACCTTCGTGCGGGTGGTGAAGCCGCTGCTGCTGCGGCTGGCCGGTGCGCGGCCGCAAAAACTGCTGCCGCTGCCGGTGCGCACCGCCTTTGCCTACAAGAAAAAGAAAGACCGCCGCGAATATGTGCGCGTGGCGCTGCGGCGCGGCAGCGACGGCGAGATCGAGGCGGTCAAGCACCCGCAGGATGGCGCGGGCATTCTCACTTCGCTGACGGAAACCGACGGTCTGCTGGAATTTCCCGAGGACGTGACGGCGATCGAGCCGGGCACCCGCGTCGGCTTCCTATCATACGCCGCGCTCACCGGCTGACGAATGAAGATTTAAGCCCCGAGCCGCACGCCGGTCGGGCTGGTAAAGGCCTTGTCCACCGGCTCTTGCACGCCGTTGAGCACGACGCCGCCGATGACCGCGATGACGATGGCCGCGACGCAGGCGATGAGAAATGTTTTCATTTTATTGGTTCCTCTCCCAGACCCATAGCTTGGAACTATAGATAGGGACGCGGAGCGAGGCCGGTCAAGAAGCAAAAATTCAGCTGCCGTAATGTTGCAGCGCAACGCGTTCGGCGCGGGCGGCATCTTCCGGCGTATTGACGTTGAAGAACGGGTCGATCGGCTGATCCGGCCAACCGGCGATGGCGACCCCATGCCGCGCCGTCCACACTTCGATCTTGCGCAAGCCTTCCTCGACCAGCGCCTTGCGCAAGTCGGCGCGCAGCGCCAGCGGCCATAAGCCCACCACCGGATGCCGCCATTGCCCGGAGCGCGCGCAGGCGAGCGGTACGCCGGCGCCCAGCTGGCGCCGAGCCTCATGCAGCCGCTGCACCAGATCGTCGGGCAGGAACGGGCAGTCGCCCGGCACGCTCACCATCCATTCGATGCCGTTGTTCTGCGCCGCCAGCCAGTCGAGCCCGGCCAGGATGCCGGCGAGCGGGCCGGCAAAGTCCGGCACATTGTCGGCGATCACCGGCAGCCCGGTGTCGGCGAAGCGCTTGGGATCGCCGTTAGCGTTGATGACGATGCCGGCGCATTGCGCCGATAGGCAGGCCAGCACGCGGTCGAGAATGGTGACGCCGCCGATCTCGATGCGCGTCTTGTCGCCGCCGCCCATGCGGCGCGCCAGCCCGCCGGCGAGGACGAGACCGAGGGTGGGGGGAATTGGAATGTCAGTCATCGTTCGCGAAACAACAAAGTGGCTCACTCATCATGCACGGCGGCCTTGCGCCGGTGCTTGGAGCTTTCCTCCTCGACGGTGGCGAGGTCCTGGTCGAACACGATGCGGTCCTCGCCGGCGAGCGCGACGAAACGCTTACCGCGTGCGCGCCCGATCAGCGTGAGGTTGGCCTTGTGCGCCAGCTCGACGCCCCAGGCGGTAAAGCCGGAGCGCGAAATGAGAATCGGAATCCCCATGCGCACGCACTTGATCACCATTTCCGAGGTCAGCCGCCCGGTGGTGTAGAAAATCTTGTCGCCCGCGGCGACGTGTTGCTTGAACATCCAGCCGGCGATCTTGTCGACCGCGTTGTGGCGGCCGACGTCTTCCATATAGACCAGCGGCTGATCCTGATGCGCCAGCACGCAGCCGTGGATGGCGCCGGCTTCCAGATAAAGCGACGGCGTGGTGTTGATCTTGTGGGTGAGCGCATAGAGCCATGAGGTACGCAGTTCCGCCTTCGGCAGCGAGACGTTTTCCAAGGCCTCCATCAAGTCGCCGAACACGGTGCCTTGCGCGCAGCCGGAGGTCTGCACTTTCTTCTTGAGCTTCTTTTCGTAATTGGTCTTGCGCTTGGTGCGCACCACTACAACGCTAAGCTCCTCGTCGTAATCGACGCCAGTGACTACGTCGTCGGCGAGCAACATGTTCTGGTTGAGCAGATAGCCGATCGCCAGATAGTCCGGGTAATCGCCGATTGTCATGGCGGTGACGATTTCCTGTGAGTTGAGGAAAATCGTCAGTGCACGCTCGACGGTGACCGAGGTCTCGATCCGCGCCCCGGTCTGGTCGATGCCGGTGACGCGCTCGGTCAGCCGCGGGTCCTGCGGATTGGGCCGGATGATGTAGCTGTCGGCTTTCTTATCCATGTCGTGATTATAGCAGAAATTCCGCTACCGAATGAATGCTGCCCACAACAGTGGGCAGCGGCAGTGCTTTTGTCCAAGCTTACCAAGGCAAAATGGCGATCATCGGTTCTCTCGGGCAGTGCGCTGGTCTAAGAATGCCGGCAACGGCTATGCGCCGCAGCCAGACAGACAACCTCGGGGGAGATGCCGACCATGCTTCGCGCCACCAAAGACAAAATGCTGCCGACCACCATCACCGGCTCGCTGCCGCGGCCGAGCTGGTACACGCAAAACCTCGGAATGCGCAGCTTCCTCGATGCGATGGTGAACAACCAGTTCCGCGAGCAATATGTCGACACGGTTGGCCTCTATCTGCACGAGCAGGAGATGGCCAGCCTCGATATCGTCACCGACGGCGACGCGCATTTCGATTCGGATGTCGGCGGCCAGAGCTGGACCAATTATCCGCCGCGCCACATGGGCGGCTTCGACCGCAATCCGCAGCCGACCCCGGCCGGCAAGGGCGGGCTGCTGTTTCCGCCCGGCCATATCCTGCACGACTATCTCGAGGCGCGCGTCATGCCCGGCATCGTCGGGCCGGTTACGCGCGGCGACCTGCAATATGCCGCCATGTGGAAGACGGCGCAGCGCATGACCAAGAAGCCGGTCAAGTTCGGCACCATCGGGCCGGAGCTGGTCGCCTTCGCAGTGCAGGACAAATACTACAAGTCGATCAAGGACCGTATCCTGGCGGTCACCGACGCGCTCAACGAGGAACTGCACGAGCTCGCCGACGCCGGCTGCCAGGTCATCCAGTTCGAGGAGCCGCAAATTCATATGTTGGCGGTGCGCAAGATCGTCGACGACGTGATCAACCCGGCGTTCAGCGTCGAGGTGTTCAATCGCACCGTGAAAGGCCTGCGCGCCAAGACCGAGGTCTGGTGCCACACCTGCTGGGGCAATCCGTCGCAGCAGCGGATGTTCAAGGAAGTGCAGAGCTACAAGGACGCACTGGAGGCGCTGAACAAGATCGATGCCGACGTGATCACCTTCGAATCGGTCAGCGCCGGTGGCATGGACCTCGAAGCCTTCGGCAAGGTCATCTCCTCCGACAAGAAGATTGCCATCGGTGTCATCGACCATCATTCGCTGCAAGTCGAGAAGCCGGAGGAGATCGCCGAGCACATCCGCCGCGCGCTCAAATACATTCCGGCCGAGCGGTTGATACTCTCATCCGACTGCGGCATGGGCCGCGAGGGTATGAGCCGCCGCCACGCCTACTACAAGATCGTGTCGCTGGTGCTCGGCACCAACATGGTGCGCAAGGAGTTGGGGTTGCCCTTAGCCGAATGCCTCGCCGCCGACGGGCGTTATTCGCTGGTGCCGGGGACGAAGTAGGGCGTCTTCTCCCTCTCCCCGCTTGCGGGGAGAGGGTGACGAGGACCGAAGGTCCGAGCCGGGTGAGGGGGCGTCGCGTCACGCCTGAGCATCGCCGTTTGGAAGTGGCCCCTCACCCGATCGCCTCCGCTTCGCGTCGGCGCTCGACCTCTCCCCGCAAAGCGGGGAGAGGTAAAGCAAGAGCGCGTCCCTGCAACGATTAACAAGGCCTTACAACAATCGCTGCGAATTTCGCCCTCAATTTCGCCTGATTTAAATCGGCCGCAGCCTAACGTGACGGTGCGAAAAACGCGCCCAAGGGGCATGATAATGAAAGCTCATCTATTTCCATTTCTGCTCGCGGCCATTGCCACTGCTGGTGCTGCCGTTTCCGGGCCGTCCGCGGACGTGCGCAGCGAAGCGGCTCAAATTGACTTTGCAAGCCTGCATGACCAGGCAACGTCCGCTTTGCAGGTGCTTCGAATATCGCAGGAGTGCCGAATAGCGTTCCGGGAGACCGATGAAGCTTCGTTTTGACATAGTTATCGCATCCACTCCTCACGCTTCCGGATCCTCCGCGTTCGGATAAAACAACGGCTCGCCATCGTCCCGACTGCCGCCAGCGGCGGTGCCACCTCCTTGACCGGCTTGCGCTCGGCGGCGATGGCGGAATGCAGCGCGATCAGCCCTGCCCGGACCCCAAAAATTCCGCTATACTTCCTTGCCGGCCGCATCACGACGGCCGCGATCAGGGAGGAATAAAATGTTCCGATCCACACTGCGCTACGGCGCGCTCGCGTTTGGCTGTGTTGTTGCCTCCGCCCTCGCCTCGACGGCGGGCGCGCAACTGCTCAGCCACAAGGACCTCAACGCCTCCATCGCCATAACCATCGCGCAAACCGCGATCGAGACCTGCAAGGCTAATGGCTACGCCGTGTCGGCGACCGTGGTCGGCCGCAACGGCGAGATCATCGTGCAGGTGCGCGGCGACAACACCGGGCCGCACACCATCGAGAACAGCTTCCGCAAGGCCTACACCGCGCGCACGTTCCGCGCTCCATCGGGCGCACTGGTCGAGCGAGTGAAGGCCAATCCGACGCTCGGCTTGATCCATCTCAGCAACGTCATCGCCAACCAGGGCGCGCTGCCGATCAAGGTGGGCGACGAGGTTATCGGCGCAGCCGGCGCCTCAGGCGCGCCGGGCGGCGAAAAGGACGAGCTTGCGTCAAGGCCGGGATCGACAAAGTGGCCGATCAGCTGAAGTGAGGGCGTAATGCTCCATCGTCTCTGGCGGGCTATCACAGCACCGTGGCGATGTTGCCGTCCTCGACGATGGTGACATCGCCATGCCTTCATATTTGTTGCGGAAATAGATCTTAGGGCAACGAGCCCGAGCCAATAAGCAGTCAGGGGAGGAAAGTGCGATGCATGCATCCATAAGGTCGCTGCTGTTCGCCACCGCTATCGCAACGATTGCAAGCTGCGCGTTCGCGCAGCAGCCGGCGCCGCCGCCAATGGGACAGCCCAGCAACCAGCCCGGCATACCAAAATTCCAATCGGAGCCGTTCTGGCCGAAAGCGCTTCCCGGCAATTGGGTGCTCGGGCAGGTCTCCGGCATTGCCGTGGATCGCAACGATCACATTTGGATTGTGCACCGTCCTTCGACCCTGCACGATGATGAAAAAGGCGCAATGAAAAATCCGCCGGAAACCAAATGCTGCACGGCGGCGCCGCCGGTGCTCGAATTCGACACCGAAGGCAACTTGCTGCGGTATTGGGGCGGGCCCGGCGAGGGCTACGACTGGCCGAAGTCGGAGCACGGCATCCATGTCGACAGCCAAGGCAATGTCTGGCTCGCCGGCAACGACAATGCCGATCATCAGATCCTGAACTTTACCGGGGACGGAAAATTTCTCCACCAGATTGGCAAGGCGAATGCCACCGGCGACTCGAACAGCCCAGACAAGCTTGGCCGGCCGGCCCATATCGCGCTCGACGAGCCGGCGAACGAACTATACGTGGCCGACGGCTACAAGAATCGCCGTGTCATTGTGTTCGACGCCAGGTCGGGCGCCTTCAAGCGGCTTTGGGGCGCGTATGGCAAAAAGCCGAGCGATGACAAGATGCCAGCCTACAAGCCCAATGCTCCGCTCTCGGAGCAATTCTCCAATCCGGTGCATTGTGTGCGGCTATCGAATGACGGTCTCGTCTATGTCTGCGACCGCGCCAATGATCGCATCCAGGTGTTCCGAAAGGACGGCAGCTTCGTAAAAGAATTCCGGATCGAGCCGGAGACTCTGCAAAACGGTTCGGTTTGGGATCTTGTGCTGTCGGAAGACGCGGCCCAAAAATATATTTTCATCGCCGACGGTGCGAACGGTCAGATTATCACGATCAACCGCGACGATGGGAAGGTGCTCACACAATGGGGCCGGCATGGTCGCCAGCCCGGCCAATTCAAATGGGTGCATAACATCGCCATCGATTCAAAAGGCAACATCTACACGGCGGAAGTCGGCTTCGGCCACCGTGCGCAGAAGTTTCGCAGGACCGAGTGAAATGAAACGACCTACGCGCTTCCACCTCATTCAGGCGGCAGAGGGTGGTTGGAAGCGCGGCGCGGCACGCGCCAGGAGGTGCGACTTCCGCTTTGGGTAAAACGCGGACTTTTTGCTTACGCTCCCGGATCCTCGGCATTCGGATAAAACAACTGCTCGCCATCGATCTTGTAGTTGGCGATGGCCTTCTGCCCTTCCGGCGAGATCAGGTAGTCGATGAACTGCTGGCCGAGCTCCTTCTTGACGTTCGGATGCTTGTCCGGATTCACCAGCATGACGCCGTACTGGTTGAACATGCGCTTGTCGCCTTCGACCAGGATCGCGAGATCGCCCTTGTTCTTGTAATGGATCCAGGTGCCGCGGTCGGACAGCACATAGCCGTGGCCGGCGCCGGCGGTGTTGAGCGCGGCGCCCATGCCCTGGCCGATCGACTTGTACCAGGCGCCCTTATCCTTCTCGATGTCGATGCCGGACGCCTTCCAGAGCGCGAGCTCGGCGACATGGGTGCCGGAGCGGTCGCCGCGCGAGATGAAGGAAGCCTGCTTGTCCTTGATGGTCGTGAACGCCTTGCCGACGTCCTTGCCGCCCTTGATGCCGGCGGGATCGCTGTTCGGGCCGATCAGCACGAAGTCGTTGTACATCACCGGATAGCGCTTCACGCCTTGCCCCTCGGCGAGAAATTTTTCTTCCGCCGATTTGGCATGCACGAACACCACGTCGGCATCGCCACGCCGGCCGGTGTCGAGCGCCTGGCCGGTACCCTGCGATACGACCTTGACGGTAACGCCGGTCTTGCGCTGGTAGATCGGCAGCAGATATTCGAACAGCCCGGAGTCCTGGGTCGAGGTGGTCGACGCCACCACGATCGATTTGTTCTGCGCGTGAGCTACAGGCGCGGCCAGGACGACGGCGCCGAATGCGGCGGCGGCGATCAGAGTGCGGCGGCTAGGCATGCGATCCTCCATTTATTTTTGTCTTCTCGTTAAACCAGCAATTCGCCGGCGATGAATTGTTTCGCTGTGTCGGTCTTCGGAGCCGCAAAGAACGCGTCCGCCGGCCCGCTCTCGATCACGCGCCCGCGATGCAGCAGCACGATCTCGCCGGCAAGCCGTTTCGCTTCGCCGAGATCGTGCGTCGCCATCACCACCTTGACGCCGCGCGCGGCGACGCTGCGTACGATGTCCTCGATCGCCTTGGTGGCGGCGGGATCCAGGCTCGCAGTTGGCTCGTCGAGGAACAGCACGGCGGGGTCGCGCGCCAGTGCGCGCGCCAACGCCAGCCGCTGCTGCTCGCCGCCCGACAGCCGCCGCGCCGGGCGGTGGCCCAGGCCGTCGAGCCCGACCAGCGCGAGCAACTCGGCGGCGCGTTCGGTGCGCGCGGCGCGCGGCACGCCCGCGGCGGCGAGCGCGTAGCGGACATTGCCGGTGGCGCTGCGCCGGAGCATGGCCGGGCGCTGGAACACGATGGCGCGCCGCGTCGGCTGCGCCGCCTCGCGTCCGCCCCAGCTGATGCGTCCGCGCGAAGTGGGGATAAGTCCCATGGCCGCGCGCAGCAGCGTGGTCTTGCCGGAGCCGTTCGGCCCGATCAAAAAAGTTGGCGGGCCGCCATCGAGCGTCAGCGAGACGTTGTCGAGGATCGTCACCTCGCCGGCGAGGATTCCGACTTCTAAGAACATGACCGGCAGGTCGGAGGCGGGTGCGCGCATGCTCATCCGGCGTAGCGTTCGCCGGCGCGGCGCGCGCCCCAGGCCAGCGCGTTGATTAAAATCACGATGAAAATCAATACGATGCCGAGGCCGATGGCGAGCGGCAGGTCGCCTTTGGAGGTTTCCAGCGCGATCGCCGTGGTCATGGTGCGGGTGAAGCCGTCGATATTGCCGCCGACGATGATGATGGCGCCGACTTCCGCCGCCGCCCGGCCGAATCCCGCAAGTAGCGCTGTCACCAGGGAAAATCGCGCGTCCCAAACCAGCGTCAACACCCGCCCGACGGGGCCGACATTCATGGCGGCGAGCTCGTCGCGGTACTCGACCCACAAATCCTCGATGGTTTGCCGGGTCAGCGCCGCAATGATCGGTGCCACCAGCACGGTTTGCGCGATCACCATGGCCTGCGGCGTGAACAGCAGGCCCCAGGACCCGAGCGGGCCCGAGCGCGACAGCGTCAGGAACACCGCCAGCCCGACGACGACCGGCGGCAGCCCCATCAAGGCGTTGAGTATGACGATAGCGCCCTCGCGGCCCGCAAAGCGGGTGAGCGCCATGAACGCGCCGACCGGCACCCCGATCAGTGTTGCACCCAGCACGGCGCTCAGGCTGACGAGCAGCGACAGCCGCACGATGGCGAAAAGGCCGGGGTCGCCCGTAAGCACCAAGTGGAGTGCGGATCCATCACCCGTCATCGCGGTTTCCAAATAGCCCGGCGCCCGCCGCTACGGCCTTAAAGGTCGCCGCGCTCGGATACACTGTGTATATTGCGCGTAAATTTCTTAAATGGTCAATATGAGAAAATAAAACATAAATAAACCTAATAATAGCGCGTCAGTGGCACGGTTTAGACGCTCTGGGAGCGGGTTGTTTGGGGCGATGCCGTGGCTATAGTGCCCGCCGCAGCAAAGGGGTGCGGCGCATCCGCTTTCACCGGCGATCTGGAAGCGAGGCACGGCCGCGCGGGTGAAAGCGCCACAGGGCGCGTCGCGCATCTTAGCTTGCAAAAATATGCGTCCGTCGCCATGAGCTATCGACGCGTGGAGGGGTGGCCGAGTGGCTGAAGGCGCACGCTTGGAAAGCGTGTTTACGGGAAACCGTAACGTGGGTTCGAATCCCACTCCCTCCGCCACTACATAACATATCCACCTGACTCCGATTTTGCTCTTGGCGGAAGCGCGAATTGGTCCGGTATTCTCGGTCCTTTTCATTACTGTGATCATGCCGCGCGTTGAGCAGAGACGATTTATACCAAATCGTGTTACCCGCGACCCATTATCGGTATTGCGGTAGGTCTGTGACGACAGCCCAGGCGTTTGATTTGACTCATGTTTTCAATAAGACCATCGCCAGCCGCGTTGGGCACCATGAGTCATGGTTTCTGAGTTTTGGTATTAGTTATCGCGGCGAACCGCCCGAGCATGGATTTCTTCGGCTCGCTCGTTAAGCGCCGTCATCACTTGCGTCAGCTCTTCGTACACATCATCATTTATCGTTACCGTGCCATAATTTGAATTTTCGCCGTCAAAGCGACCTTCGGCAGGTTGATCAGCGTGTTCGAACCAGTGGTAACCGACCAGTTGCGGTTGCATCAGGGCGACTGAGACGTAATGCTCGAAGCCACGCGCACGATCGGCTTGGGTGGGCAGGAGTAGGCCCCCGCCATTCGTATTCGGTAAGCCGGAATCATCTCCGCGGAAAGAAAATTCACCAATCAACAGCGGTTTTCCGGTTGACGCATAGACGTCCAATGCGCTCGCCGGATCAGTACCGTAGCAATTGAACGTAATCACATCGAGATGACGACTTGCGGCTTCGATGACGGCGCGCCGCGGGACGATGGCAAATCGACATCCAAGCGCAAGGTGGTTTGGATCGGCGGCTTTCACCCCCGCCACGGTCGCTTCGAAATAGCGGCTTGCCACTGCCGCAGCGAAAGCTTCACAGTCAGCCTGGAATGCAATGCGTTTTTCGTCATCTAAACTGTTTTTCGTTCCCGTTTCTTGCACTTGCCAAGCCGGCTCCTCGTGATTCGCAAGCGTGAAGAAATGGTCCCAGGAATGCGCGGGGCTGTTCCATACTGCCTTGAACGACTCGAAGTCGCGATAACGTTGGCGAAGCATCGTCATCGCCATTCGCCGGCCGGGACTCGCAGGAAGGAAATTGAGGAACACCGTCAGCAGCTCATTGGGCCCAAGCCAATCTGGGCCCCAACGCAGCTCGTTATCGGTGAACCATCCGATGATATTCGGATCATTGCGCCGCGCGACACAACGTTCGCTCGCCTCGCCTCGTACGAATACTTCGAAATTCGGATCAAAGACGTCGGGGAACTCATCGTATGCGAGAGGCTGAAAGTTTTTGCTCCGTTTCGATACGAACTTGGCGCCAAAATCGACGATCGGCACTGCTGCGAGCGGCAACGGCCCAGCATTCGCCACTTCATCGTCTGACCAGGAGCCGAGCGAATTAAAGCCCCAGGAAATAAGGCGCCGCGCCGCGACAGCGCGCCAAGCCGCTTGCCCGCCATATTTCCGTTGACACGCTTCGGCGTACGGGATGCGATCGGTGTCCTGGATGCGATCCTGATCGAAACGAACCGTGGTCACGCCCTTGGACAGAAAACGGCCGCCATCCGGATCGATCAGCCACCAAATCCCATCGATTTGCTCGGTGTGAAAAACGCCCGTAGCGCGAATGGCGTTATCGACGATGGAACCCCAACGCGTTCTGGATGCCCTGATCATGGCGCAGCGCACATGGCAAGAGTGTATATTCTTTTCGTCATTCGCTGTTCAAACTACGCTACGCATTTACGGATATAGGGACGGTTCAACTCCCACAATTCGTCGAGTAGCTTGACCGCCGCGTCGGTGGAATTAACCACGGGATCGATCAGCAGAGCTTGCAGCGCCATCTCCTTCGAAGCGTGCACAGCCGCTTCGACTGCCAATTGCTGGACGCTCGCCTGCATCGACACCAGCTTTGCGATCGGGTCGGGTAATGGACCGAGCGATATCGGGTGGATACCCGCCGAGTCCGCGAGCACCGGCACTTCCACGGCCAAATCCGACGGCAGGTTTGGGATGACGCCGCGATTGTAGACCACGCCGGATTCTAGGATGCGTTTCTTGTTGTGAAGGACTGCGGTGATCACCGTAACGCCTCGCTCGCCCGATGGCTCGCGCCAATCCTTCGGCATCGGAACGGCGCCGGTGAGCACACCATCCAATAGCCTTTCGTGCGCCACGCGCGCGCGGTCGTCGGCGGCAAAATCGTAGCCATCCTCGCCAGCTTCCCAGCCATAGGCGACATACTCGCCCACGTGATCGTCACTGCACGTCACCCAACGGCCGAAGGCGTGAAACAACTTACGGGTCAGCGGCAAGAACGATGGATCGAAGTGCTTTTCCCGCGTGCGCAGCAGCGGGTAAAGATCTTCGCCGGTCTCGCGGTGGCGGATGGACA
>Ga0208355_1000799_pt1 | contig 14220 bp, 13 predicted proteins | sample NGESurdeep072012_6_FD_184458 | JGI IMG/M metagenome (GOLD analysis project Ga0208355, IMG submission 184458) | Arctic peat soil microbial communities from Barrow, Alaska - NGEE Surface sample 210-3 deep-072012 (SPAdes) | ecosystem: Environmental > Terrestrial > Soil > Wetlands > Peat ... | reverse complement strand
TGGCCCATTTTCTCCTCGAGGTCGCTGCAGGTCTGGTCCGCGCGCACCGAGCTGGACGCCTTCCGGCGGACGACTGCCGTGAAGCGCTCCGGGCCTTGGAGGCGATCTTCGTCGACACGACTGACGCTGCAACCGTTGCGACCGATTCCCTGGAGCTCGCCCTGTTCGGCGGGCTCCGCGTGGCCGATGCCGCGTATGCCGTTTGTGCGCATCGCGCCTCGACCACCCTCGTCACGGCGGACCGACGCCTCGCACGAGTGGCAACCGCCGCGGGTATCTCCGTCATCACGCTCTCCGACCTCCCGCCATGGTGAGCCCGTTGCCTGCCACCGGGATCGTCCTTGCCGGCGGCCGCGCGACCCGGTTCGGCGCCGACAAGCTCGCGATCCAGGTGGACGGACGTCCGCTCCTGCACCACGCGATCCTCGCGGTGGCGACGGTCTCGGACGAGGTCGTCGTGGTGATCGGATCCGACGGCGCTCGGCCGCCGCTGCCCGTCGACGCGGAGGTCAGGGTTCGCGTGGTCCGGGATGCCGTCGCCAACCGTGGGCCGCTTGCCGGGTTGGCAGCTGGGCTCGCGGCTGCGCGCGGACGGCTCGCGATCCTCGTGGGTGGCGACCAGCCGTCGCTGTCGCCGGCGGTCCTCGCCGAGCTGCTCCTGTGGCTGGATCAGGAGGCGGACGGGCCACCGCTCGACGCCGTGGCGCTCGCGGAGGACGGGCTGGTCCGGCCGTTGCCCGCGGCCATGCGCGTGGCCACCGTTCGTCCGGTGGTCGCGGCGCTCCTCGACGGCGAGACCCGGAGCCTCGTGGGCCTCTTCGACCACCTTCGGGTCGGCACCCTGGAGCCCGAGCGCTGGCGGGCGCTGGACCCGGATGGTGCGTCACTCCGCGATGTCGACACCCCGGATGACCTGGCCCGGCGCTGACCGCGCCCGGCCGACCGGCCCCACCCTCGGGGTCCGCTCGGCCCTACCCGGCCGCTTGACGCGGCAGCCACACTCCATCCAGAAGGACGACCGCCGGGCCCGGGGTCGGGAACCGGCTCGTCCGCGTCGGCAGAGATGCGGAGGAGCGGACGACCATGGACCGCACACAGGTCGTGATCATGGGCGCCGCCGGGCGCGACTTCCACGACTTCAACGTCGTCTACCGCGACGACCCCAGTGTCGAGGTTGTCGCCTTCACGGCCACCCAGATTCCCGGGATCGATCACCGTCGGTACCCGCCGGAGCTCGCCGGGCCGCTCTACCCGGACGGCATCGACATCGTCCCGGAGTCCGAGCTGGAGAAGATCTTCGCCCGCCAGAAGATCGACCGGGTCGTCTTCGCCTACAGCGACGTGGCCCACGAGTTCGTGATGCACCAGGCCAGCCGTGTGCTGGCGGGCGGCGCGAACTTCGTGCTCCTCGGTCCCGTCAGCACCATGATCAAGAGCACCAAGCCGGTGGTCGCCACGGGGGCCACGCGCACCGGTGCCGGCAAGAGCCAGACCACGCGCTACCTCGCCAGCCTGCTCGAGGCGCAGGGGCTGAAGGTCGTGGTGATCCGCCACCCGATGCCGTACGGCGACCTCGTGAAGCAGCGCGTCCAGCGCTTCGCGACCTACGCGGACCTGGACCGCCACGAGACCACCATCGAGGAGCGCGAGGAGTACGAGCCGCACCTCGATGCCGGTCGGGTCCTCTTTGCGGGCGTGGACTACGAGGCGATCCTCCGCGAGGCGGAGAAGGAAGCCGACGTCATCCTCTGGGATGGCGGCAACAACGACTTCCCGTTCTACAAGCCGGACCTCTTCGTGGTCGTGGCGGATCCGCTGCGGCCGAGTCACGCCGTCCACTACCACCCGGGCGAGGCCAACCTCCGGATGGCCGACGTCGTGGTCATCAACAAGGTCGACTCGGCCGAGCCGGGCGCCGTGGAGATGGTCCGCGCCGACATCGCCACCCTCAACCCGCGGGCGGAGGTGATCCTTGCCCGCTCGTCGCTGACGCTCGAAGGCGGCACGATCGAGGGGAAGCGGGTCGCCGTCGTCGAGGACGGCCCGACGCTCACGCACGGCGGCATGACGTTCGGGGCCGGCATCGTGGCCGCCCAGCGCTTCGGCGCCGCGGAGGTCGTAGATCCGGTCCCGTACGCGAAGGGCACCCTTGCCCTGACGCTCGCCAAGTACCCTGCCCTCCAGCACCTCCTCCCGGCCATGGGCTACGGGCAGGAGCAGATGCACGAGCTGGAGGACACGCTCAACGCGATGCCCGCCGACCTTGTCCTCGCGGCGACCCCGATTGACCTCAACCGGGTGCTCCGCCTCGAAAAGCCCGTCGTCCGCGTCCGCTACGAGCTGGAGGTGGTCCCCGGCGATCCGGACGTCCCAACCCTCCCCGACCTCGTCGCGCCGATCGTCGCCCGCGCCCGCGCGGCCGTGGCGGCCGGCGCTCGCTGACCGGAGGCAGCCCGATGGCAGAGCACCTCCTGACTCTCGATTCCCTCGGTCGCGAAGGAGTCCGGGAGATCCTCGACCTCTCGCACCGGTTCAAGCGCGAGCCCGGCCGGCACCGGGGCGCGCTCGCCGGCGGGCGAGTCGGGATGATCTTCGACAAGCCGTCGACCCGGACCCGCGTGAGCCTCGAGGGCGCCGCCTGGGCGCTCGGGATGCTCCCGATCGTCCTCCGACCCGACGAGCTCCAGCTGGGCCACGGCGAGACGGTCGCCGACACCGCGCGGGTCCTGTCGCGCTACCTGTCCGCCCTCACGATTCGGACCTTCGCCCAGGCCCGGGTGGAGGAGTTGGCGACCAACTCCAGCATCCCGATCATCAATGCCCTGACCGACGAGCATCACCCGTGCCAGGCGCTGGCCGACGCGATGACGCTCGAGGAAGCCCTCGGCGACCTTCGGGGCCGGCGCGTGGCCTTCGTCGGGGACGGCAACAACGTGGCCCACTCGCTGATCCAGGCGGCCGGGTACCTCGGGTTCAGCCTGCTGATCGCGACGCCTGAGGGCTACCGGCCCGACCCGGCGATCGTGGCAGCCGGTCGAACCCACGGTGAGGCGAACGGCGGCGGGATCGAGCTCGTCACGGATCCGGCCGATGCCGTCCGCGATGCCGATGCCGTCTACACGGACGTCTGGGCGTCGATGGGCAAGGAGGCCGAACGCGAAGAGCGCAGGCGAATCTTTGCCGGGTACACCGTCGATGAGGCGATGATGGCAAGCGCGGGACCCCGCGCGATCTTCCTCCACTGCCTGCCCGCCCACCGCGGCGACGAGGTCACCGACGCGGTGATGGACGGGATGCAGAGCCGCGTCTGGGACCAGGCTGAGAACCGCGTCTACACGGAGCAGGCGCTCCTGTACGCCCTCATCAGCGGCGACCACCGCGGCGAGCGCCTGGGATGACCAGGATCGCGGTTGCCCTGGGCGGGAACGCCATGATCCGCCGAGGTGAGCCGGGATCGATCGAAGTCCAGCGCCACAACCTGGAGGTCGCGGCGCGGTCGCTCGTCGACCTCGCAGAGCGGAGCGGCGCCGAGATCGTGCTGACCCACGGGAACGGCCCGCAGGTTGGCTTCCTGGCCATCCAGGCAGACATGGCGTCGGCCGTCGTTCCCCCGCCGCCGCTCGACGTCCTGGGCGCCGAGTCCCAGGGCCAGATCGGTTATCTCCTCGCGCAGGCGCTCCGCGATGCGTTCATCGCGCGCGGGATCCGGCGCGAGATCGCGGTGATCCTCACGCAGACGGTGGTCCGAGTCGACGATCCGGCGTTCGCCGCGCCCACCAAGCCGGTCGGCCCGGTGTACACGGAGTCCGTCGCGCGATCCCACGCCGCCGCCCAGGGCTGGACGATCGCGCCGGATGGAAAGCACTGGCGCCGGGTGGTCGCCTCGCCGGCGCCCCTCCGCATCGTGGAGGCCCAGGCGATCCGCTCGCTCGTGGAGACGGGCGCGCTCGTCGTGGCCGGCGGCGGCGGCGGCGTCCCGGTGGTCGAGCTGCCGGACGGGCGCTACGAAGGCCGCGAAGCGGTCGTGGACAAGGATCTCGCCGCGGTCGTGCTCGCCCGCGCGGTCGGTGCGGACGGGCTGCTCCTGCTCACCGACGTCGCCGGCGTGATCCGCGGCTGGGGGACCCCGGAAGCGGAGATGATCCGGCGCCTTTCGGTGGAGGAGGCGTTCGAGGGCCTGGCCGCCGGCGCCTGGCCGGCCGGCTCGATGGGGCCCAAGGTCCGCGCGTGCGCCGACTTCGTCCGGGGCGGCGGCCGTTTTGCGGCGATCGGCGCGCTCGACGAGGCGGCTGCGGTGATCTGGGGGCGGGCCGGCACGCGCTTCGGGACCGGTCGGCTGGGCCTTCCCCGGGCGGGGGCACCAGTCGGCGCCACGGCGGGATAGTCGGCGCGGCGGACCCGGAATCGCACGGGCCGCGCCTCGCGGCGCGGCCCGTGTCGGGTGCAGGTTCGGAGAGCGATCAGGCGACCGATCGGGCCGCCTTCACCACCATGGTGTTCGCGAACTTGTCGTGGAACCCCTGCTTGGTGGGGCTCACGGCCGTCGTGTAGAGCAGGTAGACGAACCACCCGAAGGCGACGAGGCTGATCAGGATTCCCAGGCTCGGCCAGCCGCTGAACGCCTGCGCGACCGCGCCCAGGCCGAACAGGACGAGTGCCCGCCGGAGTGCCTGGTCCATCGTGATCGTCGCGCCGTCCTGCGCGTTGCCGATCTGCATTCCGAGCGCCTTCATCCCGACCGTGCCGCGCATCGCGGTCCACGTGTAGACGAAGTAGGCGACGCTGATCGCGAGGTTGAGGACGCCGTAGACGAGGCCCGCGAGCGGGTTGTAGGTGCCGAAGTTCGCGGACCTGATGTCCAGGTCCACCGTCTTGAGGCCGACGGCGCCGACAACCGCGGCAACGATCAGGAACCCCACGAAGAGGATGATCGCGTCGATGATATAGGCGATCGCGCGGTTCGGGATGTCGGCGTAGAAGAACCCGGCGGGACCCGCGACCGGGACCGTGGAGGTCATGGACGTCATCCAGGCCGGCTGCGTCGATATCGGGGCCGGGGCCGGCGCCTGCGGGGCCGGGGCCTGCGGCGGCGGAGTCGGCGCCTGCGCCTGCGGGGCCGGGGCCTGCTGCGGCGGGGCCGGGGCCTGCGGCGGCGGCGGGACCTCCGGGCTACCCAACGGCATCTCGGACGGGGTCGGCTCCATCGCATCTCCCTCTCTGTGTCTCCCCGGCGCCACGCCGAGCGCGACGCGCAGGGACCGGCAGCCCACAGGGCCCTTCCCTGCGATGGATCAGAGCATACCCACGCGTTGGCCACGTGACCAGCCGGTTTGGGTGCGTTTTCGGGAATACGGCCCCCATTCCGTGCCTCCGGGCACCACCGGGGTAGACTCGCCGCCGATGGACGGCACGATCGCACTCGTCGGCTCGGGCGAGTTCACCCCCTCGATGGAGGCGGTGGACCGGGCACTGCTGCTCGCGACGGGCCGCGACCGACCCCGGGTCGTCGTCCTCCCGACCGCGTCATGGCCGGACGGCGAGGAGACGTTCCGCCGCTGGGCCGCGCAGGGCGAGGCGCACTTCGCGGCGCTCGGTGCGGAGGTGGAGCCTGTCCTGGTCCGCGGTGCGGAGGATGCGAACGACCCGGCCGCCGCCGCGGCGATCGGCGAGGCGGACCTCGTCTACCTGTCCGGTGGGAAGCCGGGTCATCTGCTCGATGCGCTCGATGACGGCGGCGTGGGCACGGCGCTCCGGGCTGCCCATGCCCGGGGTGCCGTCATCGCCGGCTGCTCGGCGGGCGCGATGGTGCTCGCCGGCCACCAGCTCCGGTCGGCCGGCCGCGCCTTCGTGCGGTTCCCGATCGGCTGGCGCGACGCACTGGGGATCGTGCCCGGGACCATCGTGATCCCGCACTACGACGCGTTCCCGGAGCCGCTCTCGGCCGCCATGGCGCTCGCCGCACCAGCCCACACGCTCGTGCTCGGGATCGATGAAGACACGGCGCTGGTCGGGCGGGACACCGCGTGGCAGGTCCACGGCCGTGGGCGCGTGACGGTCTGGCGCGGCCGCCATCGCGAGCGCCTCCACGCCGGCGAGACGCTCCGTCTCCCGGGCGCGGCGGCCCGCGCCTGAGGGCGTCCGGGGAGCGCCGGTTCAGCCGGCCTTGACCTCGCGGAAGCAGTCTGAGCAGTAGACCGGCTTGTCCATGCGCGGCTTGAACGGGACCTGGGCGTTGTTGCCGCAGCGCGAGCACGTCACCGCGAAGAACTCGCGGTCCGACGAGCCACCGCGCTCGTAGCCGCGCGGTCCGCCGATGCTGCGGGCGTCGTAGCCGTCGCCGCGGGAGGCGCGGCGGCTGGAGCGGCAGCTGGAGCACCGCTTGGGCTCCGACGTGAAGCCCTTTTCCGCGTAGTACTCCTGGTCCGCCGCGCTGTGGACGAACGAGATCCCGCAGTCGACGCAGGGGATGGAACGATCGGTGTACGTCATCGAGTGTGTGCCTCCAGGTCCGGGCGCTCGCCATCGGTCCGTGCGCCGGGGCCACGGCCCGCCCGGTCACCGGACGGCGGAGGAGGCAGGGAACGCCTGGTGCCGCGCGACCCGGGTGACGAGCTGGTGTGGGACCCATCGGGGCGCGCACCGGTTGCGTGGCGGGAACCATAGCATCCCGGCCCACGAACGGCCGCCGGCGCTCCCCGGCCGCACGTGGGGCGTTCGGCGTGCGCCAGCGCCCGGGCAGCGCTTGCCGGATGCGCCACAATGCCGGGGATGCTGCGCGTGCTTCATACGGCCGACGTCCATCTCGGAGCCTGGCACGCCGACCTGGGAAACCAGGCCGCGGCCCAGCGCGAGCGCCAGTTCGCCGCGTTTCGCGCCACCGTTGACCTCGCCCTCGCGGAGCAGGTCGATGCGCTGCTGATCGCCGGCGACCTCTTCGACTCGAACACGCAGCCACGCCGCTCCGTGGAGCGCACGGTGGCCGAGCTGAAGCGGCTGACCGATGCCGCCATCCGGGTGGTGATCATCCCCGGCACGCATGACGTCTGCGACCGCGCCTCGGTCTACCGCGCCTACGACCTCGCCGCGATGGCCGGCCTGCCGCCCGATTCGGACCGCCTGGTGGTCCTCACCCCGGACCGCCCCGACGTGGTCTACGGCATCCTTGACCTCGCCGTCCACGGGTTCGTCTTCCCGACCAAGCGGGCGCCGCGAAGCCCGCTTGCCGGGTTCAGCGCCGCCGCCGACGGCCGCGCCCGCTGGCACGTCGGGCTGATCCACGGGTCACTCGCGATCCCCGGCAAGACGGACACGGACGAGGTGGTCTTCACCCCCGGCGAGATCGCGGCCTCGCACCTCGACTACCTCGCCCTCGGCCACTGGCATTCCGCGCAGCGCGGCCAGATGGGCGGGACCACGTGGGCCTACAGCGGCGCGCCCGAGCCGGTCGCCGTCGACCAGGATCGCGCCGGCAGTGTCCTGCTCGTGGCGCTCGACGAGCGCGCCGGCGTGCGGCACGTCACGCTGGAAGAGCGGCGGGTGGGGCGGACACGGTTCGATCGCCTGGAAGTGGATGCTGGAACGCTTGCGGGCCAGCCCGCCCTCGTCGAGCGGCTCGCCAGCCTCGCCGATCCGGACCTCGTCCTCGACGTCCGGCTCATCGGCGTCCGCCGCGACGACCTGGACGTCGCGCCGGACGAGGTGGAGCGGGAGCTCGCCGACCGCTTCTTCCGGCTTCGGGTCCGGGATGTCGCCGCCGCGGCGCTCCCGGACGGGCCGTTGGCGCCGCCCGACACGATTGCCGGAGCCCTTGTCCGCGACCTGCAGGCGTCCATCGCGGAGGCCGAGGCGAGCGAGAAGCTCGACGAGTCGCTCGAGCTGCGCGACGCGCTCCGGCTGGCCCGTCTCATGCTCGACGGGCGCGAGCTGGCGCTGTGAGGATCACGCGCGTCCGGGTCCGTGACTTCCGGGTCCATCGGGATCTGGACCTGGAGCTCGCGCCGGGCTTGACCGTCATCCGGGGCCCGAACGAGGCCGGCAAGACCACCCTTCAGCGGGCGCTCGAGGTGGGACTCTTCCGGCGGGTCACCGCGGGCGGCTCGGAGATCGACAACCTCCGCAGCTGGGATGCCGGCGAGGACGGGCGGCCCGCCGTGCAACTCGACTTCATCCAGGAGGACCTCGAGGGAACGCGGGTTGGGAGCGTCCTCAAGGACTTCCGCGGCAGCAAGGGCACCGTGCGGCTGGACCTGGACGGGCAGATCACCACGGATCCCGCCCGCGCCGACGAGCTGCTCGCGGAGCTGACCGGGATCCCGTCCGAGAAGTTCTTCCGCTCCACGGCGTCGGTCCGTCACCACGAGGTCGACGATCTCGCACGTGACGAGGGCGCGCTGCGCGATCGGCTCCAGGCCTCCATCAGCGGCGCCGATCGGGGAACGAGCGCCGTCAAGCGCCGCCTCGACAGGACGCTCCGCGACCTCCACGCCAAGGGTGACAAGAACCCCGGTCGGCTCCGCATCGCGGAGCAGGCGGTCGTGCGCGTGGAGGCGGTCGTCAGCGACGGCGAGGCGCGACTCGCGGGGCTCGAGCGCGACCGTGATGCCCTCGTGCTCGCCCACGACCATCGTGCCCAGGTGGATGCCTCGCTCGCGGAGCGCCGGTCGCTCCTTGACAAGGCCCGCCAGGCGGAACGGCTCACCGCCGAGCGCGAGGTCGCCCGGGAGCGCTTCGAACGGTATCGGCAGGCGGTGGCCGTCTCCGACGAGATCGTCGGCCTCGAGCGGAGCCACCCGTCCGGGCACGCGCTGCCGGCCCTTCGCCAGGTGGTCGGGCGGCTCCGGGTCCTGGACCGCGAGATCGCCGCGCTCCGCGCCCAGCTGGGCGACGGGCCGTCCGCGGTCGACTACGAGGTCGTGATCCCGGAACCCCGGTGGCGCAGGTTCGCGATCGCGGCCGGGGTGCTCGCGGTCGTGGGGCTGGCCGCCGGGATCATCGGCTTCATGACGGGCCAGTTCCCGGTCCTCATGGGGGGGCTGGCCGCGGCCGTCCTTGGCCTGGGGCTGGCGGCCTACGCCCGAAACAAGCGGCGCGCCGCGTCCGACTTCCGGCGCCACAAGCAGCTTCGTGACGACGAGATCGCGCGGCGCCTCCGCGGCCGCAGCCAGCTCGAGGAGGACCTGAAGGGGCGAGTCGCGGACCGCGACGCCCAGCTGGCATCGCTCGAGCTGGCCGATCTTCCGGCCGCCGAGGACCTCCTGACCCGCGAGGACGCCCACGTCCAGGCGATCGGGCGCGCGCGGGCGCAGCTGGAAGGGCTCGTCGGGAAAGCCCCGGCGGAGACGCTCCCGACCCTCCGCGACGCGGCGGCGCTCGAGATCGAGCAGAAGACCGGCGCGCTCGAAGCCCTCGGACCGATCGCGAAGGAGCCTCGCGCCCGCGAGCGGCTGGAGGTGGAGGTCCACGACCAGGAGGGCGCCATGGAGCGGGCGCGCGACGATGAAGCCGGCGCCCGTGCGCGGGTGGAGCAGAACCCGGTCGACGCGGAGCAGGTCGCCGGCGAGGTGGAGCGGCTGGCGGGGTGGCGAGAAGAGCTGGCCGCCCTTCAGCGCCGTTCCCGTGTCTACCAGCTCGCGCTCGACGCGATCGTGCGGGCCGAGCGCTCGACGATGCGGAAGGCGACGCGCTACCTGGAGAAGCGAATGCGCGGCGACCTGGAGCGGCTCACCGGGGCTCGCTACCGGCGCGTCCGGGTGGACGATGCGACGCTGGACATCCGGGTGTTCGCACCGGAGCGTGGCGATTGGGTCGGCGTCGAGGAGCTGTCCCAGGGAACACTTGACCAGGTTTACCTCGCCGCGCGACTCGGGCTGGTTCGTCTCGTCACGCAGGATCGCCGGCCGCCGCTGATCTTCGACGACCCGTTCGTGACCTTCGACGATGACCGGGCTGCCAGTGCCGTGACGATCCTGCGGGAGCTCGCCGCGGACTTCCAGGTGATCTACCTGACCACCTCGACGCGCTACGACGCGCTGGCAGAGCGGGTCGTGGTCCTGCCGGGTCCCACCGCGATCGACGCCGCACCCGACGACGCGGAGGACGCCGGAGTTCCGGCCACAGCCTGAAGGGCGCCCGATCGACGCCGCGATCCCGACCGTCGTCCTGGCGACGGACGGCTTGCCCGCCTGCGGCTCCCAGCGCCGGCCCGCTCGGCCGCACGGAGGCGGGAACGGCGCTACAGTCGCGCAGGCGCGGTCGGGCCCGCCCGATCGAACGCACGCCGCAGGCACCCGACGCGCCCGCCGCGGGACACGTCGTCGCCCGCGTCCAGCGCCGGGCCGACCAGAAGAGGAGGCGCCCACGTCCATGGCGACCGAGCTGCCCGAGGGCATCGCCGTCGAATTGACCTTCGCGGCGCTGCGGGACGCGTCCGCGCGCTCCCGGTGCGGGCTGGGGCTGGCCGTGGCCCTGGCCGGAGCGCTGATCGTTGGGTGCGGGACGAGCGGTCCGGCGACTGCCGTCCCGTCCGGAGGTCCTGCCTCGCCGGCCCCCGCCTCGCCGGCCCCGAGTGGTTCGTTCGCCCCGGGGACACCACGCCCGGCGGGCGCCTACGCGCTCACCATGCCGACGGGCTGGCGCAGCGTCCGCATCGGGTCGGACTACGCGTCGACGGCCACAACATACGACGCACTGAGCCTGCGCTTCGCGAGCTCGCTGATGAGCCAGCTGACGGGCCTCCCAAAGTCTGCCTCCACGTACGCGTTCGACGGGAGCGACGCCACGGTCCGAAGTGGGACCCTCGTCGCCTTGACGGTCACGGAGGTGGCGCTCCCGGCCACGGTGAACCTGGACGCGTTCAGCGCCGAGGTCGGCCGCCAGGCCTCGCTGGTTGCCGAGACGACCGTTCCCGCCGAGCGAATCGAGACTGCCTCGGGACCAGCCGACCAATTCGTGTACCAAGCTTCATTCGCAGCGACGTCGGCAGGCACGCCCGTCGCGGCGATCACGCAGGTCCTTCTCGTGGTTCCCAGCCGCGGCTACGTCCTGACCTTCTCCACGACGCCCTCCCGGGCACCCGCCGATGGCCCGGTCTTCGCCAAGATCGCCCGCTCGATTGTCTTGACGCCGTAGCGATCAGTCGAGGTCGAGCTGCCGCCACCTGCCGGGGTCGGTGAATCCCAGCGCGGCGTACAGGTGGCTTCCCTCGTCGCTCGTGCGGAGCACGAGGCGTCGGCAGCCGAGCGCCCGGCCGTCCGCGATCACCGCCTCCATCACCGCCCGTCCCACGCCGCGCCGGCGCCACGCGGGTAGCGTCATGACGTTGAAGACCATCGCCTCGGGCGCCCGCCGCGACCGCTGGTGGGGCGGGCGGTCGATCACGACCAGGCCGGCCATCCCAACCACGTGGCCGGCGGCGTCGGCGACCCAGACGCGGAAGCGCCCGTCCGGCACGTGTGACCGCAGGTAGGCGTCGATGCGGGCGCGGTGATCGCCGGTCAGCTCGATCGGGATCTCACCGGCCAGCTCGCGGTCGAATGCGATCCGCAGCTCCACGAGGGCCGGGATGTCGGTGGCCGCGGCGCGGCGAACGGTGAAGGCGGGCAGCTCGCTCACCGGGGCATCGTGCCACGTCGGTGCGCGCGCCGTCCCGCAGGCCGCCGCTACACTCCCGCGGTGACACTCCGGACCACCCCGCCGCCGTCCGCCACCGCCGACGCCGCGCCCGCTCCCGACCACGGTCAGGTGCAGGGCTGGCGGAGCCTGCTGCTCGTCTATGCGATCACCTCCACCGTGGAGGCCATGGGCGTCGCCCAGGTCTTCTCGTTCCTTCCACTCCGGCTCGGGGAGGTGGGGCTGCCCGATTCGCAGGTGCTGACGTTCACCGGCCTGTTCCGCAGCCTGATCTTCGTCTTCGGCATCGTCCTCGTCCCGTTCTGGGGCGTCTGGGCCGACAAGTACAGCCGCCGGGCGGTGATCGTCAGGAGCGCCGTCGTGGAAGCGGTGGTCTTCGCCGGGGTTGCTCTGGCGCGGGAGCCGTGGCAGCTCGCGGCGAGCCTGCTGCTGGTGGGGCTCCAGCTGGGCAACACGGGGGTGATGCTGGCCGCGCTCCGGGACGTCACGCCGCGCGACCGGGTTGGCACCGTGACCGGCCTCTTCGGCGCGACCGGGCCGCTGGGCTTCGCGCTCGGCCCGGTTATTGGCGGCGTCATGATCGACGGCCTGCACCTCCCACTCACGGACGTCTTCTGGCTCGCTTCGCTCCTCTCGATCTCCGTGGTCGCGCTGCTGCTCGTGGGATCGCGGGACATCCGGCCGGCCGTGGCCCCGGTCGGGAGCGCTCTCATGCTTGCCCGGCGAGCCGTGACGGGCGTCCTCGCAGATCCGGCGGTGCGCCGGATCTTCCTGATCTTCGGCGTCTCCATCCTCGCCAACCAGATGAGCGGGTCGTACCTGCCGCTGCTCGTGGAAGGCCTCCACGGTGGGCAGCCGAACCTCGCCTCGGCGATCGGCCTGGTCACGGGCGTGGCGGTCCTGCTCGGCGCGCTCCTGTCGCCACTGGCCGGGCCGCTGGGCGACCGGATCGGCTTCCGGGCCGTGCTGGCGGGCGCCCTCCTCGGCGCGGGCGTCGCCTTGCTCGGCATGGCGGTCGCGCCCTCGGTGGCGGTCCTCGCGGGCGTGGTCGTCGTCTACTCGGCGCTCCAGGCCGCGACGCAGGCGATGGTCTTCGGGCTCGTGGCGGTGGAGGTGGCGCCGGAGCGGCGCTCGGCGACCCTGAACCTCGTGCTGCTCCCGCTGTACATCGCGGGGATCATCGGGCCGACGGTCGGGGCCGTCGCGGCCGGGGTCGGCGGGATCCCGGCTCCCTTCGTGGTCGCGGCCGGAGTGTTCCTCGTCGGCGGAGCCGGCGTGGCGGTCTCGCTGCGGCGGGCTCGGGCGGCGCGGAGCGAACCAGCCGGCTGACGAGGCGCCGCCTGGTGGGGCTGGGTCGCCCCGCCCTACTTCGGCAGGTCGCGCTCCTCGACGCCGACGAACCGCGCGTCCGGCCGGATCAGGCGGTTCGCCGACGCCTGCTCGAGGACGTGGGCCGTCCAGCCGGCGTGCCGCGCGAGCGCGAACGTCGCCGGGAAGAGGTCCGGGGTCAGGCCCACGCCCTGGAGGACGGCCGCCGCGTAGAACTCGACGTTCGTCTTGAGCGGGCGATCCGGGTACTTCTCCTCGAGGACCCGGAGAGCGACGTCCTCTACCTTGATCGCCAGCTCCAGCCAGTCGGGCTTGGTCGGCATCCCCTCGACGACCTTCCGGAGGGCCGCGGCGCGAGGGTCGTAGGCCCGGTAGACACGGTGGCCGAAGCCCATGAGCCGCTCGCCGCGGGCGAGGGCGTCGCGGACCCACTTCTCGGCGTGCTCGGGCGAGCCGACCTTGTGGATCTGCTCCACGACCTCGGACGGAGCCCCGCCGTGGAGGGGTCCCTTCATCGCCCCGATCGCCCCGGCCACGGCAGAGGCCATGTCGGACCGTGTCGAGGTGATCACCCGGGCGGTGAAGGTGGAGGCGTTGAGGCCGTGCTCGGCGCCGACGATGAAGTAGGCGTCGAGGGCGCGCGCGGTTGCCTTGTCGGGGCGCTCACCGGTCAGCTGGTAGAGGAAGCCCGAGACGAGGTCGAGCCTGGGATCCGGGTCGATCGGCTCGAGGTCCTGCCGGATGCGGGCGAAGGCGGCGAGGGCCGACGGCGAGAACTCGGTGAGCGCGCGGGCCTGGATCTCGGTGGGCGGCCAGTCGAGGGCCTGGGTGGCGCCCCAGACCGACACGGCCGTCCGGAGCGCGTCCATCGGCTTCGCGGTGCGGGGCAGGGCCCGCAGGGCCGCCATGACGGCGGAGGGGATCCGGCCCGCCGCCAGGCGTGCCTTGGGATCCCAGTTGCCGGTCCAGAGCAGGTTCGCGACAGCGGCATAGGTCCCGTGGGCCACCAGGTCGCCGATCCGGTACCCGCGATACATGAGGCGGCCGTTCGCGCCGTCCACGAGCCCGAGCTCGGTCTCCGCCGCGATGACGCCCTCCAGGCCGGGCGAATAGGGCCGCCCATCGAAGGTATGCGCGGCCCGTGGCTGAGCAGGGTCGACGGTTGGGATTGCCGGATCGGCGGGGCTGGCAGGCACTACGGGCTTGTCGGTCATCGTGAGAGGTCCTCGGAGGCTGGGGTGCGGGCCTGGTGAGGGAAACCGG
>Ga0208355_1000798_pt1 | contig 14223 bp, 11 predicted proteins | sample NGESurdeep072012_6_FD_184458 | JGI IMG/M metagenome (GOLD analysis project Ga0208355, IMG submission 184458) | Arctic peat soil microbial communities from Barrow, Alaska - NGEE Surface sample 210-3 deep-072012 (SPAdes) | ecosystem: Environmental > Terrestrial > Soil > Wetlands > Peat ... | reverse complement strand
TCGTCCGCGTCGCCGCGATTGTTGATCAAGAAGCAACGTCCGCAGTCAGCTTCACAGGCGTGACGCCTCGTCCCAATAGTGCTCTCGGACCTGCCCTCCGAAGAGTGCTCAAATCTCGACGGACACGTGAGCGCAGCAAAACCAACTAACCCGCCTCTTCGGTTTTGCTCGTTATTTGCCTCCCTCTACGTTTGTTAATGATCACCATCGTCCGCAGAAGCGCGGATAAAGTTGCCGGAGACCGTGCCGGCCGACGATGGCGAGGTCATTCATGGACACCAGAATTTCAGAAGCCGAACGGCAGCGGCGTTCTCGGCAGAGAGCAATGAGTGTTGCCGAATTCTGCGAACGCTACGGCCCTGGCCGAACTACAGCATATCAGGAAATTCAGGCGGGACGGTTGCGCGCGCGAAAAGTCGGAAGGCGCACGATTATCACCGAAGATGATGCGGAGGAATGGCTCCAGCAGCTGCCAGTAGTCCCAACCTCGGACACTGCGACATGAAAACAGCGAAAAGCCCCGGCGCTGTGGCGGCGCTCGGGGCTTCCGAACTCGACGAGCTTGGGCGGCACGTCGTTTCAGAATCTACCTTCCACCGAAATTTTGCGCAAGCTCCGATTCACGCCACGCTCACTGGCTCAGACCGCTGCGAAGCCGAAGGCTATACCGCGCGCGGTTCAGCGCCAGTGTTAGCGCTCTGTCGGCAGCTGTGCGCGGCTGGATTCGACCCGGGCCGGCCCCTGCACGCCTACCGCGGCGATACGCTTTCCTTGGTCGTTCGCACGATAGGCGAAGGCGCGGCACTGACGGTGGCCGAGGGCAGCCGGGATACGCCCCGATTCCGGCGCTGGAAGCCGATGCCTCACCGGGAGGGGTCGCCCAGGATCGCGCGGCCGAAGCAGCCCGCCACCACCCTAGCCGGGAGCTAGCCGGGAGCTAGCCATGAGTGGCCAGCGATAATGGATCCTTTGGTGGTCTGGAGATCGTACACATGCCCAGAAAACGACCTGTATTCAACACCAACCAATTCATCCGTGATTATGTCATCCACCGGAAAACGCTGACCAACACCGCCGCTAAATACGGCATCAGTGATTGTCTCGCTAAACGAGTTTTGTTTGAGCATGGTATTGCAATTCGCGGATTGTCTGAAAGTCACACAATTCCGATCAACGCCGACCAACTCATCGATGACTACGTCACTGGCCTCAGCTTTCACGCGCTCGCCCGTAAGTTCAAAACTTCTTACGACCGTATCAGATCGATTCTCCTCGAGCGCGGCGTTCCGCTGCGCACGATGTCCGAGAGCGTCAAGGCCGGGTTTTCGCGGATGAGCAGACGTGCGGCCCGCGCTCAAGATGCAGCCCGCAGGAAGATCAGACGGAAAACCATCGCCAAGATCGATGCCCGCGCCATGCGCCGCATCATCGCCAGATACCGCGACGGCGACGCGCTTCTCACGCTAGCCGAAACCTACGGCGTCTGCCGGGGAATGACATGACTTTCAAGTACGACGTCCCAACGGAACGCTCTATTGTTTCTAGCTACAAACGAGGCGAGAGCATCCTCTCCTTGTCGCAGAGGTACGACACCGGACGCAGCGTTATCTCTCGCATCATCAAAAAGAACGGCGTCGTTTCCCGAACCCAATCCGAACAAGAACTGATCAAATGGTCCGGCATGACGATCAAGGAGCGCGCCCTCCAGACCGCCGGCGCCCAAGTCGCCCGTCGCGGCCAAAAGGACAGCCTCGCTACTCGGCTGGCTCGCACGCAGAGCCGCTATGAAGCCCAAACCAGCATCGGCAAACGGGAACGCGAGTTCGCTGAACTGCTCGATGCCGCAGGGATCGAGTATCGGCAGCAGCTGCCGTGCGGGGTGTACAACCTCGACTTTGCCCTCACACGATACTGCGTCGCCGTGGAGATCGTGATGGGGCCTGGCAACTCGCGACAGACTGCCGCTTACAAACGCAAGCGCACTAAATATGTCCTCAGCAAACGGCATCTGTTCGAGGTTATCGCTACCAACGCCATCAGCGGTCGGCATTTCCGTTCTAAGATCATAGAGAAGCTCGTCGCCTTCGCGAACGTCACGCGCCTTCACGAACCCTCGCCTGGTCAGCATCGGATGGTTAGGCCCGATGGTGAGGCTCTTGGCACCCGTCCGAAGGTTTATCGCCGGACCTCTAAATCTGGCACGCACTATCTCGTGCATCGGGCCATAGGAAGCGATGGTCGATCCCTCTAGCACCGCGTTCGGGTGCGCCGGGAATTAGGCCCTCAGCCTCGTCCAACGTGTAAGGGCCGCCGTCGGCGATATCCTGGCACGTCTCACATACAAGTTCATCGCCCGCAGTGAGGACGTCAACCTCCTCGCCGACCTCCTCCTCGAGCGCTTCCTGCGCCTTCTCGATCCGATAGATCGTCGATGGCGATGGCGTCTCCTCGCGCGACGTCTGCGAGCCAGGACCTTTGCTCATCGGTCTGTCGAACAGCGTCGTCAGCGTATCGCTGTCGCGCGTCGAACCATCTAATTCGGGATCGAAGGTATCTTGGAAACTTAACGCGTCGTGGGTGTGCCTTATCTCTTTCATTACGACGACGTGCACCTTGTCGCCGTTAATCACTCGATCCTTAACCTCAGTGATCCTGTAGTGCGATCCCTTCAGTAGCACGATCTCGCGCTCTTGAAGCTGGTTGTAAATACGCGGGATGCGCCGACCGGATGCTTGCTCGATACGCAAGACTACCGCATTGCGCCAAGCGCCAGCGCCTCCAGCTCCTGAGAAGTTCTCCGCTGTCGACGCGCTGGTGGATGCCGCCGAATGCTTGTCCATCCGATAGACCGATCCGACTTTGAGTTCGGCCAGCTTTTTGTGCGACAAATCCAGTCCGCGATAAACGGTGCCTTTGTAAACCGTAAACTTCCGCAACGTATTAGCGAAGCTGCTGTCGCGCCGCAGCCTGTCGTAGGAGTCTGGCCCGTAGCCTGCGCCGCTTTGCCACGCCCACATCGTGTTCTGCTCGTCATCATCAAGACCGTATTTATCGACGGCCCCACTCGAGCCGCTGGTCCACTCGCCGCCTTCGTCGCGCGGCTCGTCTGGGTCGAAGGCGTCCAGCGTCAGCGTATCGTGCGCCATGCCGCCCGCGATCGACGCCGCCAGATCCTTGTCGCGCTTCCGGTTAAGGAACGCGCCGAGCCGGCTTGGGGGCGCCAACACAACGCCGTCGCTCTCCTTGCCGTCCGGGGTGGGCTGACCCGATTCGCGCTCGGCCAGGTAGTAGCGCGTCAGTGTCACGTCGCCTTCGCGGTCGCCGATCAGCCCGGTGATCCGCGCCTTGATGCCGATCTCTTCCCAGGCTTCCTTGATCGCGTTCGCCTGTAGCGATAGGTCGGATTCGACGCGCCCCTTCGGGAACGTGTTGCCGGTCAGGACGATGGAGTTACCCTGCCTCATCGTCCAAGTGCCGAGCGCAGTTCGGACGCACCACACGTCCGCGCGGCCGGCTGATTCGCAGCGCACACCCCTATCCTTGACGCGCGGTGAGCATGCCGACACGCGGCGCATATCATTCGGTTGCCTAGAGAGGAGCGGCAGATAGCCGAGCTTGTACGCCGCGATCGCCATCGCTTCGAATACTGGCCCATCTTTCTGAAACAGCGCGACGCGGGAACCTCGCTTGGTGGTCGTGTAGCCCTCGGCCTCCCATGCCGCCCAGAAGAACGCCTCCGTCGCCTCGCGCGACAAGTTAGTGACGAGGAGCGGGATTTCGACTTTCGTGCCGTGCCATTTCGTTCGCTCGAACATCGCGCGCATGTATTCGGACTTCAGATAATAGACGAAATGGATTTTACCATTCTGATGCCGCGGCTTTTTCGTATGCGGAATTAACCTCAGCAGTTCGTCGAGCGCGGCCACGCCGCGAGCCTTCTGCTGGGTTATCTTCCCGGCGAGGAAGCGCGACCCGTTGTTGCGGTAGACGCATCCATCAGTCACCAGCCAGCTGATCACTGCGGCGTCATGCGCGTCGATGCCATTCCCGACGTAATCGCGCGTCATCGGCGCCGCCAAAAGTAGGCTGTGGCGCCTCGCTTTGTGCTTGCTCGTCGTTACTGTGCCTTTGGGAAGCCCATCCTTGGCCTCGACCATACTCCAGCCGCCGTCTGGCGCTTCTTTCACCCAGCGATGGTTCGGCGTGCAAGTGACCGACCATTGTTTGCCGCCGTAGCGAACGATCTCGGCATCGTTGAACTTCACGATCTCCAACACCGGCGTCCAGCGAGTTTCGCCGCCGTCGAATCCAAGCGTCTCGTCGCCGACGTGGACCTCATCGTACCGCAGCCAGCCGCGCTTGGTCAGGATCAGGGAGTCCAGCGTGACGCAATGCTGGTATCCGCCGTGAGCATTCTTGGGCCGCACCAGCCAGACGCGGCCGTCCGGCTCCCGGATCACCAGGCCGGACGCCAGCTGCTTGTGGTCCGCCTGGTGCTCAGACAGCTCGGCCTCGCCCAGATCGGCCTGGCCGTCGACGTCGTTCCAACTCGTCCCCTCGGGCAGCGACCACGGCTTGAACTTGATGCCGTTGAGCGCCTTCATCGGAAGCTGGTCGCCCGCGGCGAACACCACGGTGCTGCCCGGCTTGGTCGGATCGCCTTCGGCCCCGAACGTCTTAGCCCGTTGCGCGATGTCGTAACGCCGCTTGATCAGTCTGTCGGCCAGAGCCTCGCTGCTGCCGCTTTCCTTGACCGCCTCGCGGATTGCATTGTCGCTGATCCGCGTGACGAACGCCGCGCTCTCGAGCAGCTGCGCGGGCGTCATACTGCCGAACATGTGCGCGGAGTCCGGGTTCACGCTCGGGTCGCGCAGCGTGTCGATCTCGCCGGCCGTGTCGCCGAATGCCTTGCCCTTCGACGCGCCCTGCGCCCGGTAGGCCAGCGCCCCGCCCAGATCGAGCGGCATCGGTACGCCGCCGGCGGTGCCGATGTTGTCGCCGCCCAGTCCGACCACGTCCCAGTTTGCCAGCCAGGCGTGGACCGCGAAGTCCTTTGCCGCTTCCGCCCGCTCCTCTGAGGACAAGGCGTTGGCGTTCTTTTTGTCCAGCTTCTCGATCTCGGTGGCGATGTGCTTGCCGCCCTCGACCTCCCGGTAGCGGAGCAGCGGCGTGCCGGCCAGCTGATACAGCTTAACCGCCAGCATCTCGTTGCGCACGTGATCGGCCGACTTGCCCTGCTTGACGTAGAACTTCTTGCCGGATGCATCCGCGTAGACGCCGCCAGCGTTCGATCCCATCTGCTGACCTACCTTCGTCAGCTCGGAGATCTTGAGCGGCCCTGGTGGCGGAGCTGACTTCGGCGCCGCCCACGTCTTGCCAGCTGTCCCTCCGGCTTTGTGCCAGGGCGGAGGCCAGTTACCTGTCGCCTGCCCGCCGGAGCCGCCGGCGCCGCTGCTCGTCCATTCCCCTCCTCCTGGCCCGCCCTGTATGCGCTGCTCGGATTCCCACCAGCCGGCGTCCTGCGTAGCTGTCGGCGTCGACACGACCATCCACGCGACCACCGTGGCCGCGTCGCGCAGCTTCACGCGCGCCGGCGGTGCCGACGAGTGGTCCTCGCCGTAGACTTCGTACGACTTGATCCACTCGGGCGGGATAGTTCTATGCCGCGCCAGAACGGTCCCGTCGTCGTGCTCTTGCCGCAGCGATCCCCATTCCGCCTCGGGGACGTGGATCTCGAACACTACGGACGACGCGCCGTGCGCACGAATCCCCGCCCAGCCGCGGGCACCCTTCTTATCGGGGGTGATGAACACGTCCTCGCCGCGCGAACCCTCATAGAGCCCGTCGGTGTTCGGGTCGCCCATCGAGCGGACCTTCTGCACCGTGATCCCCTCGCTCCCGATCTTGTCGGCGACCTCAAGGGCGGTCCCGTGATAGACGGTGAGGTAGCCAGCCTTGATGGCAGCGGCGCCGGCAGCGGCCTTCTTCGCGTTGTACTGGCCGCGCTCGATCATCACTTGCGCATGGGCATGGCCGGTCGCCACGTCATGGCCGCTGGCAGCGTAGTGCTCGGACGAAACCAGTTTCCCGTGCTCAAAATACAGGGCGGCGATCCCGCTCGGCGGGTCGGTCGTCAGCTTATAGAGCGGAACGTCGCCTTCCCTCTCGACCTTTTCGTACCTCGGGTTGACCAATATCTTCTGGCCGATGTGCTTCTCGAGGGCGTTGACCATCCGGTCATGTTCGAGATCGTAGCCTTCCCAAGCATAGACATTGTTGGACTTGTCGAAGGCTAGGCGCGCGACGTGGCCTATCGTCTCACGCGCGAGCTGCTCGACCTCATGGAACGTCGGGTTGACCATAACCGCGATGTTCTGTTGCGGGCCTGCCACCGAGGTTTGTACCGGGACGATCATCGTCCTCGACTGCATCGGATAGTCGGTCCTGACCCCGCCAGCGAACTGGCCGCCTTCCGACGATCCCGCCGGTTCACGGGGCTGGTTGGGATCCCAGTCGGCGAACCCCTTCGCGCCCTTGCCGCCCGTGTACTTGTTCGCTTCGGCCAGCAGCTCGGTGATGCTGAGGTCGACGCGGGCGATCCGCATCTCGGCGTCGAACTTGTTGTCGGCGGCGTCGAGCGCGATCTGAGCGCCCCAGCGATGGTGCCCGTCGAGGATGTAGCCCTCGCGCGATACGATGATCCGTTCTTGCTTGTCCTCGCCCTTGATCTTCTGCGCCATCTTGGCGACCTTCGCCGCGTTAAGTTCGCTCTGCGTGGCGCGCAGGTTCGACGGCCGCTCCGTCTCCTTCGTGACCGTGTAGCCCAGCTTCTCGAGGTGGTGCCGGAACGCCTTGGCGTCCGTGAGCTGCGGCATCTTCACGCGCGGGATGCCCTTGGCGTCCGCACAGAACAGGTTGGTGCCGCGCACCGTCACCTTGCAAAGGTTGAAGTCCGGCGCGGCGCCGCCGAGATCAATCATCCGCTTCGCTACTTCGCCCAGTTTCTCGATCAGCGTCGACAGCTGGCGCGGCTGCGTCAACTGGACCGCGCGCTTTTCATAGATCGCTCGCACCGCGTCGTAGACGTTCGACGTATGGATCACGCCGCCGATCAATTTGGCCTCGTGCGAATAGCCGTGGCCGAGAGTCGTTTCGACTCCGCCGCCTCCGCCGCTCGTCCACTCGCCGCCGCCGGCGCCGCCGGGTATCCGGGGTTGGTCTGGGTTCCAGTCTGCCGTCAGCGGAAACACCTTGTCGATTGCCCGGCGAATGCGAAGTGGCGTTACGCGCCCCTCCAGAATATTCCAGAGCCGCGGCGATAGCAGCGTTAGGTCTGGGCCGAGCACGGCTTCCTTACCTTCGATCATGAACCGATCGTAGTTACCGTTCTTCGCCACCGCGACGATCTGCTTAATCTGCTGCTCAGTCGGGCGCTGCCAGATTTCAACGCCCATTTCAACTCCGCCTTCCTCGTTCCCTTTTGCAAAGAACCTTGCAGTGCCTTCAGCCAGCACCTTGTGCATCGTGGTGCCGGCTTGACGCACAAGATCAGGATGCGACTCCGATTCTGCACTGGCCAGCACACGGCCTTCGCTCGTCAGAAACGCGGCAATGATTGATTCTCTCTCAGAAGTAATATCGACCACCCCCGGATGCGCCGCGATCTTCGCGGTCTCTGGACCCATCGATCCGCCGCCGCTCGTCCACTCACCGTGCGGATCGCGGGGCTCGTCTGGGTCGAAGGCGTCGTGCGCGGCTATTGCTTTATAAGTCAACTTCCGCTTCGCGCTCTCAGGCACGATCCCCACCCGCGTCACGCCCGCCTCTCGGTAGGACGCGAGCTTGGCGTCGTTATGGGCCTTGACCGCCACCGTATTCACGTTTGCCCGCAGCCGGTGGATAGCCATCTTGTCGAACGGCCTGACCATCAGCGCGTAGGCGCGCACGGGCTTCATCTTCTTGGTCGCCGCCGCCACCGAGGCTCGTACGACCTGCTGCGTCAGCGCCGCCGCAATGCCCGCGAACTCGATCTGCGCCAGGTGCGACAGGTGTTCGGCGTCTCGTCGATCGAAGGTCGCCGCCGTCCCGGTCTCGCGCGCCGCGGCCGCGTGGCCGCTTTGCCAGGCCGCGTCGACGTGCTGGTCAGGCCAGGGGCCGCCCAGCGTCCCGAGCGCCATCCGCTCGAACCATTGCTGCAGCGCACGCAGCCGGTCGAGCGCGGGCTGGTACTGGGCCATGCCCTCGCCGCCCAGGCCGAGGATGTCGTTGTCGACGACCGCTATGCGGAGCTGGGCGCGGGGCCCCCGGAGCCTGATCTCGGCGGCCGATCGCCACCTCCGGCGCAGCGCCGCGGTCCCGGTCGGATCGTGGTTCACGCGCCGGCGGGCGTCGGCGAACCTCGCCTCGTCATGCTGGTGGGCTAACTCGCTCATGCCAGCAGATCGTCCGGGTACTCGTTGAGGTCGCTGAGGTCGTCATCGATGTCGTCATCGAGATCGTTCGTGGCGGCGCTCACATCGAAGGCAAGCGACTTGTGCGGCGGTACCATAAGCGCAGCGACGGCCTCGTCGGTGACCGGCTCGCCAAGGGCCTGCAGCTTGTGCACGGCCGTCATCACCGCATCGTGCTCGGCGCGCCAGCGCAGCACGAGTGCGCGCATTTCGTCCTCGGTGCCGAAGATAACTTTCCCGTTCTCGTCGGCTTCGGCGAGCGTGTCGGCCTCGGCGGCCTTCGCGATTTCTGCGGCGTGGTTCTTCGCGTACTCTTCTTTCGCCTTGGCCGCCGCGGTCTCAGCCGCCGCTTTCGCCGCGGTCTGCTCCTTGCTCGCCAGTGCGCTGATCTGCGCCGCGGTCACCTTGTACTCGGCGACCTTCTGCGCGAGGTCCCCGAGCGAGCCGCTGACATCTTTACCTGACCACTTCGCGTTCCACACCGCCGCCAGCGCCTTGCCCTCGGCGGATGCTGGTTCGGGGTAGTACGGCGAGGTCTTTTTCGCCTTATCGAGATCTGACTGCGTCACGCCGACCTTCGCCTGCGCCAGTTCGGCGGACAGTTTCGCGGCCTGCTCTTCGTTGGCCTTCGTCGCCGCCAGCTTATTCGCGTGGGTTTTGGTTGCGCCGCAGCCATCTCCAATCTGTGCCGTAGCGGGCCGTAGGCCAGGTTGGATTGCCAAGATGACAAGCGCCACAGCGATCACGGTCAAAATTGCCTTAGGGGACCTCGAAAAATTGCCACCGATCGTCAGGCGCCCCGAGTTTACCTGCGAATGATTCCGCCTTGTTCTCGTTTCGATTCTGTGTTGTTCACCCCAAAGATGTCCGCGATTGCCAGCTACAGCAATTTTTCGAGGTCCCCCTTAGTATAAAAGTCCACCATCTTGCCCTCCTCGGTGCGTTGCGAACATGAGCTATGGCGCAGATCGTAGTGCGATGATGCTAACGACCACGCCGGCCACGGCAATAACTCCATTTGTCCGGCTTGGAATTGGTACACAATGCTGGCATACATAGCGTGTGCCACAAATCGAAAGCGCCTGATTTTATTGGGTTTCAAGGAAGCAAACTCGCTTCCCCTCGGCTCCACCAGCCTTCGCGGTTAACGCCATTTACAACTACACAGAGAGAACTTCTGCTCTTAGTCGGGGATCGGCAAAGATGCGAAGGGTTGGTTTGAAAGGCCATGACGAGTCAATGCACTATTGAAAAATCCCGCCATCCACTCCCATTTCGATCTCGGTTCCGAGCCGAGTGGGAGGTCTTGCAAATTGGCAGCGATACTTGCCCTTAAATTCATGAAGTAGTCCTCCATCGGAATGCCGGCGGCGTTGGTCCTCAAGTACGCAACGTGCAGTGTATCAACCACATCATTCTTGCCATCAGGACGGCATAGCTCGGGAACTGCCCGCGATGGCTGCTGCCATGCTTGCGACGCAGCGGCGGACAGCATGATGCGAGGATGGACCGCTTGCTGTTCCGTAAGATACGCGTCGATATAGCCTGAACCAAAGATATTGAGATGATCGTGCCAAACACTACCAACTGAAACTCCACCGCGCACCAGGTGGCCAAGTTCAAATATTTTTTGGGCGACCTGGATGCACTTGACGACCACTATGTCCAGGCCATCGTACTTTTCGTAATGCAATGGTGCGGAAATAATTATGCTGTCGGACACGAAGATATATTTCGGATGCATCTGCGGTGGAACATTCGGACTGACCGCTAAGTTGTCAAATCTCACATGAGCGTCAAGCACTGTCTTCAATGCTAAGAGGCGTTGGAAGCCCGCAGGCGAAGCTTCCGCTTCGGTGATAAGCCGCTTAAAGCCCAACACATCGAGGAAAGCCACAGCTGAGTCTTGAAATTGACCCGGCATACGAATGGTCCTTATGACTTGTTGAAACGGCACCCGGACGGCTATCGGCTTCGTCTTAACACGGCAGCGCAGGCTTATATCAACTAAAGACAATAACGACGCCTGCCCCTGTTAGCGCCATTAGACATCCGATTTCATACCAATAGAACTGGTATCTTTGCACATCCGGATTTATCATTTTGCCTGGCAAATATGCACCAATAATCTTTAAACCAAGCGCTTCATTGATATTCAAAATAGTGTCTACAATTTCCTTGCGCCTGTTACGTGATGACCAAAGAGTTCGTGCGCAGGCAATCCAGAACGCAAAATCGATGACGATTAACGCAACCTTAAAATTACCCGGGACGGGGTGGCCAACGAACCAGCTCCCGAGAAGAAGTTGGATTGCGATAAAGCCGGTCACCACCTTGATATCAAATAAATCTAGGTGCCGTAGGTGTTCTGCGTGTTCCTTGTACCGGGTAAGAAGAATTTCAATCTCGTGATTTTTATATAGTTGCTCCGGCATGGCCAACACATTTACTCCCACCATTCAGCCCAGCAGTCACCTTACATTAAAACCGCAAAGATGTGCAGAGCGGCCCCCCTATGTAATTGTCCAAAAATTTCCGGACAAAATTTTCAAAAAGGACCCTGTATTCAAATTGACTGCATATCGGACCACACAATACGGACTGGCCCGCGTATAAGACATGTACGCTTTCAAACCACCTAAGTAACGCGACAGTCAACACAAATGTAATACAAACAAGTTCAAGCACTTAGGCCAATTCGCGGCCCAAAAAATGAGGGTAATTGATCGCGGCTCAAACAATACATGTCGATGTCAGAATTACTACGATACATGGTGCAGATACCTGCACCGATTTAGGGCCGTGTACGCATAAAACACGCTGCGCGGTACATCTTGTTGGTTTGGATCGGGACGAGATCGTTTCAATGCTCAACGCAACAAGATGATGAAGGTGCAGAGTTAAAAAATCGGTTGGAAATATTTTTCAAACGCAACGCTTAAGAATTTCACTCGAACTTGAACTGGGTGCTACACTTACCAATGAACTTACGAATTTCACCGCCAGGATCACCCGCAGTCTGAATGAGACATTTTCATCATGGCGAGAGAACCAACACGACGATCTGGTCTTGGCACTATCACTTGCCTGCTGGTTTTTTGAGCGGATAAACTGCGGAAACAGAGCAGTGAACATAAGAACCCCAAGCACGCTGAACATTACAGCCCCAAACGCTCGTCCCGCCTAAGGGATACCTGAGACATCAACGAGGATAGGAAGATTTCAGGATGCAAAATATATCGAGTTGAGCATAGTTTTCGAAGACGTGCTCGATCAGACCGCGCGTTGCCCATGGCGGCGTCGGAAAAGGTCCGCTAGCTTAACTTGAGCCCACCAGGATAAAGAAACCAGTGGCTTCCGTCGATGCGCTTTCTCCACCGTTCGCGACTTGGCAGGAGGGCCTGCGTAAGTTGGCCGCTGCCCTGCACGACCCTACTCTCGAAAAGATTATCGTCGCTCGGCTTGAAGCCACAGAGGCCGAGAATGGAATCAGCCTAAAGGAAATTTGTTCCCTCGCGCTGCTCGTCCCTTCTCGTGCGCGGTTCGATCCACAAACTCTAATTAAATGGGAACCTAATCCGCGTGCTGTGGCTCTTGCCGCGAAACTGGCCCAGAATGAAACGATTACGAGACACATCACTGAACACATCGACGCATTGGAGTATCTGGACCAAAAGCGGAAAGACGAGGTTTTTTCAGTATTTCCCGAAACTGACCCCCGGCGGCTGCTTACGGATACCGTACTCGGCTTTGCGGCGGCCGAACTCTCGGATGTGTCTCAAAGACTTGGCGAGGCCGATCCATTTTTGCGTTTAGCCCGTCGCTTATCGCTGTGGTTCAAGCCATGGCTCGACCATTCACGTTACGGAATTGCATTGGCTAGCGATGGGGACACTGTCGTCGGCGCGGTGCGCCGAGCCATTGAATCGTTCAATGATGGCGACGCTACGAGAATTCGGCGGCTGATCCATATCTGGGCTGGCGATGTAGGAGTTGAGGCAAGCCCAGAGGGCATCAGAGAAATTGCGTCTCTCCTGTCTCTCTTCGACGGACCAGATATCGGTCAGCTCGATGGCATCTTGGCGCTTGAAATTTATAGCGCATTAGTCGACCAAATCGAAGAGTTAGACGTAGAGACGCTGAATGCATTGTCTCATGCCTTCAATTTAATGCCTAGTATGCTGTCTGATGGCTCGCCATTTACCTCAAATTATCACACGTGGCTCGAAACGCGACTCAAAGGCGGCGAGCGCTTCCGACTTGCCTACGATCCATCCAGGGTCTTTGCATCGGCTGAGTATTCAGACAACGCAGACGTGTTGAAACCGTTGCTCAGCACAACGCTAGAGGCGATTGGTCAAAGGGGCCATACACTGTTCGCAACCGGGCCGCTTCCAATTCGCGGTACGATCTTTAATCGCGACAGCTTGATGTTTCAGATGCTCTCGGAACACGCACCGGAGGCCGCTGATTTAATCCGGTTGCTAGGAACTGATGGCGATTATTGCGATCAGAATGGTCCTTGTCCTGCTCAGAGCTACTGGACGGGCGATTACGACTCGAACGCAATTACAATTCCTGAAGTAGTCGATCGCGCGTTTGAACGAGGCGATCAAGCTCTGTGTGATATGCTGATTGGCTGTTGGATACTCTTCTGTTCACTCTTTGAGCAGGTGCCTCTGCCGGATGCCGTTGGCCTCGCCCGTCGCATCACGGCGTTACCCATGGATCACCGGTCAAGCACGTATGCAGTACTCAGTGTGTTGAAGAGGGAAGCGGCTGAGAATGTTCGGCTGCGTTGTGATATGGACGCCCTTCTTTCCTGGCTCCCTCTGGTCGATATCGCACCACCCGAAGACTTTGAAGCATATATGCGAGACCTCTTCTCCCCTCGGCTCTGGGATACCGTCGACAACGAGGAAAAGGAACGCCTTGTTGAGGCCGAGGAAACGTTCGTTAGAATTCGCCGTTTGAATCAACAGGAGAGGCAGAACGAGCGTCTTCGTTTATTGGTTATCGACTGGTCCGCGGTGGCGGAGCGTGTCTTGTGCCGCGCACTTAGCAGCCTGGACCGATCGGCAGGACTTAGCAGTACTGGCCAACCGCTTGGCACACTAATTGGCGAGATGCGAAATTCGCTTAAACGGGCGGGCAACGCATGGAGTTCGGAGGACAAACCTCGGGCACCTCAAGTGCGTTATGCCTTGAACGTGCTCGATCAGTTAAATCGCATGAACACGAAAGGAGCCAAGCATCTTGGTGGCACCGTCCTCACTTGGGAGGATGTCGTGCACGTGCACGCAGGGCTCTATTGGGCCCTGAAGGCACTATTGGACGCCACAAGTAGCCTGGCCGCTATAAGAAAACACTAGCATAATCGCTTGTTATGTCCTTTGCCTATTCGGAAACCAAGTGAGTGTTACCGCATGACATCGATCACGGGCCAATGTCCCACCTGCCGCGCGACCAGGAACGCGCAAGTGATTGCCGAGCACGAAAAAATAACAGAACCAACAGAAGAGCCCTTCTATCCGATACTGACACGTAACGCGTACCGAATTTTGAAATGCGCTGGCTGTGATTCGGTTTATTTTCAGCGCGAGAGCTTGGAAATTATGTCCGACGATTCTGCCGACGACTTTAGTATCGGCTTCGCCGATTTTAAGGAATATGTCGGGCACGGATCAAGGATTTTCTGCCCGGCCGTGAAGGCCATGTAGGTGGCACCGCGGCGGACAATCGGCTGTTCGTCGAAGCCGTTCTCTACCGATAT
>Ga0208355_1000796_pt1 | contig 14228 bp, 11 predicted proteins | sample NGESurdeep072012_6_FD_184458 | JGI IMG/M metagenome (GOLD analysis project Ga0208355, IMG submission 184458) | Arctic peat soil microbial communities from Barrow, Alaska - NGEE Surface sample 210-3 deep-072012 (SPAdes) | ecosystem: Environmental > Terrestrial > Soil > Wetlands > Peat ... | reverse complement strand
AGCGCAACATGCTCCTGCGCGGCGTGCCCGCGACCTCCTACGACGAAGGCCACTCGATCGAGATCTACACCGGCCGCGTCGCGATCGACGTGTTCTCCGACACCTACGCGCACGCGCTGCAGGCCGCGCGCGAACTGCGCCCCATGAACGCCCCCGGAAGCTCCTCCGGCGCGCTCGCCGCCCCGATCTACTGCCCCGGCCTCTCCGGAGCGCAGGAACCGGCGCTGCAGCGCGTCATGTCATCGCTGCCCGGCCACGTCTGCCGGCTCACCGCCGCACGCACCGCGTTCGCCAAGAGTCTCTCCGGCGCGTAGGCGCAAGCGTCCGGCAACGTCTCCGCCGGACCCCCGACGCCTCGCAGGCGCGCCGCCCGCGAGCGCTACCCCGTCGCTGCCGGCGCGATCGGCTTGCCGATCTCCCTGCGCAGGCTCAGGAATGCCAGCGACCCGATCACCGCGGGGATCCACAGCGACACCGCCCGGTAGATCACCACCGCCGCGATCACCAGCGAGCCGGGGCGCGCTCCGAACAGCAGCAGCATGCCCACCAGCCCGCCTTCCACGGCCAGGAAGCCGCCCGGGACTGGGATCGAGTTGGCGAGCATCCCCACGAGATAGGCCATCGCCACCACCCAGAAGGACGGGGCGTGGCCGAACGCGGCCAGGCACGCGTACAGCACGAGGTTGTCAAACAGCCAGTAGCCGACCGCGCCGAGCAGCCGCCAGTCGCGCGCACGGATGAGTCCCAGCGCGTCTTCCACGCCGCCGCTGACCGCCGTCAGCGCGACGGTCACGCGGCTGTCCTCCATGGGCCGCGCCGATGCCGCCCGCCGCGCCCAGGCCGCGAGCGCCACCGTCCCCACGATCGTCGCCAGGGCGGCCATTGCGGGGAGCAGCGTCAGCAGGGCGTCGCGCGAGCCGGGCACGATCCCCAGCCACATGGGCACGCCGATCACCAGCACCGCCGCCACGTTGACGGCGCTGGTGAGCACGAAGATCAGCACCGAGCGCTTGGCTATGCGCTCCACGGAGAAGCCCTTGCTGCGCAGCACCCACGCGCCCAGCGCGATGCCGGCCAGGCCGCTGACGGACACGACCGAGTTGACCGCCAGCTCGGACAGCGACAGCCGCGAGCTGAGGCTGCGCCCGAGCCGGCCGAAGACCAAATCGAAGAGGACCACGTAGCCGACGCACGACAGCAGCTCCAGGGCAATCGCGGCGGCGACCCAGAACAGGTTCGCGTCGGAGATGCGCTCGCCCGCCGAGCGCAGGCCGGGCACGCCCAGCAGCAGCCCCACCACGATCGCGAAGAAGACGGCCAGGCTGATGATGCTGTTGCGCAGCGTGCGCGACTGCGCCGCCAACGCACCTGCGCCGTCCTGCTGCACGATCTCCTGCTGGGCGATGGTCCCTCCCCTGGCGATTCTTCGGATTCTCTTAGCGTTTCCTTAGCCCCGTGTCCGGGATACACGTCACGCTAGCCTGAGAAGCGCGTCCTGCCCGCCTTCCAGCCGCGCTGCGGTCTCGCGCCGGGCACGGGACGCCGCCAATCATGGCCGAGCAAGCACGCATACTGGTCGTCGACGACGAGCCCGCGGTTCAGAGTTCGCTGTCGCGGGCGCTCACGCTGGAACACTACGAGGTGGCCCAGGCGGCGGACGGGCGCGAGGCCCTGGAGCGGCTCAGCGCGGCGCCCTACGAGGCGGTGATCCTCGACATCGCCATGCCGCGGATGGACGGCCTGGAAGTCTGCAGGCGCCTGCGCGACGGCGGCGACACCACCCCCGTGCTGATGCTCACCGCCCGCGGCGAGGTCGATGACCGCGTCGCGGGCCTGGATGCGGGTGCTGACGACTACCTGGTCAAGCCGTTCGCGCTGCGCGAGCTGCTGGCACGCGTCCGCGCGCTGCTGCGTCGCGCGGGCGAGGAGGAGGACGATCCCGCGGAGACGCTGCTGTTCGAGGATCTGCGCCTGGATCTGTGCGCTCACGAGGCTTGGCGGGGCGAGCGCATGCTCCAGCTCACGCGCACCGAGTTCCTGCTGCTGGAGATGTTCATGCGCCACCCGCGCCAGGTCCTCTCGCGCTCGGTGATCTTCGAGCAGGTGTGGGGCTATGACTTCGGCTCCAGCTCCAACTCGCTGGGCGTCTACATGGGATACCTGCGGCGCAAGACCGAGGTCGGCGAGGAGCCGCGCCTGCTGCACACGGTGCGCGGGGTCGGCTACGTCCTGCGCACCCGGCCATGAGCTTCCGCAGGCGCATCACCATCGTCTCATCCGCCGCCGTGGCCGTCGCGGTGGTGCTGGCCTCGCTGCTGACCTATGTGCTCACCTCAGACCAGCTGCACCGCCAGGTGGACACCCAGCTGCGCAACCGCGGCCGCGAGGCCGGGCGGCTGGTGAGGTTCTTCAACGGCACCGGCCGGGCGAGCGCCGCGGGCAGCACGGCACCGCTGGGTCTGGCCCCGGTGGACACGCTCACCCCGTCAGCGGGAGCCTCCACCAGCAAGCCTCCCGCCAAGGCTCCCACGGTCAGCAGCCGTGCCCCCGGCAACCTGTTCGGCAGGCTGCCGCCCAACCCCGACGAGGTCCGCGGCTACCAGCAGGTGGTGGGAGCCGGCGGCTCGATCCTCGCGCGCTCCTCGCAGAGAGTCTCCCTGCCCGTGGACACGCGCACGCGAGGGCTGGTTGCAAACGGCGGCGTTCCGTTCTTCCGCGAAGCGCGCGTGCGCGGGATACACCTGCGCGTGCTCGCCGAACCCTTCGGCAAAGGCCGCGCCGTTCAGCTCGCCCTGCCGCTCACCGAAGTCGACAGCCTGCTCAGCCGCCTGCGCCTGATCCTGGCGCTGCTGGTCGTCGGCGGCATCGCGCTGGCCGCGCTGCTGGGACGCCTGGTGGCGGGCGCAGCGGTGCAACCGCTGAAGCGGCTCACGGAGGCGACCGAGCACGTGGCCGCCACCCGCGACCTCAGCCGGCGGATCGAGCCCGTCGGCGAGGACGAGATCGGGCGCCTGGCGGGCAGCTTCAACGCCATGCTCGACGCGCTGGAGCGCTCGGTGAGCGCGCTCGACGCCTCCGTTCACGCGCAGCGCCAGCTGGTGGCAGACGCCTCGCACGAGCTGCGCACGCCGGTGACCAGCCTGCGAACCAACATCGAGATCCTGCAGCAGCAGGGGCCGGGCATGGACCGCGAGGAGCACCGCCGGCTGCTGGTTGACGTGGTCGAGCAGATCGAGGAGCTGACGCTGGTGATCAACGACCTGATCGATCTCGCACGCGGCGAGGAGCCCCGTGCGGACAGCGAGGAGCTGCGCCTGGATCTGCTTGTGGAGGAGGTGGTCGAGCGCGCCCGCAGGCACGCACCCGCGACGCCCCTGACGGTGGAGCTGGAGCCGACCATCGTCACGGGCGTGCCCGCGCGGCTGGCGCGCGCGGTCAGCAACCTGATCGACAACGCCGTCAAGTACAGCCCGCCGGGCGAGCCGGTCGAGATCCGCCTGCGCGACACGCTGCTGTCGGTGCGCGATCACGGGCCGGGGATCTCCGCGGCGGACCTCCCTCACATCTTCGACCGCTTCTACCGCGGCGCCGACGCTCGCGGCCGGCCGGGCTCGGGGCTGGGGCTTGCGATCGTGCGCCAGGTGGCCGCACAGCAGGGCGGGAGCGTCGCCGCGGAGCCCGCTGCGGGGGGTGGGACGTTGATGCGCCTGCACCTGCCCGGCGCCGAGCCACTGGAGGGCGCGGAGGAGCTGGACGGCGGGGAGGCGGTGGCCGCGGGCACCACGTCGGCGGACGGACGCGCAGCGGCGTAGCCGCTCCTGACGGCGGCACGCGCTCGGGAGCGGAAGCGGGCCGGCGAGACGCCGAAGCGGCGGCGGAAGGCGCGCGCGAAGTGCGCCGCCTGGCGATAGCCCACCAGGCGCGCGACGTCGGCCACGGGGATCGACAGCTGCTCCAGAAGCAGCTGGGCCGCGACGGTCATGCGCCGTGCGAGCAGATCCTCGCTGAAACTCATGTCCCCGAACTGGGCGTATGCGCGCTGCAGCTGCCGGGGCGAGCTGGACAGGGCGCCGGCGAGGACCGCCAGGGTGAGCTGTCGGCGGTAGTGGCGCGCCACGATCACGCGGGCGAGCAGATATAGCCGGCGGCGGGAGGACAGCGTTTCGGGGCGCATGCCCCCCACTCCGACCCCGGGCGCCGCGTCGGGACGCCAGCCGGCGTCAAGCGGGTCTCTGCCGGCGTTCAGCCCGCGTAGCGCACAGCGATGCGCTCGGCGGCCGCGACGTAGGAGCCGCCGAACAGCAGCGCGTGCACGAGCAGCGGAAGCAGCTGGTAGAGCTCCACCCGCTCGCGCCAGCCGTCCGCCAGCGGCGTGTGCTCCTGATAGGCCGCGAACACCCGCTCCGAGGGCGCGCCGAACAGCCTCAGCATGGCGAGGTCCACCTCGCGGTGCCCGCCGTAGACCGCCGGGTCGATCAGCCACGGGCGCCCTTGGGCGTCGGCCATGACGTTGCCCGACCACAGGTCGCCGTGCAGTCGCGCGGGCGCCTCCGCCGGGCCGGCGAGCTCGCCCAGCCGCGCGCACACACGCTCGACGGCCTGAACGGCGGAGGGCGAGAGGACGCCGCGCTGAGCACCGATCCGCGCCAGCGGAGCCAGCCTGCGCTCGGCGTAGAAGCTGGGCCAGTCGGGAGTCGGCTCGTTTGAGAGCCGCAGCGACCCGAACCGCGAGGACAGCCGCTCGTCCGCGTGCCCGAAGCGGGGGGCACCCGCGGCGTGCGTCAGGGCGAGGCCTCGCCCCAGCTCCTCCATGCCCGCCGCATCCAGGCGCCCGGGCTGGACCCACTCCAGCACCAGATAGCGCTCGTGGATCTCCAGGACGCGCGGCGTGCGCAGCGCCCCCGGCTCGGCCAGCCACGCCAGGCCGGCGGCCTCGGCCCGATACTCGCCCGGCGGCACCTCGGGACGGGTCTTGACGAACGCGTCGCGGCCGTCCGCCAGGACGACGTGAAACGCCTCGTTGATGTCCCCGCCTCCGACGCGTCTCGCCGGACCGGCCCCGGCTGGCAGGGTCACGGCGCGCCGGCGCCGGTCCGGATCCGCTCCAGCAGGCCCTCGCAGGCGGCGTGCACGAGATCGAAGACCTCCTGGAAGCCGCCGTCGCCGCCGTAGTAGGGGTCGGGGACGTCCAGATCCTCCGAGCGCTTGCTCGCGGGGTCGAACGCGCGCAGCAGCCGCACCTTCTCACGCTGCTGCTCGTCGCGGACCATCCGTCGCAGATCGCGCAGGTTCGCGCTGTCCATTGCCAGCAGCAGGTCGAACTCCTCGAAGTCGCGGCTGCGCACCTGGCGCGCTGCGCCCCGGAGAGTGACTCCGCGAGCGAGCGCCGTGGCGCTGGCACGCGCGTCCGGCGGGCTGCCCACATGCGAGGCGCCGGTGCCCGCGGAGTCAAGCTCCACACGGTCATGCAGTCCGCTCTCCCGGATCAGCGTGCGCATCACACCCTCGGCGGTTGGCGAACGGCAGATGTTGCCAAGGCAGACGAACAGCAGCCGCACGGGCTGCTCCCGCGCGCCGGTCGGGCGCGCATGCGCCGGCCCCGCCATCGAGCTAGTCCTCGCCAAGCTCCAGCACCGCCAGGAAGGCCTCCTGCGGCACCTCCACGCGGCCGACCCGCTTCATCCGCTTCTTGCCCTCCTTCTGCTTCTCGAGCAGCTTTTTCTTGCGCGTGATGTCGCCGCCGTAGCAGCCCGCGATCACGTCCTTGCGGAACGCCTTGACCGTCTCCCTGGCGATCACGTGCGCGCCGATGGCAGCCTGGATCGGCACGTCGTACTGCTGGCGGGGTATCCGCTTGCGCAGCTTCTCCGTCAGCGTGCGGCCCATCTCATACGCCTTGTCGCGGTGGACCACCATCGAGAGCGCATCCACCGTGTCGCCGGCCAAGAGCACGTCCAGCTTGACCAGATCCGACGGCCTCATGCCGTTCAGCTCGTAGTCCAGCGAGGCGTACCCGCGCGTGCGCGACTTCAGCTGGTCGAAGAAGTCCAGCACGATTTCCGCCAGCGGCAGGTCGTAGGTCATCTGCACCCGCTCGGGTGAGAGGTAGTGCATGCCGGCGTGCTCGCCGCGACGCTCCTGACAGAGCTCCATGACAGCGCCCACGAACTCTTTGGGGGCGATCACCGACGCCCTGATGAACGGCTCGCGGATCTCCTCGATCGTGCCTGGATCGGGCATGTCAGAGGGGTTGTGCACCTCGAGCTCCTGACCGTTGGTCAGCGTCAGGTCGAACTCCACCGAGGGCATCGTGGCGAGCAGCTCCAGGTCGTACTCGCGCTCCAGGCGCTCGCGCACGATGTCCATGTGCAGAAGGCCGAGGAAGCCGCAGCGAAAGCCGAAGCCGAGCGCGTCGGAGGTCTCCGGCTCCCACGACAGCGCGGCGTCGTTGAGCACCAGCTTCTCCAGCGCGTCGCGCAGATCAGGGTAGTCGTCGGAGTCGATCGGGAACAGCCCGCAGAAGACCATCGGCTTCACCTCCCTGTAGCCGGGCAGCGCCTCGGTGGCTTCGCCGGCCGTGGAGCGCCCACCGGACCCGGGCCCCTTGGCGCGGGTGGTCAGCGTGTCTCCCACGCGCAGCAGGGTGACGTCCTTCAGGCCCGTGATCAGGTAGCCGACCTCGCCCGCGGCGAGCTGATCGGTGGGCATCATCTGCGGGCTGAAGAAGCCGATGTCGTCGATGTCCGCCTCCGTGCCCGCGGCCATCGCCCGGATCGGCTCGCCCTTGCGGAACACTCCGTCCACCACCCTGATGTAGGCGATCACGCCGCGGTACTGGTCGAACTCGGAGTCGAAGATCAGCGCGCGCGGCGGCCCGTCAGGATCGCCCGTGGGTGCGGGCACGCGCGCGATCAGCTCCTCCAGCACCTCCCCCACGCCCTCGCCGGTCTTGCCGCTGATCTTTAGGATCGACTCGGCCGGCTCGCCGATCAGCTCGCTGACTTCGCCCGCCACCCGCTCGGGCTCAGCGCCGGGCAGGTCGATCTTGTTCAGGCACGGGATCAGCTCCAGGCCGGACTCCACGGCCAGGTAGGTGTTGGCGACGGTCTGGGCCTCCACGCCCTGGGCGGCGTCCACCACCAGCAGCGCCCCCTCGCAGGCCTCCAGCGAGCGGGAGACCTCATAGGTGAAGTCCACGTGCCCCGGCGTGTCGATCAGGTGCAGCTGGTAGGCCTCGCCGTCGCGGGCGGTGAAGAACACGCGCACGGCCTGCGCCTTGATCGTGATGCCGCGCTCGCGCTCCAGGTCCATCGAGTCCAGCAGCTGGGCGCGCATCTCGCGGGGGGCCACCGTGTGGGTCAGCTCGAGGATGCGATCGGCCAGCGTCGACTTGCCGTGGTCGATGTGGGCGATGATCGAGAAGTTGCGGATGTGCGACTGGTCCATGGGCCGCTACAGCGTAGAGGCCCCCGCCCACCCCGCCCGACGCGCTAGCCTTGATGCTCCGACGGATCGCCAACTCGACGTGGGCCCTTCGGGGAATCCAACCGCGGCAACGCGCCGGCCCTCGGGCCGGCGGCCAGTCCCGGTGTCGAGAGTGTCACGCCGCCCAGGCAAGACACATAGTCCTGGGACGTAAGTAGTAAGCGGCGATCTTTGTTCGGGCGCAAGCCGGGTGGGCTTCGGCCCACCCGGCCTCTGCTCGCCATGACACGCCCATGACGTCCCGGCGCGTCGATTCCCCGCCGTGCCGCCTCTCGACGCTCGTCGCAACGCGTGGCGCGTCAGGCCCGCCCCAGCCGCGCACGGATCAGGCGGCTGACCTGATGGGCCTCGGGCACGCGCATGAGGAGCACGGCGCGCACGTACAGCCACACGCCAACTGCGCCAGCGCCCCCGACGGACACGATCTGCGCGGGAAGCGAGCGTCCGATCAGGCGGTCGAGCAGATACCACACGACCCACGAAGCGCCCGCCAGGAGCGCTGAGGCAACGGCGATGCGGGCGGTGATCATCGTCGTCTGGCCGCCCTCCAGGCGCCCGTTGAAGCCGGTGCGCAGCCGCTGCAGCTGGAGGGCGGTCATGACGGCGTTGGCGAGGACCGTGCCGATCACCAGGCCCGCTATGCCCAGCGGCTTGTAGAGGCCGACGCTGACGATGACGTCCACGACCATGTTCATGGCCGCCAGCCGTGTCGGGATCCACGGGCGCCGCAGCGCGAAGAACGTGCGGGTGAGCAACAGGTTGATCCCGCCGAAGGGCAGGCTGAAGGCGAACCAGAACAACGCGATCGAGACGAGGTGCGTCGAGTGGGTGTTGAACTGGCCCCGCTGAAAGACCAGCCGTGTGATGGGCGTGGGCAGCGCAATCATGAACGCGGCGGCGGGGATCAGCAGCAGATTGATCTGACGCATGCCGTTGCCCACGGTTCGGCGCATGCCAGCCGGGTCGCGGCGAGATGCCAGGCGGCTGAGCGTGGGGAACAGGACGGTGGCGACGGCCACGCTGAACACGCCCTGCGGGAGCATGTAGATCCGGAACGCGTTGTCGATCGCACGCGGAGCTTCGTCGGAGACCAGGCTCCCGAAGGCGGAGTTGATCACCTGGTCGAGGTTGACGATGCCCAGGCCGATGGTGACGGGGAGCATCAGCATGAACACCTGCTTGACGCGCGGGTCGTGCCAGTCGATCTGAAGGCGCAGGCGGAAGTCGATCCGCCCCAACGCGCCGAAGGCCAGCAGCAGCTGGACGCCTGTGGCGGCTAGGATGCCGATCGCGTAGGCGTAGATCTCCTCTTTGCCGTGGAAGTGCGGTGCCAGCACGACCAGCAGCACGATGATCACGCCGTTCCAGATCGCCGGCGAGATGGCGGGGATGGTGAAGTGATCGTAGGACTGGAGCATCCCGACCAGCAGGCCGTTGAGGCCCAGCAGCAGGATCACCGGGAACAGGATCTGCGACAGCCCGACGGTCAGGTCGTTCAGGCCGCCGGTGAAGGTCGGACCGATGAACAGCGGCATGATCAGAGGAGCGGCCAGGATGAAGAAGGCGGTGATCGCGCCGAGGCCGATCAGCATGATCCAGAACAGCGTCGAGGCCAGGCTCAGGGCCTCCCTGCGCCGTCCCTTCTGCAGCAGATCGGTGAAGACCGGAACGAAGGCCGCCGACAGCGCGGACTGGGCGAACAGCTGCGCAACGAGGTTCGGTACCAGCGAGGCGATCGTGTAGGCGGAGGCCCTGCCGGCCGTGCCGAAGTAGCTCGCGAAGACCACTTCCCGCAGCAGCCCCACGATCCGCGAGATGCCGGTGCCGATCGAGAAGATGGCGGTGTTGCGGGCGACCCCGCCGCCGCCGGGGGGCGCCGGGACGGGCGGCTCCTCGCCGGCGGGTTCTGCGGTGGCGGACAAGGCCGCTATAGTACGGCGACCGATCGGAGATCGTCCAGCAGCGCGCCCGGGTCGATCCTTGCGGCGCCTTGCAGCATCAGCCATGGCCAACATCCATTCACAGAAGAAGCGGATCCTGCGCTCGGAGCGCGAGCGCATGGAGAACCGCCTCTACACGTCCACCATCAAGACCTACTTCCGCCGCCTGGAGTCGCAGGTCCAGGGCGGTGAGCAGTCCGACGCGGAGTCCACGCACCGCGAGCTGGTGAGCACGATCGACAAGGCGGTCAAGCGCGGCGCGATGCACCGCAACACGGGCGCCCACAAGAAGTCCCGCGCGGCACGCACGCTGGCCGGCTCCGCCGGCTCCCCCTCCTAGCTCCCTCCCCGTCTGGCGGTCTCAGACGGTGATGGTCCCCCGTCTGACGGTCTTAGGCGGTGATGGTTTCGATGGCCCGCAGCGCGAGCGTGTCTTCGCCCAGGCCTGCCACGGGTGTGCGACTGGCGAGCAGCGGCGCCCCTCCGCGCGAGTCCAGCTCGAGGTCGGCGAGCGCCCCGAGCGCGGCGCGCAGCCGGTCGGGGTCGGTGCGGGCGACGTCGGCCACGAACCGCTCGGCGGCCCGCGCGGGCATGCGCAGAGAGCGCCTGATCTCGGCTGCGGACTCGCCGGCCTGCAGGCGCAGCGCCATCGCCAGGGCGTCGCGCAGCCGTCCGGCCATCAGGTAGAGCAGACCGGACAGTCGCTCGCCCTGCCCGCGCAGGCGCAGGTAGGACAGCGTGGCCTCGCGTCCGTCGGCGCCGACGAGCGCGTCGGCCAGCCCGTAGGCGCGCCACTCCGCGGAGTGGGCGGCGCGCCGCTCGATGTCCTGCACGCCGACCGACCTGCTGGGGTCGCGGCCGGCCTCGCCCTCCAGGGCTAGCTTCTCCAGCTCGCGCAGCAGGCGCTGCTGTCGTTCGCCGACCTGGGCGACCAGAGCCTTGGCGGCGGCTGCGTCGAGCGAGAGGCCCATGCGCGCGGCCTGCTCGCGCGCCCACTTGGCCAGCTCCCACGGCTTGACGGTCAGCTGCGCCACGATCTGGCCCCCGGCGCGCTTGACTGCCTCGTGGACGGCGGCGGGCACCTTGGCGCGGGCCTCCTCGCGCGCGAACAGCGCGAGCGTGGTCTCGGGCGGCATCTGCTCGATCGCGGGGATGAGCTGCTGCTCGACGTCCGCCTGGCGCCAGCGCTCCACTCCTTCGACGATTATCACGCGGCGTCCGATGGCCAGGGTCATGGCGGCCAGGGCGGCGGCTACACCTGCGGGCGTGGCGCCGTCGCCCTCCAGCAGCTCCACGCTCGAGCCACCCCCCTCCCCGGCTTCTGCCAGCGCTCGCAGTCCCGCCCGCCGCTCGGCCACGGCTCCGTGATCGTCGCCGTGGATCAGGTAGACGGGCTTCAGCTCTGCCATCTCGCCCGAGTGTAGGCGCCCGCGCCGACGAGCTAGCGAACGACCAGGTTCACGAGCTTGCCTGGTACGACGACTTCCTTGACGATCTCCCGGCCGTCAACGTGGGCCCGGACGTTGGGGGCGGCCCGGCACAGCTCCTTCAGCGCATCGGTGTCGGCGTCGGCGCTGGCCTGCACGCGGTCGCGGACCTTGCCGTTGACCTGGCAGACCAGCTCGTAGACGTCGCTCTCCAGCAGCGTCTCGTCGGCCTGCGGCCAGGGCTGTTCCCACACCCGCTCCCCCGTGAGCAGGTCGTAGATGTCGGCGCAGACGTGCGGGGCGAACGGGAACAGCAGCGAGGCGGCGGTGCCGAGGGCGAAGCGCAGCGTGTCCAGCTCGACTGACTCGCGCAGCCGCGAGCAGTCGTTGAGCAGCTCCATGACTGCGGCGATGGCTGTGTTGAAGGCGAAGCGCCGCAGATCGCCGCTGACCTTGTCGATCGCCCAGTGGGTCTTGCGCAGCAGCGCCAGGTCTGCGCCGGCGGCGGCGGCGGGCCCGGCCAGCTCGGGCACCGGCGAGCCGGCGCGCTCGGCGGTCTCAGCGGCCAGGCGCCACAGCCTTCCCAGGAAGCGGTGGACCCCGTCGACGCCCTCATCGGACCAGTCGGCGTCCTGGTCGGGCGGGCCGACGAACAGGATGTAGGAGCGGGCGGTGTCGGCGCCCACGCGCTCGACGATGGCGGCGGGCGAGACGACGTTGCCCTTGGACTTGCTCATCTTGGAGCCATCCTTGGTGACCATGCCCTGCGTGAACAGCGCCTGAAACGGCTCCTGGAAGTCGAGGTGCCCGAGGTCGGCGAGCGCCTTGGTGAAGAAGCGCGCGTACATCAGGTGCAGGATCGCGTGCTCGACCCCGCCGATGTATTGGTTGACGGGCATCCATTCGCGCAGCGCGGCGGGATCCCAGGCGGCCTGCTGGTTGGCGGCATCGCAGTAGCGCAGGAAGTACCAGGAGGAGTCCACGAACGTGTCCATGGTGTCGGTCTCCCGCTTGGCGGCGCCCCGGCAGACGGGACACTCGGTGTTGACCCAGTCCTCCGCGGCCGCCAGCGGCGAGCGGCCCTTGGGCGTGTAGTCGTCGACATCGGGCAGCTCCACGGGCAGCTGCTCGTCGGGGACTGGCACCATCCCGCAGCGCTGGCAGTAGACGATCGGGATGGGACAGCCCCAGTAGCGCTGCCTGGAGACCAGCCAGTCGCGCAGGCGGTAGTTGATGGACGCGTGGCCCTTGCCCTCGCGGTCGAGCCAGTCGACGATCGCCGCCAGCGCCTCGCGGTTGTCCAGGCGGTCGAAGTCCGGGTGGGAGCTCACCAGCACACCGTCGCCGGTGTACGGCAAGCCCTCGTCGCCGTCCCTCCAACGGGGAGGCGCGTTGATGTTCAGCAGGTCCTCGGGCGCGGTCGGCATACGCTGTGCGATCACGCGCCTGATCGGCAGCCCGAACGCAAGCGCGAAGGCGTGGTCGCGTCCGTCATGTCCCGGTACCGCCATGATGGCGCCGGTGCCGTACTCCATCAGCACGTAGTCGGCGACGTACATGGGGATCTGCTCGCCGTTGACGGGGTTGGTGACGCTCCGCCCGAGCGGCACGCCGGTCTTGGGCCGCTCCGCGTTGCCGCGCTCCTCGTTGGTCTCGTTGAGCGCGTGGTTGACGTAGTCGCGCACCTCGCCCTCGTGCGCGGTCCCCTTCGTGAGACGCATCACGTCGGGGTGCTCGGGGGCCATGACGAAGAAGGTGGCGCCGAACAGCGTGTCGGGGCGCGTGGTGAACACGGGATAGTCCACCGCGAGCTCCTCGCAGCGGAAGGTCACCTCGGCGCCCTCGCTGCGCCCGATCCAGTTGCGCTGCATGGTCTTGACGTGCTCGGGCCACTCGATGGCGTCGAGGTCGTTCAGCAGCCGCTCGGCGTAGTCAGTGATGCGCAGGAACCACTGCTCGAGCTGCCTGACCTCGACCAGCGCGCCGCAGCGCTCGCAGTGCCCGTCGGCGTCAACCTGCTCGTTGGCCAGCACGGTCTGGTCTTTGGGGCACCACTTGACGGCGGCCTCCTTGCGATAGGCCAGGCCCGCGCGGAACAGCTCCAGGAAGATCCACTGCGTCCAGCGGTAGTAGGAGGGTTCGTGCGTGGCCAGCTCACGCGACCAGTCGATGGAGATCCCCCAGGAGCGGAACTGGCGCTGGAAGGAGGCGATGGACTCGGCGGTGGACACCCGTGGATGGACGCCGGCCTTGATGGCGTGGTTCTCGGCTGGCAGCCCGAAGGCGTCGTAGCCCATGGGGTGCAGCACGCGACTGCCGAGACGGCGGTGGAAGTGGGCGATGGCATCGCCCACGGCGTAGCACTTCAGGTGCCCGATGTGGGGCTCTCCGCTGGGGTAGGGCAGCATCTCCAGCACGTATGAGCTGGACGGCTGGGAGCCGGCCCGCGCGGAGCCGGCGCGGGCGTCGGCCCCGGCCTCATTGGAGACCTCCCATGTGCGCTCCCGCGCCCACACGCCCTGCCAGCGCGGCTCGATCTCGCTCGGGTCGTATCGGTGCTCGGCCATCGGGAATCGGAGGTTAGCGGTCGGCTGCGCGATAACCGTCGCGCGCGGCGTGCCCGCGCGACTGCGTCAGGTGAAGCGCGAGCGCGAGCGCAGAGCCTGGACGATCTGCTGGGGGGCCTTGACCGGGGACCCCGCGTCGAAGGGCGGCTGTGGGTCGTACTCGATCCCCAGCTGGATCGCCTGGGCGACCTCCGGGCCGGCGACGCTCGCGGCGAGTGCCAGCGCCATGTCGATCCCGGCGGAGACACCGGCGGCGGTGACGATCTTGCCGTCGAAGACGACCCGCTCGGAGACGGGCGTGGCGCCGAGCCGGCCCAGTTCCTCGAACGCCAGCCAGTGGGTGGTGGCGCGCCGGCCGTCGAGCAGTCCTGCGGCGCCGAGGATGAGCGAGCCGGTGCACACGGATGTGGTCCAGGTGCTCGTCTGATGGACCTTGCGCAGCCATTCCAGCACTCCTCCGCCCGCTCGCGCGGCGACCTCGCCCGGGCCGCCGGGCACGAGCACGATGTCGGGGCTGCCCAGCTCGGCGAGCGCGTGCTGGGCGAGCAGCGTGAGCATGCCGTTGTCGGTGAGCACCGGCCCGGGCTCGGCGGCGGCGAAGCTGAGACTGGCGCCGGGCAGGCGGCTCAGCACCTCGTACGGGCCGATGGCGTCCAGCGCTGTGAGCCTGGGGTAGAGCACGATCGCGATGTTCATGCCGCAGCTCTCCCCTGGAAGCGGCGGCGGTACTCGGCGGGTCCCACCTCGAGCGCGCGCAGGAAAGCGCGGCGCATGGTCTCGGCCGTCCCGAAGCCACAGGCGGCGGCCAC
>Ga0208355_1000783_pt1 | contig 14306 bp, 15 predicted proteins | sample NGESurdeep072012_6_FD_184458 | JGI IMG/M metagenome (GOLD analysis project Ga0208355, IMG submission 184458) | Arctic peat soil microbial communities from Barrow, Alaska - NGEE Surface sample 210-3 deep-072012 (SPAdes) | ecosystem: Environmental > Terrestrial > Soil > Wetlands > Peat ... | reverse complement strand
CACTAATTTCAGGCAGCATCGTTTTGACAGGCATTACCGTTCATTGGCTTGAGTATCAAGGCACATGCAGTGATAGTTACCTCAACGTTACGAAGCAGTTGTTCATTGAGTCCGTCAACAAACCCAAAACGACACCGGCAAGTTAGTTTGCGCACAGGTGGTCAGTTTTAAACGCGTGCCAACAGGACAATCCGGGTTTATCATGCAACCAATTCTCTACATCGACTACGACGGCGTGCTGCTGAAGACGTGCGTCCAGTAAAACGCCTTCCGGTCGTCTTTGAGAACAACAAGATAAGTTTGAGTCCACTTTTCGAGCATGTGCCATTGCTTCAGCGGCCGGCGCCGTACCCCTAGCTGCAGTGCCGTCAACGTCGTGGGTTCGGCATTTGGGCTATAGCTACGCCGTGAAGCAATCTCGCTATAACCGCCGAAATGCGCAACCTATCAAATATTTCAAAACTTAACCGCGGTCAAGGATTACACCAATCAGTTCTCGCACAATCGAATCGTTCTATTGAGATTTGCGAAATTGCATGACAACGCCGGGCATCTCGATGGCGTCATGTAGCAAGTTATTTTCAGTAGATTCGATTGAGCGGCAGCTTGATCGACGAGCCAGTGCATCTGAGTTGAAAAGTGGTGTATTACCCGGATGCCGATTGCGTTTCATTGTAGCGAGTTAGCATCCCTTGGCGGGACCTAATATTCAAGTATCAAGCATACGGCGCGATGGGAGATTGAACAAAGAAGTCACGCATAACACTAGCGGATATAAATTTTATAAAAATTTCTAGGAGGAAACCTTCATGAATCATCAGAGCCAAGTCGCAACTGACAGCAATGTCCATAGTCCGAAGTGGGGTAATCGTTGGGTCCAGCTTGTTTTGGGCATCATATGCATGGCCATGATCGCCAACCTGCAGTACGGCTGGACGGTGTTCGTCGATCCCATGCACGACAAGATGGGCTGGACCAAGGCAGCCATTCAGGTCGCCTTTTCCGTTTTTGTATTGACCGAAACCTGGCTGGTCCCAGTCGAAGGCTGGGCGATGGATAAATTCGGTCCCCGTCCCGTCGTAATGTTTGGTGCCGTCCTGGTGGCGGCCGCCTGGGTCATGAATTCGATGGCAGACTCCCTAGAAATGCTTTACTTCGCGGCGGTGATCGCCGGCGTCGGCGCCGGTTCCGTCTATGGCACTTGCGTGGGCAACGCCCTGAAGCTGTTTCCGGACAAGCGCGGCCTGGCCGCCGGCCTGACTGCCGCCGGATTCGGTGCCGGTGCGGCGATCACCATCATTCCGATCTCCAACATGGTGAAAACCGGCGGCTACCAGCAGGCCTTCTTCACCTTCGGCCTGCTCCAGGGCGCGGTGATCCTGGTGATGGCGCTGTTCCTCGTCCGCCCGGCGCTCAAGGGTTTCGCCGCGGCGGTCAGCAACAAGGCCAATCCCATGAGCCAGCACCACTACACGCCCAAGGAGATGCTGAAGACGCCGGTGTTCTGGTTGCTCTATGTCTGCTTCGTGCTGGTCGCCGCCGGCGGCATCATAGCCGCGGCACAAGTCGCCCCGATCGCCAAGGACTACGGCGTCGCGGCGCTGCCGATGGATGTTTTCGGCGCGACCATGCCGCTGCTGACCCTGGTCCTGGTGATGGACAACCTGTGCAATGGTTTTACCCGACCACTGACAGGCTGGATCTCCGACAAGATTGGCCGCGAGAACACCATGCTGATGGTGTTCATGGGTGAGGGCATAGCGATCTTGGGCCTGATGCAGTTCGGCCACAATCCGATCGGCTTCATGATTTTCGCGCCGATGATTTTCCTCTGCTGGGGCGAGATATTCTCCATCTTTCCCGCTGTTAGCGGCGACACCTTCGGCTCGAAGTTTGCCGCGGCCAACAATGGCTTCTTGTACACAGCCAAGGGCACGGCCTCGCTGCTGGTGCCGCTGGCCAGCGTGCTGACGGCGTACACCGGCAACTGGGTGGCGGTACTCTGGGTCGCGGCGTTCATGAGCATTGCAGCCGCTCTGCTGGCCAAATTCGTGATCATGCCAATGCGTCGGAAAATGATCGACGTGAAAAATGTAGTCGCGGGAAGCCTCCAGTCGGTTTAAAACCGAATCGGACGGAGCGGGCTCCTTGTGGGTCCGCTTGGTCCGTGTCACGAGATGCGCGTGGAGTCGGACTACGTGCCATTTTCAGTCAAGGCGACTGGCTGTGTGAATGAGGCGATCTCTTCAGGCGATGCCATCTGTTGAAAAAATCGGCCCGGCTCAATGTGAGGGTGACGTAGTTTCGTAAACCCACATTGCGCTGGACGGTGTCGTGATCCACATCGCGCATTTGCGCGAAAAATTATGAATATTCATGAATACCAGGCAAAGAAATACTGCGCAAGTACACTGTGAAAACACCGCGCGGTTTCCCATGCTTTTCCATAGATGATGCGGTGCAGGCAGCGGTGTAATGCTGGCGAAATCCATCGATGAGGTGCGCGAGCATGCCTCGAAAATTCTGGACATGACGTTGGTCATCCATCAGACCGGCCCTGAGGGGGCGGGTGGTGAAACGGCTGTTGATCGAAAAGGGCGCTGACATCAAGAAGGAGCTTTATGTCGGCATGGTAGTGGACCGCGGCAGCCAGCGCGTAGCGTTGATGGCGCCCAGCGAAAGCGGCATGGACATCGAAGAAGTCGCCGCCCACACGCAGGAAAACTCCATCCCGCAGGCGCGTGCCTTCATGCAAAGTCTGTACAAGACTATCGATGAATGCGAACGCTCACCTGCGAAGCAGCGGGCCAGCTGATGGAACCAGGCCTGGGGAAGTCCGACCTGTGTCGGCATTGGCGCTGATCCTGCAAGTATTACCGTCACACGTAATCCTGCCGAAATGGGCAAGCTGCCCAATTTGGTGTTGTGCGCGATTTTTTCCTTGAAGTTCGTCTAGCGCACGACCGGCAGTAAACAAATTGAGGGAAGCTAATCCAATCTTGGTTTTGAAAAGAGAGCATCAAAATGGTACGGCGCTGGGTTCGTTTTAATGAGGGTGGAGTCGTCCGCTTCGGTACGCTCGAAGGCAACCAGATTCGGGTTTATCTGGGAGACATGTTTGACGGCCCCGAGCCCACGGATATGACCGTAAAGCTGGGTGATGTCAGGCTACTGACACCTACTCAGCCAAGCAAGATCATCGCGATGCGGAACAACTTCCGCGCGCTCCGTGAGAAATTGAATTTGGCGACCCCGGCTGAACCTTTGTATTTGATCAAGGCACCGAACTCGTATCTCAACCCGCATGAAACGATCCGTAAACCGTCTTGCGATGGCAAAGTCGTTTTCGAAGGCGAGCTTGGCATTGTGATCGGCAAGACATGCAAGGAAGTGTCCGAAGAAAACGCGATGAATTACGTCTTTGGCTATACCTGTGCCAATGATGTCACGGTGGTTGACATTTCGAATCGCGATCCATCCTTTGCGCAGCGGGTTCGCGCCAAAGGTTTCGATACATTCTGTCCATTCGGACCGGTGGTGGCGACCGGCCTTGATCCCGCAATGCTTGTCGTCAAGACGGTTCTCAATGACGAGATCAGGCAAGACTATCCGATCAACGACATGCTTTTTTCGGTGCGACAACTCGTGAGCATGATATCGAGGGACATGACGCTGAACCCTGGCGATATTATGTTGTGCGGAACCTCGGTCGGGGTCGGTTCAATGAGGCCAGGTAGCACCGTCGAGGTCGAGATTGACGGCATCGGAAAGCTCAGCAACCACTTCCAATAATATTGCTTGATCGACCGCGTGGCCGGCGCTCGATTCATACTGCGCTTCAAATGCAAGGAGCGATCGGGTTGCAATATCCGCAATTGAACCGGATGACCTGTTACCCGATCTTGTTCTTGTCAATACACTAGTGTAGTGCATCGTTCTTGGTGATACTTATGTTCAAACCCTTGCAGGTCGGGTGGCACTATGCTGGTCAGATTTTTCCCTGATGTTTGAGTCGGCTGAGGGTTTCCGGGGAGAGGTTGAGATAGGACGCGAGTTCTTTTTTCGGGATCAGGTCGAACAGATCGGAATGCTTGCGCAGAAAGCGGTGCACGCGCCCCGGCGCATCGAGCAGATGCAGCGTGATGGTATGGCCCATGATCTCGCTCATCAGATGCATGACTTCATACTCGAAGCGCTGCTTGACCTCGCCATGTGCTTCCATGAACGCCACCCATTGCTGCATCGGCAGCTTGGCCACCCGCGCCTTGGTCACGCACACGATGCTGTACGGCGTGGGCGTCTTCAGGCGCCAGGCCGCATAGCTGGTTTCGATGTCGCGCTCGACGGCAAAGCGCAGGATCATTTCATGCGCTTTCTGGCTGGTGACCACGCGCTTCAAGATGCCGTCGAGAATGAAGTACTGCTCCATTTCATGCACGCCCTGGTGCAGCAAAAAATCCCCCTTGTTGTAATCGGCGATCGCCAGATGCGGCTCGAGCGCGGCCATCTCGCTGTCACGCATTTCCTTGAGCACGATGTTTTGTTTCAATTGCACGCGAATGATGTCTTTTTCCAGATGGTGGTCGATAAAAGTCATGACAGGGTAGGAGGTGAGTTAATCGAATGCGGCAAATATCATCTGCCGAAAATTGACTGCGGTCAATGAGAAGCGCATGTCCTACTCGCTATGATGGCGACACTGAATAAACGGGCTGCACTGCAACAAGCGCGCAGCGCGGGAAGTGTACCGGTTTCGCCCCTGAAACCCGTTGATGACCGGACGGTGCAACGAGACCTTGTGAAAACGAGCCAGGGTGGTGAAATCTGTCGTTGGAGACTCGCGCGATTTCCACACCGAGGTGAAAAAATCTGGTGGGCTTTGACTTGAGTCAACGGGTTTTTTACCGGGTGCGCCAGGTACCTTCAACCGCATAGCAGAACCTTTATCGAATTCAAACGAAGAAAGAGGTATTTTATCATGACAAGCGACATTCAATCTCCCGAGCAAACCGACGGGTTTCACCTCGTCATCGACGCGTTGAAGCTCAACGGGATCACCAACATCTATGGCCTGCCCGGTATTCCAATCACGGATCTGACCCGCAAGATGCAGGCCAACGGCATGCGCGTGATCTCGTTCCGCCATGAGCAGAACGCCGGCAACGCGGCGGCCGCCGCAGGTTTCCTGACAAAGAAGCCCGGTATCTGCCTGACGGTATCCGCCCCCGGTTTCCTCAACGGCCTGACCGCACTGACCAATGCGACAACTAATTGTTTCCCGATGATCCTGATCAGCGGCTCCAGCGAGCGCGAGATCGTGGACCTGCAACAGGGTGACTACGAGGAGATGGACCAGCTGGCCATCGCCAAACCCCTGTGCAAGGCCGCCTTCCGCGTGCTCAATGCCGAAGACATCGGCGTGGGCATCGCCCGCGCCATCCGCTCCGCCGTCTCCGGCCGTCCGGGCGGTGTGTACCTGGACCTGCCCGCCAAGCTGTTCGGACAGGCCATGGACGCCGCGGCCGGCAAGGCTTCGCTGATCAAGGTGGTGGACCCGGCTCCGCGCCAGATCCCGGCCCCGGACGCCGTCAAGCGCGCCTTGGACCTGCTCAAGAGCGCCAAGAAGCCCCTGATCCTGCTGGGCAAGGGCGCCGCCTACGCCCAGGCCGATGCCGACATCCGCGCCTTGGTCGAGAAGACCGGCATTCCCTATCTGCCGATGTCCATGGCCAAGGGTCTGCTACCCGACACGCACGAGCAGTCGGCCTCTGCCGCCCGATCGTTCGTGCTGCCGGAAGCCGACGTCGTGCTGCTGGTCGGTGCGCGGCTGAATTGGCTGCTTTCGCAAGGCAAGGGCAAGACTTGGGGTGGCACGAACCATAAGGCCTGGGGCGGCCAGAAATTCATCCAGATCGACATCTCGCCGACCGAGGCTGACAGCAACGTGCCCATCGAGGCCCCGTTGGTCGGCGATATCGGCTCCTGTGTGTCGGCCCTGCTGGCCGGTATCGGCTCGAACTGGGCCAAGCCGCCGGCCGAATGGTTGAACGCCATCGCGGAGCGCAAGAACAAGAACGTCGCCAAGATGGCCGAGACCCTCGCCAAAAATCCGACGCCAATGAACTACCATAGTTCGCTGAACGTGGTGCGCGACATCATCAAGGCCAACCCGGACGCCATCCTGGTCAACGAAGGCGCCAACGCGCTGGACTTCACGCGCTCCATCGTTGACATGTACAAGCCGCGCAAGCGCCTGGACGTCGGCACCTGGGGTATCATGGGCATCGGCATGGGCTTTGCCGTGGCGGCTGCCGTGGAAAGCGGCCAGCAGGTCATCGCCATCGAGGGTGACAGCGCCTTCGGCTTCAGCGGCATGGAAGTCGAGACGATCTGCCGCTATAATCTGCCGGTCTGTGTAGTCATCATGAACAACAACGGTGTCTACCGCGGCGACGAAGTCAATGTGACTGGTGGAAAGGATCCGTCGCCCCTGGTGTTCGTCAAGGGCGCACGCTACGAAAAGATGATGGAAGCATTCGGTGGTGTCGGCGTGCTCGCCACCACCCCGACCGAGTTGCGCAAAGCCATGGAAGAAGCCATCAAGTCCCGCAAGCCCACCCTGATCAATGCCGTCATCGATGAAACCGCAGGCACCGAAAGCGGCCGCATCACCAGCCTGAACCCGCAAAGCGTCGCAAAAAAGAAATAAGTTACCATTCACCAAGGAGATAAACAAATGCCAAACAAGCCACTCAAAGATATCAAGATCATCGACTTCACCCACGTGCAAGCGGGGCCTGCCTGTACCCAGATGCTGGCGTGGTTTGGCGCTGATGTGATCAAGGTGGAGCGCCCCGGTTCGGGCGATGTCACCCGCAGCCAGTTGCGCGACATCCCTAATGTCGACGCGCTGTACTTCACGATGTTGAACAGCAACAAGCGCTCCCTGACCCTGGACACCAAAACTCCAGAAGGCAAGGCCGTGCTGGAAAAGCTGATCAAGGAATCCGACGTGCTGGTCGAGAACTTCGGCCCGGGCGCACTCGACCGCATGGGCTTTTCCTGGGAACGCATCCAGGAGCTCAACCCCAGGATGATCCTGGCTTCGGTCAAGGGCTTCAGCGAGGGTCACGAATACGAAGACCTCAAGGTCTATGAAAACGTGGCCCAGTGCGCCGGCGGCGCTGCTTCCACCACCGGCTGGTGGAAGGGAGAGCAATCCGGCCCGCTGGTTTCTTCTGCCGCCCTGGGTGACACCAATACCGGCATGCACCTGGCCATCGGCATCCTGACCGCCTATATCGGCCGGCAGCAGACCGGCAAGGGCCAGAAGGTGGCGGTGGCCATGCAGGACGCCGTGCTGAACCTGTGCCGCGTCAAGATGCGCGACCAGCTGCGTCTGGACGCCGTCGGCCACCTGGAAGAGTACCCGCAGTTCCCGCACGAGATGGAAGCGTTCGCCGACAGGGTGGTGCCTCGCGGCGGCAACGCCGGTGGCGGCGGTCAGCCCGGCTGGATTTTGAAGTGCAAGGGCTGGGAAACCGACCCCAATGCCTACATCTACTTTACGATCCAAGGCCAGGCCTGGGCACCGATTTGCGACGCCATCGGCAAACCCGAGTGGAAGACCGACCCGATGTACATGACACCCAAGGCACGCCAGCCGCATATCATGGACATCTTCGGTACCATCGAGGAGTGGCTCAAGGACAAGACCAAGTTTGAGGCCGTCAATATCCTGCGCAAGTTCGACATCCCGTGCGCCCCGGTGTTTTCGATGAAGGAACTGCTCCATGACAAGTCCCTGCGCGCGAGCGGCTCGATCGTGGAAGTTCCCCACAAGGAGCGCGGCAGCTACTGGACCGTGGGCAGCCCGATCAAGTTCTCCAACCTCAAGCCCGAGATCACCGCTTCCCCGTTGTTGGGCGAACACACCGATGAAGTTCTGGCCGAGCTCGGTTACGACAAGGGACAGATTGCCGTGATGCATGCGGCGAAGGCAGTTTGAAGACCGGTAATTAACATAGTGCTCTAAGAGCGGCGTTCAGGTGCCTGTATGGGTTTCGGAACGCCGCTCTAATCTTTCAGGGATAAGGGGTAGGTCTATGCACTCAGCAATTGATTTCAAGCAGCTCGTAGAGGCAGTAGGCGATGCGATCGTCGTTTGTGACGCAAACGGCGCGATCACGGTGTGGAACCCGGCGGCCGAGCGCTTGTTCGGCTTTGCCGAAAGCGAGGCGCTGGGCCAATCGCTCGATCTGATTATTCCGGAGCGGCAGCGCCAGCGCCACTGGGATGGTTATCACAAGACAATGCAGACAGGGCAAACCCGTTACGGTAATGATGTGCTGCGGGTGCCGGCGCTGCATAAAGACGGGCGCGCCTTATCGATTGCGTTTACGGTGGCCATGCTGTTTTCGGCAGAGAAAAAGGTGACGGCCATTATCGCGATAATTCGCGATGAAACCGCTCGCTTTAGTGAAGAGCGCAGTTTGCGCAAACGCTTGGCGGAACTTGAAGCCAAATAAAGCACCCCCGCGGCAAGCAGCGGGGTATTAACTGCGCTCTTCAATCTGCCGGCTTTCAGCCACAGCCTTCGCCCCAAGGGACGGGGAATTGAACCCACAGAGATTAAAGTGGCTTGTTAGCGTTTTCCCGACTCCAGTCTCGATTGATCGCTTTGAAAGAATGCGTGCCTGTATCGGGGCGCTGTTTGGCATAGTTTTAGCGGGTTTGTGCAGCTATCTATTGCTCGGTAATACACCAGATTCAATCTGGCTCATTGCACCGATGGGCGCATCCACCAATTCGTAGCGATGCTACGGAATGTCATCGTTCCTGCTTGCCAAGGATGTTTAAGCCGGCGATGCATTGGAATTCGAGTCGTTCGCCGATCAAAGGCGGCTTTTTGCAAAACGAACTCGATACAGCGGTAAGTCCGCTGTAGTTTCAGTAAGCTGCGTACCTAGACTACGAGCATGATTTTCCCCACATGCGAACTTGTTTCCATCAGCGCATGGGCTTGAGCGGCCTGCTGCAGCGGAAAGGTTTTATAAATAACCGGCTTGATTTTCCCGGATTCGATCAAAGGCCAGACATGTTGCCGCAATTGGGACGCGATGGCTGCCTTGAACGCGACTGGACGCGGACGCAGCGTCGAGCCGGTCACTGTCAAGCGACGAAGCAAAATCTGTCCCAAACTGACATTTGCTTTGCCGCCACCGAGCAATGCGATGAACACCAGGCGCCCATCATCGGCCAGGCAGCTGATTTCGCGGGGGACATAATCGCCACCCACCATGTCCAGGATTACGTCGGCACCTTTGCCATCCGTGGACAATTTGACGATCTCGACAAAATCTTCTGTCCGGTAATTGATGCAGCGTTCCGCCCCAAGCGCTTCGCATGCACGGCATTTTTCATCAGAACCCGCGGTTGCAAAAACACGGTGTCCAAGCGCTGTCGCAAGCTGGATCGCAGTCACGCCGATACCCGATGAGCCGCCTTGCACCAGCAGGGTTTCTCCATCTGCCAGTCTTGCCCGGTCGAATACATTGCTCCATACGGTGAAAAACGTCTCAGGCAGGGATGCCGCTTCAATCGCATTCAACCCCTTCGGCACAGGCAGGCAGAGTTCAATCGATGCGGCGCAATATTCCGCATAGCCGCCACCTTGTACCAGCGCGCAGACCAGTTCTCCTTTTTTGAAACCGCTGCCGGCTAAATCGCCATCAACAATTTCTCCCGCTACTTCCAGTCCGGGGAGATCCGATGCGCCGGGAGGAACCGGATAATTACCGGTGCGCTGCAGCACGTCCGGGCGATTCACCCCGGACGCATGTACCTTGATCAGGACCTGTCCAGGTTGAAGTGCCGGCAGCGGCCGTTCGCACATTTTCAATACCTCGGGAGGTCCGGGTTGGGTGATTTCAATTGCGAACATGGATAGAGTCCTCTGTGACACAACAAATGCTCAACGATACAGCAAGAAGAATTTTTGCGCAGCCGCTTCAGAATCGACGGCCATGTAAATGCTGCTGATTGCGGCTACCCTGCCAGTGCGGTTTTTACCGGATGGTGGTCGATAAAAGTCATGACAGGGTAGAAGGTGAGTTAATCGAATGCGGCAAATATCATCTGCCGAAAATTGACTGCGGTCAATGAGAGTCGCATGGCCGGCTCGCTATGATGGGTCGCACGTTAAAAGCACATGTAGAGTCTGGGTCATACGAAATGGGGCTAATAAACCTGCCGCTCTGCCGGAAGTAACTTAATTGCTCAACGTGGCGCATATAATAAAGGGACAGGAGACCTACTACAATGAGCAAAGCACTGGACGGCGTTCGCATTCTTGATTTTACCCACGTGCAGTCCGGACCGACCTGCACGCAATTGCTGGCCTGGTTCGGTGCCGACGTGATCAAGGTGGAGCGTGCCGGCGAAGGTGATGCCACGCGCGGACAACTGCGCGACATCCCAGACGTGGACAGTCTGTATTTCACGATGCTGAACCACAACAAGCGCTCAATCACGCTCGACACCAAGAACCCGAAAGGCAAAGAGGTGCTTGAGACGCTGATCAAGCAGTGCGATGTGCTGGTCGAGAACTTTGCCCCTGGTGCGCTGGACCGGATGGGATTTACCTGGTTGCGTATCCAGGAACTCAATCCGCGCATGATCGTCGCATCGGTCAAGGGCTTCGGCCCCGGACCCTACGAAAACTGCAAGGTTTACGAAAACGTGGCGCAATGCGCGGGTGGTGCGGCCTCGACCACGGGCTTCGATGACGGTCCACCGATGGTCACCGGTGCACAGATCGGCGACAGCGGCACCGGATTGCATCTGGCACTGGGCATCGTGGCCGCCTTGTACCAGCGCAAGAGCACCGGGCGCGGACAAAAGGTCTTGGCAGCGATGCAGGACTCGGTGTTGAACCTGTGCCGCGTCAAGCTGCGCGACCAGCAACGCCTGGAACGCACGGGCGTGATGAAAGAGTACCCGCAGTATCCCGACCATCCATTTGGCGAAGCCGTGCCACGTGCCGGCAATGCCTCCGGTGGCGGTCAGCCCGGGTCGATCCTGAAGTGCAAGGGCTGGGAAACTGACCCGAACGCCTACCTCTATTTCATCACGCAGGGAGCTGTCTGGCCCGCCATCTGCAAAGTGATCGGAGAGGAAAACTGGATCAACGACGAGACTTACGCCACGCCGGCAGCTCGCTTGCTGCACCAGAAGCTGATCTTCGCGCGCATTGAGGAATGGACCAAGACCAAGACCAAGTTCGAGGCGATGGACATCATGAACAAGTACGACATCCCGTGCGGGCCGATCCTGTCGATGAAAGAAATCGCCGAAGATCCGTCACTGCGCGAGAGCGGCACCATCGTCGAGGTCGATCATCCCAAGCGCGGAAAATATCTGACGGTCGGCAATCCGATCAAGCTGTCCGATAGCCCGACCGAAGTGACGCGCTCGCCGCTATTGGGCGAACACACCGAAGAAGTGCTGACACAACTGGGCTACAGTACGGAGCAAATCGCAGCGCTGCGCGAGGAACGCGTGATCTGAACCCGTGGCCGGGTAAAGCTCAGCCCGGTTTGCCGATCGAGCACCTGCACAAGATCCAGGACCGCTTCGGGTCCTTGCTTGCCGATCTTGCGGTAATGGGAATATACCGCCACGAAGAGCGTCTTCTTGGCCTCATCCTGACCGACCACATACTGGTCAAGATAATGTGCGATGGCACTGGGTGTCAGTTTCTTTGCCGATGTTGGCTGGCCTGGTGTTTGCTGGCTGTTAGGACTATCCATGCCACCCTTTCCTCTCAAACATTCTCGATCTTCATCAGGCCACTTTTGCAGTCTACCTTGACGTATCCTTCGCGGCAAAGCGGCTGATGAATTAGTGACGTAACGAGGAACAGTATAATGCCGGCAACAAGCTCAGTTTAAGTTGCTCACAACACCCCGGCAGAATTAACCCCCAAGGAGCATACCAATGCTGACCTTCATGAGCGTGGCGTTGTTGATTTACGGTTCCATGCATCTCTATGCATTCGGCAAAGTGTGGATGGCATTCCCGCATTCATTCGGCTTGGCTCTGGCGCTGATACTGGCGGGGATCGTACTGACCTTCTCCCCGCTGCTCGTCTGGTATATGGAAAGGCAAAGCTGGCACGGCGCAGCCGTGGTGACCGCCTGGACGAGCTATACCTGGATGGGATTCCTGTTCCTGTTTTTTTGCATCAGCCTGGTATTTGATCTCGGCCATGCATTCGCGACACTGCTGCATTTCAAATGGCCCCTGAACGATGCGATGGCGTTCCGAACCGTGGGCCTGCTCGCACTCGCAGCGCTGGGCTATGGATTGATCGAGGCACGGCAGATACAGGTTGAAGAAATAAAGATCACCACACCCAAGCTCGCTTCGGGGCGCGTCACCATCGCGCAGATTTCCGACCTGCATTTGGGCATGATGTCGGGGGATGCGTTTCTCGAACGCGTCATCGCCAAGTTGCGCGAGATCAAACCCGACATCGTCGTGGCGACCGGAGACATCGTCGATGGGCAAGGAGACGATCTTGATGCGCTGGCCCGGCATTTCCAAACCTACACACCGCCACTCGGTGCTTACGCCGTCACCGGCAATCATGAATACTATGCCGGGCTGGAAAACTCCCTGCGCTTCCTGCGCAGCGCGGGCTTTACCGTGTTGCGCGGCGAATCGGCCAAGGCAGGCGGAATCGTTCTGGTGGGTGTCGATGATCCCAGCGCACAGACGCCAGATCAGCAAGCCCGGCTGGATACCGGCAAGACGCTCGCCGCAGTCACTGCGAATGACTTCATCGTCCTGCTCAAACACCAGCCGGTGGTTAATAGCGAAACGCCATTCGACTTACAACTCTCCGGGCACATCCATGGCGGCCAGATATTCCCGTTCGTCTATCTGACGCGACTGGTCTATGGCGTGCACACCGGCCTCACCAAACTGGCCAATGGACGCCTGCTGTACGTCAGCCGCGGCGCCGGCACATGGGGGCCGCCGATACGCCTGTTTGCCCCGCCCGAGATCACGCTGATCACCATCGAGAGCAAAAACAAATGATCATCTGCTGAAAAATATGGGCGAAGGTGCATGGCGGGGAAAATGCATCCTCTTTCAGCATCCTTCTAACCAACCCACTTGCGCCAGTATACAAATACTTATATATTGCATCCATGAAACCGCTCAAGTTCATCGGCTCCAGCGAAGATGACTTAGCCTCACTTTCCCCGTGAAGTGAAGCAAGTCTCAGGCTACCCACTATTCCGCGTACAAGCCGGACTGATGCCCTCCGATTGGAAGCCAATGCTGAATGTCGGCGCGGGCGCTTACGAAATCCCCATGTGCTGGGAGAATGGCGTGTGATCTATGTGGCGAAATTCGCCGATGCGGTTTATGTACTGCATGCCTTCCAGAAAAAGACACAGCAGACACGCATGGAAGACATCGCGCTGGCAACCGCCCGATACAAGCAACCCAAGGAGAGTACGAAATGAAAAAGGAAAAACTCAAAATCACCAAATCATCCGGCAACGTATTTATCGACATCGGCTTTCCGCCCGACGAAGCGGCCATCCTCTCCATGCGCGCCGACCTCATGTGCCAACTGGAAATCCTGATCCGAGACAAAGAATGGACGCAAGCCGAAGCCGCCAAGGTGCTCGGCATCTCGCAATCGCGCGTATCCGACCTGATACGCGGAAAGTGGGACAAATTTAGCTTGGACATGCTGATTACTTTGGCGACGCGAGCGGGGAAGAAAGTAGAACTTAAGCTGGCGGCGTGATTCTGAAAAACAATCCGAACCTGACCCTTTTAATCCTCCGATGATGAAAAGCTTCTTTAACCGAATCTTGTTGCTTGCTGCTTTGTCGTTGACTGCTTTTAATCTCTGCGGGTGCTGCTACCTTTCAGGGCATGACATGATGAAATGTTCGATCCCCACTCCCTGAAGTTACCCTTCATTGAATCAATAGCGGCCATCATGTATTTTTTCATAATTTATTTTATTCCCGGCCTTGCGATGTTCCTTGTCGTGCTTTGGGATTACAAGTATTTACCAAAGACTGCAAGCCGACTAACAAAACAGGCTGGAGAAAACGAATCCGGTTTTTCCCTTATTGTGTTGGCAGTGCGCAATTTGCTGCTGATGGCATTGTTTGCGTTTTTTCTCTGGCCGGTGGTTGTGGTAATGGAATTGTCCGGGGAAAAGAAAAAGTGGTTGGGCTGAATATGTTACCCAGACAATTTCATTGGCTGCCTCT
>Ga0208355_1000781_pt1 | contig 14315 bp, 14 predicted proteins | sample NGESurdeep072012_6_FD_184458 | JGI IMG/M metagenome (GOLD analysis project Ga0208355, IMG submission 184458) | Arctic peat soil microbial communities from Barrow, Alaska - NGEE Surface sample 210-3 deep-072012 (SPAdes) | ecosystem: Environmental > Terrestrial > Soil > Wetlands > Peat ... | reverse complement strand
GACGTGACTTTCTCCGTCAACGAGGGCGAGCTTGTCGGCCTCATCGGCCCGAACGGCTCCGGCAAGACGACGCTGCTCAACATCCTGAGCGGTTATCTCTCTGCTGATTCCGGTGACGTCGTTCTCGACGGCCGCCCGGCGACTGGGAAAAATACGTTTTCCTCCACGAGAAGCCTTGCCGTCTAGACGCTCTGCTCAGAGCCGCGAAGAACGGTTTAAAGAAAAACCCTTCCGAGTTTTGGGCATTGCTGGGTCGCGTTTGGAGAGACACCGAAAACGCCCATCAACATCCAATAAAATGGAGGCGGTTGTGGGCCGAAACGATCGAAAGCCGGCGGGCCTGCATGTCAGAAGAAGACTTGCGCAAATTCGACTTCTTGCATGAACAGGTTGAGGTCTGGCGCGGCACCAGCAACAAACGCGGCATTAAAGGCTTATCGTGGACACTTGATGAGAAGATTGCAGTTTGGTTTGCGCAAAGATTCTGTTCAGAATCGCGCGTTCCACTACTTGCAAGAGGAATGGTGGAGAAGCGCGACGTCCTTGCCTATTTCGGCGAGCGAAACGAGCAAGAAATTATATCGGGGAAAGTTGTGGTCATGTCAGTGACTAAGCTGAGTGACATTCCGTCCGTCGCTCCCGGACCCATAGTGACCACGTGGCCAACAACTAAGCCCGTAGCGCCAATGCCAACGCTAAACTTAATTTAAACCCAGACTACACAACCGGTGCCGGTCACCGCTGGAATAGGAGGATTTGAAAATGGATTTGGCCCACAAGACGCGGGAAAACAGGCTCCGGCGCGCGGTTGCGCGCGCTGGTTACCGCATGACGAAGTCGCGGCGCAGGCTGTCGCTCGATAATTTCGGTGATTACATGTTGTTTGATGCGTCAAGCAACTTCGTCGTCTTCGGATTCCGTTTCGACGCGGACTTGGACGATGTTGATCACTTTTTGCATCCGCCGAAGTAAGTACGGCGGAAAAGAAAAACGGCCAAGCGCCGCTAGCGAGAAGTCTCTTGGTATAAAAAAGTGAGTCCGGTGCGGTCCCTGGCCGCGCGAAGGCATTTTCTGGAAACCCATTCGATTGTTTGGCCAGTGACATTTCGTGCAGCGCCGAGTTAAGGAAACGCCGATCCGCGCAATTTGATATTATTTAAGAAAAACCTTCCCTCTATTAAAACTTAAATCAGCAAACCCTTGTGCGGGCAGGGGAACTGGATTCGCAGAATGGCAGGTTACGGAACATGAGGGCGCGCACCAATGGAATGAGTAGGTGCTCTTCCTAGTTTCGAAGCACTCGGTGCCGTCAGGATGGGTTTGTCAGCTCTACGAGTTCGATCACGACGTTGCCTGTTGATTTCGGGTCGAGGAATGCAATACGCGAATTTGCATGACCGATCCGTGGCTGCTCGTCGATTAGTTTAACGCCTTTTCGTTTTAGCTCGTCCAAGGCCTCCTCGATGTCTTCTACCTCAAGACAAATGTGAAACAGGCCCTCTCCATGTTCGGCAATCCAGCGCGCGGTCTCTGTGTTGTCGCCATCAGATTCCAAGAGTTCGATATAAGTCTGACCGACCGGATACATCGCAAGCCGTGTATTATATTGTGGTAGGTATTCTTCGTATTCGAGGCTGAAGCCTAGCTTCGCTTCGAATATCTCTCGGGATTGTGCCATGCTCTTGACGGCAATCGCGATGTGCTCGATACGCTTGATCTTCATGGGATGCCTCACAGTTGGTTTTGTTCGCGTAACGCTACGGAAAAAGTTTCGATTGCGAAATTGGGCCTCTCATTGAGTTGCGCATTATGAACACTCAGTTCGAACGTTATAGGGGTCATGACGAAACGATCATTGTCAAAGTGATGGACAAGACATGGACAGTCGTCACGCTCAAGAACCGGTTTAAATCAAGGACTAAGCCTAATTTTCCAACATGCAATAGTCGTTTGGTTTCTTGAGCTGGAAATCGGCCTTTCATGACAGATAGCGCACGATTTTCGAACTGGGCAGCGCTCGATAAACCCACGCAGACCATGGTCGCTGCGACCGCGATTGACAGAGCTCACCGACTCGAACCGCGCCTCCGCGCATTCGTCAAAATAGAACGCACCGACGTCGAGTCGTCCACCAAGAATGCACTTACACTCATTCCATACGCGGCCAAGGACTTGTTTGTCGCACCTAAACACCGACCGAAAGGTGGACTGGCGGACGTTTTGGATTTTGGTTTGAACGGCTACGCCGATGTTCTGCGACGCCTCGATGATGCCGGCGCATGCCGCGTTGGCTTCACGGCAATGACCGAGCTAGCCTACGAGCCGTCCGGCTACAACGCCGTTTCCACTTATCCGCGGAACCCTTGGAATCTCGATTTCATCACGGGCGGATCGTCATCTGGATCGGCAGTTGCGGTTACAAGCGGAGCGGCGGTGATCGCGCTTGGTTCGGATACCGGTGGATCGATTCGCATCCCTTCGCATTGCACGGGGGCCACCGGATGGAAGCCGAGTTGGGGCGCGGTGAGTGTTACCGGTGCTTTGCCTCTTGCGCCATTCCTTGATTGCGTCGGATTACTCGCGCGCTGTGCCGCCGATCTCGCCCCGGCGGCCGCGGTGCTGGCAGCAGACGTCGCACCACGACGTGCGATTGAGAGTGTTGTCGTTATGGCCGATGCTCTTCGCGGCGCAGAACCGTCAGTACGTAACCCTTGCCAGCATGGGATCGATGCAATCCAGGCCTGCGGCGTCGCCGTATCGCACGTCGAGGGACTGCCGGCGATGGAGGCGATCGATGCGCATGCTATGATTGTCATGCAAGGCGAGGCTGCAAGAGTTCATGCGGGCCGGCTCGACCGTGCGGCGATCAGCCTGGTTCTGCGCAAACGCATTGCTAAGGGATTGACGATCGATGACGCAACGCTCGCAGCTAGTCGCGCCTCTCGGCCGCAATTGGTCAATGACTTCGAGGAGCAAGTCTTAGGCAAGGCCGATGCGGCGATTTTGCCCGTGATGGCAATCCGTACACCACCGCTTGCGGAAGCCGATCCGGCTTCGCCAACATTCAGCGCTCGCCAACTCTATGAACTCAGTAGCTACACCCGCTTCGTGAATATGCTGGGATTCCCCGCGGTGTCGATTCCGGTAGGCTTCGACGATCGCGGATTGCCGGTCGCGTTGCAGATGGTTGGGCGTACTGGCAGCGATTTTGCTCTCATCGCACTCGCCGTCAGGGTGCAGGAAAAGACCGAATGGCACGGACGTATTCCAACCGCTATTAGCGATCTTCTCGACAGCAGCGAAGGATTGCTTGCATGACTGGTCCAGCCGGCTCGTCGGCACTCTCGCATCTGCGCGTACTTGACCTGACACGAGCGCGCGCGGGTCCGACCTGCTGCCGCATCCTTGCGGATTTTGGCGCCGACGTTCTCAAAATCGACGCTCCACCAGGGGTCGATCCAAACGAGGGCATGAGCGGCCCGCGGGATGGCTATGATATGCTCAATCTGCACCGCAATAAGCGTTCGCTGACACTCAATCTCAAGGAAAACGAAGGCCGCGAGATCTTTCTGCGCTTGGCAAAGAGCGCGGACGTGGTGGTGGAGAATTTTCGCCCCGACGTCAAAGAGCGGCTCGGCATTGGATATGAGACGCTGCGCGCCGCCAATCCGCGCATCATTCTCGCCTCGATCTCCGGCTTCGGGCAGACCGGGCCCTATCGCCTCCGAGCGGGATTCGATCAAATTGCGCAAGGAATGGGCGGCTTAATGTGGGTGACCGGCTTTCCGGGCGAGGGGCCGATGCGCGCCGGAATTGCCGTCGCGGATTCGTCGGCCGGGGTTTATGCGGCGACCGGAATTCTTATCGCGCTCGCCGAGCGCGAGCGGTCGGGGCTCGGACAATGGGTTCAGACCTCGCTGCTTCAAGCGCAGATAGCAATGATGGATTTCCAGGCGGCACGGTACCTGGTGGATGCTGAAGTGCCGGGGCAGGCCGGCAACGACCACCCCTATTCCACACCAATGGGCGTACTGAAGACAGCCAACGGTTACATCAACATCGGCGTCGGCGGCGACGGCCATTGGCACGCGCTGTGCAAGGCGCTGGAGCGGCCCGATCTTGCCGCTAGCCCAGACTATGCGACACTGGCCGATCGGTTTCGTAACCGGTCCAAACTAATGACATTGCTTAACACAATATTTCTGACGCGGACGTCGGACGAGTGGCTCGAAAAGCTGGAAGCGGCCGGCGTGCCGGCAGGGCCGATTTACAAGATGGACGAGGTTTTCGCAGACCCGCAGGTTCAACATCTCGGCATCGCCGTTCCATGTCATCATAACGCGCGCGGCAACGTTGCCATCGTCGGACAGCCGGTCGATCTATCGCGTACACCGCCGAGGGTTTTGACAATGACACCAGAGGCTGGCGAGCATACCGAGCAAGTTCTACGCGAGCTGAAATACGGCGATGCCGATATCCAGCGGCTGCGTGATGCCAAGATCGTGTGACGGTGAAACCATGGCCAATGTATTGGTAACGGGAGCCAGCGGATTTCTTGGCACGGCCGTCATTGCGCGGCTCCTGACAGCCGGCCACTATACCGTTGGGCTTGATCCGGCGCCGGCGTTCGATGGGGCACGGCGTCATGTTATCGACGACCTGTCGGACCGGCGGCGGCTAGACGAGCTGCTGCGTGCGGAACGGATTACCCACGTCATTCATTGCGGCGGTGTGTCGGGTCCGATGGTTCTTGCCGACGATCCGGCTCGCGTAATGCAGATCAATGTTGGGGGCAGCCTCAACCTGCTGATGGCGTCCCTCGGAAGCGTGAAGACGTTTATTTATTGCTCGTCCGTGTCGGCAGTCGGTGAATTCTATGAGACCGACCCGATCAGCGTCGATTATCCGCTCCAGCCAACGAGCGCCTATGGATGCTCGAAAGCGGCGATGGACATGGTGCTGCGCGGCTTGTGGCGGCGCGTTCCGCTCGATCTCTGTTCGCTGCGCTTTACCAGCATCTATGGGCCGGGCCGGAGCACGCGATTTGTCGTTGACGATATCGTAACGGCGGCGGCGCAAGGCGAGCCCGCATCGGTCGAGCCGGCGACCGATTGGCCCTACGTTTATATCGACGATGCCGCGGACGCCGCCGTTGCTGCCTGCTTCTCGGTCCGGCGCCGCCAGCTTTTCTATTTCATCGCCTATCCCGAGCAGGTTACTCTGGAAAACTTCGCCGAGGCTGCGACACATGCGGGGAAGCCGGTGCAACTCGTGATTGACGCCACGCGCCCGCGGGTTCAACGGGGACCGGTCGACATCGGATCGGCGCAGCGAGATTTCGGCTTTGCGCCTCGGGTCGACCATCGGGAAGGCATCTGCCGAATGCTGGCCGAGCGTCTCGCAAGGCCGGCATGCGAGGCCTAACACGCACTTGTGCCACCCGCCGGTCGCCGTCATAGTTTGACGATCAAAGTTTCCAACCTGCCGGAAATTAAATCACAGTTCAGCTCACGCGGCGGCGTCTGCCGCTTCCGTCATGGATGTCGCTGATGGATCCTAAATTCGCAGGTAAGACCGCGCTGATTACCGGCGCCTCCAAGGCCATCGACCGCACCGTGGCTGATGGCCTGGCGCGTCCGAGCGTTGCAGCTATAACAGCGGATCGGTCGTGACGTTTGACCGCCGGCGTCTCGGCGCGCAACCTTTACTTCTGAAACCATGAACGCGAGGGCAACCATGCCGCACGTGACAACTGACGATGGAATCAAGCTCTACTATGAAGAAGTCGGCAGCGGAATTCCGATTGTTTGGGTGCACGAATTCGCCGGCGACCTGCGCTCCTATAAGACGCAGATGCGTTATTTCGGCCAACGATACCGCTGCATCGCCTATAACGCGCGGGGCTATCCACCATCCGACGTGCCCAATGACGGAGAGAGTTACTCGCAGGAGCGGGCGCGTGACGACATCCGTGCGGTGCTCGACGCACTCAAAATCGACAAGGCGCATATCGTCGGATTGTCGATGGGCGGCTTCGCAACTTTGCATTTCGGCTTTACCTACCCGGACCGCGCTCGCTCGTTGGTGATCGCAGGCTGCGGCTATGGCGCTACCCCTGATAAACGCAGCCAATTTTCAGAAGAAGCGGAGGCGGCCGCCAAGAATTTCGAGCAACAAGGTATGACGAAGGCCGCCGAAGGTTACGCGCTCGGGCCGACGCGTGTGCAATTCCAGAACAAAGATCCGCGCGGCTGGCGCGAGTTCGCCGACCAGCTCGAACAGCATTCAACGGAAGGGGCGGCGCGCACCATGCGCGGCGTGCAGAAACGGCGACCGTCTTTGTTCGATCTCGTGGACAAGATGAAGACTATCTCAGTGCCGACGCTGATCATGACGGGCGACGAAGATTGGCCCTGTCTCGAGCCAGGGCTTCTCTTGAAGCGGACAATTCCGACCGCCGCGCTCGTCGTAATGCCGAACGCCGGCCACACCATCAATCTCGAAGACCCGGCGGCCTTCAACCAGCATATTGCCGAGTTTTTCCATACGGTCGATGTGGGGGCCTGGCGCAAGCGCGACCCGCGCGCAACCGTGTCGGCGATCCTTGGCCGGTAGCCGGAAGGTTCGCTGCCTCAGGTCGTCGTGTAGCCGCCGTCGACCAGCATGTCGGCGCCGGTCATGAAGCTCGCTGCATCGCTGGCGAGAAACAGGGCAGCCTGGGCGATTTCGTCCGGCTGGCCAAGCCGGTTCAGCAAGTGCTTGGGGCCGGCGACGCGGCGGGCGGTTTCCATATCGCCGAACCGCAGCACCAGCCGCTGAGTCTCGACGGCGCCCGGCGACAGGGAATTGACCCGGATATTTTGCGCGGCATGGTCCACGGCCATGGCCTTCGCGAGTTGAATGATCGCGCCCTTCGAGGCGCAATAGGCCGCCCGCGCGGGAGCGGCCACCCGGCCAAGCTGTGACGCAATATGGATGATATTGCCGCCGCCGGCCGCGATCATGGCCGGCAGCACCGCCCGGCTCACCAGATAGGCGCCCATGACGTTAACGGCGAACACCCGCGTCCACACGGCGGGTTCGATGTCGACCACCGTACCGTTGGGATCATCGGTCGCCGCGGCGTTGACCAAAATATCGATCCTGCCGAAGGCCGCCTGCGCCGCTTCGGCGGCGGCGCGGGTGTCCGCCTCGAGGCTGACGTCGCAGCGGAGCGCCTGTGCACGTCCACCGGCGCGCGCGATTACTTTCGTAGTATCCTCCGCCATGGCGGGGTTTATATCGGCACACAATACTGCGGCGCCGGCCGACGCGAACAGCGTGGCGATGGCGCGGCCAATCCCGTTACCAGCTCCGGTGACGATCGCCGCCTTCCTGGTGAGTGCCGGCTGGGTCATGGCGATACCGTTGCCTGCGAACCGGCTGCCACGGCGGCGCGGCCGAGATAGGCCTGATGGACGCGCTCATCCTGCTTCAATGCGCTGCATGACCCCGATGCGATAATCGACCCGGTCTGCAAGACGTAGCCGCGGCTCGCCGTCTCGAGCGCATAGCGTGCATTCTGCTCGACCAGGAGAACGCTGGTACCGGTAGCGTTAATCGACCGGATCGTGCGGAAAATATCCTGCACAATCATGGGCGCGAGCCCGAGCGACGGCTCGTCCAAGCACAGCAGACGTGGCTCCGACATCATCGCACGGCCGAGAACCAGCATCTGCTGCTCGCCGCCGCTGAGGGTGCCTGCATTCTGCGATGCGCGCGCGCTCAACCGCGGAAACATGGCGAACATCTTCTCGATGAGCGATCGCACTTTTGCGCCTTCTTTACGAAACTTGAAGCCCCCAAGTTCGAGATTTTCACGTACGGTCAGATATGGAAATACATGGCGGCCTTCCGGTACGAGCGCGATGCCGAGATTGGTACGTTCATCCGAACGCAAGCGAGTAATAACGCGTCCCTGGAACCGGATGACGCCCGCGCGCGGGATGAGTGCACCGGCGACCGCCCGCAAGGTGGTCGATTTTCCGGCCCCGTTTGCACCGACCAGCGTGACGACCTCGCCTTCTTCAACGTGAAACGTGATGTCCCGGCAGGCGGGCACCTGGCCGTAAGCCAATTCAAGCCCTTCGGCGGTGAGGAGGGCGGTCATTGGACTTCCGCTCCCAGATAGGCGGCGATCACGCCAGGGTGGCCTTGCACCTCGGCCGGCACGCCCTCGAACAAATACTGGCCGTAGTCCATGACGATAATTCGGTCCGCGATCTTCATGACGAGATCCATATTGTGCTCGACCATCACGACGGTCATGCCGCGTTCGCGCAGTTTCGCGATTCGCGTCAGCAGTGCGTCGACCTCAACCGCGTTGAGGCCCGCTGCCGGTTCGTCGACCATCAGCAGACGCGGTGCAGTCGCGAGCGCGCGGGCGATTTCGAGCATACGTTGCTCGCCATAGGACAGCGAGCCGGCGGTCATTTGCGAACGGCCGCTGAGTCCAACGAAGGTCAAGAGATCCATCGCCTCGTCGCGGCAGCGCTTGTGGTCGCGGCGGAAGGCGGCGCCGTGCACGACATATTGCCACGCAGGGATGTCGTGACGGGTATGAAACCCGGCGATGACGTTCTCAAGGACGGATAGCTGTTTGAACAGGCGGATCTTCTGAAATGTTCGCGCCAGCCCGTGGCGCACGCGCCGTTGTGCGGCCATGCCCACGAGATCGATCCCATCAAATGTCATGGTGCCGGCATCCGGCTGGTAAATGCCGCTTATGAGGTTGAGAAGCGTCGATTTGCCGGCGCCATTCGGCCCGATAATTGAAAACACGACGCCGGCGGAAATCTTCAGCGAAATATCACGCACCGCCTGCACGCCGCCAAAGCTCTTCTGCAGCCCTTCGGCCCGAAACAGAATAGCGCTATCGGCGCCATGGGCTACTGCGGTGTTGGCAGAATGCGGAGAGGGGGTCATGTCTGGCTCATCGTATCGCTAGCGGCCGCGCGCCGCCGCAGACGCGCCGCGATCCGCTGGCCGGCCTGGACCATGCCGCCCGGCATGAATAATACGACCAGCGTGACCGACACGCCGTAAACGATCAGGCGCAAGTCGCCGATTCCACGCAACAGTTCCGGCAACACGGTCAGCAATATGGCTCCCAGGACTGGGCCGATTAGCGTTCCCATGCCGCCGACAATGACCATCGCGAGAATGGTGAATGACTCGGTGATGAAGAAGGCATCCGGGACCAGCGTGCCGACAAAGCTCGCGTAAAAGCAGCCCCCGGCACCGGCGACCGCAGAACTGATGGCGAAGGCCAGCACCTTCCATTTCTGGCAGCTGATTCCGAGCGAGGCGGCCGAGACCTCGTCTTCGCGGATCGCGGTCAAGGTTTCTCCGATCGGGGAGCGAACCAGCTGGTCAAGCAACATGTAAGTCAGCAGCGCAAAGCCAGCGGTCAGATAGAAAAGGTTGGCGAGATTATTGAATTCAATTGCCGGCAAGCCTGGAATTCTTAACGGCGGCGGTGGCGGGATGGCGTAAATGCCGAGCGGGCCCTGGGTCAGGCTGATCCAGTTGAGAAGAATTTGATACGTAATGACGGCAAAGCCGAGCGAGGCGATGGCAAGATAATGCCCGCGCAGTCGAACGGCAAAGATCGACAGCAGCATGCCGGCTAGTCCCGCGAGCGAGACCCCGCAAGCAAATGCCAACCAGAACGGCATGCCAAGCTTGATAATCATCAGCGTCGACGCATAGGCGCCGATGCCATAAAACGCCGATTGGCCGAGATTGAGCTGGCCGGCGTAGCCCAGAACGAAATCTAATCCGACCGCCAGCAGCACATTGATCGCACAGACGATCAAATTGGTGCGCCAATACGAATCGGAAAACATCATGGGCAGTAGACCAATCACGATCGCTGCCATGACGAACCAAAACCGCCTAGACGAGAGAATGGCGCTGCCAATACCCATGGCTGGGGGCTCTGTCGTTGCGGGGCTAGACATTTTCTTCGCGTTTCTCGGCGATAAGGCCGGTGGGCCGCACGGCGAGCGTGAGCAGGAGTAGGGCGAAGACGACAATGTCGATAAGGCCGGGATCGAGAAATTGCGTGGTGTAGCTCTCGATCAGCCCGACGATTAGACCGGCGATAATGGTTCCTTCGACATTGCCAAAGCCGCCGATAATCACGATGGCGAAGGCTTTGACGATGACGGTCGCGCCGGCAAAAGGGGTGAGCACCAGCACCGGTCCGAGCATTGCCCCGCTCATCCCCGCAAGCGCCGACGCGATGACAAAGGTCAGCATGATGAGTTGATTGGGATTGATGCCCATCAGTGCCGCGGTTTCGCGGTCCTGCGAGACCGCGCGCAGTGCTTTGCCGAGAATGGTAAATTTCATGAAGGCGTAGAGCAGTCCGATCGCGATCGTGGACATAACGATAATCAGGACGCTCTGCGCCGTCAGGAATATGCCGCTGAAACGGATCACGTTATTGCTGTAGGGCGTATCGAATGCGTAGGGGATGGGGCCGAGCAGGACCAGCATGGCGTTTTGCAGGGTGATGGAGACACCAATCGTCGCAATCAGCGGTAACAATTCACTACCGCGCTCGCGCAAGGGCGCAAAAATAACAGCGTTCACCAGCCATCCCAGGACTCCCCCAACGATCAACGCGGCCGCAATACCGGCAAAATAATTGCCGCTGAACAGGTGAGTCACGAAATAGGCGGTGAACGCCCCCAGCGTGACAATATCGGCGTGAGCAAAATTGATCTGGACCAGCACGCCATAAATGAGGGTAAGCCCCAACGCGACTAGCACGTAGAGGCTCCCCACAACGACGCCGTTGATCCCCTGCTGGAGGATGACGGTCAGCATGTCCGCAAGGCTGGTCTTATTTCACGGCCTTCCAGGACAGGTCTGCCTGAGTCTCCATGTAGTGGACAGTATCCATTTTGGTGTTCTGGTTGGTCTTGTCGAATTCGACGCTGCCGGTCACGCCGGAGAAGCTCTTTGTCGCAGCAAGACCGTCGCGGATGGACTGGGCGTCCTTTGCGCCGCGACGCACCACGTCTGCGATCAGCATGATCTGGTCGTAGGCATGTGCGTTGAGGTGAGTCGGATCCGCGTTGTATTTGGCTTTGAACGCCTCAATGAACTTGCGGACGACATCGCGTTGGTCGGTCGGATCGAACTGAACGATGCGGATATAACCCACCGCCGCCTTTCCGGCCTTTTGCTCGAAGCCGAAGGGCAGCCAAATCGTGCCGAGCTGTATGGCCTGGCCGCCGCCGCCCTTGACGACACCGGCCTGCGCGAGCGCTTGCGTGATTTTCAAGCCCTGGCCTTCCAGCGTGTAGGTGGGGATCACATCGATCTTCCCAAGACCGGCAACGCGGGTCGCAATTGAGGTAAAGTCATTGACGTCGCGGCCAAAACCGATATCGGCAAGAATTTTGCCGCCGAGCTTGGTGAAGGTTGCAGCAAAAACGTTAGCATTGCCGATGCCGGCATTGGTGTTCTCGTGCAGCAGCACCGCCGTGCGCGCGTTGAACTGGTTGTAGGCTTTTGTCGCGATATCGACGCCCTGCATCACTTCGTTCGGCATGATGCGGAACGTCCAGGGATTGCCTGGATCGGTGATCTTGATCGCGGAGGAGCCGGCATTGAGCAGCGGAACCTTGGCCTGTTCCATGACCGGCATGACGGCAAGCGTTGCGTCCGAACATTCTTCGCCGATCACGACATCGGGCTTGAACTGATCGAGCAGGCGTTTTGCGGCTTGCGTTGCCGGCAGCGGACTGCAGGACGAATCTTCGTACTGAACCACGAATTTGTATCCATTTATACCCGCCTTGTTGAGCTGCTCAAGTGCGAGCTCAACGCCTTGCTTGTCCTGTGCGCCGAAATAGGATCCTGGGCCCGACATTGGAAACAGACCGCCGATCTTGATGGCCTGGTCGGCGGCCAAAAGTGAAGCCGCTGATCCGGCGAGAATGCCGCCAACGAGCCCGGCCGACATCAGTAGTGTGCAAAAGGTCCGCTTAGTCATGGCTGTCCTCCATCTGACTTAGTATTAGAGCTATTTATTCGAGCTGCTGCAATAGGAGTAGTCTGACCGAATTTTGGATGTAGCAGCGTAATGGTCACCTGACTTGGTATTTTTGTGCCAAGCAAAGTGTGAGAGTCCCTTCAAAAGAGCAGCAGGTGGATTACATCATCGGTACGCACGAATTTAGTTTTTGGAAGCGACAGACGCCACTGGAGGGATTAAATAGATTATTGAAAATCGATTGAGGCAACAAAAGCGAAGTGCGGAGGAGACGACAGATGAGACGCACAGTAATTGCTGACAGTGGTGCTCCGACGCCGCTGGCGCATTATTGCCAGGGCGTGGTGGTGGGGGATCACATTTATGCCGCCGGCCAGATCGCCTCGGATTTCCGTACCGGCGTTGCGTTGGAAGCTCGGGTGGATGCCGCCTTTCCCTACTATGGCTCCGATATCCAGCGGCAGACCCATTACATTCTAGAAAACCTGAGAAAGACGTTCCGGGCGGCGGGAGCCGACCTGGAGAACGTAATCAAGGCGCAGGTGTTCCTGACCGATCTCGGCGACTTCTTCTATTTCGACCAGGTATGGAAGGAGTTTTTCCCATCGCCGCCTCCACGCACGACCGTTGGCGTCACCGGCCTGCTGGTGCCAGGGTGCAAAGTCGAGATCGATCTGATCGCCGTCAAGGCGGGAATCAAGCGAACCATTATTACTGGCGGTGGCGCTCCGACGCCGCTGGCGCATTATTGCCAGGGCGTGGTGGTAGGGGATCACATTTATGCCGCCGGCCAGATCGCCTCGGATTACCGTACCGGCGTTGCGCCGGAAGCTCGGGTGGATGCTGGCTTTCCCTACTATGGCTCCGATATCCAGCGGCAGACCCGTTACATTCTAGAAAACCTGAGAAAGACATTTCGGGCGGCGGGAGCCGACCTGGAGAACGTAATCAAGGCGCAAGTATTTCTGACCGACCTCGACGACTTCTTCTACTTCGATCAGGTATGGAAGGAGTTTTTCCCATCGCCGCCTCCACGCACGACCGTTGGCGTCACCGGCCTGCTGGTGCCGGGGTGCAAAGTCGAGATCGATCTGATCGCCGTCAAGGCCTGAAACATCGCCTCGGGAGCGGACGAATCCCTCGGGCTACCCAAAGGTCTCCGGGTTGGGCTCTTTGTCTAATTCGGAATAAATGGCCGAAATGTCCCGGATACGCGGCCGCCTTGGTTCCACTTTGGTGATGGGGGCACAGGCAACCAAAGCTTCATTGTAGCGCCCTGTGAGTTCTTGATAGACGCGCGCACCGCTGCCGAGCCACGAAACCTCCTGCTCCGTCAATGCTCGCCGCAATTTCACGGGCGAACCGAACGCCATGGTGCGCGAAGGAACCTTGAATCGCGCGGGAACGAAGGCAAGGGCGCCGATAATGGCCTCGGCGCCGATTTCCGCCGCGTCCATCACCACGGCATTCATGCCGATAAGGGCGCGACGCCCGATGAGGCAGCCGTGCAGGATGGCGCCATGCCCGACAATGCTGCCTTCGGCTAGAACCGCATCCAAGACCGGAGACGTGTGAATGACGCAATTATCCTGGAGGCTGCTTCCGGCTTCCATGATTATCCGTCCAAGATCGCCGCGCATCACAGCCCCGGGTCCGACGAAACAACGCGCGCCGACGATCACGTCGCCGATCAGCGTCGCCGTTGGATGCACATAACTTTCTGGATCGACGACCGGAACAATTCCTTCGAACTCATATACGTTGGCCATCATTTCCTCCGTGTGCCTGATACGTACACCCATCAACATCAAGACTCGAGCACAGAACATAATAAGGAAAGTCTCAGTCTTACTACATCATGAACGGCTTCGACACGGCGCTCCTGGGTTTTAGCGGCGCAGCAGGGCGTCGCGATAGAGTCCTGACCAGTGCAATGTTTAGTCGCCGACGCATGGTCACGACGGAGTTTTGAATGTAACGTTCAGGCCGCGATGGCGATCCTCTAGGTCGGTAACCGATATTGTCCAAGCTGCTTGTGAAAGCTACACTATCGGACGAATATGATCGATGAGATGTCGGAGGCAAATAGCGTGGCGGGGCATTGGAAAATGAAACTTCATTGCAGTCAGGACTTTCCGCAGTCTGAGAATACTATACCCAGACTCATGTAACTGCCCAGGTTGGTTTGCGGCATGGTCTGCGCGGCTGGCGGTGGCAGGCGGAGGATTATTGGGTGCGTAGATTTTTGTGGACGACGGGGGCGAGT
>Ga0208355_1000780_pt1 | contig 14321 bp, 13 predicted proteins | sample NGESurdeep072012_6_FD_184458 | JGI IMG/M metagenome (GOLD analysis project Ga0208355, IMG submission 184458) | Arctic peat soil microbial communities from Barrow, Alaska - NGEE Surface sample 210-3 deep-072012 (SPAdes) | ecosystem: Environmental > Terrestrial > Soil > Wetlands > Peat ... | reverse complement strand
GTGGATGGTGACAGCGCGCCGCTGATCGGCGTGCTGGCGCTCCAGGGTGGCTTCGAGGCGCACGAGCGCACACTGCGCCGGCTCGGGGCGCGGACGCGCCAGGTGCGCGTGCCCGCCGACCTGGTGGACCTCGACGGGCTGGTGATGCCGGGTGGGGAGTCCACGACGATGACCCTGGGCATCGAGCGCGAGGGGCTGGCCGGGCCGCTGCGCGAGCTGGCGGCGCGGGGTACCCCGATCCTCGGCTCCTGCGCGGGGCTGATCATGCTCGACGCGGATCACCTCGGGCTGATGGACATGCGCGCCGAGCGCAACGCCTTCGGCCGCCAGATCCGCAGCTTCGAGGCCGACGTGGAGCTCCGCGGGGTGTCGGGTGCTCCGATCCGCGGGATCTTCATCCGCGCCCCGTGGATCGCCGAGCACGGCCCCGACGTGGAGATCCTGGGGGAGCTCGACGGCCACGCCGTCGCCGCACGCCAGGGCAGGATGCTGGCGGTCTCCTTTCACACGGAGCTGAGCCGCGACGATCGCCTGCACCGGATGTTCCTGGAGTGGGTGGGAGAGCGCCGCGTCCCGTCGCCGGCCTGACGGAGATCGAGCAGGGCTAGGCGGCCTGGAAGCGCACCACGCCGTCGGCCTCCCGCTCCACCACCAGGCCGTCGCGCAGCAGCAGATCGACGTGCCCGAGCACCTCCGAGAGGGTCAGATAGGCCTGGGTGACGGCCACGTTGCCCCACAGCTCCTGGGCGATCTCGTGCGCCGTGCGCGGCTGGGAGGCGATCAGGCGGTTGATTTTCTCCGCGCGGCGGCGGTGCAGCCGGAAGCGCTCGTCGATCAGCGCCGCGTGATCGGTGATCGGGCGCCCGTGACCGGGAAGGACCAGTGAGAGCTCCATCGCGCGGGTCTTTTCCAGCGAGGCCATGTAGGTGATGAGCGCCTGGGGGCGCGGGCCCGTGAAGTCCTCGCCGGCGTCCAGCGGCCGTGCCAGCAGCGGGTTGGAGGAGATGTGCGCGATCAGGTGGTCGGCGGCGAAGAGGATTCGGCGTGACTCGTCGAGGAAGACCGTGTCCGACGGGCTGTGCCCGGGGCGGTGCAGCACGCGCAGCGTGCGGTCGCGCAGCTTCAGCTCGGTGTTGTCGGCGAGCGGCCGGCTGACCTCGACGGCCGAGCCCCACGCGCGGAAGCCGGCGGAGACGGCGCGCAGCGCGGTCACGATTTCGGGGGGGATGCCGTGGCGTAGCATCGTGCGCTCGGCGAAGCTGTCGTCGAGGTCGCTCTGCCTGTCGTAGCTGGCCAGGAACGGCGCGAGGCGGTCGAGCGCCGCGACCTCCGCGCCGGAGCGTCGCGCGAGGATTGAGGCGAGCCCGAAGTGGTCCATGTGCTGGTGGGTGATCACCAGCAGCTCGATGTCCTCGATCGCGTGCCCGCGCGCCGACAGCGCCTGTTCGAGCTCGTCCAGCGCCTTGGCGGAGTTGGGCCCGGAGTCGACGAGCGTCAGCGGGGAGTCCTCGATCAGGTAGGCGTTCACGCGCCCGACCATGAACGGCGTGGGGATCGCCAGCCGGTGGATCCCGGCCGCGGCGGCGAGGGCGAGCTGCTCCTGCTCCTGCTGGCGCTCCTGTTGCTGCTGTCGCTCCTGTTGCTCGGGGCTCACGAGCGGATCAGCGCGAGGACTTCGTCGCGGCGGCTTTCCATGTCCTCGCCGGAGATCAGCGACTCCAGGCACAGCCGCAGCAGCGGCTCGGTGTTGGACGGGCGCACGTTGAAGTGCCAATCCTCGTAGTCGATCGAGATCCCGTCCAGGCGGTCCTGGCGCGCGTCGGCGTAGCGCGCTGCGATCTCCTCCATCTTCGCCGCCGGATCGGAGACCTCCGAGTTGATCTCTCCGGAGATGAAGTAGCGCTCGCGGTAGGGGGCCAGCAGCTCCGACAGGCGCCTGCCCTCGCGGCTGAGCAGCTCCAGCACGAGCAGCGCGGGGATGGTGCCGGAGTCCGCGCAGTAGAAGTCGCGGAAGTAGTAGTGCCCGGAGACCTCGCCGCCGAACAGCGAGCCCTCGGCGCGCATCCGCGTCTTGAAGAACGCGTGACCCACGCGGTTGACATATGGCGTGCCGCCCGCCCGGCTGACAGTGTCCGCCACCGCCCGCGAGGCGCGCACGTCATACAGGATCGCCTCGCCGGCGTGCTTGCCCAGCAGCGACTCCGCCAGCAGCGCCGTGAGGAAGTCGCCGTCCACGAAGGCGCCCGTGTCGTCGATGAAGAAGCAGCGGTCCGCGTCCCCGTCCCAGGCGATGCCCAGGTCGGCTCCCGTGGCGAGCACGCGCTCGATGATCAGCTTCCGGTTCTCCGCCAGCAGCGGGTTGGGCTCGTGGTCGGGAAAGCTCCCGTCGGGGGTCCAGTAGGTCTCGATCAGCTCCAGGTCCAGGCGCTCCAGCAGCGGGCCGACCATCGGGCCGGCCATGCCGTTGCCGCCGTCGAGCACCACCTTCAGCCGCCGCCCGCTCGCCACCCCGATCGCGTGCGGGTCGATGAAGCGCAGCGCGGCCGCCTGGAACTCCGCGTACAGGTCAACTTCGGAGACCGTGCCGCGCGGGGTCTCGCCGACGGCCGCCGAGGGCTCGCCGCGGCCGGCGGCCCCCAGCTCCGCTTCGACCTCGCGTCGGATGTCCTGGATGCCGGAGTCGCCGGAGAGCGCGATGGCGCCCTCGCGCACCAGCTTGGCGCCGGTGTAGGCCTTGGGGTTGTGCGAGGCGGTGCACATCAGCCCGCCGTCCAGTTCGCGCGAGCCGACGAGGAAGTAGAGCATCTCGCTGCCCACCTGGCCGGCGTCCACCACGTGGGCGCCCGTCTCCAGCAGGCCCCGGCGGTAGCGCGCGGAGAGCTCGTGGGCGCTCAGGCGCATGTCGCGCCCGAGGCCTACGCGCAGCTCGCCCACGGGCTTGCCGGCGAGCCGCGAGAGCACACGCGCGAAGGCGCGCCCGATCCGCTCGGCGATCTCGCCGTCGATCTGCTCGCCGTAGAGGCCGCGGATGTCGTAGGCCTTGAAGATGTCGGGGGAGAGCGCGGCGGGCATGTGCCGCCATCCTATGTGCCCGCGCGCTCGCCCGGCCGGCCCCGGCGAGCGTCCCCGCCCGGCGGATTCGTAGACTTGGGGATATGTCCGGGCACTCCAAGTGGGCGAGCATCAAGCACAAGAAGGCGATCGTGGACTCGCGCAGGGGCGCGCAGTTCTCGAAGCTGACGCGGGCCATCACCGTCGCGGCGCGCGACGGCGGCGGCGATCCCGACGCCAACGCCACGCTCGAGAACGCGGTGCGCAAGGCCAAGGAAGCGTCGATGCCGAAGGACAACATCGAGCGCGCGATCGCCAAGGGCACCGGCGAGGGGGGCGACGCGGACGCGATCGAGGCGGTGCTCTACGAGGGCTACGGGCCGGGCGGCGTGGCGGTGCTGGTGGAGGCGCTGACTGAGAACCGCAACCGCACGGGAGCGGACGTCAGGCACACCTTCACCAAGCACGGCGGGAGCCTCGGCGAGCCGGGCTCGGTGGCCTACCTGTTCGACAAGAAGGGCACGATCGTGATCGACGCCTCGCGCCACTCCGAAGACGAGCTGATGCTCGCGGTGGAGGCGGGCGCGGAGGACATCCTCACCGACGAGGACGTCTTCGAGGTGATCGCCGAGCCGGCGGACTTCACGGCCGTGCGCCGGGCGCTGGAGGATGCCGGGGTGGAGATGGACAGCGCCGAGATGACCTACCGGCCCTCGAGCGTGGTGCCGATCGACGAGGGCCAGGCTGCCAGATTGATGAAGCTGATCGACGTGCTGGAGGACAACGACGACGTCAGCGCCGTCCACGCCAACTTCGACGTCTCGGCGGACGTGCTCGAACGTGTCGCGGGCTAGGCGCCCGCGCCGGCCGCCGGTCGTGATCCTGTGCGGCGGGCGCGGCACGCGGCTGCGGGAGCACACGCAGGAGCTGCCCAAGCCGCTGGTGGAGATCGGCGGCCGTCCGATCGTCTGGCACGTGATCCAGCTGTATGCGGCCCACGGCTTTCAGCGCTTCCTGCTGGCCACCGGCTACAAGGGCGAGATGATCGAGCGCTTCGCCGCCGCCGAGCGCTGGCCGGAGGGGGTGGGCGTGGAGTGCGTGGACACGGGCCTCGAGACCCAGACGGGCGGGCGGATCAAGCTGCTGGAGTCGAGGCTGGCGGGCGAGGAGGTCTTCTGTGCGACCTATGCGGACGGTGTGGCGGACATCGACCTGAACGCTGTGCTGGCCTTCCACGCCGAGCACGGCGCGCTGGCCACCATGACGGTGGTTCGCCCGACGCTGCAGTTCGGCGTGACCGAGCTGGCTCCCGACGGGCGCGTGACGGGCTTCGCAGAGAAGCCGCGCTCGGAGCACTGGATCAACGGCGGCTTCTTCTGCTTCGGCGCCCCCGTGCTCGACTACCTGCAAGAGGACAGCGTGCTGGAGCGCGCCCCGCTGGAGCGCCTGGCCGCCGACGGCCAGCTCCGCGCGCACCGCCACGAGGGCTTCTGGGAGTGCATGGACACCTACAAGGACGCTGTCTCGCTCAACGACCTGTGGGCCTCCGGGGAGGCGCCCTGGCGGCTGTGGGCCGAGCGGGACGGGGCTGCGCCCGAGCGCGGCGTCGAGCGCGCGCCCGCACCCGCGTAGTCGCCGGGGTCGCTGCTGCGCTATGCGGCGGGGGCGCCGCCGCTCGGGCTGGGCTGGCCCTCAGGCGGGCGGCGCACCCGGAACAGGCGCACGGGGTCGCGGATGCCGCGCAGGCGTCGCTCGCCGGCGAACGACCAGCTGTAGGCCTCGCGCGCGGACTCGCGCAACTCGCGCTCGGCCAGCAGGCTGCCGGGGCGGGCGACGGAGGTGATGCGGCTGGCGAGGTTGACCGGGCGCCCGAACCAGTCGCCGGCGCGCGGCAGCGCCAGCCCGAGGGCCGCGCCGGCCCGCAGCTGAGGGAAGTCCTCGCCCTCTGCGTCGGCGGCGTCGATGAGCCCGAGCGCCGCGTCGAGCAGCGGCTCGGGCTCGATCGAGCAGAGCATGGCGGCATCCCCGAGCGTCTTGACCAGCCGCACGGGCGGACGGGCGACGTCGGTGGCGAGCGTTTCCAGTCGCACCGCCAGGCGCCCCAGCTCGTCGGGCGGGACTTCCTCGCCGAGGCGGGTGAAGCCGACGAGGTCGGCGAAGCACACGGCGACCTCGCGTGATCCGGGCTGGCGCCCGCCGCGGCGCTCCATGGCGCTGATCATCACGCTCTGGGTGGCGTCGCGCACGTACAGCGCGAGCAGGCTGCTGATCAGCGGGTCCAGCAGGGGGTAGAGATGCGCGGCGGCCTCGGAATAGGTGTGGGCGAGCTCGTACTCGCCGATCCCGGGTTTGAGGACGAGTCTCAGCGGCATCGCCCGCAGGCTCTCCGCGGCCTGGGAGAGCCCGCGTCCGAGCACCCGCAGCAGGTCCAGCACTTCCGCGTCGGTGATGCCGGCGGCGCGTGCCACGTGGATCATGCGCGAGGCCTTCAGGTCGGCGTCGGTGTAGGCCGCCTCCTCCGGCTCGGGGATCGGCAGCCCCATGGCGCGGCGGGCGCTGATGAGGAACTCGAGGTCCACCTCGCTCAGCTCCGCCACCTGCCTGGAGGTGTAGCGCTCGCTGCCCACGATCACCCGGTCGGCGGGCAGGAACATCAGCGTTCCCGCGGTGCTGGCGCGGCGCAGCTCCGCCAGGGGGATGCCTTCCGCATGGAAGCTCTCCAGCAGCGTCAGGCGCTCCGCGCGCTCCTGTCCCTCCAGGCCGTCGAGCAGTCCCTCGGCGGCGAAGTCGATCTGCTCGCAGGACATCGGTGCGCAGCGTATGACAGGCAGGCGTCCGGTGGCGGGCGCAGAATCACAGATCGTGATCGTCCTCGGCATAGATCCCGGCCTGGCCAACACCGGCTACGGCGTCGTCGCCCTGCGCGGCGGGCGACTGGCGGCTCTTGACGGCGGCGTGATCGAGACCGCGGCGCAGGCCCCGCAGGAGCGGCGTCTGGCGGAGATCCACGCGGCGGTGGACGCCCTGATGGCCGAGCACGAACCGGATGCGCTCGCCCTGGAGCAGCTCTACTTCGGCCAGAACGTGCGCACCGCCTTCGCCGTCGGGCAGGCCCGCGGCGTGGCGATGCTCGCGGCCGGCCAGCGCGGGATCGCCTGCGCCAGCTACACCCCGCAGCAGGTCAAGGCCGCGGTCTGCGGCAGCGGGCGCGCGCACAAGGACCAGGTGTCGCGGATGGTGGGGACGCTGCTCGGGCTGGCGCAGGAGCCGCGGCCCGACCACGCGGCGGACGCGCTCGCGGTGGCGGTCTGTCACGCCAACTGCGCGCCGCTGGCGATGGCCCTGGCGCGGGTGGGCGCGTGATCGCGCTGCTGCGCGGCGAGGTCGCCGTCCGTCGCGGCGACCACGTGGTGGTCCTGTGCGCGAGCGTGGGCTACCGCGCGGCCGTCTCCGCGGAGACGCTGCGCCACGTGCCCGTGGTGGGCGAGCAGGTGACGCTGCACACGCACATGATCGTGCGTGACGACGCGCTCGCCCTGTACGGCTTTCATTCCGAGCAGGAGCGCGACCTGTTCCTGATGCTGCTGTCCGTGCAGGCGGTCGGCCCGAAGGTCGCGCTGGCGGTGCTATCGGCGGGGCCGCCGCGCGAGCTGATCGGCGCGCTTGCCGCGGGCGACGCCGCACGCCTGCAGGCGGTGCCGGGCATCGGCAAGCGGACGGCCGAACGGATCATCGTGGAGTTGCGCGAGAAGGTCGCTGTGGACGCCGGGGCGGGCGCCTCGACGCGCGTGGCGATCGTGGCGCGGCGCGGCGAGGGAGGGCGGGATCGTCATCCCCGGATGCTCGCCCGCGAAGGCCTGCTGGAGCTCGGCTACGCGCCCGAGGAGGCGGAGGAGCTGCTCTCCGGCGCAGAGGGAGACAGTGCCGAGGATCTGCTCGGCCATGCGCTGCGCTTGGCGCGGTCGCCGTCGTGAGGCCATGACCGAGACCGCGGCCCGCATCCAGACCCCCTACCTCGTGGCGGACGACGAGCTCGACCGCTCGCTGCGGCCGCGGCGCCTGGAGGAGTTCGTGGGCCAGCAGAGCCTGCGCCAGCAGCTGTCCGTGGCGATCGAGGCGTGCAGCGCACGCGGCGAGGCGCTCGACCACGTGCTGCTGGCCGGGCCACCCGGGCTGGGCAAGACATCGCTGGCGCAGATCGTGGCGGCGGAGCTGGAAGTGCCGTTCGTGCAGACCGCCGGTCCGGCGCTGGAGCGCAAGGGAGACATCGCGGCGTTCCTGACGGCGCTGGAGCCGCGCAGCGTGTTCTTCGTGGATGAGATCCACCGCCTCCCGCGCACCCTGGAGGAGACCTTCTACCCGGCGATGGAGGACCACCGGCTGCCGATCACCGTCGGGCAGGGGGCGGGGGCGCGCGTGGTGACGCTCGATCTGCCGCCGTTCACGCTGATCGGCGCCACCACCCGAACGGGTCTGCTGACGACACCGCTGCGCGACCGCTTCGGCATCCAGGCGCGCCTGGAGACCTACTCGGTGGCGGAGCTGGCGGTCATCGTGCGCCGCTCCGCGGGCATCCTCGAGATCGGCCTGCAGGAGGACGGCGCGCTGGCGATAGCCGCGCGCAGCAGGGGCACCCCGCGGGTGGCCAACCGCCTGCTCAAGCGCGTCCGCGACTTCGCGGAGGTGCGCATGGAGGGCGTGGTCACGGCCGAGGCGGCGCACGCGGCGCTCGAGCTGCTGGAGGTTGACGAGCGCGGACTGGACCGCCTGGACCGCAGGATCCTCGATGTGATCTGCTCCAAGTTCGCGGGCGGACCCGTGGGCCTCTCCACGCTGGCGGTGGCGGTGGGGGAGGAGCAGGACACGATCGAGGATGTATATGAGCCCTACCTGCTCCAGGAGGGCTTCATCCAGCGCACCCCGCGCGGGCGCGCGGCGACCCCCTCCGCGTTCGAGCACCTGGGCCTCGAGCCGCTCGCACCGGCCGGACAGTCGCTGTTCTGAGGCTCACGCGGCGCCCGCCGGCGACCGGGACGCCCCGCTGCAGGCTTGCGTAGTCTGTGTGTAGACACCATGGCTCACCCCTTCATCTGCCCAAACTGCGGCCATCGCACAAGCGAGCTGGATCGCAATCTCGGCTTCACCCGTCAGCGCAAGGGCTGCTCGAAGTGCGGCTTCGCGTTTCTGTTCGAACTGCTCGACGACTACTACCCGGCGCCCGACGCGGCGTTCTTCGTCTGCGACGGCGAGGGCCGCGTGGTCGGCTGCGGCAAGAACTCCTTCGCCTTCACGGGCCTGGAGGAGGAGGACGTGATCGGCCAGCGCGTCGAGGAGGTCCTCGGCCTGAGCTTCTCCAACGGCGACGATCCCGTGGCCACGGTGCTGGAGTGGGGGGTGCGGGCGCTGGAGGTGCCCGTGCAGGTCTCAGGCGAACGCGACGTGGCGGCGAACGCCAAAGCGGACATGTTCCCCGCCTACGACGACGACGGCGGGCTGTTGCTGGTGTTGACCCCCGACAAGTAGTCTGATCGGACGATGCACGACCGTCGCCGCAACCTCCTGATCCTGCTGATCGTCGCCGGGCTGATCGCGGCCTCGGCCGCGGCGGTCGCCACCATGAAGACCCGCCTCGGGCTCGATCTGAAGGGCGGCGTCGAGCTGATCTACCAGGGCAAGCCCACCGCGCAGTCGAAGGTGGACGCGGAATCGCTGAACCGCGCGATCGACATCATGCGCAAACGCGTGGACTCGCTGGGGGTGTCCCAGCCGGAAATCCAGCGCTCGGGCAACGCCGAAATCGACGTGGCGCTGCCGAACGTCAGCAACGCGGCACGCGCCGAACAGGAGGTGGGCAAGACCGCGCAGCTCTACTTCTACGACTGGGAGCCGAACGTGATCGGCGCCGAAGGCAAGCCCGCGCCGACCGAAGCGACCGCCACCGGCGGGGCCAACGCCGGCGCCTCGCAGTTCGGGCTGCTGGAGTACCAGGCGGTGCTGCGCGCGGCCAAGCGCGCGCCGATCCTGCGCAAGACGGACACCACCTGGCAGCCGGGCTGCACCCCGCAGCAGATCGGCGGCTGTATCTACGGCAGCTGGTATCTGCTGGACAGCGCGCACGAAAAGGTGCTGCGCGGCCCGGAGGAAACGGAAAAGAACCTGTACGCCGACTACAAGGTGCCGGCGGGCTTGAAGACGAAGGCGGTGCGCGTCAACCCGGGCACCGTGCTGGTGCAGGCGCGGGCGGTCGAATCGGCGGCCGGCAAGGTCACCCAGAAAAGCCCCAACAGCTATTTCGTGCTCAACGACAACTCGGTGCTGACGGGCGAAGACATCAAGAACCCGCAGCAGGGCTTCGACGAAGGCGCGGGCGGCTCGGGCGCGCCGAACGTGACGTTCGGCTTCACCTCGCACGGGCAGAGCGTCTTCCAGCGCGTCACAAAGGAAATCGCCGCACGCGGCCAGGAAGCCCAGCTGCCGGGCGTCGGCAAGGAAGCCGCGCAGCAGCACTTCGCGGTGGTGCTCGACGGGCAGCTGATCACCGCGCCCTCGATCGACTACACGAAGTTCCCGGAAGGCATCGATGCGACCACCGGCTCGCAGATCTCGGGCGGGTTCACGATCTCCTCCGCGCAGGAACTGGCCGGTGAGCTCCAGTCGGGCGCGCTGCCGATCAAGCTGGAACTGATCTCCAACTCGCAGGTGTCGGCCACGCTCGGCAAAACGGCGCTCAACCAGGGCCTCGTGGCGGGGCTGGCCGGCTTCGCGGTGGTGTGCCTGTTCCTGCTGCTGTTCTACCGCGTGCTCGGCGCCATCGCGGTCGGCGGGCTGGTCATCTACGGGCTGTATTTCTTCGCGCTGATCAAGCTGATCCCGATCACGCTGACGCTGCCGGGCATCGCCGGCCTGATCCTGACGATCGGCGTGGCGGCGGACGCCAACATCGTGATCTTCGAGCGGGTCAAGGAGGAGATCCGGGGCGGGAGATCGGTCATGTCCGGCATCGCCACCGGCTACAAGCGCGGGTTCGCGGCGATCGTGGACGCCAACGTGGTCACGTTCATGACCGCCTTCATCCTGTTCGCGCTGGCCACCGCCGAAGTCAAGGGCTTCGCCTTCACGCTGGGCATCGGCACGCTCGTCTCGCTGTTCACCGCCGTGCTCGCCACGCAGGCGGCGCTCGGCGCGATGGGGCGCTCGAAACTGGTCTCCCACCCGGCCGCGCTCGGAGCGGAGCGGCGCGGGCGGGGCTGGACGTTCGACTTCATGGGCGCGTCCAAGTGGTTCTTCTCGCTGTCCGGCACGATCCTGCTGGTCGGGGCGCTGGCGATCGGCGGCAGCGGCCTGAACTTCGGCATCGACTTCAAGTCCGGGACGCGCATCCAGACGGCGTTCGTGAAACCGATCTCAGAGAGCCAGGTGGCGGGCGCCATGAAGGCGGCCGGCTACGGCAACGCCCAGGTCCAGAAGTTCGTGAACAAGAGCATCGGCGGGACCGGCTATCAGATCTCCACCAAGACGCTGGGCCCCGGGTCGGTCAAGAAGGTCCACGCCGCCCTGGACGCCAGGTTCGCCAGCGGCACGGTCGCCGGGACCAGGAACTTCTCCTCGACCTCGATCGGGCCGACGTTCGGGAAAACGGTGGCCAACAGCGCCGTGATCGCGATCATCGCCTCGCTGCTGGTGATCTCCGCCTACATAGCGCTGCGGTTCGAGTGGAAGTACGCCGTGCCGGTGCTGATCGCGCTGATGCACGACCTGCTGATCACCGCGGGCGTCTACTCGCTGACCGGAAGGGAAGTCACCACGGCGACGGTGGCGGCGCTGCTGACGATCCTGGGATATTCGCTCTACGACACCATCATCGTGTTCGATCGTGTGCGCGAGAACGTGCCGAGGATGCCGCGCGCGGCGTTCTCGCAGATCGTCAACCGCTCGATGTCCGAGGTGCTGACCAGATCGCTGGCCACGAGCTTCTGCACGCTGCTGCCAGTCAGCGCCCTGCTGCTGTTCGGCGGGGAAACGCTCAAGGACTTCGCGTTCGCGCTGATGATCGGCATCGCCTCGGGCGCCTACTCCTCGATCTTCATCGCCTCGCCGGTGCTGACGCACTGGAAGGAGCGCGAGGGCGCCTATCGCGTGCGGCGCGCGCGCATCGTCCGCGAGCTCGGCGCGGTGCCCGCCTACGCGACCACTGTCGGCGGCGCGCCGGAGGACGTGGAGCCGGAGCGCAAGCGCCGCAGAACGCGCCGCGGGAGCGTCGTCGCCCCGGAGGAGCCGGGTCAGCAGATCTCCAGGGAAGAGTTCAAGGAGCTCGTGCGCGATCTCGACGTCGAGGCCGAGCCGAACGGCGGCCGCGGCCGCGGCGCCGTGGCGAGCGCGAAGGCGAAGACGGCGCCCGAGCGCGACCCGGCCGCCGACCTCACGCCCGAGGACCTGGTGCTCAAGGAAGAGCCCAAGCCGCGCCAGAAGAGCCGGCGCTCGTCGGGGCCCGGCGGCAAGCGACGCAGACACGGGAGGTCACGATGACCCGGTTGCGCTTGCCGGTGGGCGCGCCGTCACGGCAGGGCGCGCCGATGGGGGCGATCGTGTTCCCTGATGGAGGTGAGCGCTGATGGGACTGCTCGGGTGGGTGATCATGGGCCTGGCCATCTGGCACTTCACGATCTTCCTCCCGGACCGCTTCTGGGGCGGGATCGTGGGGGCGTTCGTGGGATCGCTGGTGGGCGCGATCGTCGTGGGGCTGATCATCTACGGCGTGAAGGTCTCCGCGCTCCGGGTCCCCGGCGAAAGGGCCACGGACATCTCGGTGGTGCTCTACGCGGTTCCCGGCGCGCTGATCGGCATGGGGCTGGTCTACGCCGAGGGCATCAGGCGCGAACGCGCCGCGGGCGAGCACGCCCACCACGTCGAGTAGCCCTCCGATTCGCGGTTCTGTCTCGCCCGGGCCGTAGGCTCGGCGGATGAGCTCCTGCCGCTTTGAGATCGCCGAGTGTCCGCCCGAGCACGTGCGGCGGCTGCGGCGCGAGCTGGGCGTGAGCGGCCCGCTGGCGCAGGTGCTGGTGCGCCGGGGCCTTGCCGATCCCGAGCGCGCGCGGGCGTTCCTGGCGGGCGATGAGGAGCACTCCCCGGCGGCGTTCGCGGGCATCGGGGAGGCCGTCGAGCTGGTCCTGCGCCACGTGCGCGACGGCGAGCGCATCACCATCCACGGGGACTACGACGTGGACGGCATCTGCTCGACGGCGGTGCTGGTGCGCGCTCTGCGCGAGCTGGGAGGCGACGTGGATTCCTACCTTCCCGACCGCGCCAGCGATGGGTACGGCCTGGCCGCGGACACGGTCCGCCGCCTGGCGGCCCGGGGCACGCGCCTGCTGATCACGGTGGACTGCGCGATCACGGCCGTGGAGGAGGTGGAGCTGGCGCGGGAGCTGGGGATGGAGGTGCTGGTCACCGACCATCACAGCCCGCGCGCCGACGGCGTGCTGCCGCGGGCGCCGATCGTGCACCCGGCGCTGTGCGGCTATCCCTGTCGGGATCTGTGCGCCACGGCGGTCGCCCACAAGCTGGCACAGGCGCTGTTCACGGCCGCGGGACGCGACCCGGGCGAGCTCAGGCAGGACCTCGACCTGGTGGCGCTTGCGACGATCGCGGACGTGGTGCCGCTGCTCGGCGAGAACCGCACGCTCGTGCGCCGTGGCCTGCGCGCGCTGGCGGGCACGGCCAAGCCGGGCCTGCGCGCGCTGATGGCGGTGGCGCGCGTTGATCCCGGCAGGGCGGACGAGCGCTCGGTGGGCTTCGCGCTGGCGCCGCGGCTGAACGCCGCCGGACGCCTGTATCGCGCCGACGCGGGCCTGGAGCTGATCCTCACGGGTGATCGCATGCGCGCTGCGCAGATCGCCCAGGAGCTGGACGGCGCCAACGGCGAGCGCAGGCAGGTGGAGAGGCGCATCCGCTATGAGGCGGAAGCGCAGATGGCCGAGCTGGGCGAGCGCTCGGCCTACGTGCTGGCGGGCGAGGACTGGCATCCGGGGGTGATCGGGATCGTGGCCTCGCGCCTGGTCGAGCGCAGCGGGCGCCCGGTGGTGCTGATCGCGCTGGACGGCGAGACGGGCAGGGCATCCGGGCGCAGCGTCGAGGCGTTCGACCTGCTGGCGGGCCTGACGGCGTGCGCGCCCCATCTGCTGCGCTATGGCGGTCACCGCGCTGCGGCCGGCCTGGAGATCGAGCGCGCGCGGGTCGCCGACTTCGCGGCCGCGCTCAGCGCCCACGCGGACGGCGTGCTCGGGCCGGAGGAGCTGGTGGGCGTGGAGCACGTGGACGCGGTCGTGGGCGGCGAGGAGCTGGGGATGGCGCTCGCGGAGGAGCTGCGTGCCCTGGCCCCGTTCGGCCGCGGAAACCCAAAGGTCTGCCTGATGGTGGCCGACGCCGTGTTCGCCGACGCCCGGCCGATGGGCGAGGGCAAGCATGTCCGCTTCGCGGTCGAGTCGCACGGCACCCGCGCGCGGGCGGTGGCGTTCGGCACGGGCGGGCGGCTGCCCGTCGAGCAGGGCGTGCCCGCGCAGGCGACGTTCACGCTGGAGGTCAACGAGTGGAACGGCGTCAGCGAGCCGCGCCTGGTGCTCCGCCAGGCGCAGGCGGCGCCCGCCGCGATCTCGGTGCTCAGGGGGCCCGAGCGCCTCGAGCAGGGGGAGCAGCAGGAGCTGGTGTTGTTCGCCCCGTAGCGAGAGCCGCTTCAATCCGGGCGGACGGTCCCCTACCCTTAGCTCATGGCAATCGCTGAGGACCCCAAGGGCACACAGCTCACCAAGGCCCCCGAGCCGGCGGGCGCGGGGGAGATGGACGGTGCGCGCCAGCTCGATCCACCCCCCGCCCCTGCCGCGTCACCGCCCAGCTCCAGCGCGCCGGCGCAGTCGCTGACGCTGAACGCATCCGAGCGGCGGATGCTGAGCGACCTGTTCGCGATCGTCGCCGAGCACGCGGCGGACTCGTCCGTGGAGATCGACCGCGGCCGCGTGCAGGACGCGTTCGAGTTCGCCTGCGAGCACCACGCCGCCCAGCGGCGCAAGTCGGGCGAGGACTTCATCGTGCACCCCGTCGGCGTGGCGCGCATCTGCGCGAGCATGCGCCTGGACACAGAGACGCTGTGCGCCGCCCTGCTGCACGACACCGTCGAGGACACCTCCGCTTCGATCGAGGAGGTGGGCGAGCGCTTCGGCGAGGAGATCGCGGCGATCGTCGACGGCGTCACGAAGCTGACCGGGATCACATTCCAG
>Ga0208355_1000768_pt1 | contig 14435 bp, 14 predicted proteins | sample NGESurdeep072012_6_FD_184458 | JGI IMG/M metagenome (GOLD analysis project Ga0208355, IMG submission 184458) | Arctic peat soil microbial communities from Barrow, Alaska - NGEE Surface sample 210-3 deep-072012 (SPAdes) | ecosystem: Environmental > Terrestrial > Soil > Wetlands > Peat ... | reverse complement strand
CCCGGCGCAGGCGCTCGAGCCACGGACGTCTGTGCAGGCCCGCCGGCGAGCAGAACCCTTCGGTCAGCTCGCGCGCCTCGGAGAGCCCGCGGTAGCGCCTGAACCGCGACTGCGGCGGCGTGCGCAGGAGCACGCGCGGCGTGGCGTCGGTGACCGTCGAGCTGAGCATCGCAGCGACGGTCTTCGACGGCGCGCCAAGCTCACCTGCTGGAGTACGGCCGCCTTGCACGGTCGGAGACGACGAGCAGCAGCGCCACGAGCACGAAGTTCATCACCACCGAGGAGCCACCGTAGGCGACGAACGGGAGCGTCACCCCCGTCAGCGGGATCACGCGCGTGACGCCGCCGACGATCACGAACACCTGCATCGCCACCACGAACGCCAGGCCGGTGGCAAGCAGCTTGGAGAAGGAGTCACGCGCCAACGTCGCCGTCTTCAGGCCGCGCGCCACGAGCAGCAGGTAGACGAGCAGCAGCGCCGCCCCACCCACCAGTCCCAGCTCGTTGACGATCACCGCGTAGATCATGTCGCTTTCCGGCACCGGCAAGATCGAGGAGCCGTGGGCGCCGCTGCGCAGCAGCGAGCGGTCGAAGCCCGTGCCGAGCAGGCCGCCGTCGGCCTGGGCGAACAGCGACTGGGCGAGCTGGTAGCTGCCGCCGACGAGCCGGTGGTAGAGCACCGGGTCGAAGGGGTGTTCCCAGGCGAGCACGCGCGCCTGCACATGGCTGACGTGGCCCGCCACGAACCACGCGCCGAGCGCGAACAGCACCAGCCCGATCAGTGGAAACGAGAAGCGCCCCGTGGCCACGTACAGGAGCGCCAGGAAAGCGCCGTAGAACATCAGCGAGGTGCCGAGCTCGCGCGTCAGCAGCAGCGTCGCCATCGCCGCCCCCCACACGATCAGCATCGGGCCGAACTGCTTCATCGGTGGGATCGTCAGGCCGAGCACGCGCCGCCCGGCGGTCACCAGGATCTGGCGGTTGTCGCGCAGGTAGCTGGCGAGGAAGATCACGATCGCCACCTTCGCCAGCTCGGCGGGCTGGAAGGAGATGCGTCCGAGATGGATCGCCAGGTAGGCCCCGTTGACCTGCTGGCCGATGCCGGGCAGGCGCGGCAGCACCGTCATGCCGATGCCGACCGCCGCGATCGTGTAGCGGTAGCGCTCCAGCACGCCCACCCCCTCGCGCCGCAGCGCCAGGATCGTGGCGGCGAACAGCACCAGCCCGACGACCATCCACTGGGCCTGCTGGCGTGCCAGCACGGGATCGATCCGGTAGACCATCACGATCCCCACGCTGGAGAGCACCGCCACCAGTGGGAACAGGTACGGATCGGCGTACGGGAGCGCGAAGCGGATCACCAGGTGCGCCGCCAGGCACAAAGCCAGGAACAGCGCGCCATAGGCGAGGGACACGCTGGAGGCGTGGTTGAGCGTCAGGTTGGTGGACGCGCCCGGCGAGTTGTTCTCCGCCTGGATGAAGATCGCGGTGAAGCCGCCCGTCACCAGCAGCGCCGAGGGCACCAGTCCCAGCAGCTCTCGGTTGCGCGGGCTGAGCACGAGATCGAGCGTACCCGTCATCCCGGCGCGTGCGCTCCGATCCGCTCGCTACCCTCTGTTGAAGAGCGACGTCGCGGGGGGGGGCGGCGTCAGCTTGCCCATCGCCGATATGAGCTGCTCCGCACCGACACCCCATGGATGACGAGCGCCAGCCCTCGCTGTGGTGGGGCATGTGGAAGCGATTCCTGGTCGCGGGCGTGCTGATCGTCGCGCTAAGCAGCGCCGCCACGGCGACGGTGGCGCTGAACACCGTCAGCAAACTCGCGCACGAAGTGTTTCCCGAGATCGCCAAAATCACGGCGCCGAAGGGCCTGATCACGCTCAAATACGACGGCGGGCCACAGACCTTCCTGATCCTCGGCTCCGACAGGCGCTCGGGCTCGAAGAACGCCGAAGAACGCAACGCCACGCCTCACAGCGACACGATCCTGCTGGTGCGCTTCGACCCCGAACACGGTCAGACCTCGGTGCTGTCCATCCCCCGTGACCTGATGGTCAACATCAAAACGCGCAGCGGCCAGCTCTACATCAACGAAAAGATCAACGCCGCGTACACGATCGGCAGCAAAGACGGTGGAACCAACGCCGGCACGGTGCTGGCGGCGGAAACGATCAAGCGCGAAGTCTTCCCAGGCCTCCAGCTCAACGGCATCGTCGACGTCAACTTCGCGGGCTTCATCAGGGTCGTGGACACGCTCGGCTGCGCCTACGTGAACGTCGACCACCGCTACTTCAACCAGAACGTCGGCTCGACCGAAACGGACTACACCAGCATCAACCTGCAGCCCGGCTACCAGAAGCTCTGCTATGAAAACGCGCTCGACTACGTCCGCTACCGCCACACCGACTCGGACTTCGTGCGCGTGGCCCGCCAGCAGGACTTCCTGCGCGATCTGCGCGAGCAGATCAACCCCGCGAACGAGCTCGGCCAGATCGAAGCCGTCGCCAAAGCCGTCGGGCACGCGATCCGCTCGAACTTCCCCGCCTCCGCGGAAGAGCTGATCCTGCTGGCCAAGCTGGTCGCGTTCTCGCAGTCAAAGCCCCTGCGCCAGGTGAGATTCGCGACCACCAACGTCAACGCTACGTTCAACGGCGGCTCCTACGTGACCTCCACCCCGGCGCTCGAGAAAGCGGCGCTCGATAGCTTCCTCAACGGGCATGAACCGCTGGGCCTGTCCGTCCCCAAGGCCAGCGCGCACGGCTCGAGCCACGCCCACAACCACACCAGCGCCGGCCCCGCAGGCTCGGCGCGCGCCCTGAACCTCTATCCCACGACCTCCGTCAGCCAGAGCGAAGCGGTCAAGGCCGCGATCGAAGTTCCCTTCCGGGTGCTCTATCCGACGCTGCAGACCGGCTCAGCCGAGCAGCAGACGGTGCGCGCGTACAGGCTCAAAGACGAGCACGGCCACCCCCACCACGCCTACGTGGCCGTCTGGCGGCAGAACCTGATCGGCGGCTACTACGACTTCGAGGGCACCGACTGGCTCAACCCGCCGCTGTTCGCCCACACCCGCACCGAGAGCATCGCGGGGCGCGAATACAAGATCGTCGACGACGGCTCGCACATCCACGTCATCGGCTGGCGCTCCGGGCGGGTGCTCTACTGGTTGACCAACTCGCTGCTGGAGGAACTGTCGAATCCGCAGATGCTCGCCATAGCCCGCTCCGCGCAGGGCCTGCACTGAGCGCCGCGCGGCGCGGAGGCCACCGCGCCGGGGGCGTGGGGCCCGCACCGAACGCCGCGCCATGCGCAGCGGGGCGAGCGTCTAACGGGCGGCTGCGGCCGCAGCCTGATCGAGCGCGGCGTTGACGAGCGCGTCGGCGTGCGCGTTCTGCGCGCGCGGCACCGTCCGGATCGACCAGCGCTCGAAATCCCCGAGGGCCGCGATCGCCTCCAGGTACAGCGGGCGCATGGCCTCGTGCTTGACCTTGTAGGCGCCCTGAACCTGCTTGGCGATCAGCTCCGAGTCGCCCACGACCTCGACCTCGCCCGCGCCCAGCTCGCGCGCCTTGGCCAGGCCGAGCAGCAGCGCGCGGTACTCCGCCACGTTGTTCGTAGCCCGTCCCAGCAGTTGGGAGTGCTCGCCCAGCACATCGCCCGCGGGCGATGTGATCACGCATGCAGCCGCCGCCGGACCCGGGTTGCCCCGCGCGCCACCGTCGACATGGACGATCACCTTCATCGTCACGGGATCATGCAGACCGGCAGGGACGCGAACGTCGGCTCAGGAGGCGTGAGCAAGCGGCAGCAGATCGCCGGGCACGCGCGCCCGGCGACGGTCACGCACGATGCGCCGCTGGCTTGCATCCTCCGCGCTCGGAGCGCCGGAGCGTCCGTGGCGCGCACGTCGATCGAACTCGCGTCGATCGACGATCACCTCGACGTTCTGGTCGCCCGCGTAGTGCTGGACGAGCTTCGGATAAAGCTCATCGGCAAGCGGTCTTGGCACCACGCAGTAGATCATCTTGCCCCCGATCTTACTCTCCGCGGGCCAATAAGCAAGAGCGCCGCCGAAGCTAGACGGCGCTCGGCGAAAGCGTGCCCGACTCGCCCACAACGGCGTTTGCGACCCGCTCCTCGTGCGCCAGCTCGCTCAGCTCGGTCCCCTGCGCCAGGACGCGCGCCTCGACGGGCTCCTCGCTGAGATCGACCTCGTAGCGATACCAGCAAAGCTCCCACGCCACCACGATCCTCACCACGCTCGAGAGGTGCTCGGCCGAGCGGACGCTCACCTCGGGGGCGCCCAGCGAGCGGGCCACGCCGGCCACCCTGCGCGGGAGCTCGCTGGCGTTGAACACCTCGATCGCGCGCTCCACATACGACGGGGGCTCGCCGGCCGGTGCCTGGTCCAGCACCGAGGAGCCGTGCGCGTCGTGGGGATCGCCGGCAAGGAACGCCGGCGCGGGGGCAACGTCCACATCCTCGCGCGCCACCGCCGCGACCGGATCGGCGCCCGCACGGCCGTAGCTGTCGAGAAAGTCATACGAAGGCTCTGGGCGCGCCGCCGCGCCACGGACCGGCGCCGCAGGCTCGGCGATCTCGCCCGGCGGCCTGCCGACCTGGCGCAGCCGCTCGATGAAGCTGCGCCCGCGCCGGGGACGCAGCACCGGCATGCTGACGGACTCGCTGTCGCGCTCGCGCGTCCAGCCCTCGTGGGCCGCTCGCGGCGCGCACAGCTCGCACACCGTGCGGCGCCTGCCCGCAGCCAGGAAGACGTCGGGCTGCTCGCCGCGCAGCAGCCGGCGCCCACAGACATCGCAGGCCACATCCGGCTGGGAGGTGACAATCGTGCGCGTCGCCATGACCTATCAGGGTAGCTGTGAGCGCGCCCCGGCGCGGCGCGGTGGGCTTACGCGTGGGCGCCGGCGCGCTCGGAGCCGGCCTGCTCCACGACCTTCCGGGCGAGATGCCCGGGCAGCTCCTCGTAGCGCAGGAACTCCAGCGTGTAGTCGCCCTGCCCCGCCGTGATCGAGCGCAGGTCGGGGGCGTAGGCGAGCATCTCCGCCATCGGCACCTCCGCCCTGATCTCCGTCATCTCCCCCACCGGCTCCATCCCCTGAGGCCGTCCGCGGCGAGAGTTGAGGTCGCCGATCACGTCCCCCACGTGCGCCTCGGGCACCGACAGGGTGACCAGCATGACCGGCTCCAGCAGCACCGGGTCCGCCTGCTCCAGCGCCGCCCTCATCGCCTGCGCGCCCGCCAGCTTGAAGGCGATCTCAGAGGAGTCCACGGAGTGGTGTGAGCCGTCGAAGAGGCGCACGCGCACACCCCGCACCGGGTAGCCCGCCAGCACGCCCGCGGCCATCGTCTCGCGCACGCCCTTCTCGACCGCCGGGATGAACGAGTGCGGGATCACGCCGCCCTTGATCTGGTTCACGAACTCGAAGCCGTCCGCGCCCGCGCCATCGCCTAGCGGTTCGATCTCGATGCGGCAGTCGCCGAACTGCCCGCGGCCGCCGGACTGCTTCTTGTGCCGGCCGTGCCCGGCGGCCTGGCGCCTGATCGTCTCCTGATAGGGCACCCGCGGCGGCTTCAGCTCGACCTCCACGCCGAAGCGCTCGCGCAGGCGGTCCACGATCACTTCGACGTGGACCTGCGAGAGCCCCGCCACGATCTGCTCGCCCGTCTGCTGGTCGCGGTGCAGGTCGATCGTCGGGTCCTCCTCCTGCAGCCTGCGCAGCGACGCCAGCACCTTCTCCTCATCGCCCCGGCTCCGCGGCGCCACCGCGAACGCCATCACCGGCGCCGGCAGCCTCGGACGCGGCATCTCGATCGGCTCGTCCCTGTCGGCCAGCCAGTCCCCGGCGCGGGTCTCCTTGAGCTTCGCCACCGCGCCGATGTCCCCCGGGCCGAACTCGGAGACGTGCCGTACGTCCTTGCCGGAGAACAGCAGCAGCTGGCCGATCCGCTCCCTGACGTGCGCGTGGGTGTTCAGCACGTGACTGTCCGCGTGCATCACCCCCTGGTAGACGCGCAGCAGGTTGATCCGACCCGCGAACGGGTCGGCGCGGGTCTTAAACACGTAGGCGAACAGCTCGCGGTCCTCCGCCGCGCTCAGCTCGATCTCCCCCACCAGCAGGGAGCCGTGCTTGACCGGCGAGGGCAGGTCCTCGACGATCGCGTCCAGCAGCCGCGAGGTGCCGAGGTTGCGGGTGGCGCAGCCGCACACCACGGGGAAGATCTTGCCGTGGTTGGTGCCCTCCTTGAGGGCTTCGACGATCTCCTCGTGGGAGATCTCGCCACCCTCCAGGTAGCGCTCCATCAACGCATCGGAGACTTCGCAGACCTCGTCCATCAGCTTCTCGCGGTACTCCCGCGCCGGCTGCGCCGAGGCGTCCGGGATCGGGATCTCGCTCCAGCCGGCACGCTCCGCCGAGTCCTGGCGGAAGGCCTTCATGTCCACCAAGTCCACCACGCCCTCCAGGTCCTGTTCGGAGCCGATCGGGATCTCCGTGGCCACCACGTGTGGGCCGAACGCCGCCTTGAGCTGCTCGAGCGAGCGAAAGAAGTCCGCGCGGTCGCGGTCCAGCATGTTCACGAACAGCATCCGCGCGATGTCCAGCTCCGCCGCGCGCTGCCACAGGCGGCTGGTGGAGACCTCCACGCCCATCACCGCGTTGACGACGAACACCGCCGACTCGCACACCCGCAGCGCGCCCAGCGCGTCCGCCACGAAGCTCGGATCGCCGGGCGTGTCGATCAGGTTGATCTTGCGCCCGCGCCAGAGCAGCGAGCTGAGCGCCGCCGAGATCGACATCTGCCGCGCCTGCTCGTCGGGGTCGGAGTCCGACACGGTGCTGCGGTCGGGGACCGAGCCGAGCCGGGCCGTGGCGCCGGCCTCGAACAGCATCGCCTCGTGCAGCGAGGTCTTGCCCGCCCCGCGATGGCCGACGAGCACCACGTTGCGGATCCGGTCCGCTGCCGGACGATCTCCGATCGGCGCATCAGCTGACGCTCGCACGCATCCTCCCTGCTCGCTCTCTCAGCTCACGATAGCGCCGCCCGCGCAAGCGCGTCAGGCCGGCGCTCGCCCGCCCGCGATCAGTCGTCGAAGGACTCCTCCTGCATCCGCGAGCGCAGACGCAGCACCGCCTTGGTGTGCATCTGCGAGACGCGCGACTCGGTCACGCCGAGCACCTCGCCGATCTCGCGGAGGGTGAGGTTCTCGTAGTAGTAGAGCGCGATCACAAGCTTCTCGCGCTCGGGCAGCATCGCGATCGAGTCGGCGATCCTGTCCTTCAGGTCGCCCAGGTCGAGTGCCTTGGCCGGGTCGGGCGCGCCCGGATCCTCGATCGTGTCCATCAAGGAGACCTGGTCGCCGCTCGAGTCCGAGACGCTCCACAGCTCGTCGAGCGCCACGATCGAGGAGTGCGAGATCGTCAGCAGCGACTCGTTCAGCTCGTCCACGGTGATCCCCATCTCCGCTGCGATCTCATGGTCGTTCGGGGCCCGCTGCAGGATGTGCTCGAGCTTGGAGTTCGCGCGCTCGACCTCGCGGGCGCGGGCACGGACGCTGCGCGGTACCCAGTCGAGCGAGCGCAGCTCGTCGATGATCGCGCCCTTGATCCGCATGATCGCGTAGGTCTCGAACTTGATGTCGCGCGAGAGGTCGAAGCGCTCGATCGCCGAGATCAGCCCCACCAGCCCGTAGGAGATCAGGTCCGCCTCCTCGACATGCGGCGGCAGCCCCGCGGCGGTGCGCCCGGCGACATACTTGACCAGCGGCGAGTAGGCGACCACCAGCCGCTCGCGCACGCGCTTGTCGCCCTCGTTCTTATAGCGCCGCCACAGTTCGCGCAGCTCAATCGGTTTGACGTTCGTCTCCAGGGTCATTTCCCCCTGTTCATGCCCGAGGGTGACTGCGCGCATACGCGCTTCTAAGCCTGGCGGACTCTACCCGAGTGTATATCTGGGTGCTGGACACGCTGGCGTGGCCGAGCATCTCCTGAATGCTGCGCAGGTCCGCCCCGCCGTCCAACAGATGGGTGGCGAAGCTGTGGCGCAGCGCGTGCGGCGAGCTGCCCTCCGCCACGCCGATCCGCGCCGTCCACGTGCGCAGCCTGCGCCTGACGTCGCTGGTGCCCAGCGGACGCCCGGTCTTGCTCAGGAACAGCGCATCCGCCGATCGGGCGCCCACGCGCGTGCGCACACCGCCCCGCGCGGCGCGGGCGGCGGGTCGCGGGGCGCCCGCCGTGCCCTGCGCGTTCGCGTCCGCCGGTGCCGCCAACGCGGCCCGGCCGCGCTCCAGATACATCCCCACGGCCGCCATCGCCGGCTCCCCCACGGGTACGAAGCGCGTCTTTCGGCCCTTGCCCTCCACCCGCACCTGCTCGGCGTCGTGATCGATGTCGCGCGTGCACAGCGACACCATCTCCTCAGCTCGCAGCCCGCACGAGTAGGCCAGCTCGAACATCGCGCGGTCGCGCAGCTCCAGCGGGCTCCCCGCCGGAATGCCGTCCAGCAGCCGGGCGGCCTCGCGGGCGCTGAGCACGCGCGGTAGATGGTCCGAGCGCCGCGGCGTTGAGACCAGATCGGCCGGGTTCTGGGCGAGCAGGCCGTGCTCGCGCTGGCTGGAGAACAGCGCGCGCAGCGCCGCCAGCTTGCGCGCGGAGGTGCTCGGCGCGGCACCCTGTTCGGAGAGATGAGCGATGTAGCGGCGCACCGGCTTGGGGCCCACGTCCCGCGGCGTGAGGCCCTGTGCGCCCGCCCAGCGGGCGAACTGCCCCAGGTCCGTCGCGTACGCGCGCCGCGTGCGCTGAGCGCAGTCGCGCCGGGCGAGGTCCTGATCGAGCAGCGCGATCGCCTCGGCCCACACGCCGTCCAACGGTGCCCCCCGCTCGACGGAGGATTCTGGTTGGATCCTCATCGCTGGGCCTACTTCGCCACGACCGGTGCACCGCCTGCCTCCGCAGGCGCCCGCGCGGGCCCACTGGCGAGGCCCGCGATCGCATTCCGCGCCGCGCAGGGAGTAGATTCCTGGCTGTGAGCGCCTCCCTGCCCGCCGACTCTGCCACCCGCGTGCCCTCCGGCGAGGCCGCCGCCTACGGACCGGTGGGGCGCTCCGCGTGGCTGGACGTGGACTGGCGCTCCCACCAGCGCTGGGTGGTGATCGACGGCCAGCCCGTCAACACGATCACGCTCGGCGACGGCCCACCGCTCGTGTTCGTCCACGGCCTTTCGGGCTCCTGGCCCAACTGGCTGGAGCAGATGCCCGTGCTGGCAGGCGAGCATCGCGTGATCGCGCTCGACCTGCCCGGCTTCGGCAGCTCGCCCATGCCCGCCGGGGAGATCTCCATCTCCGGCTACGCGCGCCTGCTGGACCGCCTGCTCGGCCAGCTGGATGTGGACGCCGCAGCCGTCGTGGGCAACTCGATGGGCGGCTTCATCGCCGCCGAGCTCGCCATCGCCTTTCCCCAGCGGGTGGAGCGCCTGGTGCTGGTCTCCGCCGCCGGGATCTCCACTCACGGCGATCCCCGCACCGCGCGCGCCGTGCCCAGCCTGCGCCGCGCCGAGCGGATCCTCGCCGCGACCGGCGCCTGGGTGGCGTCGAAGTCCGACACCGTCGCACGCCGCCCGCGGCTGCGCGAGGCGACCCTGAACGTGGTCGTGCGCCATCCGCGCCGGCTGCCCGCCGCGCTCGCCGCCGAGCAGCTTCGAGGCGCCGGCAAGCCCGGCTTCCTGCCGGCGCTCGAGGCGATCCTCCACTACGACTTCCGCCACCGCCTGGCCGAGATCGCCTGCCCCACGCTGATCGTGTGGGGCGATAGCGACCGCCTGATCAACGTCCGCGACGCGGACGTGTTCGCCGAACTGATCCCCGGCTCGCGCAAGGTCATCTTCGAGGACACCGGCCACATGGCCATGCTGGAGCGCCCCGCCGCGTTCAACGCGCTGCTGCGGGACTTCCTCGGCGCGTAGCCCGCCCTAGCCCGCCGGCGGCGCCCCGGAGGGCTCCGCGGCGCCGAGCAGCTTGGCTCAGCTGGTGACGGCGCCCTCGGCGGCGCTGCCGACGAGCTTGGCGTACTTCTGGATCGCCACGTCCACGTGCGCTTCCGCCCGCGGCGGCGGCGAATACGCCTTCAGGCGCTCCGCGATCTCGGCGTCGGTGAGCGTCGCCTCCAGCCGGCGCTCGTCCACGTCGATCCTGATCTCATCGCCGTCGGCCAGCGCGCCGATCGGACCGCCCCTGACGGCCTCGGGCGCGACGTGCGCGACCATGAAGCCGTGGGTGGCGCCGGAGAAGCGCCCGTCGGTGATCAGCACCACGCTCTCCCCCAGCCCCTCGCCGACCAGCGCGGCGGTCACGGCGAGCATCTCGCGCATGCCCGGCCCGCCCGCGGGGCCCTCGCCGCGGATCACCACGACGTCGCCTTCGCGGACCTCGTGGGCGAGCACCGCCGCCATCGCGGCCTCCTCGCCGTCGAACACGCGCGCCGGGCCGCTGTGGACGCGACGCTCGTGCCCGGCAAGCTTGACCACACAGCCGTCGGGGGCGATGTTGCCGCGCAGGATCGCAAAGCCGCCCGTCGGTTTCAGCGGGTCCTCCAGCGGGCGCACCACGCGCTGGCCCTCGGTCTCCTGCGCCTCGGCGGCGTGTTCGCCGATCGTGCGCCCGGTGACCGTCTGCGCGTCGGCGTTGAGCAGGCCCGCTTCGCGCATCCGCTTCAGCACCACCGGGACGCCGCCCGCCTCATACAGGTCGGTGGCGACATAGCGCCCGCCCGGCTGCAGGTCGCACAGCAGCGGCGTGCGCTCGGAGATGCGGTCAAACTCGTCGATCTCCAGCGGCACGCCCAGTTCCTTGGCGACCGCGAGCAGGTGCAGCACGCCGTTGGTGGAGCCGCCGCTCATGGCGATCGCGGCGATCGCGTTCTCGAGCGCCTGCTTGGTGATGATGTGGCTCGGGCGCTGGCCGCGGCGCAGCACGTCCATCACCAGTTCACCCACTTCCACCGCCACCTGGAGCTTGCGCCCGTCCTCCGCCGGCACCATCGCGCTACCCGCCGGCGAGATGCCCAGCACCTCGAAGGCCATGGCCATCGTGTTGGCCGTGAACTGGCCGCCGCACGCGCCCGCGCCCGGCGAGGCGGCCTCCTCCAGTTCGTGCAGCTCCTCCTCGGTGATCCTGCCCGCCGCGTGGGCGCCCACAGCCTCGAACACCTGCTGGATCGTGACCTCCTCGCCCTTGAACCAGCCGGGGCGGATCGAGCCGCCGTAGAGCATCAGCGCGGGCACGTCCAGGCGCGACAGCGCCATCACCGTGCCCGGGATCGTCTTGTCGCAGCCGGAGATCGCAACCACCGCGTCGAACGCGTGCGCCGAGGCGACCAGCTCGATCGAGTCGGCGATCAGCTCGCGCGAGACGAGCGAGGCGCGCATCCCCGCCGTGCCCATCGTGATCCCGTCGGAGATTGCGATCGTGTTGAGCTCCATCGGCGTGCCGCCCGCGGCGCGAATGCCCTCCTTGACCTTGGCCGCGAGCACGCGGTTGTTGAAGTTGCACGGCATCGTCTCGATCCACGAGTGCGCCACGCCCACGATCGGCTTGGCGAGATCCTCCGCCGAGTAGCCGATGCCGTGCAGGTAGGCGCGCGCGGCCGCACGCTCCGGGCCCTCGGTGAGGGCGCGACTGCGGTGCCTGATGTCGAAGGTCTCCGGAGGGCTCACGCGGCGCGCACATTACCGTGCTGCCGGCCGATCTTCGATCGGTCCGCCCGCTGGCGCTCCCACCGCGCGAGGCGAACGAGGTCGCGCCGCACCCGGTCGGGCTCGATCTGGCGCCCCGGGAGATGCATGTTCGCCTCGCCGATCAGGCGCCGCTCATCGGCGGTCAGCGCCATCCACTTGGCCAGCACGTCGTCGGAGTGCGGCAGCCGCGCGCTGCCGAAGGGCTTTGAGTGATCGGGAAACGCCACGCAATACTCGTTCAGCAGCTCACCCGTCTCCGGCACGAACGCCACGATCGGCTTGTGCGGGTAGATCAGGTACGCGTAGGCGCTCCGGGCGCCCGGCTCGCGCTCGCCGAGCCCACCCCACACGCGCAGGAAGCCCAGGTCGCGGTACATCGCCCAGTCCTCATCCTCGATGCACGAGCGCAGCAGCGCCCTCGCCCGCTGCTCGGCGCGATGTTCCCGGCCGGGGTCATAGCCCGACGCTGCCGACGCGCGTCTGCGCAGCGACCAGATCTCGCGTCCGCGCGCCAGCGCGGACGCGAGCGTCGGGCGCATCAGCTCCCACACGAGCACCACCAGTACGACCGCGCCGGTGCCCAGCGCGAGCGCCACGGCCGCTTAGAGGCTGGCCTCGGGCGCGCCGCCGGCCGCCCGGGGGAAGAAGATCACGCGCTCGGCGTCGCGGGGCACCTCGGCGAAGCTCTTGACCAGCTCGGCCTCGCGGCGTCCGCCCACCGCCTCCTTGGGGACCGCCGCCCACATGCCCGCGTCGAGCTCGCGGCGAAACGCCTCGATCAGCTCCCGCTCCTGCTCAGGCACCGCCACGTCGCCCTCGGCGAGCACTATCTCGCCATGACCGGGCTTCATGCGCAGCAGCTTCATCGCTCACCGATTATGGCAAACCTCAGGAGCTCGATCCGCAGGTTGCCCGCATCCGCGCGAGATCCAGCACGTCCACCGGTCCAGGGCCCGCGCCGACATCGCGCAGACCACGGGCGACAGCCGCTCCCGTCAGCGCGCGCGCCGTGCGCGCCGCCTCGAGCGGTGTGGCGCCCAACGCCAGCTGCGCCGCGAGCACCGAGGAGTGCGTGCAGCCCGAGCCGTGCGCCGCGCCATCGGGATGACGGGGGCCCGGAATGCTGACGAGCGCGCCGTCTCCGACCGCCGCCAGGAACAGGTCGCTGGCGTGCGCGCGGTGCCCGCCCGTGAGCACGACAGCACTGGGCCCGAGCGCCAGCACCGCCCTGGCCAGCGCCCGCGCTTCGGCCTCCTCGCCCGCTTGCTCGTCTGCCGCTTCCAGCACGCCACCGGCCAGCACCCGCGCCTCCGGCAGGTTGGGCGTGAGCACCGTCGCGCGCGGCAGGACCTCCTCGATCAGGGCGCGCTGCGCGTCCGCGCGCAGCAGCCGCGCGCCGGACTCGGACACCATCACCGGATCGACCACCACGGGTGTGCCCGCGGGAAGCTCATCGATGGCAGCCGCCACCGCCAGCGTCACCTCCGCGGTGCCCAGCATGCCGACCTTGACCGCGTCCACGGCGATGTCCGCGATCACGGCGCGCACCTGCGCGAGCACCATCTCGCCCGCCAGCGGATGGACCGCGCGGACCTCCACCGTGTTCTGCGCGGTGATCGCCGTGATCGCGCTCGCGCCGTGCACCCCGCAGCGCGCGAACGCCTTCAGGTCGGCCTGGATGCCCGCGCCGCCACCGGAGTCCGAGCCGGCGATCGTGAGCACCGTGCGCGTTCTCACGGGCGCCTGCTCGCTCGTGCCTGGATCGACGCCGCTCATGGCCTGCTCCGGATCCGCGCCTCACTCAATCCGGCGCGGCGAGCGAGCTCTGCGCGGAGGCCGCGGGCAGCCCGCGCGGCGGGAAGATCGAATAGCTGCCGATCGCCGTGACCAGCAGCCGACCGTCCTGGTGGTGGACCTCGCTGCGCATCACAGCCGTCCTGCGGTTGCGCCTGTCGAGCGTCGTGCGGCACACGATCTCGCCCTCGGTGGCCGTCTGGATGTAGTTGACGGAGATGCTGATCGTCGCGATCCGCTCGTCCTCGGTCGTCTGCGCCCACAGCGTCGAGCCCATGCAGTAGTCCACCAGCGCATAGCTGACCACGCCAGAGAGCAGGCCGCCGCGGTTGATCAGCTCGGGGCGGATCTCCAGGCGCACCGTCTGCGGATCGTCCCAGCGCATGCCGATGAAGCTGGTGATCCCATCCAGCGAGCGCGGCCCGTCTGGCCTGGCTGGCTGTCCGGCTCCGGCGGCCCGGCGGGGCGTCGAACCGCCTGCCTGCACGGCTGAGACGTGACTCCCATGATCCTCAGACACGGGACGGAGGCTACGCGAGCCGGACACGCCTTGCCGGCCGGCACTGGCCTTTGTGTCGAGGATCGAGGAGAACCGGCGATCTGGGCCTGTGCGCGCGTTAGCCTCAATCGTGGTGCTCTTGAACGGCGTCCATCTTCTCGATGTGCTCAGCGAGGATGGTCTGCGTTCAGGCACCCGAGCCTGTACCCCCGAAGGCCCCGGGGCGCTCGCGTTGCGCGCGCAACCAAGCCTGCAAAGGAATCCCCAATGCCCAGGATCATCGTGACGACCGATTCATCCCAGCTGCCCGAGAACGCCTCCGTGCTGCTCGACGAGCGCGTGCACTCGGTGCACCTGAGCACCGGCCACGCCGCCGCGCAGCTCGTCGAGCGGC
>Ga0208355_1000766_pt1 | contig 14445 bp, 11 predicted proteins | sample NGESurdeep072012_6_FD_184458 | JGI IMG/M metagenome (GOLD analysis project Ga0208355, IMG submission 184458) | Arctic peat soil microbial communities from Barrow, Alaska - NGEE Surface sample 210-3 deep-072012 (SPAdes) | ecosystem: Environmental > Terrestrial > Soil > Wetlands > Peat ... | reverse complement strand
CCCGACGTCAACATGGAAGAGGTCCTGGGTGAAGGCGTGCGCAAACAGCCCGTGACTGCCGACACCGAGCCCGAGGCTGAAGAAGCCCACGCCGCCGAATCGCAAACGCTGTAGAGCAGTTTCAGTTTCGAGTTTCAGTTTCAGCGTTGCATGCGAAACGATTCGAAACTGAAACTCGAAACTGAAACTTCCCCGACCCGCGCGCAGGTCCGGCGTGGGTCGAAACTTGTATAGAGTTTTTGAAGGAAAGGCACTTATCCCAATGAGCACGACTAGCGAACAGAAGATCAGCGCCACCCAGGTCCGCGATCTCCGCGAGAAGACCGGCGCTCCCATGATGGATTGCAAGAAGGCCCTGGTCGAGTCCAAGGGCGATATGGAAGCGGCCATCACCTGGCTGCGCAAGCGCGGCACCGCGGTCATGCAGAAGAAGGCGAGCCGCGCCACCCTGGAAGGTTCGGTCGCCAGCTACATCCATGCCGGCGGCAAGATCGGCGTGCTGGTGGAAGTGAATTGCGAGAGCGACTTCGTGGCCCGCACCGATGACTTCAAGGAACTGGTGCACGACATCGCCATGCACATCGCGGCGACCGACCCCAAGTTCATTAAGAAGGAAGACGTCTCGCCCGAGGCCTTCGAGAAAGAAAAGGACATCTATCGCGCCCAGGCCGCTGCCACGGGCAAGCCACCCAACGTGGTGGAGAAGATCGTCGAGGGCAAGATGAGCAAGTTCTACGAGGAGGTCTGCCTTTACGAGCAGCCCTTCATCAAGGACCAGAGCATGTCGGTTGCGCAGCTCATCGCGTCCAAGGTCGGCAAGCTCGGCGAAAGCATCGCCATCCGCCGCTTTGCCCGCTTCAAGGTCGGCGACCCGAGCATGACCCTGGCCATCACCAAGGTCGTCGAGGCGGCACCCGAAGGCGATCAGCAGTAAGAGTTTCAGTTTCAGTTTCAGTAAGCCCGGCTACCTTCAGCCGGGCTTTTCATTCTTAGAACTGCTTTTCGTTTACCATGGTTGCGCCCCGGGGGTAAGACCATGGCAAGAATCCAGCGCGCGATCCTGAGCGTCACCGACAAGACCGGACTGGTCGATTTCGCCCGCGAACTGACGCTGCTCGGTATCGAGCTCATTTCCACCGGCGGCACCGCCAAGTTGCTGCGCGAGTGTTCGCTTCCGGTCAAGGACGTCTCCGAGCTCACCGGCTTCCCCGAGATGCTCGACGGCCGCGTCAAGACCCTGCATCCGCTAGTCCACGGCGGCATCCTGCACGTGCGCTCCAACCCCGAGCATCGCGCCACCATCGCCGAGCACCAAATCGCGCCCATCGATATGGTCGTGGTCAACCTCTACCAATTCGAAAAAACCGCGGCGAAGCCGAAGGTAGAGTTCGACGAACTGATCGAGAACATTGATATCGGCGGGCCCTCGATGATCCGCTCCGCCGCCAAGAATTTTCGCGACGTCGCCGTCGTCACCTCGCCCGACGATTACGCAGCCATCGGCGAAGAACTCCGGGCGTCCAAGTGCGTGCTCGCGCTGGCAACGCATTTCCGCCTCGCGCAAAAGGCCTTCGCTATCACTGCCGCCTATGACTCCGCCATCGCCTCCACGCTCGAACGCTGCGTCCTCGACGACACCGACTTTCATCTCCGCGCCGACGATTTCCCGATCCTCCTGCGGCTCTCCTACGGCAAGGTCAGCGACCTGCGCTACGGCGAGAACCCGCACCAGCGCGCCGCGCTCTACTCCGACGGCAGCACGGCCGGCATCGCCAACGCGCGCCAGCTCCAGGGCAAGGAGCTTTCGTTCAACAACATCGTGGACCTGCAGGCCGCCTGGGAACTCGCCGCGGAATTCCGGGAGCCGTTCTGCGGGATCATCAAGCACACCAATCCTTGCGGCAGCGCCATCGGCCGCGACCCGATTGACGCCTTCCAGCGCGCCTTCGACTGCGATCCGCTCTCCGCATTCGGCGGCGTGATCGCACTGAATCGCCTGGTGGACGGCGCCACCGCCGATGCCATCGCCGGACTTCGCCACAATGGCGCGCCACTCTTTATCGAGTGCATCGCCGCGCCCTCGTTCGACGCCGCCGCCCGGGCCCGCTTCGCCAAGCGCAAGGACCTGCGCCTGGTCGAGGTTACGCACGCCGACCAGACTCATACGATAAAAGCTGTCTCTGGCGGTTTGCTGCTTCAGGACGCCGACACGCACCTGCTCGATCCGGCCACGCTGAAGGTTGTGACCCAGCGCGCACCCGGCGAGCAGGAACTTCGCGACCTGATCTTCGCCTGGAACGTCTGCAAGCACGTGAAGTCGAACGCGATTGTGTACGCGCGGGACAGCCGCACCGTGGGCGTCGGCGCCGGCCAGATGAGCCGGGTTGATTCCGCGCGCTTCGGCGCCGAGAAGTCCATCCTCGGCACGCACCCGTCGGTGGTCGCCAGCGATGCGTTCTTCCCCTTCGCCGACGGACTGGAGCAGGTGGCGCAGGCGGGCGCAAGCGCCGTCATTCAGCCCGGCGGCTCGGTCCGCGACCAGGAGGTCATCGACGCCGCCAACCGGCTCAAGGTCGCGATGGTGTTTACCGGCGTCCGCCACTTCCGCCACTGAAAAGCGGTAATCGGTGATCAGTAATCGGTAATCAGCGAACCCGTTCTGAACCAGAGCGCTGCCGCTGACGCCACTAAGGCCCCTCGATTCCTGGTTGCATTCATTCCCACGAGGAGTGTACCGTATGTGGTACATTGGTTCCGGGGCGGGGACGAGGTGCAGGCTTGCGGGACCGTCCTTTGAAGCGCGTCACTGCGATTTTCTTTCGCACGGAAGCAGGCGGAGAACCCGTCCGCGATTGGCTGAAGGGGCTCGCCAGGGACGACAGGAAGCGTATTGGAGAGGACATCAAGACGGTCGAGTTTGGTTGGCCGATTGGAATGCCTGTTGCCCGTCCCCTGGGAGCAGGATTGCATGAAGTCCGGACCGTTTTGAACGGCAACCGCATCGCTCGAGTGATTTTCTACATTGATCGGCACAGCCGTTTGGTTCTGCTGAATGGGTTTATCAAGAAGACTTCAAAGACGCCTGCGGAAGAGATGGAAGTCGCGCGCAAGAACAAAGGTAAGCATGAACGGGGGTTACTATGAAGACACAACGGCGGTTCGACCATAGCGGCTCCACGTTCGACAGCTTTCTCGAAGAGCAGGGCCTCCTCCAGAAATCCGAGGCGGTGGCAGTAAAGCGCGTCATCGCATGGAAGTTGTCAGAAGCCATGGCTTCCGCCCACGTTACAAAGAAGGTTATGGCGGAGCGCTTGCGCACCAGCCGCGCACAAGTGGACCGGCTTCTAGACCCAGCAAACATCGGCGTAAGCCTGGGAAGCGTCGCCAAGGCAGCTCGTGCTCTTGGTAAGCGTATCAGCGTACAGATTGTGGATGTACGTCCGGTACGCAACCGGCGTCGTAGTCGAAGATCGGCAGCCTAGGCCCCACCCACTTCCGCTACTAATCGCCTGACGTAGGGTTCCAATCATCGGCTGCCAAACGGGTACTGAGTGCGTCTGAACGGCTAGCCGATGCCCTAAAAGCGAAGCGCCGAAGGCCGCATTTTCGAAGTAAAATACGATGACGCCCGGCGGTAGTTTACGGCATCCAAAGTGGTAGGGATTTGTATCTCTGGCAGCTTTGCGCTCCTTAAGGATTTCAATGAAACTCGGTAAGTGCCTTGCATTCATCTTGCTGGCCTCGCTCGCGGGGGCGGCCCAGACTTCGCCCGCGCAGCGTCCCAGCCATCCGCCGGCCGCTCCAGGAGTTATCCAGGAGACCAAGGCTCCCGCTCCGGTCCAGAAGCAGTCCACGGCCAACGCCCAAGGCACGAATGCGGCTCCCCGCAAGACCGACAAGGCCGCCGCCTACTACCACTATTCCGTGGCCCACATGTTCGAGGAATTGGTCGCGATCTACGGCCGTCCGGAGTACGCCAACAAGGCCATCGAGGAATACCGGCTCGCCATCGAGAACGATCCCAATTCCGAGTACCTGAATTCCGGCCTCGCCGAGCTTTACGCCAAGACCGGGCGCATTCGCGACGCGGTGGTCGAAGCGCAGGACATCCTCAAGCGCGATCCCAACAACCTGGAAGCCCACAAGCTCCTGGGCCAAATCTATCTCCGCTCGCTGGGCGACCTCCAGGCCGGGACGCAGTCGCAGGAGATCCTCAAGCGCGCCATCGAACAGTACGAGTACATCGTCAAGCTGGAGCCCAAGAATACCGAAGGTCACATCCTGCTCGGGCGCTTGTACCGCGTGGACAACCAGCTCCTCAAGGCGGAGAACGAGTTCAAGGCGGCCGCGCAGATCGCCCCCGATTCCGACGAAGCGGTCTCCATGCTCGCCTACCTTTACAACGACGAGGGCGACCCGGCGCGAGCTGCCGAGCTGCTGAACAAGGTCCCCGAGCCGCAGCGGACCTCGAAGATGTACGCCACGCTCGGCTACAGCTACGAGCAGCAGAAGGACTACAAGAACGCGGTCAAGGCGTACAAGAAGGCGGTCGAGCTGGAACGCGATAATCTGGAAGCCGCGCGCGGCCTGGCACAGAACCTGCTGAACGATAATCAGCCCGAAGCCGCGCTCGATCAGTACAAGCTCATCGCCGAAGCCGATCCGCACGACGTCCACACCTACATGAGCATGGCGGAGATTTACCGCCGCGCCGGCAAGTTCGACCTGGCGCTCGAAGCGCTCAAGAAGGCCGATGCCGAGGTCCAGGACTCGCAGGAAGTCCCGTACAACATGGCGGTGATCTACCAGGCGCAGGGGCGCTACGACGATGCCATCCAAGTCCTCCAGTCGCTGCTCGCCAAGAACGAGAAGGCGAACGGGGAATACACCTCGCAGGAGCGCAACAACCGCTCCGTCTTCCTGGAGCGGCTGGCGACTATCTATCGCGAAACCGGGCGCACGCAGCAGGCGGTGGATACTTTCCGCAAGATGACCTCGATCGGCGACGAAGCCGCCGGACGCGCCTACGGCCAGATCATCGACACGCTGCGCGAAGCCAAACGCTGGAACGATGCCACCGCGGTCGCGCAGGAAGCCATCCAGAAACTGCCCAAGGACAAGGACCTGAAGGCCGCTTACGCCGGACAACTCGCCGATAACGGCAAGGTCGACGAAGGCGTGAACATGCTCAAGTCGATGCTCACCGGCGGGCCGGAAGACCGCGGCGTATACATCGCGATGGCGAACCTGTTCAGCCGCCTGCGCCGCTGGCCGGACGCGGAAGAAGCGGTGGCCAAGGCCGAAGCGCTCTCCAACCGGCAGGAAGAGAAGGATTACGTCGCTTTCGTCGCGGGCTCGATCTATGAGCGCCAGAAAAAGTACGACAAGGCCGAGGAGTTGTTCAAGAAGGTCGTCGCCAGCGATCCGAACAACGCGGCGGCGCTGAACTATCTCGGCTACATGCTGGCCGACCGCAATTTGCGGCTGGAGGAAGCGCTCAACTACATCCGCCGGGCCGTGCAAATCGATCCGCAGAACGGCGCGTACCTGGATTCGCTCGGCTGGGCCTACTTCCGCCTCGGCAACTATTCGCAGGCGGAAGAGAACCTGCGTAAGGCCCTGGAGCATATGCAGAACGATCCCGCGGTGCTCGAGCACATGGGTGACCTGCTACAGAAGACCGACCGCCTGAAGCTGGCAACCGTGTACTGGGAGCGGGCTTTGAACGAATACAACAAGAGCGTCGCGGCCGACGTCGAGCCGGGCGACGTCGCCAAGGTGCAGAAGAAGCTCGAGTCCGCCAAGGTGAAGCTGGCCCGCGAAGGCGGAAGCAAGGCGGATGCGGCGAAGCCGTAGTTTCAGTTTCGAGTTTCAGTTTCAGCAAGCCCAATCGCAAGGTTGGGCTTTTGTTTTTATTTTCCCTGGTACTCGTTACTATTTTCGCTTGAAACTTGAAACTCGACACTGGAAACTGTTTTCATGCTAGCTCCCTACGCCGCACGCGTCGAACAGAGCCGCGGGCGGCGTCATCCCGAGCCTCCGCACCCCTACCGCAGCGACTACCAGCGCGACCGCGACCGCATCATCCACTCGCGCGCCTTTCGCCGCCTGGAGCATAAGACGCAGGTTTTCACCCGCCGCTACTCCGACCACTTTCGCAACCGCCTGACCCACACCATCGAGGTGGCGCAGATTTCGCGCACCATCGCCGCGCGACTTGGCCTCGACGTGGACCTGACGGAAACCCTGGCGCTGGTCCACGACATCGGCCATCCGCCCTTCGGACACGCGGGCGAGAAAGCGCTCGACGCCTGCATGCGCGCGCACGATTCCTACTTCGACCACAACCTGCACGCGCTCCGCATCGTCGAGGACTTCGAGATTCGCTATGCCGCCTTCCGCGGGCTCAACTTGACCTTCGAAGTGCGCGAGGGAATCATCAAGCACTCGCACGACTACTCCGCCGCGGAGCATCCGGAATTGGCCGAGTACCGGCTCGACGAGCGTCCGCCGCTGGAAGCGCAGCTCATCGACCTGACCGACGAGATCGCCTACAACACCGCCGACCTCGACGACGGTTTTGAAGCGCACATTCTCTCGCTGGACGCGGTGCGTGCTGGAAGTCCGCTATTCGCACGGCTTTTCGAGGAAGTCGAGCGGCATTGGCCGGACGCACCCGACAAGCTGAAGTTCAACGAGACGCTCAAGCGCGTGCTCGACGCGCTGGTCACCGACGTGATCGAGAACACCGAGCGCCGCATCCAGGGCGCCGACATCTGGTCGCCGGAAGACGTGCGCACGCATCCGGAGCGCCTCGCTGCCTTCACACCGCGCGTGGATGCCGAACGGAAGCAGATCAAGAAATTCCTGTACGAGGTCCTGTACTACAGCGACGAGTTGCGCCCGGAGAAAATCCAGGCGGAAGAGGTGGTGCGCGAATTGTTCAACTACTGGATGGAACATCCGGACGCGCTGCCGGCGAGCTACCAGGAGCAGCGCGAACGCGATCCGCTGTACCGCATCGTTTGCGACTACATCGCGGGCATGACCGATAGGTTCATCCTCGGGCAGTATGAAGAGATATTCGGGAAGTCGGACAAGCCCGTGTTCGGATAACTACTTCGCCAGGCCCACAACCGCACCTTCGACGATCTTCCACGCCGCTGACATTGGTACCACCAACTCGAAGTGTCCTGCGCCGGGAACGCTCACCAGCTTCACGTCATCACCGCTCTTCCGCGCGCGGGATTCGTATTCCACGGACAGCTTGTGCGGGACCAGCTTGTCTGACTCGCCGTGGATCAACACCTGCTCAACGCCCAGCGGTAACAATTCAACGGGCGAACCCTGCTGATAACGCGACGCGAGCGCATCGGGCTGGCCACCCATCAACTGGTACGCCATGTCGCCGCAGACGTTTTCCGCTCCCGCCTGCGCCAGGTCCGCAATGCCCGCCAGCGACACCACTCCGCGCAGCGCAATCGGATCCGAAGCGTACAGCTCGCTCGACTTCGGCAGCTTGTGGCGTGCCCCGAGCCAGAGCGCCAAGTGCCCGCCAGCGGAGTGCCCGACGGCAACCACTCGACTTAGGTCCAGCGGATACTCCTTTGCGAGCTCGCGTAGGTAGTCAGCGGCCTTCGCGACATCCTGAAATGTTCCCGGCCAGCCGCCGCCCGTGTTGCCGACGCGGCGGTACTCGATCGTCCAGGTTGCGATTCCGGCTCTCGTCAGCGCGGCGCTCGCGTTACCCATGTAGCCGAGGTCGTACTCCGCGCTCCAGCATCCGCCGTGAATCACAATCGCGACCGGAAACGGACCCTTGCCAGGCGGCATCCGCAAATCCCCGAATTGGAGCGGATCGCTGCCATAGGCAATGCGGCGGTCGGCCTTCGCCTGCGGAATGCGCAGCACTTCCTGCGTGCTCAGGGTCTGCGCGTCGGCGAAGTTGCAGCACATGGCGAGAAGGAATGTCAGGAGCAGATTACGTCCGGCTGACATTCCGGCAGCGTACACGAGCAACTCGAAAAGTGACCACCAAAAAGAAAACCTCCCGCTCTCGCGGAAGGTCCTGGTGGATCCATCGGACGCCGGGCCGTGCGCCCTTAGCCCAGCGTCCGGTGGTATTAATTCTTCGGTGACGGCGTCTGAGCGGCCGAGGGATTGGAAGCGGTCAGCGATTCCAAGTCGTTCTTCAGCAGGGCGACTTCCACGCGGGCGCCGCGCACGCGCTGCATTTTGCCGTCTTCGGTCTTGACCGGGGCATTGCCCATGCCGAGGACGTGCACGCGGTACACCGGAACTTCACTGTTGATGACCAGGTAGCGGCGGACGGCTTCGGCCATGCGCTGCGACTGCTCGATGGCCTGGGCGCCACGGCCGGCGCTGTAACCCTGAATCTCAACGATGTAGCCGCGCTGGTCTTTCAGGTTACCGGCCATCTGGTCAAGCACGTCCTTGGCTTTCGGGCTGAGGACGGTCTGGCCCGGACGGAAGCGGATTTCAGCATTGGTGACCGGCTTGTACTGGTCGAGGTTGGTCACCACGTTGGAAACGGTATCGAGCCGCTGGCCGGCCTGCTGCGCGGTCTGCTGGGCCTGCTGGGCAGTCTCGCCGGCCTGCACGGCGTGCTGGTCGGCTAGGTTCGCCTTGGCCATCGAAACGCGGATGCCCTCCTGGGCGCGCGCATCGACGTCCTTGATGTCCCTGGAGTTCTTCGCCGTCAGTTCATCCAGTTCGTTGACCCGGTTGGTCACCGGTGCGAGCTGGCGCTGGACGTACTTCTTGCGAGCGAAGGGGTTGACCTTGCCCCAGAAGCCCTCGTGGGTTTCCAGCTTCAGCGGTTCGCGATTGACCTGCTGGTCGGTCGCGGCTCTTTGGTCCGCCTGCTGTGCCGATGCGGTGGGGGCCAAAGTCTGGTCCTGGGTGCTGGGGGAGGTCTGCTGCGCCAGGGCGGGAACGGTCAAAGCGGCCGCCAGCGGCAGAGCGATCCAGAAACGATTCTTCATGGGAAATTCCTCCGAAAATGAGAGCCCATTTCAATTGTCGGGGCTGCCATTCTGGCCTGAGACCCCGGCAGCGCTGCCTTTTGAGGGGCGCGCCACGGTTGCGCTCCACCTAGGGAGTAATCACTTCAGTTGCCATTGGTGATGCTCATGCAAATCACTAAGAATCAACGACCTGCGGTAAGTGACAGGGAGGGCGAGTGGGTAGGAAAGGGCGGGGGACGGTAATTTTTGGTCGCTGGTCGTTGGGGTTGACTCTGCCGCGTGAGCTACAATCCACCACTTGCTGACGAGGATCAAAATGGCTCGAAACTACTCAGTCCGCGTTTTCTCCGTCCTGCTTCTACTCACTATCGGTGTTGCCGCGCTGGCGCAGGGGCCGACGCCCTCGGCGCAGCCGAAGCCGGCGCTCGCTTCCGACGCCATCCCGCAAGACCGGATGCAGCAGTACTCGGACCTGGCGGTTGAATGGATGCGGCAATACCTCCAGGTGGACACCACGAATCCTCCGGGCAACGAAGGCCGCGCGGTAGCATGGTTCAAGAAGATCCTGGACCAGGAGGGCATCGAGAACCGGACGTTTGAATTCGCGCCGGGCCGCGGCAATATCTGGGCACGAATTCCGGCGACCGGCACGGCGAAAAAGCGGCCGCTGATCCTGCTGAGCCACACCGACGTGGTTACCAGCGATCCATCGCATTGGAAAGTTCCGCCATTCAGCGCCGAGGTGGTGGAGGGTTCGATGTACGGCCGCGGCGCGCAGGACATGAAATGCGAAGGTCTGGCGCAACTCGTGGCGTTGGTCATGCTGAAGCGCGAGAAGGCAACGCTGGACCGCGACATAATCCTGCTGGCCACCGGCGACGAAGAAGTGGACGACCTCGGCACCGATTGGATGATCGAGCGTCAGCGCGATCTGCTGGGCAATCCCGAATTCCTGATGACCGAGGGCGGCGAGAACCCGCTGGAGAACGGCCGGGTCAAGTACATCGGCATCGACGTCGCGGAAAAATCGCCGTTTTGGATCCACCTGGTGGCGCACGGGCGTCCGGGACACGGTTCACGTCCGATTGCCGATTCCGCACCCAACCGGCTGGTGCGCGCGCTGGAGAAAATCGTCGGCTACCGCACCGAGTTGAAGGTACTGCCTGCCGCCAATGAGTTCCTAACCGCCATGGCCGCCTACGAAACGCCGCAGCGGGCGCGCTGGTTCCGCAATCTGCGGCAGGCGGTGAAAGACCCCGAGTTCCAGAAGGAAGTGGAGCAGGACTCGTCGCTCAATTACATGCTGCGCAACACCATCTCGCTCACCATGCTGGGTGGATCGAAGCAGACGAACGTTATTCCCGGGGAGGCGTGGGCAAACATCGACGTGCGCCTGCTGCCCGGTGACGATCCGCAAGCGTTCCTGGCGAGCCTGCGCAAAGTGGTGGACGATCCCAACGTCACCGTCGAACCGTTGCGCAAAGAACAGTTTCAGCCGGCAAACGCGTCGTCCATCGACACCGTGCTGATGGCGGCGGTCCGGAAAACAGCGGCGAAATATTTTCCCGGAACGCCGGTGGTTCCGCGCATGAGCAGCGGCTACACCGAGAACCAGCGCTTCCGGCAACTGGGCGTCGTCAGCTACGGATACTCTCCCTACACGGCGACGCCGGAAGAGGGATCGAGCGAGCACGGCGACAACGAACGCATTCGCGTCGAAGAACTGCGACGCGGCTTCCGCGTGCTGTATGACGTGGTGAATGAAGTAGCGGGCGGTAATTCCAGGCATTAGGCTTTGGGCTTTAGGGGAGTCTGGGCAACAATGAGACTTCGCTAGCGCCTAAAGCCCAATGCCTAAGACCCAAATGGAGCAGCTCTATTCCTTTATCTACGACTCCCCGATCGGTCCGCTGACACTCGTGGCTTCGGAGCGCGGTCTGGTCGCGCTGGAATTTGGCAAGAAGGAGCGCGAAGACTGCGTTGACGATCCCAAGCGCCTCGCGCCCTATCACAAGCAGCTCAACGAATACTTCGCCGGCAAGCGCCAGGAGTTTACGATTGCGCTCGACATTCGCGGCACCGATTTCCAGAAGCGCTGCTGGCAGGAACTGCTGAAGATTCCCTACGGCCAGACCCGATCGTACCGGCAGATTGCGGAAGCGGTCGGAAATCGAAACGCCTTGCGCGCGGTAGGGCTGGCGAACGGGCAAAACCCAATCGCGATCATCGTGCCCTGTCACCGGGTGATCGCCTCCGACGGTACGCTGTGCGGCTACGGCGGCGGCTTGCACGTCAAAGAGGAATTGCTGCGGCTCGAAGGCGCAAGGCTGTTCTAGGCTTCGGGTCTTCGGGCGTCAACTTCGCACTTCGCACTCGGCAGTTAGAGGCCGTAAACTAACGCAATGCACGGGCACTCCCACTCCGGACCGCATTCCCACGGCGGCAGTACTTCGCGAGTGCTTCAGTTCGCGCTGCTGATTACCTTCGCCTACATCGTCCTGCTGGTGATTACCGGGGTGCGGGCGCACAGCCTGGCTCTGCTGTCGGAGGCCGGACATAACGTCTCCGACTTCCTCGCCCTTTTGCTGTCGCTGGCGGCAGTGTACTTACAAGCGCGTCCGGCAAGCACGCGGCGGAGCTTCGGCTACAGCCGTGCCGGGGTGCTGGCGGCGTTCGTCAACGCCATGACGCTGGTCGGCGTGGCGTTGTACATCTTTTACGAAGCGGGACGCCGCCTGGTCGCGCCCGAGCCCGTGCATCCCGGCACCATGATCTGGGCGGCCGCCGCGGGCGTGGTCGTTAACGGCGTGATTTCCGCCCTGCTCTATCGCGGCAGCAACGACGTGAATATCCGCAGCGCCTTCGTGCACATGCTGGGCGATGCGCTCTCCACGGCGGCGGTGATCGTTGGCGGCTGGATGATCCTGATGACGGGTCAGAACTGGATCGACCCGGCGCTCTCGTTCGGTATCGGCGCGCTGATTCTTTGGTCGTCGTTCGGAATCATTCGCGAGACGCTGAACATCCTGCTGGAAGGCACGCCGCACGGCATCGACCCCAAATTGCTGGCCGACGACTTGAAGACGATCGCGGGCGTAAACGACATTCACGATCTGCACGTATGGTCAATCGGCAGCGGGGTGACCGCGCTCTCCTGCCACATCAGCATCGCCGACATTCCGCCCTCGGAGAGCGAAACGATTCTGCGCAACGTGCAGGAGCGGCTGCGGGTGGAATTCCACATCGATCACACGACCATCCAGTTCGAACATGCCGACTGCGAAGTGGCGCACGGCTGCGTGATCCCCATCGAACCCCACCGCCACAAGCACGGACATTCGCACTAGAACAGTTGGAAGTTGTGAGTTGCAAGTTGGAAACTAGTTCCGAGTTCCGAGTTTCGAGTTTCGAGCGGGCAGCCTCGCGCGCGTATCTTCCAACCCGGTTTTCCCACAAAAAGAGCAGGGCCGCGGTCGGCGAGAGGCGGAGGAACGCAAATCATTCTTGATTTTCGATTTTTGATTTCTGATTGCAAAACTCCCACCCTCCGCCAAACCCGGGCGGAAGGGTGGGGCAACCGACTAAATTTAGATTTCCGGAAGGGATGGGCCAGCCCCCACCCGACTGCTGCGCATGCATTGTTACACTGGAAAGGAAAGTGGATACTAGGAGAACAAAGATACCGACTCGTTTAAGCATAAGAACTCTTCGATTCAATATTGAGCTGCGGAAATAGGGGGATTGCCCCGTATCACCGCGGAATCAACGGACAGTTCTTATCGTTACGGCAATCCCGCAATTCAACCAACCGCGCACCCCAAGGGCAGAATGACCCATTGGTATTGCGGCGGAAAGCAAGGCAGGCATCGCGTGAGGTTGGAGGGCCGCCATCACATAGTTCTACGGCGACCTCAGCCAACGTCACGGTTGAGGGATCCAAGTGCCAACTCCAACCGCAGTTCCAGTCTGCTGATTCGCACTCAATCAAACCAGCCGGAATATTGAAATGCGCCTTACCGTTCCAGGTGTCGAGTGCGTGCTGGATACCCTCGGCGTTGGTAATTGATACCCAATAGTAGTCGTTCTCGATCGAACCATCGGAGTGTTGGCCAGATTGATTAAAGGTAGCGAGTAACCCGTCGGCAGGTTTCGCAGTACAGGTTGGGATATTTTGATTCGGTGGTCCCGCACCGGGGCCCGAACCGCAACTCCATAGCAGGACGCACGCAACAGTTGCGGCCAAGCGATTCAGATCCAGCCGTAGGGCCATTTTGCGCATGAACAAAACTCTATGAATTCTGTGCGATGTAATAGATGACATGCTGCATGATGTTCAACGTTACGAAATAAATAGTCAAAAGTCAGAGATAAATAATCAATAATCTTCGTTACTGATCCCATTTCGGTAAAGAATGGCGGTTCCTCGAATCGGACGGGCCGGCAGGGGAAACAGCATTGGGGACCAGGCTTCGGCGTTAGGACGATCTCGAAAATATCCAAGCTCTCCTGCTGCCCAGAGTCCAACACCCAAAGCCTATTTCTCGAAGGCTTCCCGCAGCCTCTTCCACGTCGTCGCCAGGTCCTCCGGCAGGACCCGCGTCTCGCCCAAAACCGTCATGAAATTCGAGTCTGCGGGCGGGTGGCCCGGGTAAGCGAGTTGGATTTCCCATTCATTCAAACTCCTGAGGGTGCCCCGGGTAAGCCCCGTGTTGGCTTACCCGGGGGTGTTGGCCGGATCTGCACCTTCGGCGTGATGCCCATTCTTTCTCTTCGCGTTGCCGTCCACTCCGATTCGATCTCGACCGCTCCTACCACCGCCGTGGCGTAGGGCCGGAAGCTGCTCCAGGGCCAGTCCATGGGTCCGGCGGACAGCCCGCGTTTGGAGGCTGATACGAAACTTGTGCCGTCCCTGGCGGTACTCGCGACGTGTTCCCCATAGCTACCCGACACTGACGTGTCGGGCTATGAACTGTCGCGCCTGACTTGTGAGGCAGTCGTTTTCATAGACAGTGAGCGGGCGGGAAGCGTCAGGCGAAAACAAAAGGTGGTTCGACTCCGCCGCGCTGAGAGTCGCGTGCGATCGGTTTTTCGGCGGCGGCTCCGCTCACCATGACAGTCCTGAAAAGTCGGGGTGTACCCTTCGATTTCGGGAGCGACCGCGAGAAGTCCCCACCCTCCGCCCAAGCACCCCAGCGCGCGCAAAACCGGCGCGTGCTGGGGACCCCGCTCACCGGGCGGAAGGGTGGGGCAACCGTCCAACTTGGTTTTATTCGTCCCTAACGCCCAAAGCCCTCTTTCAAGCGCGCCCAGGTCGTCTTGAGATCCTCCGGCAGTACCCGCGTCTCGCCAATAACGGACACGAAATTGGCGTCAGCTTTCCAGCGGGGCAGCACGTGCATGTGGATGTGTCCAGCGACACCAGCGCCCGCCGCTTCGCCGATATTCATGCCCAGGTTCA
>Ga0208355_1000755_pt1 | contig 14626 bp, 15 predicted proteins | sample NGESurdeep072012_6_FD_184458 | JGI IMG/M metagenome (GOLD analysis project Ga0208355, IMG submission 184458) | Arctic peat soil microbial communities from Barrow, Alaska - NGEE Surface sample 210-3 deep-072012 (SPAdes) | ecosystem: Environmental > Terrestrial > Soil > Wetlands > Peat ... | reverse complement strand
GACGAGCAGGAAGAGTCCGCCGGCGATCCCGGCGACCGCCACCGCGATGACGAGCGCCGGGGCCTCGGTCACCCGGAACGGGGTCGGACTGCGGCGATGAGGACGACCGCGCCGAGCGCGATGACGGCGACCGGCCAGACGATCGCCCAGTCGATGTCGAAGGTGCGGCGCAGGAGGAAGAAGGCCCCGAGGGCCACGAGGAAGAGGCCGACGATGATCGCGGCGATCGGGTCGCTGTGCCGCTCCCCTCGGCGCGCTGCCCGCTCGGCGCGACGGGCCGCGCGGTCGGCGCTGCGCTGGTTGCGCCAGCTCCCGGCATCCCAGCCACCGGGCGTCCCGGGAGAGATCCAGCCGGGGACGGCACCGGGGGCGGTCGGCATCGCCGGGGCGGGTGCCGCGTCCGCTGGTGCGGCGGTATCGCCGGTCATCCCCGCCGGCGGGGCAGGGGTGTCCGCGGGCGTGCCGGAAGCAGGCGTGCCAGAAGCAGGCGTGCCGGCAACCGTCCAGCCCGGGCCCGTGGGTTGCGGGCCAACGGGCCGCACGCCCGTCCAGCTCGGCCCTTCGGGGATCACGACGACCATGATGACGTAGAGGACCAGCAGCGGGACGATGCCGCTCAACAGCGCGAGGATCGCGTACCCGATCCGGACGAGTGCCGGGTCAAGGTCGAGTCGATCAGCCAGGCCCGCGCAGACGCCGGCGAGGACGCGGTCGTCGATGGAGCGGTACAGACGGTCGTTCACTGACATCCCTCCGAAGGATTGAGCGTGAAGTTGGCGGCCGCGCCGGCGAGGGTGAGGTCGACGACGTGCGCTGCCGAGCCGATGCCCGGCGACTCCCATGTCGTGCCGGAGCGGACCAGGCCGGCGGTGGCAAAGTTGTCGCCCGTCAGGGTCGACGTGTTGCGCAGGCGGAGCCCGGTGCCGGGATCGGCGCACAGCGTGACGGAGGCCGCGTTGGCCTGGATCCGGCCCGCGAGATCGGCCGCCGTGGGCAGTCCGATCTTCAGGTCGCCCGCGTTGATCTGCACGTCGAGGCGGCCCACGGTCGCGTCGTGCAAGAGCAGCCGCGAGTTGCCGACGGCATTGCCCTGTGCTGTGAGCGTCTCGATCCGGAGGCCCGCCAGGTCGATGCTCGTCTCGCCGGCGTTGAGGTTGACGTCGAGCGTATAGGCGACGTCGGTCCCCAGCGTGACATTCCACTGGGAGCGCCGGCCGTCCGCGAACGGGAGGACGACCGTCTGGTCGGGCGACCGAACCTCCAGGCGGTCCGCCGCCTGGTCCAGCATGGGTCGCGCGCCGGCCGTCCCGGCGACCGTGACGCCCCAGGCGGCGCCGGAGGCCGGCACGACCGACAGGCTCGCGCAGGTCGCGCGCAGGACGACGCTCGTGGTTCCACCCACGAAGGTGCCGTGCTCGTCGAGGACCAACGGGTCGGTGGCGGCGGTCGCGTTCCCGCAGCCCACCGCGCCCAGGCTGAGGCCGCCCGCGAGGAGCGCGCCGAACATGGTCCCGAACGTCGCGGCGACGAGCAGGCCTCCCACGAAGTGGAACGGCGTGCGCCGCAGGATCAGCCCGATCCCGATGCCGATGAGGATGAGCGGCCACAGCTCCCACGCGTGGGAGATGGTCTCGCGCGCGATCCAGCCCTGGCTGACCGCCAGCGGGATGGCGCCCAGGATCAGCAGGAAGACGCCCAGATTGACGAGGCGACGATCGACGGACATACGAGAAGAGACCTCCCTAGGCGGGCGAGGATACGGTTCGGCAGGGCCGATCGTGAACGGCCGGACGGCCCCTCCAGTGGGGGCCCGTGGTAGCCTTCGGACCGTCCACGCGCCACGCGCGTTCGAGCAGCGGGAGGAGCGGCCCAGCATGCGGCTCAGCGAATGGAGCGCCGCGGCGCCGAACCGGGAAGCGGCCGGGACCAGGGTTCTCGCCGTCGCTGAGGCGGTGCTCGCGACGCTGGGAGCGACACCCGATTCGGACTGCTGGGTCAGCTGGGGTGACGACCCCGGGGTCCGCTGGGTACTCCTCGCCCCCACCCCCGCCGGCCTCGTCATGGCCCACGTCCGGGTCAACGTGCCGCAGGAGGGCCCGCGGGCAGCCGGGAAGCTGGTCCGCTGGAGCCGGGTCCAGCTCGGCGAGATCGCGGTGGAGGTCCAGGGCGCGCACCGGATCATCAGCGCCACGCTGGAGGGCGTGGTCCTGCGCGGCGTGGATGCGGATGCTGACGCTGTCGGTTCCTTCCTCCAGGTGCTCCTCGCGGCGATCGACGGGCGCCCGCTGCCCGCCCACGTGGGGTCTCCTCCGTCCGTCACCGCCGAGGCATGACGCCTGACGCCGGGCGGCCTTCCACGATCGAGGCCGTGCTCTTCGACCTCGACGGTGTCATCGTCGACTCGGAGCCGTGGTGGCATGCCGTCCGCGTTCAGTGGGCGGCCGCGCGTGGCCTGACCTGGACCGAGGCCGACAATCGCGCGTGCATGGGACGCAACTCGCGGGATTGGGCCGGGATCATGCAGGAGCGTCTGGGCCTGGACCTCACGACCCCGGAGATCGAGCGTGCCGTGGTGAACGCGCTGGTCGAGAAGTACGCCCGCGAACCGGTGCCGCGCGTGCCCGGCGCCGTGAAGGCCGTCAGACGGATCGTGGCCGCGTTTCCCTCGGCGATTGCGTCGTCGGCCCACCCGGCCGTGATCGAGGCCGCGCTGGGCGCCGTCGGGCTGGTCGGGTGCTTCCGCGCGGTGGTCTCGTCGGACGAAGTCGCTGTGGGCAAGCCCGCGCCCGACGTCTACCTGGAAGCGGCACGCCGCCTCGGCATCCCCGCCGACCACTGCCTCGTCGTGGAGGACTCGCTCAACGGCGTGCTGGCCGGCCGTGCGGCGGGCATGACGGTGATCCTCGTCCCGAACGCGAGCGTCCCGCCGGGGGACGGAGCCGCGGAGGCCGCGGACCACGTGATCGCGCGACTCGCCGACCTCGACCCGCGGCGGCTGCCCGGCTAATGGCCCCGTCGGTGGCGATCCGGCGGCCGGGGCGCGTGCCCTACTGGTTCACGACGCTCGGGATCCGCGTGCTCGTTCGTGCGTACCTCCGGGTCCGCGTCGAGGGTCAGCCGTTGCCACCGGGCCCGGCGATCCTCTGCTTCAGCCACCAGAGTTGGGCGGACCCGTTCGTCGCGGTCGCGGCCCTGCCGGCACGCCCGGATCTCTGGTTCTTCGGCCCGAAGGAGGCCGACATGTCCGCGGGCGCGCGCAACCGGCTGATCACCTGGTCCGGTCGGGCTGTGCCCTTCAATCCCGAGCGAACGAACTTCCTGGAGGCGACCCGCCGCGTGGAGGCCGTGCTCGCGAGCGGGGCGCACCTCGCGATCGCGCCGGAGGGCCGGATCCACGTCGGCGAGCGCGCGCTCCTGCCGATCAACGAGGGCGTGGCGTTCTTCGCGCTGCGCGCGGGCGTCCCGATCGTCCCGGTTGGCCTCACGGGAACCGGTTGGCTGCGCCTCGGCAAGACGATCCGGGTCCGGGTGGGCGCGCCGATCGCCCCGGTAGGCCGGCCGACCCGCGACGCCGTCGACGCGCTCACCGAGGAGGTCCGAACCGCGCTGCTCGCCCTCGTGTCGGACGGGCGCGACGAGGCGCCACCGGGGCCGGTGGGTCGGTGGGTGACGGAGATCTTCAACGATTGGCCCGACGGCCGTCGGCCAGCCCTGCCCGGGGTTGCGGGAGAGGCGTCGCGATAGAACAGGTGTTCTGTATGGCTCGCGATGGCGAGGCCGCGTTCCGTTCTGCGATACTCGCGCCGACGAACGTACGCCGACAGGAGGCAGGCCAGACGTGGGAGCCACGGGACTCGCGGCGAACCAGGACGAGTACCGCTCTCGGCTGGGCGAGCAGCCGGATGCCCAGATCGACGCCTGGGCCGCGGAGGCCATGCGGGACATCTCGATCCGCCGGGGCGTCCTCGCGGTGCTCCACGACTACCGCGCCGCGACCGGTGTCGATGACCGCGCCATCGGGAACGTGTTCGCCGCCGGCGGCGGTCCGTCCGCGGTGGTCGGGCGCGACGAGCAGGGCCGGCTCCTGGTCCCGGCGATCGCGCTCCATTGCCTCGTGGCCGGCACGCGGGCCGTGCTCCCGGAGCCGCGCGAGAAGCTCATCGAGTACCTCGTGGAGAACTTCGAGGAGCTCGTCTACCTCTAATCCGGCGTGAACCGAATGCTCTCTGGGCTGGTCCGGCTCGTCCATCCCTTCCCGTCTGCGCTCGACGCGGCGGTCACGTTCGCGCTTGCGCTCGTCGCCGGTGCGACGGCTGGCCGGGCCGCGCTCCTGGGGGTGGCGATGCTCACCATCCAGTTCTCGATCGGGGCCTTCAACGACGTCCTCGACGCGCCGGCAGACGCGGTTGCCGGCCGATCCAAGCCCCTGGTGGACGGCCGCATCCCGGCCCGAGTGGCCCTCGGGGTCGCGGGTGTGGCGGGGATGGTGGGGCTGGTCCTTGCCGCGCTGGCCGGCCCGGCTGCCGCGCTCGTCGCCCTGGCGGGCTACGGCATCGGGCTCGCATACGACCTTCGACTCAAGGCTTCGCCGTGGTCATGGCTCCCGTACGCGATGGGTATCCCGCTCTTGCCGGTCTTCGCATGGGTGGGTGCGACCGGGGACCTGCCGGTGCCGATCCTCGCGCTCGCCGGCCTGGGCGTGCTCGCCGGCACGGCCCTCGCGATCGCGAACTCGCTGGCCGACGCGGAGCGAGACGCAGCGAGCCGGACGGCGACGGTTGCGAGGACGCTCGGCCACGCGCGAGCGATCCGGCTGGGTGCGCTGCTGAGCTTCGTCGTGGGCGGCATCGCGACGACCTCCGCGGTCGTGCTGGCCGGGTCGATCCCCGGGACGTGGTTGACCTGTGCCGGCGCCGCGACGCTGGCCGCGGGTGTCGGGATGGGGGCTCTCGGCCACCTCCAGCGCGCATGGGAGGTCCAGGCGATCGGGCTCGGGATCCTCGCGGCCGGCTGGGTGGCCTCGCTCGCCGCGGCCGGCCTCCTTTGACAGGGCCGGACGAAGGTACCCGCCCAGCGAGTGCCGGAATTCCAGGGCCCGACCGTGACGGAAGACGGGTAGACTTCGTTCCAGTCAATAGGCGGCGAACGGCCGCCCTCGCCGGGAGAACATGACCCATGCATCGAGCCAAGAGCATCCTGGCGGCACTCGCCGCTGTTGCCCTGTCCGCTACCGCCGTCTTCGCGGCCGCCGGCACGGGGCCTGCCGACGCCGCAAAGGACGGGCCCGCCGGGGCCGCCGACGCGTCAGGCCGGAGCGTCCCGGTCCGCGCGGAGAGCCCGGACACGGCCACTGAACACCAGGCGAACAAGGGGCCGGAAGCCAACGAGTCGCCCGATCTCGCCACGACGAAGGCGTTGGACACCACGCACCCCGACAACCATGGAGCGGTGGTCTCCGCCGCGGCGAAGGCCGTGACCCCGGCCGCATTCGCGAATCACGGCGCGTACGTCCGCTCGATCGCGATGAAGAATGACGGCCACGGGCCGGCATCGGCGAAGACGCACGGCAAGTCCGGCGAGGCGCACCCCGCGAGCTGACGCGCGTCGCTCGACCGCCGGGGCACGCCCCCGCCGTCGACCGGACTCAAGCAGGAAGCCGGCGCCAGGGCGCCGGCTTCTTCGCATCTGCGGGGTGGGGGGACGGATCCCCGGCCGCGGCCCGGAACGCCCCGGTCGTCAGTCGCGCACCCCGGGTCCGCGGACAACGGTGATCACGTTCTCGAGCGTGAGCTTCGAGATCGTCAGGTACTTGGCCAGGTTCTGGCGATCGACCGGCAAGGCGGCCGCGATGAACTCCTGGCTCTGGAGCACGGCGATTAGGCTTGCGAGGGCGTCGTGGAACTGGGCCTTCGCGACGATGAGGGCATCGTCGCCCGTCGGGGTCGCAGGAGCGGCGGGGTCCTGCACGTCCACCTCGCCGGTGCGTGCGCGTCCCTGCCCATCGTCCATCGCCGCGGCCCGCGCGGGCCGGCCCTCGATCTTCTCGCGCAGCTTGACGAGCGACAGCTCCCCGCGGGCAACCTGGCCGGCCAGGCGCCGGCGCTTCTTCGGGTCCTCGATCTTCATCAGCTCGTAGGCGTGCGAGAGGGTGTCTTTGCGCACAGACACCAGGTCCCGGATCTCCTCGGGCGCGTCCGCGAGCCGAAGCCGGTTCTCCAGGTACCCCTTGTCCTTGCCGAGCTTCTGGGCAAGCTTGCGGACGCTGTAGCCATGGTCCTTGATCATCCGGTCGTACATCGAGGCTTCCTCCAGCGGCGAGAGATCCTCGCGCTGCAGGTTCTCGATGATCGCGATCTCGAGCGCGAGGTCGTCGTCGAGCTCTTCGACGATCGCCGGGATTGTGGCGAGCCCGGCCATCCGCGCCGCCCGCCAGCGACGCTCGCCGGCAACGAGCTGGAACTGGTTCGGCCCATGCGGCCGGACGAGCACCGGCTGGAGCACGCCATGCTCGCGGATCGAGGCGGCGAGCTCCTCGAGGGCAGACTCTTCGAAGACGAGGCGCGGGTTCTCCGGGTTGGCCTCGATCCGGTCGATCGGGACATTGCGAATGCCTGTCGTCCGGCCACCCTCAGCGGAAAGGAGGCTGACGATGGACGGCGAGAGCTCGCGCTCCTCGGAGAGGCGACGCGCTGCGTACGCGCGGAAGTCAGGCCTGGCCAAGTTCGACGACCTCCTTCGCGAGCTCTCGGAATGCCCGGGCGGCCTCGGAGCCGCCCGCGTAGGCGGTGATCGGGCGACCGGTGAGCGGCGCCTCGCCGAGTTTCACAGTGCTCCGGATGATCGTGTGAAAGACGTGATGCTCGCCGAGCTCTCGCAGCTCGTCGAGCATTTCACGTCCGAGGATGGTGCGCCCGTCGTAGAACGTGGGGAGCAGGCCGAGAATTCGAAGATCGCGGTTCAGCTTCGTCCGGATCGTGTTGATGACCTTCACCAGCGCGGTCAGGCCCTTCAGCGCGTAGTACTGCGTCTGCACCGGGATGATCACGCTGCCTGCCGCGACGAGGCCGTTGATGGTCAACAGGCCAAGAGTCGGCGGGCAGTCGATAAGGACGTAGTCGTAACGCTCCCGGACGCCGTGGTCGAGCGCTTCCCGGAGCGCGTACTCGCGGCCGATCGCGGAAAAGAGCTCGACTTCCGTGGATGCGAGCTCGAGCGTCGATGGGACAACGTCGATCCGCTCCGTCTGGCTCGCCAGGATGACGCTGTCGAGGTTCGAGTCCCCGTCGTCGAGGATGTGGGCGATGGACCGCTCGACCTGGCCCAGGTTGATCCCGAGGCCGACCGTCAGGTTGGCCTGGGGATCCATGTCCACGGCGAGGACTCGATAACCCAGCTCGGCCAGCGCGCCCGCGAGGTTGATCGCTGTGGTCGTCTTGCCGACGCCACCCTTCTGGTTTGCGATCGCGATGACCTGTGCCACCAGGGAATCACCTCTCCATGTCAGCCGGCCGCGTATCTCGTGGCGTGGCGCGGACCATGAATGCTACCCCACCATCGCCGGTCCGCGAGCGCGCGTTGTCCACACTTCCGCCGAGATGTTCACCATTGTGTGGATAACAGCCCTCTGACTCGCTCCTGATTGCGTATCGCTGCGTATGATGTCGCCCCAGCGCGCCCGATGGCGCGAGGTCGAGGCGCCGCGAGGAGGTCGACGTGCCCACGAGCGACGAACGGCTCGAGCAGCTGCAGCGAATGCGAAATGAGGCGCTCCTCGGCGGGGGACCCGTCCGGATCGAGCGACAGCACACGTTCGGCAAGCTCACCGCGAGGGAGCGCCTGGATCTGTTGCTGGACCCGGGGTCGTTTGTCGAGCTGGATGCGTTCGTGACGCACCGGGCGACGGAGTTCGGCCTGGATCGCCAGCACGTCCTCGGCGACGGCGTGGTCACCGGGCACGGCACCATCGACGGCCGCCTCGTCTTCGTCTTCAGCCAGGACTTCACGGTGTTCGGCGGCTCGCTCTCGGAAGCCTATGCCGAGAAGATCTGCAAGATCATGGATCTCGCGATGAAGGTTGGCGCCCCGATCGTTGGGCTGAACGATTCGGGTGGTGCGCGGATCCAGGAGGGCGTCGCCTCGCTCGGCGGCTATGCCGAGATCTTCTTGCGCAACGTCCTCGCCTCGGGCGTCGTGCCGCAGGTCAGCGTGATCATGGGGCCGTGCGCGGGCGGCGCCGTCTACTCGCCGGCGATGACCGACTTCACGATCATGGTCGAAGGCACAAGCTACATGTTCGTTACCGGGCCGAACGTCGTGAAGACCGTGACACACGAGGAGGTCGATTCGGAGTACCTCGGAGGCGCCGAGACACACACGACGATCTCCGGAGTCGCCCATCTGGCCGCGGCGGACGAGGCAACCGCCATGGATCATGTCCGGCGCCTCCTTGCGCACCTTCCGCAGAACAACCTGGGCGAGCCACCCCGGATCGCGTCGCATGACCCGGCGGATCGGCGAGACCCGGAGCTGGACCACGTCGTGCCTGACGATTCGCAGAAGCCGTACAACATGCACGACGTGATCCGGCACGTCGTGGACGATGCCGACTTCTTCGAGATCCAGCCCGGCTGGGCGCCGAACATCCTGATCGGCTTCGCGCGCCTGGGGGGACGAAGCGTCGGCATCGTCGCGCAGCAGCCAGCCGTCCTCGCAGGCGCGCTTGACATCGACGCGTCGATCAAGGCTGCGCGCTTCGTGCGGACCTGCGACTGCTTCAACGTCCCGCTCGTCACGTTCGTCGACGTTCCCGGTTTCCTGCCCGGCGTGGGCCAGGAGCACGGCGGCATCATCAAGCACGGCGCAAAACTGCTCTATGCCTACTGCGAGGCGACCGTCCCGAAGTTGACGGTGATCACGCGCAAGGCGTACGGGGGCGCCTACGACGTCATGAGCAGCAAGCACATCCGCGGCGACATGAACTTCGCATGGCCAACCGCGGAGATCGCGGTCATGGGCGCCGCCGGGGCGGTCAACATCATCTTCAAGGCCGAGATCGCCACCTCGACCGATCCGGCCGCGGAGCAACGTCGCCTGGTGGCCGAGTACGAGGCGGAGTTCAACAACCCATACGTCGCGGCCGCCCGCGGCTACATCGACGATGTCATCGCCCCGTCTGACACGCGTCCGCGGCTGATCCGCGCCCTGGAGATGCTGGCCGACAAGCGCGACACGAACCCCCGCAAGAAGCACGGCAACATCCCGCTGTGAGAAGTGGGGGAGACGAGGGCGCCAGGGATCGCCGGCGCGTCTTTGCGCAAAGACGCGCCGGCACGACGCCGGCTCGCGAGCCGCGACGAGGCAGGACGTGACCCCGCCGTTCAACCGGATCCTCGTCGCGAACCGCGGTGAGATCGCGCTCCGTATCATCCGGGCCGCCCATGAGCTCGGGATGCAGGCGGTCGCGGTCTACTCCGACGCGGACGTGACCGCCGCGCACGTCCGGGCTGCGGATGCGGCGGTTCGACTGGGCCCGGCGGCGCCCGCGGAGAGCTACCTGCGCGTCGACGCGGTGGTCTCCGCAGCCCTGGAATCCGGCGCCCAGGCAGTCCATCCCGGGTACGGCTTCCTGTCCGAACGGGCGGGGTTCGCCCGGGCCGTCGAGGACGCGGGGCTCGTCTTCGTGGGTCCGTCAGCCGCCACTATCGCGGCGCTCGGCGACAAGCTCGCGGCCCGACGGACGGCACGTGCCGCCGACGTCCCGCACGTCCCCGGGACGCTCGAGCCCGCGCCCGTCGACCGCCCGGATCAGCTGGATGCAGTGCTCGCCGCCGCGGAGGCCGTCGGTTTCCCGCTCCTCGTCAAGGCGGCGGCCGGCGGCGGCGGTCGAGGGATGCGGCGCGTCGTGGCGGCGGACGAGCTGCCCGCGGCGCTGATCGCCAGCTCGCGCGAAGCTGCCGCTGCCTTCGGCGACGGCTCCGTCTACCTGGAGCGCGAGATCATGCCCGCGCGCCACATCGAGGTCCAGCTCCTCGGCGACTCAACCGGGCAGGTGGTCGCGCTGGGCGAGCGGGACTGCTCGACGCAGCGACGCCACCAGAAGCTGATCGAGGAAGCGCCCGCGCCGGGCCTGACGGAGACCGAGCGGCGCCGGCTCCACGCGATGGCCGTTCGCCTGGGCATCGCGGCCGGGCTGCAGAACGCGGCGACCGCCGAGTTCCTGTACGACCGGGACGGCCGCTTCTGGTTCCTCGAGGTGAACACGCGGCTCCAGGTGGAGCACCCCGTCACGGAGCTTGTGGCGGGCCTCGACATCGTCCAGGAGCAGTTCCGCCTCGCCGGCGGGGCGCCGCTCTCGCCCGGTGCCCTCGCGGCGGCAGACCGCGCGGCCCGCCCGACGAGCCACGCGATCGAGCTCCGTATCTCCGCGGAGGATCCGGCCCGCGTCTTTGCGCCGACGCCCGGGCGGGTCACCCGCTGGGTGATGCCGGCCGGGCCCGGCGTTCGGGTCGACACGGCGGTCGAAGCGGGCGACCGAATCCCCGTGGAGTACGATCCGCTCATCTGCAAGCTCATCGTCCACGCCGCGGATCGGCCGGCAGCGCTTGGGCGCCTCCACCGCGCGCTCGACGAGACGGAGATCGGCGGCATCCAGACAACGCTGCCGCTCCATCGAGCGATGCTCACGGAGCCCGGGTTCCTCGACGCGACTGGGCTCTCCACGACCTGGGTCGATGCGCACTGGGACGGCCCGGCGTCCCGCGCGAGGGCCGTCCGGGTTGCGTCGCTGGCCGCCGGCCTCGCGGAGCTTGGGGAAGCCGCAGCGGGCGAACGTGGCGGCAGTCCCTGGCCGGCCGGGCCGGACGGGCCCCGCCACGCGGCGGATCCTGCGAACCGGGACGGCAGTGTCCCAGCCTGGCGAACCGCCGGCCGCGCGCTCGCCACGGACCGGTGGCCGGCATGAGCACGGAACGTCGACTCGCACCTCCGACGATGATCGCCGGACCGACGCGAGAGGCCGGCGAGCCGACCATGCCCGACGGCCCGATCGACCCGCGCGCCGTCCGGGTCGGGGTTGCCGCGTCATCGCGACTCGAAGGTGACCCGGCGATCACCCTGTCGCCGGCGCCCGATCCGGCGACCCGATTACCGCAGGATGGGCCCGCGAGTCCCGATCTCCCGCTCATCGACGGCGTCGCGACGGCGGTCAGCCTCGAGCGGTTCGGCGACGTCCGTGCCCGCCTCATCGAGCCGGCCGCCGTCGGCCCAACGGCGCCGGCCGTTCAGACCAATGTCCTGCTGGGCCCGATCCGCATCGACCGCGCCCACGGGACGCGCCTTCGCGAGGTAGTCGTGGACGGGTGGCGGATCGAGGTGGAGCTGGAGTTCGAGCGCCGCGCCGTCCTCCGCGAGCGCGCGCGCCGCGGTGCCGGAACGGCCTCGCGGGGTGGGCCCGTCGAGGTCCGGGCGATCATCCCGGGTCGCGTCGTGGCCGTGTCGGTGTCCGCGGGTGACAGCGTCGAGGCCGGCCAACAGGTCCTCGTCGTCGAGGCGATGAAGATGCAGAACGAGCTGCGGGCGCCCCGCGAGGGCTCGGTGGAGCGCGTCGGGGTTGCCGTTGGCGATACGATCGAGGTCGGCGATCTCCTCATCGTGATCCATTGAGCGGAGCATCCATGTCGAACGACCCCGCCGCGACCCCCGCGCCGCAGCCCGATCCCGGTCGCGACCGGTGGCGCGCTACCGCCCGAGCGAAGGCGATCGGCTCGACGCCGGAGCGTCGGACGCAATTCGTGACATCGTCGGGGATCGAGATCGCGGATCTCTACACCCCGGCGGACATCGCCGGCCTGGACGAGGACCGCGACCTGGGGCGGCCCGGCGAGTACCCGTTCACGCGGGGCGTCCAGCCCACCATGTACCGGGGCCGCTTCTGGACGATGCGCCAGTACGCCGGCTTCGCCACCGCGGCAGAAACGAACGAGCGGTTCCGCTACCTGCTGGCCCAGGGCCAGACCGGTCTCTCCGTTGCGTTCGACCTGCCGACCCAGATGGGCTACGACAGCGACGCGCCAGAGGCGGAAGGGGAGGTGGGCCGGGTCGGCGTCCCCGTCTGCTCGCTCGCCGACATGGAAGAGCTGTTCGCCGGGATCCCGCTCGGCGAGGTCAGCACCTCGATGACGATCAACGCGACCGCAGCGATCGTCCTGGCGCTCTACATTGCGGCGGCCGGGAAGCAGGGCGTGCCCCGCGGCCGGGTGGCCGGGACGACCCAGAACGACATCCTCAAGGAATACATCGCGCGGGGGACCTACATCTTCCCGCCGCGCCCGTCGATGCGCCTGGTGACCGACATCTTCGAGTTCTCCGCACGCGAGCTGCCGCGCTGGAACACGATCAGCATCTCCGGGTACCACATGCGCGAGGCCGGCGCGACGGCGGCCCAGGAGCTGGCCTTCACGATGGCCGACGCGATCGCCTACGTGGAGGCGGCGGTGGCCCGCGGGCTGGACGTCGACGCGTTCGCGGGCCGGCTCAGCTTCTTCTTCGCGGCGTGGAGCGAGCTCTTCGAGGAGGTCGCCAAGTTCCGGGCTGCTCGCCGGATCTGGGCGCGCCTCATGCGCGACCGGTTCGGTGCCCGCGACCCGCGCTCGATGATGTGCCGCTTCCACGTCCAGACAGCCGGGAGCTCGTTGACGGCGCAGTCGATCGACAACAACGTGGTCCGAACCACGGTCCAGGCGCTGGCGGCGGTCCTGGGCGGGGCGCAGAGCCTTCACACGAACTCCCGCGACGAGGCGCTCGCGCTGCCGACCGCCGAGGCGGCGCGGCTGGCCCTGCGGACCCAGCAGATCCTCGCCCACGAGGCCGGGGTCACCGAGACACCCGATCCGCTGGCCGGAAGCTACTACGTCGAGACGCTGACGGACCAGCTGGAGGCGGCGGCCCGGGAGCTCCTCGACGAGATCGACGCGCTGGGTGGAACGCTCGCGGCCATCGAAGGCGGCTTCCAGCAGCGCCAGATCCAGGAATCCTCCTACCAGGTCCAGTGCGCAATCGAAGACGGAAGCCAGGTCGTGGTCGGCGTGAATCGCTTCCGGGACGAGGGCCACCGGACGGCGGCGCTCCAGCGAATCGACCCGGACGGCGAGCGTCGCCAGGTCGACGGGGTGCGACGCGTCCGCGCGGAGCGGGACCCGGTGGCGTGGGAGGCGGCGCTTCGGCGGGTGGGGGACTGCGCCCGGGGCGACGAGAACCTGATGCCCGCGCTGATCGAAGCGGTCAGCGCATACGCGACGGTTGGCGAGATTTCGGACCGGCTCCGCGCAGCCTGGGGCGAGCATCGCGAGCTGGTGACCGTGTGAAGGCGGTAGCGACGAAGCATGCAGCATCATCGTCCGCGGGCCCCTGCCCGGGTCGGCGGCACGAGATCCGGAGGAACCCCTGATGCTCGAGCCGCTTGCCGGCCTGCCGCCGACCATCCATCGGGTTGGCCGGATCCACCACGTCGCCGTCGTCGTCCGCGAGATGAACGCGGCGCTCGGTTTCTACCGGGACATCCTGGGGCTCGCGCCCGGCCCAGTGGTCCCCATCCCGGTGGACCGCGTCAATATCGCCTTCCTCCCCGTCGGGGAGGTCAGGATCGAGCTGGTGGAGCCGACCGACACCACGACCGGCGTCGCACGCTTCCTCACGACCCGCGGTGAAGGCTTCCACCACGTCTGCTTCGAGGTCGCGGACATCTCCGCGACCCTGACCCGGCTGGCGGTCGACGGCGTGGAGCTCATCGACACGGCGCCGCGCGCCGGCGCCGAGGGGCCCGTCGCGTTTCTCCACCCGCGGAGCTGCCACGGCGTCCTCGTGGAGCTGATCGAAGCGCCCGGCGGGCCGGCCTGGGCCTCTCTCTATCCGGCGGGGTTCCGGGCGCCCGGCGCGGCCGGCTGACGGTCAGCCGCCGCCACCCGCCTGTGCCTCGGCGAAGAAGATCAGGTCGAGATCGCCCGGCGAGTGGCCCGCGGCGGTGAGGAGCGCGGTAGCCTCACTGCGGTGCTGCGTGCCGTGGTTCACGACGTGGGCCAGCATCTGCCACATCGGGATGCCCTCGTCGGCCGTGGCGAGCCACACGTCGTCGACGCTCGACAGCCAGGCGTCAAGGGCGGCCCGCTCGGCCTCCCAGGCGGCGGCCAGCGCGGCCACGGTCGGCAAGCGGCTCGTGCTCCGGCCGCGGCCGCTCTTCGCTGCCGGACAGCCCGTGGCGCCGGCGCTGGTGCGCCCCGAGGGCGCGGACCAGAGATGACGCGCCCCGATCGGCTCGGCGGCGGGCCACAGTTCCTCAGCGAGGCCACCCGCCGCATTCAGGACCTTCCGGCTGGCCCACTGGTCGCAGGCGAAGAGGAAGCGGATGTCGTCGATCTGCATCGCCGGAAGATCGGGCTCGATGGGCTCCGAGAAGGGGACACCAACGATCCTTTCGCGGCCCGGGGTCTGATCGGGTCCTGATCATCGCGGGATATCGGCTGAGCCGATCAGATGCGGGAGCCACGAGCGTGGAGACGCGGCGAATCGCGAGGCAGATTCAACCGAACATCGCAACATCTCCGCGAGCGGGATCGGGACCCGATGGCGGAGG
>Ga0208355_1000754_pt1 | contig 14638 bp, 24 predicted proteins | sample NGESurdeep072012_6_FD_184458 | JGI IMG/M metagenome (GOLD analysis project Ga0208355, IMG submission 184458) | Arctic peat soil microbial communities from Barrow, Alaska - NGEE Surface sample 210-3 deep-072012 (SPAdes) | ecosystem: Environmental > Terrestrial > Soil > Wetlands > Peat ... | reverse complement strand
TTGTTCAGATTGAGCATTGCACGGATGCCCATGTAGCTCAGTCGGTAGAGCACTTCCTTGGTAAGGAAGAGGTCACGGGTTCGAATCCCGTCGTGGGCTCCAAATTCTCTAAGAGATACGCGGGTTTTGTGAAGGATAGATCGCTCGCTGAGTGACCTATTGTCCGGACTATCCGAGAACTGTCCGAAAAGTACCGGGCTGGCGTTCATGATGCTTCACTCTGCACGTATGCGGCGATCTTCCTAGCGGCCTCGGCGAGGTCGGCATCGCTCGAAATGTTGTAGTGATCGAAAACGCTTCGGGTTCGATGGCCGCTCATCGCCATTACGACGCCCTCGCGAACGTCGGCGCGGATGGCGTTTCGGATTCCGCTCCTGCGCAGGTCGTGCACCAGCGCGCTCGCTAGCGCGAGCCGGGCACTGGGGTCGTCTTTGATGGCCTTGCTCGCCGTTTTGCAGGCGGTGCGCCACGCCTTGCGGAAGTCGCCTATTGGCTGGCCGTTCGATGAAAGATGTAGGTGCAGCCGAGCCGGCGCGAGGCAAACCTGCGCTTGACGATCTCGAGCAATTCGCCTTCGAGCATCAGGGTGCGGCTATGGCGGTTCTTCGAAACCTCCGCGCGGAGCTTGATGGCGACCGGCCTCTTATCGTCTTTGTCGCGCTCGACGTCGGTCCATTCCAAGGTCCGCATCTCACCGACCCGCCATGCCGACGCGTACAGGAACGAAACTGCGTCCCGCAAATAGTCGGGCAGGGCATCGCGTAACCGTCCGAAGTCCGCCGGCTTGACGAATCCGCTTCGCGTGTTGTTCTCGGGAAGTAACTTGATAAGTGGCGTTGAGGTTGCCGACAGGAGCTTCCCCTCGACCGCCAGCTTGAACATGCGCTTGAGCACCCCGAGCTCTTTGTTGACGGTCGCTGGCTTGGCGCCGTCGCTCAGGCGGTTGGCCGTGTAGGCCCTCACCCGGGCGTCGGTTATCCTGCGGGCCCGGTCCATGCCGAAGACGGCGCGCAAGGGCTTTAGGAAGTAAGGCAGCGAATTTTCGGACGCCTTCTTCCCCCTGGTCTTGTAGTAGTTGGTCAGGTCGCCCGCCATGTCTTCGAACTTGAGCCGCCGTTCGCTCGGGTCTGTGAATACGCCGGCCTCGATCTGGGCGCACGCCTTCTGCAACAGCTTGTCCGCCTTGTCCGGATCGTCGGTCCCCGAGGACCAACGCTTCTCAACCCCGTCGACGCAGACGGCTAGATGAAAATAGGGACTCCCTTTGACCTTGAAGATTCGCCCATCGCCTCTCATGACCGGCCCTCCTTGCCTGCCTTCGCCATGACAAGCCGCAGGCCTTCGGCGACGAGATCCTGAAGGTCGATGCCGGTCTTGATGGAGTGAATCTTGGCCGCTTTGAGCAGCGACTCATCGAGCCGCACGGTGGTAGCTTTCATAATCCGGGGATTCCTCCTCTGCGTGTTTTTCATGCATTAGAGGGTAGCAATATGGCCATATGGCTGTCAAGCCTTACGGCCCTGCCGCGCTTGGATGTAGCGCTCGATCCCGCGTGCGGAGAAACGCACTTGGCCTGCGCCGGGTCGAACTGTGAAGGGCAGTTTCTCCGCATGACGGTAAAGATAATCCACAGTGAGCGCCAGCCGCTCGGCCGCCTCCTTGGCCGTTAAGAGACAATCCCTTTCCGTGTCTTCTTGACGCGCTCTAATTCCCTCCGTCGCGCCGAGCAGCAGGCGCGCCATGACGCGTCCTTCGAGCCCCTTCAGTTGTTCGAGCAGCGTAGCCAACTCTACACGAGTCAGCCCGTCGGCCAAATTCGGCCGGGCCAAGTAGGGCGCGATCTCAATAACCTTGGACGCCGGGGTCACCTAGATCTCAAACACCTCAATGAGGGCTCGGCGCGCCGGCTGGATCCGTGGGGAGAAACCACGTGAATCGTTCGCGGAGGCGAAGCCGCGTGCCGGCGCCCGAGCTGGGGAATGACTTTTTTCATCCGCGGGTAACTGAAACGACCGCCCAGCCCTGATCAACGAGCGCCTGAAGATCGCGCTCATCGGTTACGGTCACTTGCCCGCCAGCGGGCGTGTAGCTTGCGCCGGAGCGGCCCTGCATCACCGTCGACACCGTCACTCCTGACGGTGGACTTAATGTTGCGCTAAACGTCGCCATGATTATTCCTCCGCCGTGATTCGACGGCCCATGTTTTCGCGGATAAGTTTCATCGCCGCCAGAAACCGTTTCGCCGCCTCAGCGGGCGTCAAAGCCTCGGTCATTGTGGCGTCCTCGAGCCCCTGCAGGTCAGATAACCCCGGCTCGCTACGCGGCTTGCCCCAGGGCGCCACCTGCGGTGCCGCGCCTTGCATCTCGTTTTCGGTGATCGGCACGTGCGGGGCTCGCTTGCTGAGTGTCGCGAAACCGCGATCCAAATCCGCACTTCCGCCAACTTTCGCGACGTGCATCGGCGCGCCCTTTTGGGCGAGCGCACCGGCCACGGTCTTTGCCGGCAGCACGCTCTTGATGAACGTAACGGTGCCTTCCTTGAGCTTAACGTTCTCGACCGGCCGCGACAGCCAGAATTGCGGTTGGTTGCCGGGCGACTTTGTGACGGCCTTTTTGCCGGTCAGCAGGTCGAGTAATTCTTGCGCCTTTTTGCTTAACATTTGTTTTTCCTCCTTCCGAATTTGCCGAAACAATTCATCATAAAATTTCCCCCACTTGGCGCTGCCGAAGCAGGGTGACCACGGTCGGGCGAACCTGCTCCAGCGCGCGGCGAAATATCACCCCAAGTCCACCTGACGGCGTCGCGATGATCGCGTTGTTGTCATCGATTTGCAGATCAATTCCCGACTTGAAGATCTCGTCCAGCAGTCGCGCCGGATCCGCAGCCGCTGCATCGACGCGATCCTGCACGGCCTGTTGATTCCGCAGCGTCTCCGCTGCGGCATTGGCCTCGCGCTCCCGGACCATCGCCTCGCGTGCGGCCGCCCGCTCGCGTTCTTCAAGCGCCTCACGCTCGCGGTAATGCCGAAGTTCCATTTGCTGTCCCGTTTCGTCCATTGCCTCAGATCTCCTTCGTCAAAATGGTTTCATTGCACCGGTCCGCGATCGGCCTCGAGATTCAGGTACGACAAGGCCCAGAGTTCTTGCCACAAGTCGCGCAGCGTCGCCGCGTCCAGGTTGCTCTTCAATTCTTCGCGCGTTACCTCGGGATAGCGCCGTTGGCTGAGGAGCGATCCAGGTTTCCGAAGAGCATCAGCTCCGCTATGAAAGTCGCCCGTACCGTCGCGCGCACACCGTTGCGGTCCTTTCCGAGAATGAGTTCCGCGACTCCGCGCTCTTCCAGCGGGCATTTTTCACCGTCATAAAATTCACGGCGGTAGATGAACGCGACCACGTCAGCATCCTGCTCGATTGCGCCCGACTCGCGGAGATCCGCCAGCGTTGGCCTCTTGTCCTGGCGGCTTTCGGTCTGACGATTCAGTTGCGACAGGGCGAGCACCGGCACGTGAAATTCTTTGGCGAGAGCCTTCAGGGCCTTTGTGATTTCACCGATTTCGAGATCCCGGCGCTCTCTGTGGCGCTGCGCGCTGTTCATCAGTTGCAGGTAGTCCACGACTACCAACCCGATGGCGCCCTTCTGCTGGCGGAAGAGTCGGCGAATTTTCGCGCGGAGCTGCGGCGGCGTCAGGTCCGACGAATCGTCGATAAAGATCGGTGCGTCTGCGATCCTCGACGTCGCTCGGCCGAGACGCTCGTATTCTTCCGCGGCAAGGAAGCCAGCGCGCAAGCGCGTGCTGCTGACCCTCGCTTCGGTCGCGACCATCCGCGTCATGAGGTGAGCTTTGCTGCTCTCCAATGAAAAAACTGCCACGCCCACCGGCGCGCCAACATTCATCGCGACGTGCGTTGTGATGTTTAGCGCGAGCGCCGTCTTACCCATGCTTGGACGGGCTGCGATGACATTGAGATCCCCAGGCTGCAGCCCCGAGGTCAGGCGATCGAGGTCTCCTATTCCTGTCGCCAGTCCCGTGACCTGACCGCGGTGCTGTTCGCGCCATTCGATCTCGCGGATCGTAGCTGGCGCAAGCTCGCGGGTACTTGAAAAAGCCGACTGAGAGCGCCGGTCGGCGATTTCGAAGATTTGGGCCTCGGCCCGCTGCAGAAGCTCGCCGCCAGATTCTCTCTGTTCGAAGGCATCCGCCGCGATCGTCGTGCCGGCGTTTATGAGTCTCCTGAGAATCGACTTCTCGCGAATTATCTTGGCGTGCTGTGGAGCGAACTCCGCTGTCGCTTCGGAGCCGGCAAGCTCCGCGATATAGGCGTGGCCGCCAATCTGCTCGAGGACGCCCTTGGTGCGCAGCGCGTCGGTCAACGTGATCGCGTCGACCGGCTGGCTGTGGTCGGTAAGCTCCGCCATGGAGCGGAAAATCTCGCGATGCGACTCGCGATAGAAGTCGTCGCCCGAAATTATTTCGAGCACGCGCTCGATCGCTTCGTTTCTGAGCAGAATCGCACCAAGGACGGATTGCTCCGCGCGGAGATCGTTGGGCGGGATGCGCAAGAGGATGTCGCGCTCTTCTGTCACGACGCACCTCCTACCCGGGCCCGTTCGAGTACCTCGGCCGCGTCCGGAGAGTGCGCGCCGCTTCCATTCGTGTTGCCGCCGACCGCGGGGGATCTCTCGTAGTGCCTGCCCTTGAGGAATTTTCCGGGCCCGAGCGCAAACTCGCCGCCGTCCTTCGTCCACTCGGGGCTTCTGCTCCAACGTTCGACGCCGGCGATAATCTGCGCGAATTTTTCGCGGCTCGGTTTCAGCTTACGGAGTTCGGCAAGAGCGCTAAGCCTTTGAGCTTCGCGGCGGGGCGCTGGGTATCGAGGAAGGAATTCCCGATCATACCAGTCCTCGAGTTCGCTCTTACTAATCTTTGAAGATGAAGGAGAAGAGGAAGGAGAGGCTGGACAATCGGTGGACACCTCGCGGACATTCGGCGGACAATCGGCGGACTTTGGACCGGACTCGGTATACCCTCTCTGGCGTGATTTCTGTTTTGCCCACTCCCTGCGCTGCTTTTCTTCCCGTAGCACACGGCGGCATTCGACGCGGATTGCGCCTTGTGGGTCTGCGGACAATTCCTGGACATTTGCGAAGCGAAGCGATTTTGTCTCGCTCAGGAAGAGGGAAAATTCATCGGCCGAACATCCGACGAGCTTGCAGAACTGCGCCGGCGTACCCTCGATCACGCCCCGCTCCGGCGCCTCCCACATCGCGCAGATCAGGTCGATCCAGATACCGCGGCTCGAGGACGCCGCCATCCGAAGCTGCGGATCCTTCAACCAGTCGCCTGGATAAAATTGAAAACTCGGTAACTTCCCCACCGCCGCCTACACCCCCACCGAAAATCAGTCGTCGTCTTTCAGCGACTCTCGCGCTAGGGCGCGCAGCCGTCGATCGATCTGGCTGATCAGGGGCCTGATGACGCGGTATGCGGCATCGTCGAGCTCGCGTTCGAGTTGCGAGCGTCCTTCCAGGACTACACGGCTGAGTCCGGCCGGGCTTACTTCAACTTTGATCATCGCGGTTTCGCCCTCCTCTATGACTGATACGGGCAAACCGCTCGCGAAATGTGACAGGGGGGACTTAAATTTCTTCCGGGGCCTCTAGGGCCGCCTTCAATTTCTCCAAATAGCGGTACCCGGTTCGACGGTCGACGCCCGCATACTCCGAAGCTTTCTGAACCGAACCGGTTTCCCGGTAGCCCTCCAGGAAGCGAACGCCGTCGTCGCCCCAACGCTTCTTAGCCACCCGCAGGGCCCGCGCGGCGAGCGCTTTGCGCGCCCGCTGTTGCTCCTGTCCTGCTATCTCATCCTCGATCGTCCGATACTCCCGCTCGGTGTCGGTTTCCAGATCCCGAACGAAAACGCGCCGGTTGTGATCGGGATTGCGCCAATCCTCTTTGGCATCCTCATAGCCAACGAACTCTATTTCGTTCTCCTCGGTCCCTGCCGCCTTGGCCTCCCTGCCGCCTGTGCCGCCGCGCTGCTTGGCGTCAAGCTTCCGGAGTTCACCGCGCCAACCTTGTCGCGCCGCATCGCGTAGGGCCCGGGGATTCTCACAAGCGATCGGTATGAACGCACTGAGCAGCACCGCCTCTGCAATTCCGTAGAGTATGGCCCGGTCGTGGCGACGAGAGTCCAGCACTGGCGCGAAAATGGCCGGCGGTTCAAGGCGCCCATCATCGGCCACAGCCAACTCCCAGCCGCGCTGCCAGATTTCGTGAAACTTCTCCGCCGCGGCTTCGGTTGCGTTCGGCTTGCGGTCCTCCCACCTGACATCCTTCCGAAGTACCCCGAGATGCGCGACATGCTCGCGGCCGATGGGCGGCGGCTTCGGACTCGCCAGTCGGTCGATTTTAAGTACGCGCTCGATCATGTGCTGCGCGTCGATCTTGAGTCCGGGGGGATTATCCTGCGACCGCTGGGGAAGCCGATTTGCCGCCAGCATCACGCCCAGCGCCGGATTTTGAGCAACTGCCCATCGGGTGAGTTCCCGCTCGACCGCATCGAACCGCTGACGGTTGAGCCGCGCTTCAGGCAGCAGTTCTGCAGCGCGCGGCGACCCTTCAATCATGGCGATTATCTGCGGATCAAGCTTGCGCGATTGGTCGGTGATCTTGTCGAAAAATTCAGCGCGGACTTCGTTCGGCGGCCGGGTTTCGTCGTCCGTGGCCAACAGGCCGAGCTCCAGGAAGCGCCCGTGCCACACGACCGCCACCGCGATCAGCCGAACGATCGGCCGACTAATGGGCTGCCGCCCGGTCTTCACGGTTGCCATGCTCAGCCCTTCTTGCGCAGCCGCCGGCGCATCTCGACGCGGCGCTGCGCGGCCGTCATCCCCGCCCAGCTTGAGCGGCCGCCCTTGGCAGCGATCTGCTGCCGCCTTTTCAGCGATAGCTTCCTACCCCGCCGCTTCCCCATCTCCGCCATCACATCGCTGATCAATTTCTTACGCATCGGGCTTTAGCGTAATGTCGCCCCCGCTTCACTGCAAGCATACGGCAAGCATAGGTTAGAGCGATCGCGAAACCCCTTGGGACACAGAGGTTTCACTGTACCTACCACAAGTATGACAGAAGCGGGCCAAACGAGTTGGAGAGGTCGATTCCTGTCGCATCGCACCCGGAAAACGTGGCATGGGCGCAGACAACTATCGCGTGAAGCGGATTCGGTAGGTTAGCTGGTGAAACTCGACATCCTGTCCTCCATTTGTCGGTCGCGCGCCTGTCTGCTAAATCGTTCTCGACATGAACCCCCGCCACGCCGCCGCGCTCGCGCTGGTCGTGCTCGCCGTATCTTGGTTGGCGTTGACTGGCGTGGCGACTGCTCAGATTTCGATTACGCCGCCCGCTCCACAACAGCGTGTTGCGCCAGCCATCCCTAAATTTACGGTCGACCAGCAAGGCAATCTAGTAGCACCAGATGATAAACCGACCGCGGCTCCTAACGCTTCCGGACAAAGCACGCTTGAAATTCCCCAGGTGCCGAAAGAGTTTGAAGGATGTTGGGAAGGCAAAGTTTCCGAGCCTGATTCCTGGCAGCTTTTGGAAGGTCCGCGCCTCGGAGGTTGGATACCAAGGACATTTCGCCTCTGCTTCAGGAGAACAGACAACGGACAGTTCGCAATCAGCTTTCACAACTCCAAGTTAGATACCGGGTACGCATCGGAACACGGTGTCACGGTCACCAACTACGAGGAGCAAACCGAACTTGTTTCCACAGACAGTAGGAATCAGGTCCTATTGCACAGCTTGGCCAGAATGGATCAGCGGTTCAAGCTCTTGGGGCTCTTTCCAGGACCGACCGTGACGATCGCCGCAAGCTCCGATATCCGCTGCGTGCTAGTTGACAAGGGCGAGACTATGAACGTCGAAACGTCGGGGGTAGACCGCTGTAGTGGCTCGCCGTCTTCTGGCTGCAACGGCCAACCTTGGGTCAAGGCGAGTTGGCATGCTCAATTTCACCGGACGACAAACACCAATCAATGAACAAAGATGGGCAGGGGCGACCGCGCCCTCTCGCGCGCCATCTCCCGCTAATCGCACGGCGATCGGGGTCTCGCGCCCGCGCTTGCACTGCCAAATCGTCATCGAGCGCGAGCGTACTCACGGTCTTGAGATTTGCGATCGGCGGAGCGAATAGCGCCCGTGTCGCTCCCGAGCCGCAGACTCGCGTCCGTCCACCAGCCATTGAGCGCCGCTTGTCGGTGGCGCGGCGGTCTGCTAACTCAATGTCGATGAAGCCCCGACACGCTGCCACGCTCGCGCCTAAAAAGTGCGAACGCTGCGGAGATCCCGGCAAGCAGCGCCAGCTAGACAAACTTCTCCAGCACAATAAGAGCGCGCCGATCATCGTGCTCTGTGATGAGTGCGTCCATTCTCTGAAATACGCGGACGCCCGCACTTGGAGGTGGTTTCGCTAATACCGCGACCGATTGATTTCGAGTCAAGACAAATGAATCTCCGCCACGCCGCCGCGCTCGCGCAGGTCGGGTCGCACTCGACAGTCCCGCCCTCGATCAGCCGTCTCTTTCTGGGCCGTACTATGTACCGATGAAAAAGCCTTTGATGTGGACAGCTTCGCTCGTAGCGCTATGCTGCTCCAGCCTCGCGGTGGCGGCGCAGTCTATTTCGTCTGCCACAAAGGAAACACCGGTAACCCAGCAAAACACTGTGCTTCCGCGAACGGGATCAGACGAACCCGCCGACACAGTGAGCAGGTCTAATTCGGAATCGACTTTGGAGATTCCGCAAGCGGTGAAGGGTTGCTGGGAAGTAACAATCGATGGGCCGCCAGATTCATTTCAATATATAAAGGGGCCTCAGATTGGCGGGTGGCTCCGGATGAAAAAAACGCTTTGCTTTATCGAGGGAGCTTCTCATTCGTTTGAGATCACCTATCAGACTGCAAAAGCGGACGTTGCCGATGCAGCAAGCAAAGGATACAGTGTCAGCGACTTCCAATCGCATGCAGAGGTGATTGGAAGCGACGGAAAGGGAAACTTCACGCTGCGTTCAGTCACAACCGCTCGGCAGAGCTTAGGAACCATGTTCGGAACCGTACCCTATACGACTATTAGCCAGCTTGAATGCAGGTTTGCGGCGGAGAAGTTGGTTGTTCAGGCGTCCTCATTCTCAAGCTGCACCGGAGCGCCGCTATTAGGTTGCGATGGCGGTCCTACGAGTACCACCAAAAGGCATTTAGTATTTCATCGAGCACCGGACATTCCTTGAGTTTACTGGGCGGTAAAAGGAGCTGCGCCAGCCCCACATGTGCGAAGCGCCACCGCCTTCTCGCGCGCTATCATCGTCGAATCGCGGCGCAGCCCGCCGACTGTTTCTGTCCGCCATTTGTCGGTCGCGCGGCAGTCTGCTAGCTCAATGTCGATGAACCCCCGCCACGCCGCCGCGCTCGCGCTTGTGGGCTGGTATCTGATGGTGCCGCCGCACCCAACCGCTACGACGTTGGATTCAGATGCACCCTTGCCGAAATGGAGAGTTTACGAGGTGTTTGATACGGCGGTCGCTTGCAACACCGCACGAGCTAGCGAAGAACAAGATTGGAAAAGTAAAGCCGATGCGGACCCGAATAATGCAGTGACTAAGTTCTTAGTCAAAAGCTGGCTCGCTTCACAATGTATCGCGGCTGACGATCCGCGTCTCAAGGAAAAGTAGAATGAAGTCCCGCCACGCTGCCACGTTCGCGCTCGCCGCTTTGCTTGTTACGCTGACCGGCTGTTACTCGGTTGGCGCGCAGGTTAATGAGGGCCAGCTGGCCGGATTTGAAAAGGGAAAGACCACCTATTCGCAGGTAGTCGCCCAGCTCGGACCGCCGACCTCGGAGCGGGTCAGTTCCGAGGGCGGCCGGACCGTTTCTTGGACCTACGTACAAATGAAGACGCGGCCGGAGTCTTTCATTCCGCTCGTCGGGCCATTCATCGGCGGCGCTGATATCAAGAGCAACATGGTGACGATGCGGTTCGACGGGCAGGGGGTTCTACAAAACTTCAGTTCAAGCTCCAGCCAGTTGGGCAGCGGCTCGGGGTTCGCCTCGGGCGTCGGCGTAGGCGGCCGCGTTCCTGACCAGCCTCGCCAAGCGCCTTAATTCGGAATTTCCGTTTTGACTGCCAAGATCGGATAACCAGCCTGCGAGCCGTGGCGCGCCGCGATCGGTGCGGCATGACCGGCTGTGGATAATGTGTGGACAGTCGGTCAATGAAGGGCTAAGGATGCAATAGATGAACCAATCTTTCTGTTCGCTCTGTTCGTGGCGCTCCCGGCCGCATGCACGACGCCCGGGTTGCAAGGGTGACAGACCATGACGACGAACGCACTCATTGTGGAGTTAAGGCGACGGGCCACGCCGACGGCCGGCGACGCGCCGGCGTGGGCGCTGGAAGAGGCGATCCGGGAGATCGTGTCTGTCATCGCGACCGCGCGGCTCGGATCGGCGCGCGAGGGTGAGCTGGGCGAGATCGATCCGCTCGACCTGGATGCCAAAGCGCAGAAGGCGGCATCGCTGGCGTGCGACTTCACGCGCTGGCCACAGTATCGCGCGCGCGCAGCGAATCGGCAGGTTTGACACTTCACGAATCGGCGCGCGGATTGACCGTGATCTCAAAATCCTTCGCGAGAATTTGCCAAAGGCCGCGCCGCCGACGCCGAGCTATTTGGTCGCGCAGTGGGTAAAGGAGATGGACGCGCGGCGCGCCGCGAGCCGCGCAGCATGATCGGCTGTGGATAGTGCTGTGGATAGTGGGCTTGTCCTGAGTCTGCGGCGAGTTTAGAAGGGAGCAAGAGGACAACGAATGGATGACGATGACGCGAAAATCCTAGAGCAACTCAACCGGATGCCGGAAATCACCGAGGCCGATGTTGTGCGCACCTACTCCGCGATTCGGAAAGTCGCGGGCGGGGAGCCGCACCAAAAACAAAAGCTCACGATCCGGATCCTGGACGCCGGCCCTAACTTCCGACCTGAGTTCAGGTTCCTGTGTGAAATAACCAGCGACGATGGACAGGTAACATGCAGCAACCAAGAGTCGACGCCCGAAATGGCCCTGGGCGGTATTCATTGGTCGAATCTCGATCCGCCGCCGCCCGCCGAACCCCGCAAGGACGGTGCCGCATTAATCCCGGATGCGGTCTGGCGCAGGATGCAGGAACGGGCGGAGAAGAGGAAGGTGCGTGCAAAGGGGTCGAGCGCGAAGCGCGCAAAGGCTAAAAAGCCAAAAAAGAAAAAGTAGCCCGGCCAGCTACCCACACGGGGTTTGCCGCCGTCGTCGCCACGGATGATCGGGCGCCGGCGTTCGTGGCGCCGCTGGCGTGGCCCTAGATGCGCTCTTGCAGCGCCGGCACGTGTCATTGCGTCCATCAGGCGAAGCGCGACATCGACCGAACAGGATGAGCGCCTTCATCTGGCGGCACGAATCGCAACGTTTGATTACGAGCGTCATTGCATCGGCCCCCGACTTCTCTGCAGGACTGCGCGCGCAACTGCCGGCAGGTTTAATGGCTCGGGGCTCAAGGCCGTGCACTCGGCACACAGCGTCGCGTACCAGCGCCCCTCGCCGACGAGCATCATCCAACCGCGCACCGCGTAGTTGATATCAGCGCCGGGCATCCACCGTGCAGCGCAGTTCGCGCAGACAAGGGCGTTGCGGTCGCTCTTCGCGGCCGCCCTCTCGAATGCGAGCCGCCACCTCGAGCACCTGGCCTCGGGGACGTCCTGATGGTCGGCGCAGAAGGTTTCCCGATTGAGTTCGTCAAGGCTATCGAGCTCGCTGCGCATGCTTAAAACTTCGATCATGCTCACCCGTTGCCCCAGCATTCGATATGCCGGTGCTTCGAGCCGATCGACCTGGTTGTACCAAAAATCGGCAACGCGCACACTTCGCAAATCTTCTGCCGGGTGTGATCCACCGCCGGCTCTGTCTGCGTCTCGGGCGGCTTATTCATTTTTTCAAAACACTCGCGATGGTAGCGCTTCCCATTCCAGTCGGTCCCGGCGCCAATGACGGGACGGCCGCACTGGCAGGTATTCGAAACCGCGCGCAGCTCTTCTTGCGCTTCGAGGTAAATGTTGGACATGCAGTCGTCGCGCTCGACCTTCTCGCCACGCGCGGTGCGCATCGCAAGATCCTTCACGTATTCGAAAATGCCGCTGCTACTCTCGCGCACGTAGTTCAACGCCTGCGAAAGCGCGTCGACCATGTCGTCGTGCGGCGCCGCGGGAAAACTCGAGACCTCTTCGAGGAAGTCGGCGAGCCAGTCCGCATCCTCCGGCAGATAGACCTTGCCGGCCTCGACCAGCGGCGTGATCGCCGTTGCCCGTGTGACCTTGTCGCTGTCCACTTTGATCGCGTCGATCGGCAGGCGGCTGTTAGATTGCAGTTCCTGGATCAGCGATTGCCCCGAAGCTTTGTCTTCGACCAGCACCCGATCGGGATTCCACTTCAGGGCCAGCATCTCGACCTGGCGCTTGAGCGCGGGAAACTCGACGCGATCGCGCCAGACGTCCAAAACGTAGTAACCGACCTCGCCGACGCCCAGCACCAGGCCCACGCTGAAGTCGTTCGAGCTCCCAGCCTTGAACGCGGTATCGAGGCTGATCACGACCTGCTCAAATCGCGCCGGCAGCGTTGCCGGCGCGAACGTCTTCCACCACTCACGTTTGAAAATCGCGCCTTCGGCTGCCGCGGGCCGCTGCTGATAAAGCGCCGCCCATGTAGCGCCGCCGACAGCTTCCCGGATCTGTGCAAGCCGCCTCAGGGGGAACTTCTTTTCCCACAATGCGGCCCCTTCGCTGCGCCAGCCCTCCTCCTCCTCGGCGATCGCGGGCAGGTTGAGCACAGCCCAGTTCTCTTCGGGATGTTCGCGAAGCAACCAACCGGCCAAATCATCCTGGTGCCACCGTGTGCTGATGATCACGACGGCGCCCGAGGGCTGGAGGCGCGTGTACGCAACGCTCTCGTACCATTCGTGGAGCTGACGCCGGTACGACTCGCTATTTGCGTCCTCGCGGCCCTTGATCGGATCGTCGATCAGCAGCAGGTCTGCCCCGCGGCCCGTGATGGGTCCGCCGGCGCCGACCGCGTAATAATTCCCGCCTTTACTCAGGGCGAATCGATGAGCCGCAGTGGAATCGCCGGCCAACTTCGCGCCTGGGAAGATCGACTGAAATAGACCGTCGCTAATCAAGTTGCGAACGCGCCTGCCAAAATCTGTTGCCAGTTCGGAGCCATAACTCGATGCGATGATTGATCGGTCGGGATGGCGGCCGAGATACCAAGCCGGGAACAGTTGCGAGGCGATGAGCGATTTTCCGTGCCGCGGCGGCAGAAAGATCATCAGCCGGTCAATTTCGCCGCGCTCGATGCGCTCGAGCTTGTCCACGATGAGCCGGTGATGGTGCGCGAGCTCGAACCGCGGATAGGACATCGCGCAGTAACACGCCAAATCAGTCCGCGCGAGCGCGACAGCGCCGTCCAGAGAACCCGGATTGTTTACGGCCTTCACGACCGCCGCGCCTCGGCGATCTGCTGACGCTTCTCATTGCGCGCCATCCGGGCTCTGTGCAGCGCACGCTTGCGCCGCTTTTTCTCGCCCGGCGATAGAGCCGCGACGTTCTGGGTCAGCGACTTGAAAATCCCTTCGCGCACGCACTTCCTTTTGAGCATGAGCAACGCTCGATCGATCGAACCGTTCACCCAAACTTCCACAACTGCCACCTCCACGCCCTCCGTTAGCTCGGCGCTTTCCGCTGTCGCGGGGGGATCTCCGCCGCAGTTGCTGACGCCCGCTTTGCTTGCCGTCGTATTTCTTTCCGCCGCCGCTTCTCTTCCTGCCGCTCACGCCGTCGCTGTTCGCGGAGCTTAGCTTCGACGTTCATGCCAGCCGCCGACCTCTCACGTCGTTCACGACGACGGTTGGATCGATCGCCTTAACCGCTTCCGCAAGCGCGATAGATTCGGTCGCGCCGTGCACCACTGTCTTGCCCGCGACCATGATCCAGAAACCGCGCCCGCGCTTGCTCCTGACCTCAAGCTGGTAGCGCCGGCCCTCGTAACGCAGCCCGTGCGGACGCTTGAACACGCCCTTGCCGCCATCGCGCACTTCGGGCGGCCAAAGCATCCGCCGATGTTGCCGATCATCAGCCGTAGGAAGCCTGCGCGCCGCGATTCTGGGACGACCGGCGACCATCGAAACCGATCCGCTGGCATCATCCATCGGTCTTAATCTCCTGGGCGCGCTGGGCGCGATCTGCGGCGCGGCTTGCGCCGATCTCGTTGACTGTCTCGATCATCGCCGCGGGCAAATCGAAGGCGCTGCGAGAACCGGCAACCTTCAATGCGGCACGCGCCAATGGCGTCAAGCCCAATTCGCGCGCATAAGCTAGGGCGACTTGCTTCATCTGCCTGTGAGCGTCGACCAGCCGGCGGACTTCGAGATCGCGGCCGTCAGCGGTTAACTTCGTCGGTCCGGTTTCGCTCAGCCGCGCGAATATCGCCGCCGATAGAATTTCGAGCTCGCAGTAAGCGCGCGCCGTGCTCTCGTCGGACGGCTCCAGCCAGGGCGCCACGACG
>Ga0208355_1000753_pt1 | contig 14638 bp, 10 predicted proteins | sample NGESurdeep072012_6_FD_184458 | JGI IMG/M metagenome (GOLD analysis project Ga0208355, IMG submission 184458) | Arctic peat soil microbial communities from Barrow, Alaska - NGEE Surface sample 210-3 deep-072012 (SPAdes) | ecosystem: Environmental > Terrestrial > Soil > Wetlands > Peat ... | reverse complement strand
TGATAATTGCTTGATCCTTGGTGATGGGTTTGGCCTCTAACCAATATGTGCGAATTTGCTTTTGGATGAGTTTGAGGTCCAGCAGATGCTCGCGGATCTGGTCACCTTATGGATTGTCTGTCCGAGGGTAGGTGGTCGGCTTTGGTTTTGGGATTTTGGTTTTAGGCTGGCAAGAAAGGCAACGTGGCAACTGATCATTTCGTCGGGGCCCTGCTCGCTTCGATCACAACTGGTCAATGCTTTAGGGTTTCCATGACAATCTGCTGAATCAATCCAGTCAATCGGGGGTCCTCACCGATGGGCGACAGCACCTCGACCTCAAGCTGTGGAAACTGCGTTTTCGCCTGATTCACTTGTTCGGGTACGTCAATCGCCAGGTGTGCCCCAATCGAAAAGAACAAGGGAAGAATCTTCAGATGCAGGATTTGTTGTCCGACGCATTCGCGCGCCACATCTATCAGGGTCGGCTCAAGGAATTCCATATAAGCCAAGCTCACTTTAGTTTCTCCTGATTGACCCTGCACAGCGTCGACAATACGCTCGAACGGAACACGCCACCGCGGGTCTTTACTCCCGTGCGCCAGCAACACCAGGCACTCACTCTTTCCAGGAGACTTGTTCACTTCGTCGCTGGAACGCGTTGAATTCATCTCTTTCACGGGCCCTTATCCGCCCTTACAGGCGCTGCGCTCAATCACAATGCCCCGAACCGCTGTCGCATAACCCCGGAACGATACCGAAAGACTTGCCGTGACGTCGGAACGATGAACAAGCGGTTAGCAAGGCGTCCCAGCTCGACTCCATCCAACCGCAGCCCGCTGCCGGCCGCCTTCTAATGCGATTCCCAGGAAAGTGTATCGCGCGCCATGTAACTGCCAAGCTTGTATTCTTTTGCACATGACTGGCAAGCGGCGAGTCGCTCTCGCAGGCGATTACGATCCCGCTGTCATCGCGCACCAGACTTTTCACGGGCGATGCGATCGGTTTCCGCCGGCAGCTGCGGGACGGACGGTCATTCTGATTGGTAAATCGGGCGATCTCACGCCAGCTTCGCCATCTGTTCGATGTAGCGCTCGGCATCAAATTTCTTGCGCGCGGCATTGCCTGACATGTAACGGACGGTGCCAAAAATCGGCCGGTCGAACCAGGGACGGTCAAACTTGCCAGCGATGGACCACGCAATTCCTGCGTAGCCGTTCGGATCACGTCCATCGAGGAAATATTTGTCGTTGAGATACACCGCTGTCTGGTACGCCACCGCGGGCGAAGGGCTCCACTCCAGTATCTTCTTCGCCCAATACATTCGCATGTAGTTGTGCATCCACCCGGCGTGGAGCATCTGTCGCTGCGCGGCATTCCAGAGATCGTCGTAGGTCTCGGCGCGCTCCAACTGCTGGCGCGAGTAGCTCCGGGGCCGGGGATCGCCGGCGTGCGCAGCGAGGGTGCGATGGGCCCAGTCGGGTGCGCTTTCGATGGAGTCATACAACGGATTGAAGTGCACAAAGTTGATGGACAGCTCTCGCCAGGTGATGAGCTGATCGAGAAAGTCGTCCTTGACCTGGCGTGGCACTTTGGCCTGCTCCACCGCCAGCGAGACGGTTTGTGGCCCGATGTGTCCGAAGTGCAGGTACGGCGACAATCGGCTGGTACCATCGAGCTCCGGCTTGCCGTGGCGCTCGGGATAGTGGGCCAGCTTGCCGGTCACAAATTCGCGCAGCAATGTCAAAGCTCGGTCGGTCCCGCCGTGAAAGGACGTGACAGGCTGGACTGAGCGATCAAGCTCCTTCCAACCCTCGGTGATGTCAGCGGATCCGTCGTCTGGGAGGACAGACAGCCGGCGGGGCTTCTCCCACTCGACCCTGGCCTTGGGGTTCGGATGCGGGATCAGAAACTCCTGCAACCGCGCTTGCAGCCGCGGACGAATTACACGAGCGGCGTACTGTTCTTTTCCCAGCAGTTTCGAAGGTACAATGACGTCGGCATCCACCGTCCAAAATGGTGCGGCCAACTTTCGGGCCGCCAGCTCGCGCCAGTACTTCGGTTCTCGCATAGGGTTTTCGTCGCCGACCACCAGCGAGGCCTTCACTTCCTCGCAGAATTTCAGCAGGGAATGTTCCGGATACCGGCGCAGAACATATCCGATACCGCGCGCGCGAGCGCCAGCCGCAGTTTGGGGAATGCCTTCCGCCAGAAACACAAAGTGCCGCAGGTTGGCATGGGGATAGAACGGGACTGGGGCGAAGAAGATAACCACTGGCTGCTGCAGGAAGTTCGCGATCCGAACCGCGGTGTCAAGTGCCGAGTTGTCGAGTACTCGCTGCGTGCGCTGCATCCAGTAAACGACGCAGCGTCCCGCTGGATCGGGAGGTCCAGCGCGCCGGACGGTCACGCGCGGGTCGGAAGCTATCTGCTCCAGGGTTTTCGTAAAGGCATTTTGGCACATCGTGAAAGAATCCGCCAGGAGTACCGGTGTGGCCAAGTTGGCGCCGCACGATCTGCGTCGGACCTTCGCCAGGTCGTGCGACGCATTGGGACACGAGTTAGAGCAGATACAATTCCTTTTGGGGGCACGTCTCGGTTCAAACGACCGAACGGTATTTTGGCTGCAAGCAACGGGCACAAATAGTTCAGTAATTTAAGCGCTAAGCTGGGATTTCTGCCCGCCCGCCTCCAATGACGTAGTCTTTTCGCCGACTTCAAGTGGTTTCTCCTCCGCAACGCTGGGCAATCCGCTTGGGCTTTTTCAGCGCGGACGGTGCAAAATTCGCCATCGCCAAGTCTTTCGTAAAGTTGCGCTCATCTATGTACTTGGCCGCAGATGCCGGGTGTCAACCAGGTAATGCTGTGGAGTCGAACTGAGAACATTGGCTGCGAAGGAGACTTGTGTCTGGATCCGAACGCGTAGCGATCGCCGGGGTCACTGGGTACATTGGTGGCCGCCTTGCCCCTCGTCTGCTCGACCACGGCTACGCTATTCGGTGTCTGGTGCGTTCGCCAGCCAAACTACAAAGTCGAGGATGGGCTACGAACCCCAACGTCCAAATCAGGCAAACGAACCTGGGAGACGAAACGTCCCTAACCTGCGACCTGGAAGGTTGTGGGGCCGCGTTTTACCTGGTCCATTCAATGATGTCCGCGGGATCGGATTACGCCGAGCACGATCGTCAACTGGCTTTGACATTCGCACGTGCCGCCAAGAATGCCGGAGTCAAACGAATCATCTATCTTGGTGGACTGGGCGAGACCGGCCCGGACTTGAGTGAGCATCTCTCCTCGCGGCGAGAAGTCGAAGAAGCGCTTGCCTCAACTGGCGTAGCTGTTACGGTGCTGCGCGCCGCCATGATTATCGGATCAGGCTCGGCATCCTTCGAAATCCTGCGCTACCTGGTGGAGCGATTGCCAGTTATGGTCACCCCGAGATGGGTGAGCACCCCGTGCCAGCCAATTGCGGTCAGAAATGTCATCGGGTACCTGGTAGGCGTCCTCGCGGTACCGGAGACTGCCGGCGGCGTATTCGACATTGGCGGGCCAGACATATTTTGTTACCGGGACATCATGCGCATTATGGCGGAGGAACTGGGACTGCGCCGCCGTTTGGTTATTCCTGTACCCGTGTTGACGCCACGCCTGAGCTCTTACTGGATTCAGCTGATCACGCCCCTGAGCAACACCATTGCCAGTCCACTGGCAGAGGGACTCAAGAATCCAGTCGTATGTCGGGATAACCGTATCGCCAGTCTCATACCTCAAGAATTACTTGCCGTCCGCGCCGCGATACAAGGAGCTCTCAGCCAAGTTGCTGAGCACCACGTGGAGACCAGTTGGTCTATGGCAGGTCCCATTCCGGGCGACCCGGATTGGGCAGGCGGAACCGTTTTTCGTGACGTCCGCCAGACGACCTTGGACATACCTGACTGGGCGGTCTTTCGCGCGGTGTGTCGGGTTGGCGGTGGAAACGGGTGGTACGCGACAGACATTCTCTGGAAGATCCGCGGATGGATAGATCAAATGGTCGGCGGCCCGGGCCTGCGGCGAGGACGGAGGGACCCAGAAACCGTCGGATACGGAGAAGCGCTGGACTTTTGGCGCGTGGTGGGGTTCGAGCGCGACCGCCGCCTGGCTTTGCGCGCCGAGATGAAGGTTCCGGGTGAAGCGCTGCTGGAGTTCCGGGTGGACGCGCTCAATGATCACCAATGTGTCCTGCACCAGTCGGCGTTATTTCGTCCGCGAGGCTTGTTCGGCTTGGCGTACTGGTATAGCGTGCTGCCCTTCCACGCCATTGTCTTCAAGGGCATGCTAAGCGGCATTGAACGGGAAGCGCTCAAGATTGCGGCCCGCGCCCAGGATATGGTCCAGGAAACCCCAACATAACCTGACGCTAAGGCACCGATTTCGCGCGGAGCGGGGGTTCGCTGGCGGGAGTCGATTTCAAGCATCCTGTCGCGTGAGGCAAGCGCTCCGAGGATCTTGTGGGCCCGGGCTTCCGGCTTCTTCTTCCAGAGGCGCGTTGCTGTTTCGGCGGCGAAGGGCTTGATAGTAAGCAGTGCGACGAGTTCGGCCTCTTCCGGAGCGAACCATACCTCTTCTCCACCTCCGCGCTTAACTTCACTCTCTACTTGATGTGATCGGAATCTGTTACACAGCCCTAATAAGCCGGGAAGGCCACATCGTCGCGAGAAAAGACATTTCCAGAACGTTGAATTTCGCAGGAGGGATTGGCATCAGCTCACCGGGCTCGGAAGGTAGAAAACCCGGTCTCATAGCAGGGTCGAGTTTGGCGCGTTTCTGTGGCAGGAAACCGAACAGTTGTACCATGAACGTTGTAGCCCGCATCAGTGGAGGATCGCATGGGAAAGACGATAGAGTTCAAGCGGCCCGACGGAAAGACCTGCTCCGGCTACCTGGCAACGGCCAAAGAGGAAGCATTCCTGCCCGGCTTCGTTGTTATTCAGGAGTGGTGGGGACTCAATGATCAGATCAGGAAGACGGCCGATCGGCTTGCCGAGGCCGGCTACCGGGCGCTGGTACCGGACCTGTACCGGGGCAAACTAGCTAGCGGCGCAGAGGAGGCAAACCACCTGATGGCAGGCCTCGACTTTTCCGATGCGGCCGAGCAGGATATCCGGGGTGCCGTGCAATACCTCAAGCAATCGTCCAAGAAGACCGCAGTGGGCGGATTCTGCATGGGTGGCGCACTAACGCTCCTCTGCGCCGGGCGGGTGCCGGAGATGGACGCTGGCGCTTGCTTTTACGGCATCCCACCAGCCGAACTTCTCGATCCCAGGAGCATTCAGATCCCGCTGATCTGTCACTTTGCCAACCATGACGATTGGTGTACGCCCGCGAAGGTGAACGGGTTGGAGGCCGCGCTCAAGCAGTCGAAGTCAAAATACGAGATGTACCGCTACAACGCGCATCATGCCTTCATGAACGAATCTCGTCCCGAAGTTTACGATGCACAGTGTGCCAGGACAGCATGGGAGCGGACTATCAAGTTCCTTAAACAGGCGCTCGCATAACTGCAGCGCGACACCGGGGCATCACCCGATTTATCGCGGTTGCCTGGGAAAAGGTGGATCAGCCGGTTCGTTGCTGCATCCTAAATTTCAACTGAGGCTGGAAGAGCAGTGTCTATTGCGCCCATGATGATTGGATCCTGTCCCCACGTCCTCCCTATCATTCCTCGAGTCGCGGTCCTGCTCTGCTGAGTGTCTTCAGGCCACGGCAACGATCTGTTTTAGGAGACACATGTCGAAATCGCGCAGACAATTCCTGACCCGCACCCCGCTTGCCCTGATAGGGGCTGCGGTCGCGTCTTACAGCCAAACCCAAAATCCCACCGAGCCGCCACCGGGCGCGCCTCCTGCCTTCGGCACTGCGCCACCGGTTGGACCTGAGGTGTCGCCAGCAACTTTTGCCCAGGCTGAAAAGCTGGTGGAAGTGGAATTGAGTGCCGACGAGCTTGCCTTGGCGGCCGGCAACTGGCGCAGCGCCATGGCTCCGCTGTATGAGAGCCGGGTGGGACCGCGCAAAGTGTCACTGGAGGCGACGCTTGCGCCCGCGACGCGCTGGAATCCGGTGTTACCCGGCGAAAAAGCTGGTCCGGCAAGCAACGAATTTGTCAGGAGCAAGATCGATCCCGGGTCGTTGCCTAAGAATGAGGAAGATATTGCCTTTGCGCCCGTGACCCAGCTCTCGCTCTGGATCGAGCAACGAAAGCTCAGCTCAGAGCGACTCACCCGGCTCTACCTCGCGCGTCTGGAGCAGTTCAATCCCAAGTTGCGTTGCGTCATCACGCTCACCCGCGAACTGGCGCTTGCCCAAGCCAGGAACGCTGACCAGGAAATCGCTGCCGGCAAATATCGCGGGCCGCTGCATGGCATCCCCTGGGGCGCCAAGGACCTACTGGATACGGCGGGCATTCCCACGACCTATGGCGCCGAGCCATTTCGGAATCGCATCCCGACTACGGACGCGGTTGTCGTCAAGCGGCTTAATGATGCGGGCGCGGTGCTGGTGGCCAAGTTGAGTTTGGGCGCGCTGGCGCTCAACGACATCTGGTTCGGGGGCCAGACCATGAACCCGTGGCTGATGGAGGAAGGCTCGTCGGGCTCGAGCGCAGGCCCGGGCGCGGCCACGGCCGCGGGATTGGTGGGCTTCGCGATCGGCAGCGAAACGGACGGCAGCATCGTGAGTCCCTCGATGCGCTGCGGAATCACGGGACTGCGGCCGACCTTCGGTCGTGTCGCGCGTACCGGTGCTATGACGCTCTGCTGGTCGCTGGACAAACTCGGCCCCATGGCCCGCAGCGTTGAGGACACAATGCTGGTGCTGAACACCATCTCCGGCCCCGACCCGGGCGACGTGTCAAGCGTGCCCAGCAAGCTGGAGTTCAATGCAGATGCGAGTGTGCAGGGACTGGTCGTAGGCTACTTTCCCGGGTGGATGAAGCAGAGCCCCGCAACCGACGTGGACCGTGCCGCGCTGGAGGCGGTTAAGAAGGTGGGGATGGTACCGGTCGAGGTGGCTATTCCCGACTGGCCTTATGACTCGCTCGACCTGATCCTCTTCGCTGAATCGGCTGCTGCTTTCGAGGAACTGACGCTGAGCGGCGGGATAAACCAGCTCAAGGTGCAGGTACCCGATGCGTGGCCCAACACCTTCCGCCAGTCACGTTTTCTTTCAGCGGTGGACTTCGTCCAGGCCGACCGCTTGCGGCGCAAGGTGGCCATAGAGATGGAGCGCGTGTTTTCGCAGGTGGATCTGCTCCTGGTGCCGTCGCTGCGCGACGAGATGCTTACCCTTACTAACTTCACCGGCCATCCCTCGCTCACGCTGCGCGCGGGCTTTGTCGAAGTCTCCGAAGCGCGCAGCGACTGGGCGCCCGATCCTGCCCATCCACTTCCTAAGTTCTCGCCGCCTCGACGAGTGCCGCACGGCGTCACCCTGATCGGACGGCACTTTGAGGAGGGTACCTTGGGGCGCGCAGGCCTCGCGCTGGAGCGCACCTTCGGTGTGGCCGCCGAGCGTCCACCTGGGTTCTAACTGGGCTGGGATTCTTCGGTCCCGGCTCTATGATCTGAGAACACCAACTGAAAGGGCGACGACCTGGTCCAGTTGGGTCGCGTTGCCAAGAGTTTCCCCCCAAGCCTCGATCATCGCGGATCTTCTTGACGGGCGTAACCCGTCATTTCCAGATACCCCACACCTTTTGCAGGCTTGCTGTCGCGCCTTCCAGCGACGGTGGTCGCGCCTTCCCAATAGGACAGACCCGCACCCATGCCGCTGACCAGTTCCTGCGACTTCAGCGGCGTGGTTAGCTGAAGGTCCAATCTGAGCGAAGGGACGGTGATCCGCCACGCGATGGGATAGACGGCGTACGTGTCCGGGCTGGCGTACGTCTCTTTCTCAGGTTGCATGGAGAAGTCGCCAACGCCCAGATAAGACGGTTTGCCTTCGGCATCAATGTAAGTTCCAGCCGAGAATGAATCCACACTGCCGTCTTTGTGGCGGAAGCGGTAGAGCATAAGCTCGGTGTTATCGTCGAGCTGCAGGCTCACCCAGTCCCAGCCACTCTCATTGGTATCGAGTTGATGAGTGAAGAACTCGTGGTCCATCCAGGCGGTGCCTTCAACCTGATACTCTCTGGCGTTTAACTCGATGGTTCCGGTGGTCAACAGTCGAGTGAATGAGATGTAGTGGGACGCCTGGCCTGCGCCCGCCGCCTTTTGGCTGACGCCGTCCTTGCCATGAATCACCGGCGGTTTGCGAGAGCTCATCACAAGCCGCAACGCGAAATTCTGAGCAATGGCCAGCAACTGTTGCTGGTTGCCCGTCCACTGCACTTGCCAGTTTCCGTTCCACACTTTAGCGGTTGGCTCACTCGCGCCCGCCAATCCGGGGCCAGCGCGATTCACTCGCTCGGTGTGATAGAAGCGATCACCGTCCAAGTCGCTTAGCGCGAGGTGCGCCAGGTAGATGTCGTTAACGTCCCAGTCCGATGTTTGGGCCTTGCCTCGGCTCACGCCCTGGCGGAAGAAAGTCAACTCGAAGCCAAACTTGTGGCCGTCGGCAGACCGCAGGTTGCCGGTGTAATACCACCACTCCGTCTGGTAATCAGGGTGATTGAAGTGATCACGCGGAAACTGGTACTGGTAGCTCGGAAGCGCCTTCTGGTATTGGGCCGTCAAAGGCATCGCGGCCAGAAGCACGAGTAATGTGGCCAGAAGACTACTCTTCATGCACGACCTCGATTGGGTTCAAGCGCGTCGCGATGCGCGCCGGATAGAACCCCGACAGCACAGTTGCCAGGAAAACCAGCATAAGCGCTGCGAGCAGCAGCAAGACCGGCAAATGAAGCTGGATCGTCCAGCCAAATGACTGCTTGTTAATGACAAAGATCAGGAGTAAGGAGAGCACGAAGCCGAGCGCGAGCCCGGCCAGATTGGCTAGCAACCCGATCAGCCCTGCCTCCAGGAAGATAATCTTACGGACCTGCGACACGCTGGCGCCCAGGAAGCGTAGCAACCCCAACTCGCGGCGGCGGTCGATGACCACGGTTAGAAGCGCACCAGCGATTCCGATGATAGCCACGATGACGGCGACCAGTTCGAGCGCATAGGTAATGGCAAACGTGCGGTCGAAAACACGGATCGCCTCTGCCCGCAAGCTGCGGTTGGTGAAAATGAGAATGTTCCGGCCTGCCGCGGCCTGCTCGACTGCTTTGCGCACGTCGTCGATATTCGCGCCGGGAGCTACGTAGACAGCGATGCCCGACGGTGCCGGGTCCGGCAGATAGCGCAACATGGTCGAGCGGTCCACGACGATATAGCCCTTCTCGCTGCCATAGTCGTAGAACACATCAACCACATGAAAGGTGACTTGGGCGTTTCCCAGCGGAAGCGTGATGTTGTCGCCCGCCCGGACGTGGTGCTTGTTGGCGAAGGGCTCGCTGACGGCGGCGTTGTCTCCGCTGCGCATCTCGGCATCGACCACACTGGTGGGGCGGCCGGAGAGGAAGCGGATCTTGGCGAGGTCGTGGTTGGCGCGGGTGTCAGCCGAACCGAGCGTCGCGGGCAAGCCCTGATAGCTGATGTCATATCCGCGAAAGCGGTCCACACCGGCGACTCCCGGCAGAGCTGCGATGGTATCGGCAAGAGACGGGTCGAGAGTGGGCAGACGGTCCGCGCGGGGGTCTCCGGCGGGCTGCAGAAACAGATCGGCTTTGAGCTGGTCGTCCATCCAGACCTGCACCGTCTGACGGAAGCTGCCGACCATGATGGCCACCGAGGTCATCATGGCGATTGCGGTGGACAGTGCAGCTACCAGCACCGCAGTGCGTCGCAGAGAAGACACCAGACTGCGCGACGCCAGCATGGCTTCCACGCCGAGCGCCCTGCGCAGCAGACCGGAGAAGGCTGCGGTCAGTCCGCTGACCAGCGCCGGAATGGCGAATGCCGAAGCGCCAATCATCAGCAGCGCCGCCAGGTAGCCGAAAAACGGCTTGCCCGCAATCGCTGGAACGAAACTCGCGGCGGTGCCCGCCAAGGCGAGCGTCAGCGCGACCCATAGATCGCGTATCTTGTGCACCCGCGCGGCGTACTCGCGTTCTCCTCGCGCCATGGCCTCCACAGGCGGCACCAGCGACGCCTCGCGCGCGGGAGAGGCCGCCGAAACCAGGGCAACACCGATGCCCACCAGCAAGGCCAGCGCGATGGAACTCGACGTCAGCGCAATCGGCGCCGGACGGCTGCTGACGTAAAGGCCCTGCACCGTGGCGCCAAGCAAACGGACCGCTCCAGTCGCCATAACCCGACCCAGCACAATTCCCAGCACGCCGCCGGCGACACCGAAACAAAGCGCTTCGCCAAGGAAAGCAGCAAGCACGTGCATCCGGCTGGCGCCCAGGGCGCGCACGATTCCGATTTCCGGCCGGCGACGCACCACTGACACCGAGATGGTGTTGAAGATGAGGAACGCGCCCACGACCAGCGCAACGTAACTCAGGATGCGCAGGTTCCAACGGAATGCGCCCAGCATGCGGCGGTTCTCTTCGGTTTGCGCGCCTTCGCGGCGAAGCTCGACGCCCGCCGGCAAAGACGCCCGAAGCCGCTGCTCCCATTGCTCCAGCGATGGCTTGGGAGGGACCGCCAGCAGTACGCGATCGACGCGGCCCATCTGGTTCAGCGCGCGCTGCGCGGTCGCGATGTCCATGAGGACCAGACCGCCGGTGTCACCTGTGTCCTTCAGAAGGCCCCGGACTTTGTACCCGCCGGTGCGATCGTTGATCTGCAGGCGAATGGAGTCGCCGTTTTTCACTCCCAGACTGTCGCTCACCCAAACTCCGTCCTTGTCCGCGAGGTGTTGCGCGTCCTGGCCGACAACGGAGCTAATGTCGGGAGATTTAAGGTTCTCTGGATGCTCAGCAATCAGATCGAGCCCGACAAGGGGGACGGTCTGGCCGGTTGCCGCCACGACGGCGTAGCCCTCGACTCGGGGGTGAACCGTTATCGGATAAGGCAGGGTCGCAAGAGTTGCCACGACTTCATCCGGCACGCCGCCGACGGCAGCCACTTCAAGATCGGCATTGCCAACTAAAGTTTCGATGGAGGCGCGAAAGGACCCCGCGGCGGCATCTCCAGACAGTTCGATTGCCAGCACGACTGCAACGCCAAGTGCGACCGCAAGCACGACCAGCGACGTCCGCAGCGAGTCGCGGTAGAAGGGACGAACGATTAGCCGGTAAAACAATCGTGACAGCGGCATGTCAGTGGCGCGTCACCTCTTGAATCTTCCCGTCCCGCATCTTCACCACCGTGTCCGCAAGACTGGCGGCCTCCAGGCTGTGCGTCGCCATGATGATGGCGGTCTTCTTGTCCGACGCGATGCGCCGCAACAACTCGAGGATCACGTTTCCGGTGGCCGTGTCGAGGTTGCCGGTCGGTTCATCCGCCAGCAGCAATCCGGGGCCGTGCACCATGGAACGCGCGATGGCGACACGCTGCATCTGTCCGCCGGAGAGCTGGTGGGGCATGCGCGAGCCGAGATTACCGAGTTCCACCAGTTCGAGTTGCGCCTGCGCGCGTTCGCGGGTGGAGGATTCGCCAGATAGGAGCAGCGGCAGTTCGACGTTCTCCAGCACGGTCAACGTATTCAGCAACTGAAAGCTCTGGAAGATGAAGCCAACCTTCTCGCGACGAAGACGCGTCAATCCGTTGTCATCCAGGTCGCTGGTGGAGCTGCCGTCCAGCACGACGCAGCCCGACGAGGGGAAGTCCATGGCGCCAGCAAGATTGAGCAGCGTGGACTTGCCGCATCCGCTACGCCCAACCAGCGCGACGAATTCCCCCTGGCGGACGGAGAGCGAGACGCCATTCAGAGCGTGAACGGCTTGCCCATCGGTGAAGTAAGTCTTCGTGACATCGTCCAGGCGCACTCGTTCCGCGAGCGTTTCCGAGAGACTGAGAGTAGGCAGGTTGGATTGGGAGGTGATCACGGGCACAATAGTAGCTCAGGGATTCTGTTGTTAAGTCTCATAACGTTTGATGTCGAGAATACCGCTAAAGAACCGGGCGTCAGGGAGGTTCTGAATCCAGCGCCCCGATCAACGTGGAAAGCACCGGACATTCTTGACCTCAGGTAAAAAAGCTCGTCACTGGACCTCGTAACGCGATTCGAATCTGACTACGTCCAAGAGCTGACCTCCACAGTCTAGAATGCCAAGCATGCCGGACGTTCTCATCATTGGAGCAGGGCTGGCGGGTCTTGCCTGTGCCTGCGAGCTGGATAAGAATGGTCTCTCTTGCCAAGTGCTGGATGCATCCGATGGGGTTGGAGGCCGGGCGCGCACAGACTTGCAGGATGGATTTCTGCTGGACCGCGGCTTTCAGGTACTGCTCACGGCCTATCCTGAGGCGCAACGTTTACTGGATTACCCGGCGTTGCAGTTGCGTGCTTTTGCGCCCGGAGCCTTGGTTCGCTTCGACGGCCGTTTCCACTCGGTAGCTGACCCGTGGCGACGCCCGTCAGCAGCCCTGCGCTCGCTCACGTCGCCAGTCGGAAGCCTCCGCGACAAAATAAAGGTCGCACGACTCCGGTACCGGGTGACTCGTCTACCGCTCGACAAACTCTTCGAGTCGCCGGAAACTTCCACCATTGCTTTTTTGCAGCAGTACGGTTTCTCCGCCCGGATGATCGAGCGCTTCTTTCGGCCATTCTTCAGCGGCATCTTTCTGGAACGCGAATTACAAACCTCCAGCCACATGTTCGAGTTCGTGTTTCGCATGTTTTCGCTGGGAGATGCCGCGCTTCCTGCGGGCGGAATGGTCTCGATATCGCAACAACTCCAAACGCGACTGCCTGCGGGCTGCGTCCGTCTGCGCCAAAAGGTCGTCAAGGCCGCGGCGGGCGGAATAACTCTCGATTCGGGGGAGAAATTGACGGCGCGCGCGGTTGTCGTGGCGACCGACCAACGGTCCGCCGCACAACTGTTGCCGGAGATCAGGCCATTGGCGTCTCGCGGCACGGCCTGTTTATATTTTGCGGCCGAGAAACCACCCATCTCGGAACCCATACTGGTGCTCAATGGTGAAGGACGAGGCCCGGTCAACAACCTATGCGTACCCAGTATGGTTGCTCCGTCGTACGCGCCCAAGGGTGCACACCTGGTGTCGGCCAGTGTGGTGGGCGAAGCCGGAAAGGACCCGGATCGGCTCTTGCCTGCGGTGCGTGACCAACTCGCCGAGTGGTTCGGCAGCGAGGTCCAACGCTGGCGATTTCTGCGCAGCTACTGGATTCCTGATGCCTTGCCGGAGCAGACGCCCGCTTCCGGCGGCGCCGGTCACAAACAAGTCCGCCTGCGAACCGGAGTGTACGTCTGCGGCGATCACTGCGATACGGCGTCAATCAACGGAGCGCTGTTGTCGGGACGACAAGCGGCCGAAGCAGTTCTGCGGTCGTTTGAAGAAATCCATGCGCACGTTCCGGAATGAGCCATTAACCGCGCGCGCCCGGCAATCGCCAGCTAGCCTGCAGCGGGCCGCAATGGCGCGAGGCAGCAGTCCACAGGACAGAAATCCGGTCGCGGGGGTAGTGAACCCAGCGCCAACCGCGGCTTAGTTTCATCCAGGCGCTCGCAAATCAATTCGCGAATCATGCGAATGAACCTGGGGTGCGTACCCACGGTCTCCGCACGGATCATCGACAGCCCCAACTCATAACAGAGTTCACGCGCCTGGGTGTCGAGATCGAAGAGAATCTCCATGTGGTCGGAGACGAATCCGATGGGCGCGATCACCACGGCCGATTGGTTTCCCCGCGCCTTACATTCGCGCAAGTAGTCGAGGATGTCAGGCTCCAACCAAGGCTGGGAAGCAGGCCCGCTGCGGCTCTGGTACACCAGTCGCCAGTTGTCGTGGCGCAGTTTCTCCGCGACCAGCCCGCAGTTTTCCTTCAATTGCTCCTCGTAGCGGCAGCCCTGCGCCATAGCCAGCGGAATGCTATGCGCGGTGTAGATGAGTTGTGCTGCGTCGCGGTGAGCTTCCAGAAGCTTAGCCAGCGCCTGTGACACGCGGTCCACCAGGGCCTCTATGAAACCAGGGTGGTTGTGGAAGACTCGGATTTTGTCCACAACCGGGGCGTCCGGTCCGGCTGCTTCTTGCGCGCGCGCGATGTTCTCGCGATACTGCCGGCAGCCCGAGTACGAACTGTACGCCGAAGTCACAAAGGCCAGCGCCCGGCGAACGCCGTCCTTCTTCATCTGCAGCATGGTGTCAGCCAGCAGCGGGTGCCAGTTACGATTGCCCCAGTAAACCGGCAAGCGAGGTCCATGCTCGGCCAGTTCGGCCTCGAGCGCCGCGATCAGTCTCCGGTTTTGTTCGTTGATCGGGCTCTTGCCGCCGAAGCGGTAATAGTGCTCCGCCGTCGGCTCCATTTTTTCAATAGCTTACCGACAATCAGTTCGCCATCCGCTGCACAACTGCTGCACTCTTGGATTTTTCTATAGTTTGTCATCGCAGCTGACATGCCGGATGATCACACGGTGCGCAGCCACCGGCGCGAACGTCGGGCCTATGCCGAACTAACCGACTCCGAGGACGACATCGATTGAATGCGATCTGCCCGATAGATCCGAAATCTC
>Ga0208355_1000745_pt1 | contig 14697 bp, 14 predicted proteins | sample NGESurdeep072012_6_FD_184458 | JGI IMG/M metagenome (GOLD analysis project Ga0208355, IMG submission 184458) | Arctic peat soil microbial communities from Barrow, Alaska - NGEE Surface sample 210-3 deep-072012 (SPAdes) | ecosystem: Environmental > Terrestrial > Soil > Wetlands > Peat ... | reverse complement strand
TCGCCTGGCGTAGCCTTCTCAACGAGCTCGGACGCATCGCATCCATCGCCAGCCGCGATTGGGCCACCATAGGTTAATCAATTTGAACTCTGGTATAATCCCCCTCGATGTCGTTCATGAAGTTTGCCAAGCCTGCCTGTGCCTGGCCACCCAACGAGCCGCCAGAACGCTGGCGCGGCGTTTTGATCGCGCGTTTCAGCCCGTTGGACTTACTAATGGCCAGTTCTCTTTGATGATGCCGCTCAATGTTCCGGAACCCATGAAGCTGGGGCAACTTGCTGCGTTCCTTGCCATGGACCGCACCACTCTGACGGCGGCGTTAAAGTCACTGGAGCGTCGAGGGCTTGTTAAGGTCAGTCTGGACAAGAACGACAATCGCGCGCGTCGTCTTTCGTTGACTCACGCAGGGCGCGAAACGCTTGCCGCCGCCATTCCTATTTGGCGCGTCGAACATGTCGCCTTGGAAGCGGAGCTTTCGAAGTCAAACGCCGCCATGCTGCGCGCGCTACTGCCGACAATCAAGGGCGCGGGAAAAGGAGTTGCCGATGTCTGATACAGCGATGAACACCACGAAGGCTCGGTGCGCTTGTGGCGGCGTGGAATACGAAGCAATCGGCGCTCCAATCACAAGTGTCGTTTGCTATTGCGCCAGTTGCCAGGAAGCGGGGCGCGCGTTCGAGAAGCTTCCGGCCGCGCCGCCGGTGCTCAAACCGGATGGCGGCACAGCCGCCATTTTATATCGAAAGGATCGCGTCCGCTGTACCCACGGTCAGGAGCATCTCAAAGAGTATCGTCTCAAGTCCGATTCACCTACCCGCCGTCTCGTCGCCACATGCTGCAATTCGCCGATGTTTCTCGACTTCACCAAGGGACATTGGCTGTCGATATACCAGTGTCGGTTCCCGACGGGCGCGCCAGAAATTGAGATGCGAGTCATGACAAGAGACAGGCGCGCCGACATCGCTCTTGCCGACGACGTGCCCAACTATCGCGGCCACTCCGGCAGATTCATGGTGAAACTGTTTGCGGCCTGGATCGCGATGAGATTCCGATCGCCAAAGTTCGAATTGGGCGGGCCATCGGGTTGACGGCGACTATCGTTAGCGACCTTCCAGGGTTGCGGACGCATGCCTGCCTCTGTTCGGCACCCGCCGTGCAAATCTCATGAAATATGCACAAAATCCGAAGCCCTGTGTCGCAAGGGTTTCTCGTGTGCATATATCAGGTGCAAAACTCTATGCTCAAATCGGCCTTCTCCCGGGGGTAGCAGCGCGCGACCCCCCGGCGCGCCGTCCGCCGCCTCGGTGAGATGCTGGCCGAGCAGAAGGCAACGGTTGGACTGAACACCGGGGCGAAGGGGATTGGAAAGAGTGTGGTTCCTGACGAGAACCGCACTCCGACCCTCGCCGACGCCGGCATTGATAAGGACCTGGCCAAGGCGGCGCGCAAATATGCCGCCGTGGCGGTGGACACGCGACCGGCAAAATCGGGCATCGCGGTGGCGAAAGCGAGCCGGAAAAAAGCCGAAAAGCGGGGCGGCCTCCTGTGGCCGCTCAGTCCCGCCAGAAGTCACGAAAGCAGGCGGCAGCGCCGTCCTGACGCTGCTCAACGATGAAGAGTGGGGTAAGTGGAGTGATAATCAGATAGCGCAAAAATGTGGCGTATCCCATCCGTTCGTCGGCAGCATCCGCGCCATTACAAGTGAGCCCCGCACCTACACCATCGCAGCGGCCGAAGGAATATGGGCCAGATCATGGGTAAGCTCGCGAAGCGAGCATAAACGCAAGCGATATCAAGTGGGATTGGCGGACACCCCATCCGCCGGGCGCTCACTTTCCCTAATTGCGGCGCCTGGCCGGCGCCGTTGCAAGGCGGCCGGGGAAAAATTCTGCGGGTCGGCGTGTCTGGGCCCCATAGCCCACCCCCACCACCATGTGCATGGGCGCGCGTTCGAGCGCGCGCCTCAAAGGTGACGGGGTGACGGGTGGTGACGGGTTTCCCCTTTATCCTTTTTTTTCACGCGCGCTAAATTGGATCAATCAGTAAGGGCGTCACCACCCGTCACCCCGTCACCGCTGACAAAGCCTCTCGATGACCTCGAACATATCGCTAGGTTCATGTTTATATTCCCCTATTTGAGAGCGATGCCGATGAATCCTCGGCCGTGCTTGGTTCGATGTGGCATAAGGCGGCGCCTCTTGAGCGCCGCCACGAAAGCGGGTTGCGTCTCGGCCTTCTTGCCGGCTGCGGTGATGAACTTGCCCCATGACCGGTACAGATCTGTCGTGTTGGCCCATAGCCTGGCGTTGCCGATTTCGACCTCGCAACACTGGGTCAGCCACTGGCCCATTAGGTCCTGATCGTCGAAGTAACTTTCGGTGGCACTCGTGACGCAGGCCGGCCGGATCAGACCGTTCTGTCGCCAGTCGAGACAGCCGAGAATCGCCCATCGCAAGATCCCCGGCCATTCCTTCCGCAACCTGCGCTCCAGCGTGTGATCCGGCACATCCGGTTTGTGCGAGAAGGAGATCATGTTGATGCGCCGGCGCATCGCGCCGTCGACATTGGCCAGCATCGGCTGGTGATTACCGATGATCGTCAGCTTGAATGCCGGCTTGTAGGTGAAGAAGTTGCCTCGCATGAAGCGCGCCGTGATCGGATCGCCTCCGGTTAGTTGCTTGATCCGGTTCTCGGCCCAGGTGCGGCCTTGCTCGGTCTCGGAGGCGGCGACCAGGCGGGCACCCCTCAGCATCGCGAGATCGGCCGGATGACGGTCGCCGACAGACACTGTGAAGGTGTCCATGCTGCTCGTAACCGCGTAGTCCGCCAAAATGCCGGCGATGGTGTTCAGGAAGACGCTCTTGCCGTTGCCGCCGTCTCCGTGAACAAAGGCAAGCGCGTGCTCCTCGGTGCTGCCGGTCAGGCAATATCCAAACCATTGTTGGAGGAGACGAACGAGACCGGGATCGCCGTCAGTCGCTTCATTGAGGAAGCGCAGCCAGATCGGGCATACCGCCTTATCCGCCGGCGCGACCGCGGTGATCTTGGTGATCATCTCGAACGGCTCGGCCGGCCTTAGCTGGCCGGCTATCAATTCGACTGTGCCGCCCGGAGTGCCAAGTAAGAACGGAACCTGGTCCCATGTATCTGCTGTTACGGCGAACACGGGATCACTGCGGCTGAAGCGCTCGACACCGGAGGCGAAGGAGGTCCGGCGCATCTCCTTCAGTGCCTTGCCGTCAGATCCATCGCTGACTTCACGCGCAAGGCGCCTGGCGTACTCGAACGCCATGTCGGTTTCGTCCCGCTGCCAATGCGTGCCCGTCCACTTGTACCAAGCGCCGGCGGAATGATCGAACCGGAGCTCGTTGGCATGCCGGCTAGCGAATATGCGGGCGATGCCGTCCTGAGTTATGGTGGGCTCGAGCTTCTTCGCCTCAGCGATGACTCGCCTGGCCTCGAGCGAAACGATATTGTCCTGTTCCTCGCTCATTGCGCGGCCTCCAATTCCTGCTTGCGATGCCACACCCAACCAGCCTTGTAGCCGCGTGCCGCCGCGACATGGTGCAGCCGGACCTCCGACTCGCCAGCCCACTCCATCGCCTCGCGATACGACATGCCGCGCAGCGCCTGGATATGTCGCAGGTGTTCCACCCGCTGCAGCTCCGCCTCGATCTCGCGTTGCTCTTGCGGTGTCGGCTTCAGATCGGCACCGCACGCCATGCAGGTTTTCGCCTTCGGCGGGTTGATCGCCTCGCACGCCTCACACCGGCGCAGCCGCGGCATCTCGCTACGCTCGCGCTGCTTGCGCGGCTTTCCTTCAAGCGACCATTCCCGATCGGCATCGGGCATGCCGTGTCGATACAGGTTGCCGGCCAGATCCAGGATGAGCGCGCGATCCTTGCCGGGCGCCGGTCGCAAGGCTCGGCCTACCTGCTGCAGGTAGAGGCTGAGGCTTTGCGTTGGCCTCACCAGGAGCACAGCCTCGACCGCGGGAACGTCGAGGCCTTCGGAGATCAAACCGCAGTTGGTGATGACATGGATCTCACCGGTGGCGAGCGCCTTGATCAGCGCTCGCCGTTCATCCTTCGGGGTGTCCTCGTCCAGATGCACGGCCTTGTGGCCGCGCTCAATGAACCGCTGCGCCAGCATGATGCTATGGCGCCGATCGACGCCGTAGACGATGGCACGCTTGCCCGGGCAGAGCTTCTCATACGAGTCGATCGCCGAGCCAATAATGACCGGCCTGGCCATCACGCCGGCCAGCTCATCGGTGGCGAAGTCGCCGGCGCGGGTAGAGATGCTTGACAAGTCCGGCGCAACCGGCGCGAAGGCGGCGAAAGGGGACAAGTAGCCGCCGGCGATCAGCTCGGCGACGGTCGGCCCAATTACCATTTCATCGAAGACGTCGCCGAGGCCGCGGCCATCGAGCCGTTCCGGCGTTGCGGTGACACCCAGCACCTTGGCGCCCGGCATTGCATCGATAACGCGCCGCCATGTTCCAGCGATCGCATGGTGACTCTCGTCGCACACGATCAGGTCATAGTGATTATGCTGGTCGATCCGGCGGACCAGCGTCGAGATGCTGGCCACTTGCACCGACTCCGGCGTCTCGGGATAGTTCGGCGCGATCACGCCATGCGGGACACCAAGGCCGGCGAGCGCCGTAGAGACCTGCTCAACAATCTCGATCCGATGGGCGGTGATGATACACCGCTTGCCCTTGCGCATTGCGCCGTCAACCAGGGTGCTGAACAGTATCGTCTTGCCGGAACCGGTCGGAGAGGCAAGCAGAACGGCTCGCGCGCCGGATAAGTACGCTGCGCGAATCTGATCGAGGCCGCGCTGCTGGTACGGGCGAAGTTCAATCATAGCATCCCCCTCGTGCGGAGGATCGCGACCGATGGGTATTGACCGACGCCAGTCGGAAGGTTATCTATCCGTTGCTTCTTCATGTGACTAACGGCGGCCCTTGCGAGGCCGCTCCTTTCTGCGAAGTTGAATCAGCCCCGGGCCCTGCGAAAGCCCGGGGTTTTCGTTTGGTCTCCTTTTCAGATTGCCCGCTGTTCAACAGCACCGGGGGCCGCGCTGATCCGGCATCCCGTCCCCAGGCCCCGTCTCTTGCCCCGCTATTTGCATCAGCGCCGTGAGGGTGGCGGCTTGCCGCTGTTCTGCGGACTCACGTCATCCGGGCCACGTCCTCCGCAACATTCGGTGAACAAATTCCCCGGATTTTCCCCGTCTCGGTGCGTCGTGTTGCTGGATCGTTCCGTTTCGAAACGTCGCGAACCGTCTTAGCGGCCGGGGCTAAATCCCCTTGATATATCGGATTTTCCGCGTTATCTGCGGGCTCCAAAATTTCTTGGCCATCCCTTTGGGCAGGGCAGGCCTTCTTTTTATGCGCCCGCCGCTCCCGCGGTGATAGGTGTGGGTGAGAATCAAGATCTGAGGCAAATTCAATGACAGCATTATGGGTGATTGTGCTCTGCGGAGCGCTTTCCATCGTTTACGCGATCTGGGCGACGGCATCGGTCATGAAGGCTGATGCAGGCAATCCGCGGATGCAGGAAATCGCTGCCGCGGTGCGCGAGGGCGCGCAGGCCTATCTCAAGCGGCAGTACATGACCATCGGCATGGTCGGCATCGTGATTTTCGCGCTGCTGGCCTACTTCCTCGGCATGCTGGTCGCGGCAGGCTTTGCGATCGGCGCGGTGCTGTCGGGTGCCGCCGGCTTCATCGGCATGAACGTTTCGGTCCGCGCCAATGTGCGCACCGCGCAGGCCGCGACGACGTCACTGGCCGGCGGACTTGAACTAGCCTTCAAGGCCGGCGCCATCACCGGCATGCTGGTCGCGGGTCTCGCGCTGCTCGGCGTCACCATCTACTTCGCCTATCTCACGCATTACATGGGACTCGCCGCCAACAGCCGCACCGTGGTCGATGCGCTGGTGGCGCTCGGCTTCGGCGCTTCGCTGATTTCGATCTTCGCGCGTCTCGGCGGCGGCATCTTCACCAAGGGCGCTGACGTCGGCGGCGATCTGGTCGGCAAGGTCGAGGCCGGCATTCCCGAGGACGATCCGCGTAACCCGGCCACCATCGCCGACAACGTCGGCGACAATGTTGGCGATTGCGCCGGCATGGCCGCCGACCTGTTCGAGACCTACGCGGTGACCGCGGTCGCCACCATGGTGCTCGCCGCGATCTTCTTCGCGACCTCGCCGCTACTGGTGAACATGATGACGCTGCCGCTGGCGATCGGCGGCGCCTGCATCATCACTTCGATCATCGGCACCTTCTTCGTCAAGCTCGGCGCCAACCAGTCGATCATGGGAGCGCTGTACAAGGGCCTGATCGCAACCGGCGTGCTGTCTCTGATCGGCGTCGCCGGCGTGATCTACTGGCTGATCGGTTTCGGTCCGCTGGCGGGCGTAAAATATACCGGCATGGCGCTGTTCGAATGCGGCATGGTCGGCCTCGCCGTCACCGGGATGATCATCTGGATCACCGAATACTACACCGGCACCGAATATCGCCCGGTGAAGTCGATCGCGGCGTCGTCGGTCACCGGCCACGGCACCAACGTGATCCAGGGTCTGGCAATCTCGATGGAGTCCACTGCCGGTCCGGCGCTGGTGATCATCGCCGGCATTCTCACGACCTACAGCCTTGCCGGATTGTTCGGCATCGCCATCGCCACCACGACAATGCTGGCGCTGGCCGGCATGATCGTGGCGCTCGACGCGTTCGGTCCGGTCACCGACAATGCCGGCGGCATTGCCGAAATGGCCGGTCTGCCCAAGGAAGTCCGCAAGGCGACCGATGCGCTCGACGCGGTCGGCAACACCACCAAGGCGGTCACCAAGGGTTATGCGATCGGCTCGGCCGGTCTCGGCGCGCTGGTACTGTTCGCGGCCTACAATGAAGACCTCAAATTCTTCATCGCCAACGCCGCGAAGTATCCGTACTTCCAGGGCGTGCTGCCCGACTTCTCGCTGAACAATCCTTACGTCGTGGTCGGCCTATTGTTCGGCGGCCTGCTGCCCTATCTGTTCGGCGCGATGGGCATGACGGCGGTCGGCCGTGCGGCCAGTGCGATCGTCGAGGAGGTGCGGCGTCAGTTCCGCGAGAAGCCCGGCATCATGCAGGGCACCGACAAGCCGGATTACGGCAAGGCGGTCGATCTTTTGACCAAGGCGGCGATCAAGGAAATGATCATTCCGTCGCTGCTGCCTGTGCTGTCGCCGATCTTCGTCTACTTCGTGATCTTCGGGATTGCGGGCGGCGGCGCGGCCGGCAAGTCGGCGGCGTTCTCATCGGTCGGCGCGATGCTGCTCGGCGTCATCGTCACCGGCCTGTTCGTCGCGATCTCGATGACCTCGGGCGGCGGCGCCTGGGACAACGCCAAGAAGTACATCGAGGACGGCCACTACGGCGGCAAGGGCTCCGAGGCGCACAAGGCCGCGGTGACCGGCGATACCGTCGGCGATCCCTACAAGGATACGGCGGGTCCCGCCGTCAATCCGATGATCAAGATCACCAACATCGTGGCGCTGCTGCTGCTCGCTATCCTGGCGCACTGAGCGGCGAGACATACGATTGAGAGACAAAACCCCGCGGTGCGAGCCGCGGGGCTTTTTCTTTTGGGAGCTGCGACGATAAGGCATTCCCCGGATGCTGCGCAGCGCGCCGCCGTTGCGGCGTGATGCGCTGCTGATCCGGGGTCTATGAGAGCAGCGTGGGTGCGCGGGTTCCGGCTCTGCGGCGCGTCACGGAGCCTGTGCTCGGGCCGCGCAGAGCGCGGACCCGAGGTGCCGCACCGCGTCCGGGACACGATGGGCGCTTGCCCTAGTTGAAGCTGAGCAGCTTGAACAATGGCGTCAGGTAGCTGAGTTCCTGGCCCGATGTCGGCGTGGTGCGGCTGATGAAGTCGAAGATCTTGCCGTCCTGCAGGCCGTAATTGGCGAGCCGCTGCACCTGGCGTTTCTTGTCGAAATAGATCGCGATCACCCGCTGGTCGACGACCTGCTGGTTCATGAACGCCACCTTGCGTTCGGAGCGCTGCGAAATGTAGTAGAACACCTCGCCGTTGAGGGTGGCGACCGTGGACGGCGTTCCCATCACGATCAGCACCTGATCCTGGCTCGCACCGATCGGAATTTGCTCAAGCGCGCCCGGCGGCAGGATGTAGCCCTTCTGGAACTGCTCGCCGGTGCAGCCGCCCAGCGCCGCGCACACCAAAGCGATGGCAGCCAAAGCGCGCATGCCGCGCCAGCGCGCAGCCAAGCCAAGCGGCGAGCACAGGCGTGGGCATCTCTGGCTCGTCTCGGTCATTCCGGAAATGGTCCCGTCCCCTTGCATCGCGCGAGGCGTTGACGTACCGGGCAGCACGCTGGATTGCAACATGCGCGGCCCCGGAGGGCTCGCTTGCGGAACCCACAATGCTTTGGCCGTTCAATCACTTCAGGAAACCCCGGATACCCTCGCGCGGCACCATCGAGGCCATCTATGGCATGATCGTGACGCAAGCGCGAGAACCGTTGTTTTATCGGGACTTGGGCGCGCCGGATACGGTTAATGGCCGTTTTGATCTGCTGGTGCTGCATTTGTGGATGGTATTGCGGCGGCTGAAGTCGGTTGAGGACGGCCCAGTCCTTTCTCAGACGCTGTTCGATCGCTTCTGCGACGATTTGGATGGCAATTTGCGCGAAATGGGTGTCGGCGACCTCACCGTCCCCAAGCGCATGCAGGCCTTCGGGGAGGCGTTCTACGGCCGGACGGCTGCCTACGATCTCGCGCTGACCGCCGGCCGGGAGCCGCTGGCGCAAGCGCTATGCAGGAATATCCTGAACGGAGAGGAAATCGAAGAAGCACGGTGGCTTGCCTGTTACGCCGAGGCAGCCATCGCAGCCCTGGCGGGACTGGACGACGCGACGCTGCTGAGCGCATCGTGGAAGTTTCCCTCGCCGGCTGAAGCGGGCGCGCAGCAATGAGCAGAACGAATAGCATGACAGACAAGGCCGATCCCTGGAGCGTTCCCGTCACCGTGGCGCAAATACCGGACACCGGATTGCATCGCGACATCGAAGCTGGCCCTGCCACGCGCGATGCAATGGCCGCAGCCGCTGGCTTGCGCGAAATTCTGTCGGCGAGTGCTTCGCTTGATGTGACGCCCATAGGCGGGGGCCGCGTCCATGTCTCGGGGCGGGTTCGGGCGCGGATCGGGCAGACCTGTGTGGTTACGCTCGATCCGATCGAGAACGACATCGACGAGCCGATCGATCTGATCTTCGCGCCGCCTGAACAAATCCCCGAACTGGCTGATCTGGTCAATGAGGCCGCCGAAAGCGACACCGAAATTCCGGACCCGCCCGAGCCGATCGTGAATGGCGTCATCGATCTTGGCCGGCTCGCGACCGATGCGTTGTTCCTGGGCGTCGATCCCTACCCGCGAAAGCCGGACGCGGTTTTCGAGCCGCCGGTCGTGGCCGCCGATCCCGAGGATCACCCGTTTGCGGCGCTCAAGGCGCTGCAGCTCGACAAAAAACCGCATGGCCCGAAGAAGCCCAAGAACCCCTGAAGCGTGGCTGCAGCGGCGTTGAGCTCACATTCCAGCTGAGATGGATCTGGAAATGATGCAGGAGTTCGGCTTAATCGATTGAATTACCTTGCTTTATTTGTGCAGGTCGATTCTGTCTCACCCCGCCATGGCATCCAAAAGGGCGCGGTCAAGAGGTTGTGTCGGGGCGGGGACACGCTATTGTCGCGGCCCGGCCGGGGCGCAGCGTTGCGCTTCGCCGATCGCTGCTATCCATGGCGATTTCCAGTTAGCGGCCGAGCGCATCAAGGCCGCAAGAGATCAGGTTTCCGGGACGTTCATGCCTCAAAAGGTTCGAATCGCGCTTGACGCCATGGGTGGCGATGTCGGCGCATCGGTCGTCATTCCCGGCGCCGCGATTTCGCTGTCCCGACATCCCGACACCGAATTTCTGTTGTTCGGCGACCGCGCGCTGATCGAAGCGCAACTCGCAAAGCATCCGGCGATGAAGGCGGCTTCGCGCGTCATTCATACCGACGTGGCCGTCAGCATGCACGACAAGCCCAGTCAGGCGTTGCGCCGTGGCCGCAAGACCTCCTCGATGTGGCTGGCGATCGACGCCGTCAAGAAGGGCGAGGCCGACGTCGCGATATCCGCGGGCAACACCGGCGCCCTGATGGCGATGGCGCGGTTTTGCCTGCGCATGCTGCCCGGGATCGACCGCCCGGCGCTCGCGGCGATATGGCCTACCATGCGCGGCGATTCGGTGGTGCTCGACCTCGGCGCCACCATCGGTGGCGATGCCCATCATTTGATGGCGCTGGCGGTGATGGGCAGCGCCATGGCGAGCGCGTTATTCGATCTGGAACGGCCGACCGTCGGTCTGCTCAATATCGGCGTCGAGGAAATGAAGGGCGGCGAGGAAATTCGCGCCGCTGCCGAATTGCTGCGGGCGATGAATCTTCCACAACTGGAATTTATCGGCTTCGTCGAAGGCGACGGTATCGGCAAGGGCGCCGCCGACGTCATCGTGACCGAAGGTTTTAGCGGCAATATCGCGCTGAAGGCGGCGGAGGGCACCGCGCGTCAATTCAGCGAATATCTGCGCAGCGCCATGGCGCGCACCTGGCGCTCCCGCATCGGTTATCTGTTCGCCAAAAACGCCTTCAAGGCTCTGCGCGACAAGGTGGATCCAAATAAGTCCAACGGCGCGGTGTTTCTGGGGCTCAACGGCATCGTCGTCAAGAGCCACGGCGGCACCAACGCGGACGGCTTTGCCTACGCGATCGATGTTGGCTATGACATGGTCCGCTACGATCTCCTGACCAAGATCAATCAGATGCTCAATCGCGACGGCAGCGCGCTGGCTCAAGCGCCGACCGCGCAGGAGGCTGTCTCGTGACTGCGATACGTTCGGTCGTGCTCGGCTGCGGGGGCTATCTGCCGCAGCAGATCCTGACCAATGCCGAACTGGCGGCGCGGATAGATACCTCCGATGAGTGGATCGTCCAGCGCACCGGCATCCGGCAACGCCATATCGCCGCCGAAGGCGAGTTCACCTCGCATCTGGCGATCAATGCCGCGCGCGCAGCGCTTGCCAATGCCGGGATCGACGCGCAGTCGATCGACCTGATCGTGCTGGCGACCTCGACGCCGGACCACACCTTTCCCGCCACCGCGGTCGAAGTGCAGAACGGGCTCGGCATCCACCACGGCGCAGCCTTCGATCTGCAGGCCGTTTGCTCGGGGTTTATCTTCGCGTTGGCCACCGCGGACAATTTCCTGCGCTCAGGCGCGTTCAAGCGCGCGCTGGTGATCGGCGCAGAGACATTTTCGCGGATTCTCGACTGGAACGACCGGGGTACCTGCGTGTTGTTCGGTGATGGCGCCGGCGCCATCGTGCTTGAAGCCGAGCCGCAGCCGGGCAAACCCTCCGACCGCGGCATCCTGACCACGCATCTGCGTTCCGATGGCCGGCACAAGTCGAAATTATACGTCGATGGCGGTCCGTCTTCGACCCGAACCGTAGGCTATCTCCGGATGGAGGGCCGCGAAGTCTTCAAGCACGCCGTCGGCATGATTACCGACGTGATCGTGGATGCGTTCAAGGCCACCGGCACCACCGCCGACGACATCGACTGGTTCGTTCCTCACCAAGCCAACAAACGAATCATCGATGCTTCGGCGCACAAGCTGCATATTGCACCGCAGAAGGTGGTGCTGACGGTCGACCTGCACGGCAACACCTCGGCGGCGTCGATTCCGCTGGCGTTATCGGTCGCGGTAGCGGACGGACGCATAAAGAAGGGCGATCTGGTGCTGCTGGAGGCCATGGGCGGCGGCTTCACCTGGGGCTCGGCGCTGTTGCGCTGGTAAGTGCCGCGTTAAAATGCTACCGGCATTGCAACGGTCTTTCATGCGATTGCATTGATGAGCGCTGTTGACCGTCGCTTGTTAACCTCATAATTTCAGATAGATATGTTCGCCGTGAGTTGGGGCAGGCGATGACCGGAACGGGAAAGACAGTTACACGCGTCGATCTGTGCGAAGCCGTCTACCAGAAGGTGGGCCTGTCGCGCACGGAGTCGTCTGCCTTTGTCGAACTGGTCCTGAAAGAGATCACCGACTGCCTCGAGAAGGGCGAGACGGTGAAACTGTCGTCGTTCGGATCGTTCATGGTGCGCAAGAAAGGCCAGCGTATCGGCCGTAACCCCAAGACCGGCACCGAGGTGCCGATTTCGCCGCGTCGCGTGATGGTGTTCAAGCCGTCGGCCATTCTGAAGCAGCGGATCAACGGCCACAGCACTGGTAACGGCGACGCCAAGGCCGACTAAATCACTCATTCAACCCGGCGACTGAAGAGGAGCGAGCATTTGGAGAAGGCGCCCGATGCGTTCCGAACCATCAGCGAGGTCGCCGACGATCTCGACATCCCCCAGCACGTCCTGCGGTTCTGGGAAACGCGGTTCACCCAGATCAAGCCGATGAAGCGGAGCGGCGGCCGGCGCTACTACCGCCCGGACGACGTCGATCTGCTCAGGGGCATCCGCCGGCTGCTGTACGGCGAGGGCTACACCATCCGCGGGGTGCAGCGCATCCTGAAAGAGCACGGCATCGCGTCGGTCCAGCGTCTGGCGGATGGATCGGCGATTGCCTCGTTCGGCGCGATCGAAGAGGTGATCGGGCAAAGCATCCTTGAGCAGGATGACGACGGGGCGCCCGGCGTCGATGTCGATGACGACGATTATGAGGGCACCGACGGCATCGATTTTCGTCTGCTCGAAGAGGATGACGACGGTATCCCGGCGGCTTTGGACGCCGGCCCGATTCCCGGCGTCGGCGGTCTGGCGCGCCCGCTCGACGTCGCGCGACTGCAAAGCGTGCTGCAGGACCTCATCGCCTGCCGGCAACTGCTCGATCAGGCGCTGAAGCAAGGATAGCTGGCTGACCAGCGGAACCGGCATTCGCTGCCGTCCGCGAGCCAACAGCGCTTCTTGCGCTTAGGCCTGATCGAAGCTAAGGGAACGGCATCGGAGCGTGGCGCAGCCCGGTTAGCGCACTAGTCTGGGAGACTAGGGGTCGGAGGTTCAAATCCTCTCGCTCCGACCAAAATATTAAATAATATCAAGTATTTGTATAGATTGGCCTTTGACCGAAAGCGCGGCTTTCTCCTCGGGGGTCCATCGGGGGTCCAAGTCGGAGAAAATGCGAAAGCATGCAGCTTCCCGACCTTGACTATCAACTCGTCGTAACTGCCTTGTTCGGCGGCCTTGCGGGCGCAATTCTAACTCAGGTTTCGAACCTTTTGCTCAGTGCATGGAGGCAGCCGAAGCTGGAGATTCTCTTCTCAAGAGCGGAGGTCGGGTGCGTTACAGAGACCCCCGTCCTCGCGTCCGGCAAGCGAGGCGAGCAGCGCTATCTGCGTTTGCGGGTCCGGAACGTCGGACGGAGCGCAGTTCATGGCGTGAATGTCTGCGTCACAAGCATCCAATACTTTCCCGCCTCAGGGGCGCCGGTGATTTTTACTCGCGAAGTTCTAGACCTACAGCGCGCATTATCCGGCGAGATAAAGTTCGATCTCGGGCGTGGCGGGTACAGGTTTGTTGATCTTTTTTCGGTTACTCAATGGCCTCTAGACAACAATCCGGCTCAACAGCACGGCTTTGCTTTCGAAAGAACTGGTAGCGCAAGGGTCCGCAAGGCTCCGGCAGTGGCGGCAAAGATGCTTGGTATGGTCGCAGGCGCTCCCGACAAGCTGGCCGGCCTGCGGGACCGTGCGCTGCTTTTACTTGGCTTCGCGGGAGCGTTTCGCCGTTCAGAACTGGTTGCGCTCGACGTGGCCGATATCGCGGAGACCGAAGCCGGCCTCATAGTGACCATCCGGCATAGCAAGACGGACCAGGAAGGGAAGGGTGTCACTATTGCCATCGCCCGGGGTGACGTTGCCTGCCCGGTCAAGGCCCTGCGGGAGTGGCTGGGCGCAGGCCGGGCCGCTATTCCGCCCGATCAACAAGGCGGGCAGGGTGGCTCAGGCGCGGCTGACGGATCGTTCCGTTGCCAATATTGTCAAGGCGTATGCGGAGCGGGCCGGATTCGACGCCAGCACTTTTTCCGGGCACTCCCTGCGATCTGGGTTTCTCACGTCTGCAGCGGCCAAGGGCGCATCGATTTTCAAGATGATGGACGTGTCCCGGCACAGGTCGGTGGAGACCTTGCGTGGCTATGTGCGCGACGCCGAGTTGTTCAAGGATCACGCCGGGACGGGGCTGCTTTAGATCGGACAGTTCCAATGAAGCGGATCTGCCCAAATCCAATTCCTTGGAATCGCGCATTTGAGCGCCCTAGCAGACATGCAAAGTCTTACGTTTGTACTCCGTCGTCTCCCCCTTTACAAAACCGAGCAATACGGTCATGCGAGCCTGCCCAAGTAGAAGCCCATAAGCGATTCGGGCGCTCAGCTCGTTCTCATCTTTGAGGCTGCTGCAGCTCTCGGGCGCTTCGCGAGACCCGGGTCATCCCGCACGGCCACGCGCTTCACCTTCTTCACGTCCGATCCCGCGTGCTTGGAGCCGCGGTTGTGCGCGGCATATTCCTGGCCGTCGACCGGTGCGACATGCGGCGGGTCCCTGCCGAGATATGGGCGCCCGATTCCGAACTCCTTC
>Ga0208355_1000744_pt1 | contig 14700 bp, 14 predicted proteins | sample NGESurdeep072012_6_FD_184458 | JGI IMG/M metagenome (GOLD analysis project Ga0208355, IMG submission 184458) | Arctic peat soil microbial communities from Barrow, Alaska - NGEE Surface sample 210-3 deep-072012 (SPAdes) | ecosystem: Environmental > Terrestrial > Soil > Wetlands > Peat ... | reverse complement strand
GAACGGCATCCAATAGGGCTCGAGATCGTTGGGAACCGTGGCGGTTGCGACGCTCGCTTTACTCATGGCCATGGGGCCGCCTCGCTGTTATTCGCTTGGGTAGTGCATATTGGACTATCCGCTTTCAGCGATAATGACAAAGCCGGAAACGGCTGCTACCACGCGGCGAATAGCAATTTTAGCGACTCGCATGGCCGACAAGCCCAACAAGCCACAGAAGCTCAAAGCCCGGCTGCCGCGCGGCCTCGCCGACCGCGCCCCGGCCGAGATCGCCGCCACGCGCCACATGGTGGAGGCGATCCGCACGGTGTTCGAGCGCTATGGCTTTGACCCGGTGGAGACGCCGGCAATCGAATACACCGACGCGCTCGGCAAGTTCCTGCCCGACCAGGACCGGCCGAACGAGGGCGTATTTTCGTTCCAGGACGACGACGAGCAGTGGCTGTCGCTGCGCTATGACCTGACCGCGCCGCTGGCGCGCTATGTGGCGGAGAATTACGGAACGGAAAACTTAATTCTACCCTATCGCAGTTATCGCTACGGCTGGGTGTTCCGCAACGAGAAGCCGGGACCGGGCCGCTTCCGCCAGTTCATGCAATTCGATGCCGACACCGTGGGCGCCGCCTCGATGGCCGCCGATGCCGAGATGTGCATGCTCGCCGCCGACACCATGGAAGCGCTTGGCATCCCGCGCGGAAGTTATGTGGTGAAGGTGAATAATCGAAAGGTATTCGATGGCATAAGACACGAATGCGGCATCACTGATGACCTCCGTTGGCTAACCGTGTTGCGTGCAATGGACAAGCTCGACCGCCTCGGAATTCCCGGCGTCGAAGCATTGCTGGGACCTGGTCGCAAGGATGAAACCGGCGATTTCACCAAAGGTGCGGGTCTTGATCGGGAGCAGTCAAATACGATTTTTAGCTATGTACTTTCGGAGCCCACGCAGATCGTCCAAGATCAGTATCTCACCAGCGGAAAAGATGGCTTCGTACGGCACGCAATTCATGAAGTTCACAAACGACTGCCGAATTCCGAAGCGCTGGACGTTTTAATGCACGATTTCGGAAATAATCCAATTTCCGAAAGTGGAATAACTGAATTGAGGTCGATAATCGAAATCGTACAAAGCGCCGGTTACGATGAAGATCGCATTCGTATCGATACCTCCGTCATTCGCGGCCTCGAATATTACACCGGCCCGGTCTACGAAGTAGAACTCACCTTCGAGATCAAAGACGACAAAGGCCGCCCGGTGCGCTTCGGCTCGGTCGGCGGCGGCGGACGCTATGACGGACTGGTGTCGCGCTTTCGCGGCGAGCCGGTGCCGGCCACCGGCTTCTCCATCGGCGTCTCGCGGCTGCAAGCCGCCCTCACCGCGCTCGGCAAGCTCAGCGAAAAGCCCGAGCCCGGCCCGGTGGTGGTCACCGTGTTCGACCGCGACCGCGTCGCCGACTACCAGCGCATGGTGGCTGCCTTGCGCGCGGCGAACATCCGCGCCGAACTCTATCTCGGCAATCCGAAGAACATCGGCAACCAGCTCAAATATGCCGACAAGCGCGGCTCGCCTTGCGTCGTCATCCAGGGCGGCGACGAGAAAGCGCGCGGCGAGGTGCTGATCAAGGATCTCGTGCTCGGCGCCGAGATCGCCGGGCTGTCCAAGGAGCGCGACGACTACCTCAAGAAACAGGCGGAAGCGCAATTCGCGGTGAAGGAAGACGAGTTGGTCGAGGCTGTCGCTGCGCTGCTCGCGCGGCACGGGATCACCTAACGATCACGCTCACACCGCGACCAGATCGCCCACGTCCGCCATTTGGCCGTCATGCAGGGCGAGCGGATGACCGAGCACCTGCTCGACCGCATCGAAGCTGTCGATCAGCGAGATGTTTTCGACCACCTTGCCGTCACGGAAGCGCAAGAAGTGCGCCAGCCGATAGCTGATCACACGGCCGTCGCTGCTGCGCGCCGACAGGCGATTGAGCGTCGCCACCCGGTCGCCGTCCACCAGCATGGCGTCGGGCACGAAGCTGTAGACGCGGAAAACTTCCGGCACCAGCCGCTCGATCAGGTCGAGCACAGCGGCCTTGCCGTGGCGCGTGCCACAGAACGGCAAGACGTCGACCGGCCCGCTGATCGTCCATTCCACGTCGTCGTCGAGGAATTCCGCGACCTTTGCGCGTTACGCTCCGCATAGGCCCTGTAGAAGGCCTCAACCACGGCACGCGGGACAGGATTGGTCATTAGAAGCGGTCTCCAGCTACCTCTACTCAACGCCGGTTGTGTTGAAATTTTATTACTCGCGAGGGCTTATGGGCCATCAACGGCGCTAATGGGCTATACGGGACTGCCTCAAGCCCTGCCGACCTCAAAATTTGTTAATGACGCCAAGCATTTGGCGGCCCGGGCCGTTAAGGGCACCGGGCAATCGGCGTCGAATCCTTAAGCGGGCCGTGCTAGATGGCGGGCGCGGGTTAGCGACGAATTTGGGACCACAATGGACGCGAGCGTCACAACGCAGGCGAAAGGGCCCGACGCGCGGGCGGAGGCGCTGGTCGCTTCTTACGAGCGCGCTGGCTACGCCCGCGTCACGCCCGCTATCCTGCAGCCGGCGGAGCCGTTCCTCGACCTGTCGGGCGAGGACATCCGCAAGCGCATGTATCTGACCACCGCGCCCGGCGGCGGCGAGTTCTGCCTGCGGCCCGACCTCACCATTCCGGTCTCGCGCGACTACCTCGCCTCTCCCTTGGCCGGAAAACCCGCCGGCTTTTGTTATCTCGGCCCGGTCTTTCGCCACCGCAGCGATCAAACTGCCGAATTCCTGCAAGCTGGCATCGAATCCTTCGGCCGTCCCGATAAGGCGGCGGCCGACGCCGAAATGCTCTCGCTCGGGCTGGAAGCCACCGCCGGCTACGGCCTGAGCGTACCGGACATCCGCACCGGCGATGTCGCGCTGTTTGCTACCCTGGTCGCCGGGCTCGAGCTGCCGCCGGCCTGGAAGCGGCGGCTGATCAAGGATTTCAACCGCAAGACCAATCTGGCGCAGGATCTCGATCGCCTCGTGCTCGGCGGCAACAATGCACGGCCGGAATATCAGGGCGTACTGGCGGCGCTGGCCGGCTCCGACCCGAAGGGCGCGCATGCGCTGGTCACTGACCTGTTGTCGATCGCCGGCATCAATGCGGTCGGCGGACGCTCGGTTGCCGAGATCGCGGAGCGTTTCCTCGAACAGTCCGCGCTCGGCGCCAGCGCGAAGCTGCCGCGCGAGGTGCGCGGGCTGATCGAGCGTTTCCTCGCGATTCAAGGCGACCCCGACGAAGCCGCCGCCGAACTGCGCGCGCTCGCCACCGAGGCCAATATGACGTCGGTGCTAGCGCCAGCCCTCGATCTGTTCGAAAGCCGCACCGGCTTCCTGGCCGCGCGCGGCATCGATCTCAAGCGCGTGCGCTTCTCGACCGGCTTCGGACGCGGCTTCGATTATTACACCGGCTTCGTGTTCGAATTGACTGATCCGGCGCGCACCGGCGACCCGCTGGTTGCCGGCGGGCGCTACGATGGCCTGCTCGCCCGGCTCGGCAGCACGCAGGCGACCCCTGCGGTCGGCTTCGCGGTCTGGATCGAACGCCTGGCGGCTTACGGAGGCGCGTCATGAGTGCGCCGCTGGTGCTCGCAGTGCCGGCCAAAGGCCGGCTGCAGGAAAACGCCGAAGCCTTCTTCGCGCGCGCGGGGCTGGCGCTGATCAAGCCGCGCGGCGCGCGCGACTATCGCGGCGCCATCGCAGGCCTTGAAGGCGTCGAGGTCGCCTATTTGTCGGCCTCCGAAATCACTTCGCAGCTCGCGGCCGGGGCGGTGCATCTCGGCGTCACCGGCGAAGACCTGGTGCGCGAATTGATCCCGGACGCGGACAAGCGCGTAGTGCTGATCGAAGGTCTCGGCTTCGGCTTCGCGACCGTCGTGGTCGCCGTACCGCAGGCCTGGATCGACGTGCGCACCATGGCCGACATCGATGACGTCGCCACCGCCTTCCGCCATCATCACGGCCGCAAGATGCGGGTGGCGACGAAATACATCAACCTCACGCGCGACTTCTTCTCCGCGCAGGGCGTCATCGACTATCGCATCGTCGAGAGCTCGGGCGCGACCGAAGGCGCGCCCGCCGCCGGCAGTGCCGAGCTGATCGTCGACATCACCACCACCGGCACCACGCTCGCCGCCAACGGGCTCAAGGTGGTGGAGGACGGCGTCATCCTGCGCTCGCAGGCCAATCTGGTGGCCGCGCGCGGCGCATCGTGGGATGCGAGCACCCGCGAGACCGCGCGCGTGATCCTCGATCGCGTGGCCGCGCAGGCGCGCGCCCGCGCCTTCCGCGAGGTGCGCGCCCGCTTTGCCGCTTGCGACGCCAGGCTGGTGGAGAGTGCCAAAGAGAAATTCGGCGTCGCCACGCCGTTTGGCGGGCCGACCTCGTCGGGCATGCTGACGCTGCATTGCCCGCCCGAGCAGGTCTATGCGCTCACCAGCTTCCTGCGCGAGAACGGCGCCGAGGCGGTGGCGGTGGCCGACCTCGGCTACGTGTTCTCGCGCGACAATCCGCTCTACGCCAAGCTCGAGGCGGGGCTTTAGCGGCTGAGCGCGGCCGTCAGTTCACCTTGATGTTGGCGGCCTTGATCATCGGCCACCATTTCTTCACCTCGGCCTGCTGATGGGCGGCGAGCGCTTCCGGCGTCTGCTTGGCGCGCGGCGGGACCTCAAGCCCGACATCGGCAAAACGCTTTTGTACGCCCGGATCGGCCAGCGCCTCCACCACAGCCGCATTGAGCTTGGCGACGATGTCCTTGGGCGTGCCCTTCGGCACCCAGAGCGCCGACCACAGCGAAATATAAAAGCCCGGCAGACCCGCCTCATCCACGGTCGGGATGTCCTTGGCCGCCGGCAGGCGCTTGTCGGCGGTGATGCCATAGGCGCGGATCGTGCCGGCCTGCACTTGCGGCAACGAGTTCGATGCCTGATCGACGATTACGTCGATTTGCCCGGCCACAAGATCCTGCAACGCCGGCCCGGTGCCGCGATAAGGCACGAATTGCAGCTTCACGCCGATGAGTTGCTCGAAGTAAACGCCGGAGAAATGCGCGCCCGAGCCGGCGCCGGCAGTGCCGGCCGACACCTTGCCGTCATTGGCTTTGATCCAGGCGATCAGCTCTTTCAAGTTTTTCGCCGGCACCGCATTCTTGCTCACGATCATCATCGGATTGCTGGCGACCATGGCCAGCGGGTCGAGGTCGTTCACCAGATCGAAGTTGAGCGGATAGATCGCGCCGTTGACCACATGCGTGCCGAGATGGCCGATGCTCAGCGTATAGCCGTCGGGCGCCGAACGCACCGCGCGGGCGACGCCAAGGGTGCCGCCGGCGCCAGTGACATTCTCGATTACGATCGTCTGCCCAAGCGGCTGCCGCATGCGGTCGGCGAGCACGCGCGCCAGCGCGTCGGTCGGCCCGCCGGCGGCGAACGGCACGATGATGGTGATCGGCTTTGACGGGTAGGCTTGTCCATTGGCAGTCACGCTGCCGGCCAGCATCGCCATGGCCATGGCGGCAAATATCAGCTTTTTCATTGTTTCCCCCACGAGGCACTTTTTTTGCGCTTGGGGGAAATCATCTTCTTACAGCGACGCGAAATCAATCGGCCGGTGACGGTCTAGTGTGCGGTGCACCGGCGGCAGCGGATATTTCAGGCCGGTCGCGCAATTGAACAGCACCACTTGGTCGTTACGCGAAACCCGCCCGTCGGCCAGGCTCTGCTTGTAGGCGGCATAAGTCGCCGCGCCCTCCGGACAGAGCAACAGCCCTTCCTCGCGCGCCATCTCCTCGAGCGCGGCGCTGATCGCCTCGTCGTCGACCGCGATGGCGAAGCCGCCGCTTTCGCGCACGGCGCGCAGAATGAGAAAGTCGCCGATCGCCTGCGGCACGCGGATGCCGGACGCGATGGTATGCGCGTTCTCCCAGCGCGTCGCGTGCTCCTCGCCGGCTTCGTAGGCGCGCACCATCGGCGCGCAACCGGCCGCCTGTACCGCGATCATGCGCGGGCGTTTCTTGCCGATAAAGCCGATCGCTTCCAGCTCGGCGAAGGCCTTCCACATGCCGATCAGGCCGGTACCGCCGCCAGTCGGATAGAAGATCGCGTCTGGCACATTCCAGTCGAGCTGCTCGGCCAGCTCCAGCCCCATCGTCTTCTTGCCTTCGATTCTGTACGGCTCCTTCAAGGTTGAGGTATCGAACCAGCCGACCTTGGCGTTGCCTTCGCCGACGATCTTGCCGCAGTCGTCGATCAAGCCGTTGACGCGATAGACGGTGGCGCCCTGCAGCGCGATTTCGCTGACATTCACCTCCGGCGTATCTTCCGGGCAGAAGATCGTGGTCTTGATGCCAGCGCGCGAGGCATAGGCGGCGAGAGCTGCGCCGGCATTGCCGTTGGTCGGCATCGCCATATGTTTGATGCCGAGCGCTTTCGCCATCGACACCGCCATCACCAGGCCGCGCGCCTTGAACGAGCCGGTCGGCAGCCGGCCTTCATCCTTCACCAGGATGTCGCCGCCACCGAGCTTGGCCGACAGTTTCGGCATACGCACGATCGGCGTCATCGCCTCGCCCAGGCTGACGATGTTTTCAGACGCCCGAACCGGCAGCAGCTCGCGATAGCGCCACAGATCGGGCGCACGCTCGGCGAGCACCTGTTTGCTCAGCGCCTTGCGCACGCCGGCAAGATCGTAGCGCACCAGCAGCGGCTTACCGGCGCGCGATAGATTATGGACCTGATCCGCCTCGTGGCGCTCGCCGGTCATCGCGCATTCGAGATGCGTGACGAAGTTCGGCCGCTGCGCCTTCAGATTGTCGTCGTGTTGCATCAATCAACTCCAACTTAATTCCTGCGTCCGGCCTGCCGTCAACCGGCATCGCCGCGCGGCCGGCGCGTGCGGAATACCACAAAATGGGAAAGCGAGAAATTGACGACGAAGCTGACCGCGATCGATACGAGCTTGGCGACCAGCAGCGGCAACACGTAGGAAAGCGCGACCAGCGTCGCCGTGCTCGCCACCATGCCGGCAATGCCGGAGGCGACGAAGGTGGCATAATCGCGCCAGCGCAACACCCGGCCCGACTCCGGGCCGAAGGTGGTGAAGGAGTTCATCGCATAGGAGAACGACACCGCCAACAGCCAGGCGAGGATATTGGCGGGCACCAGCGGCCATTGCAGGTATGTGGCCGCGGTCCAAAAAATGCTGAAATCGATGGCTGTGTTGATGACGCCGACAAAGGCAAAGCTGATCGCCTTGAGGGCAATCGCGCGCTCGTGCCAGGCCACGGTGAGACGGTCGAGGATGCTCTGCAAGGGTGCCGGAATCATCGTTCGTTCATAACATTTTGCTGGCGCATGATCTTATCCGAAAACCGGGGCCCACTTTTCGGGATCATGCGCTACCACGTCCGGCCCGCCCCGCCGACCCCTCTTGAGGCGGGCGCGACAGGGCCGCTCCGGTGCGCTATAGATCGCGGCGAAACTTAAAGAGCGACAGGTTAATGCGAATGCCGGTGAAACCGACCAAATCAGGCGCCCGCGCGACACCGTCGCGGTCCATGCCGGGCTTGTCGATCGTGGTTCCGCTGTTCAACGAGGCCAAGGGTCTGGCCGGGCTGCACGAGCGCATCGCCGAGGTCGCACGGTTTCTGAAGGTCAAGCGCGGCCTTAGCCTGGAAGTCGTCTATGTGGACGACGGCAGCAGCGACGAAACTAGTCGCATCGCCAAATCGTTGCCGGCCATGCCGCTCGACATCCAGGTGGTCACGCTGTCGCGCAATTTCGGCAAGGAGGCCGCCCTGCTCGCCGGCCTCGATCATGCCCGGCTCGGCGCCGTGCTGTTCATGGATGGCGACGGCCAGCATCCGCCGACCCTGATCGAGACGCTGGTCGCACGCTGGCTCGATGACGGTTACGACGTGGTCTACACCGCCAAGGCGCATCGCGAGAACGAGCCCTGGCTCCGGCGCCTAGCCGTCAAAGGATTTTACGCCTTGATCAACTGGCGCACGCGGCACAAGATTCCGGAAGACGCCGGCGACTTCCGCCTGCTGTCGCCGCGCGCGGCGGCGGCGCTGCGGCAGATGCCGGAGCGCAATCGCTTTTTCAAAGGCCTGTCGAGCTGGATCGGCTTCCGCCAGGTGCGGGTCGATTACGAGCCGGCCGCGCGCGCGCACGGCAAGACGAGCTGGAATGTCTGGACGCTGATCGGCCTGTCGATCGAGGGGCTGACGTCGTTCTCGGTGGCGCCGCTGCGCGTCGCCACCCTGCTCGGCCTGCTGCTGGCGGCGAGCGCGCTATTCTTCGGTTGCTGGATTCTTATCGAGACCATCCTCTACGGCCAGGATGTGCCCGGCTATCCCTCGCTGGTGGTCGGCCTGATGGTGCTCGGCGGCGTGCAACTGCTCATGATCGGTGTGCTGGGCGAATATGTCGGCAAGATGCTGTCCGAGATCAAAGGGCGGCCGGTCTATTTCGTCGCCGAACACAGCGTGAAAAATGCCAACGAAACCGCCAAAGCGCGACCGGTTGCCTCGCGCGCGGCGGAGTAAGCCCGCACGAACCATGCGCACGGCCCCGCGCCAAATCTGGCTATGCGCCGACGATTACGGCATTTCGCCTTCGGTCAACGCCGGCATCCGCGAATTGATCGCGCGCGGACGCCTCAATGCCACCTCGGTCATGGTAGCGGCGCCGCATCTCGGCGACGACGAAGCGCCGGAGCTCGAACTGCTCAATTCCGGCACCAAGCGCATTGCGATCGGCCTACATATAACGCTGACCGCGCCGTTCAAGCCGATGTCGGCCTCCTTCGCGCCGGGGCGCGACGGCTGCTTCTTGCCGCTGGCGGAGATGATGCGCGCCGCGATCGCGCGGCGGCTACAGCCGGAGGCGCTCACGATCGAGATCGCCACCCAGCTGCGCGCTTTTCTGGAAGTCTTCGGCCGCCTGCCCGACTTCCTTGACGGTCATCAGCACGTGCATTTGTTTCCGCAGGTACGCGATGCCTTTCTCAAAGTCGTGGCGGAGACGGCGCCCAATGCCTGGGTCCGGCAATGCGGCCGCGCGCGTTCGTCGCGACGCCTGCACGAGCGCAAGGGACTGGTGCTCGACATTTTGAGCGTGCGCTTTCGCCGCAAGGCCGAGCGGCTCGGAATCGCCACCAATCCGGCCTTTGCCGGGGCCTATACTTTCAACGCTAAGGCCAATTTTGCCAAGATTTTCCCGCGTTTCCTGGCCGGCCTGCCGGATGGCGGTCTGATCATGTGTCATCCGGGCTTCGTCGATGCCGAGCTGGAGCGGCTCGATCCGCTTACCCACCTGCGCGAGCACGAATTTGCCTATTTCAATTCGGATGATTTCCCGCGCCTGCTGGCCCATCACGGCATTGAACTCGCCCGCCCGGCTGGCAATAACGATGAAGCTGCTTAGATATCCGCGGCCATAAGATCAGGGGAGTACAGGGAGCACACCATGACGCCACAGGAACGCCAACAGGTGAACGAGCTGTTCGATCGCCTCGCCCGCCTCGAGACGGCGCCGCGCGATGCGGAAGCCGAGCGCGCGATCGCCGAAGGGCTGGCGCGCGCGCCGCATGCAATCTATCCGCTGGTGCAGACGGCGCTGGTGCAGGACGAGGCGCTCAAGCGCGCCGATGCCCGCATTCGCGAATTGACCGGCGAGGATGACGGCACGCGCGACAGCGGCGGCTTTCTCGACAGCATGCGCAATGCGCTGACGGGTCGCCCCGCCCACACGTCGGTGCCGACCGTGCGCGCTGCCACCGCGAGCGAGCCCGACCCGCGCTGGAACAGCGGCGGCGCACTGCCTGCAGCGGCGCCGTCGGCTGCCGCGCTTCCATCGCAAGGCGGCTCGTTCCTCGGCACCGCGGCGGCGTCGGCCGCTGGCATGATCGGCGGCGCGCTGCTGCTCAACTCCATCAGCTCGATGTTCGGCCATCGTGCCGGCGCTTTCGCTGCCGATGCCCCGGCGCCGGACTCCCCCTGGGCCGGCAACGCCGCCAATAGCGATCTCGCACGCGATGCCGGATTGAATGATATCGGTGGTGGTGGCGCTGCAGGCGGCGCGCATGGCGCCGGGCTGTTCGACAGCGGCGACACGCATGACACCGATATTGCGGATCTGGGCGGCGACTTCGGAGGCGGTGACGGCGGCGATAGCGCCTAATATGCGCTAGAGCACCACAACTTTAGTGCCGAGCTTCACGCGGCTGTAGAGATCGATGATGTCCACATTGCGCATGCGGATGCAGCCGGACGAGACGTTCCGGCCGATTGTCCAAGGCTCGTTTGAGCCGTGGATGCGGTAAAGCGTCGAACCGAGATAGAGCGCGCGCGCCCCCAGCGGATTATTCGGACCGCCGGCCATGAATTTCGGCAGGCCGGGCTGGCGCTCCAACATCTCCTTCGGCGGCACCCAGTCCGGCCATTCCTTCTTCGTTGTGATCGTGTGCTCGCCCGACCAGGTGAAGCCCGGCCGGCCGACGCCGATGCCATAGCGCATCGCTTTAGCCCCGGGTTCCACCAGATACAGGAAGTGCTGCGGGGTATCGATGACGATGGTGCCGGGCTCTTCCGTGCCGTGATACTCGACCTCCTGGCGCAGAAAGCGCGGATCAATCGAGTAGCCCTTCGGCTCCAGCATGGGATCGACGGCCGGCCCGGTGTTGACATAGATCGGCTGCGCGCCTCGGGCGGCATCGGGATAAATGGTCGGCGGCAGCATGACTTGCCGCTGCGGCGCGTTGTCGCCGAACAGAAATTCGATGAAGCCGCCGCCGAGACGGCCCCGCATCTCCGGCTGCGGCGCCACCACGACCATCGGCGGCGTCGAGGGCATGACCTGGCCGGGCGGCGCAATCAAGATCGGCTGCGCCAAGGCGGCGCTGCTCGCGAACAACCCGACGAGCAATAGTGGAACCATCGAACGCTGCATTGACGCACTCTAAGTTTTCGCCAGATGCGGAGTACAAAGCGAAACAAACACCGTTTGGTAAACCACGCCGCCGGGTTCGCGTGATTGCCGCGCTTGCGTGCGCGTTTCGTCGCGTCACGTTTATTTTGGGTAAAACGCTATCCGTCATGGTTAATGCTTGGTTCGCTTATTGGCGCATGATCTTCTCCGAACACCGGTTCCCACTTTTCGGGATCATGCGCTTCACGCCGCAACCCAGCGTTAATCGCCGTTGAGATAAAACCACAGCGTTGGGGATGCGAAGGGGGCGTGGCGTGCAACGCAAAGTTTTCCGCGTCGAGCAGATGTTTGCCGGTGGGCGTGCGGCCGCCGCAGCGGTAGACCCCGCCGAGCAGCGTCACCTCGTCGACGGACTCAAGGCATTGCGGGCGCTCGCCGAACGGCGCGACGGCACCGCCGCCGAGACCGTGCAAAGTCTCAAGCGCGAGCTTGCGCTCGTCCACGACGCCGTCGCCCGCAACAAGCGGGACCTTGCCGCGCTCATCGGCGACGGCAAGGAGCGTCGGATGCCGCGCGCGGCCGGCGAACTCGGCGCCGCGGTCGACGGCATGGAAAAGGCCACGCAGAAGATTCTGAAATCGGTCGAGATCGTCGACGACAGCGCCAAGGCGCTCGCCGCCACGTGCAAGACCGACTATGAGCGCGGCCTTTCACAGGACATCCAGGACCACGTGGTGCAAATCTACGAAGCCTGCAATTTTCAAGACCTCGCCGGCCAGCGCATCGGCAATGTGATCGGGACCTTGAATGCGATCGAAGAGCAGATGGCGGCGATGCTCGATCGCTGCAACAGTGCCGGCGGAGCGGCGCCGTCACCTGCGAAGGCCAAGTCTGCGTCCGGTTACGGGCTGCTCAACGGTCCCAAGCTCGACGGCGATGCCGGCCACGCCAGCCAGCGCGACATCGACGAGATGTTCGGATAATTCTTGCGCATGATCTTGTCCGACCTTCCTCAGCCCGCCGAAGCGGGCTTCGCGAAGGCGGAAAACCGGTTCCCACTTTTCCGGATCATGCGCTAGCGCGGCCGCCGGATCAGGATAAAGCAGACCAGCGCAGTCGCGGCGAAGCCGGCGGCGAGCGCCAGCGCCGCCGGATCGGATGTGCGCTCGACCACGAACGCCATCACCAGCGGCGCCGCCGCCTGCATCAGCAGGAACGGACCGGCGAGCCGGCCCATCAGCCGCCCATAGCCGGAGGCGCCGAACAGCGCCAGCGGCACCGCGCCGCGCGTGATGGTGACGAGCCCGTTGGCGCCGCCGAACAACAGGGCGAACGCCGCCGCTACCGGCGTCGATATGCCCAGAACCGCCAGCATCACGAAAGCACACAGCAAGACACCGAGCGCGAAGCGCACCACCCACAGCGGATGCAGATTGCGGCCGAAGGCGAATTCAATCAGCCGCGCGCCGACCTGCGCCGGCCCGAACAGCGCGCCGATCCAGACCACGGTACCGGCATCGATGCCGGAGCGCGCGAAGATCGCCAACAGATGCGCGGACAAGCCGGATGGAACGAAGGCATAGGCGGCAAAAGCCGACGCGACCAGAATGAACGGCAGTCCGTGCGGCGGCAGCACGATAGCCGGCGCCTGCGTGTCGCTGTGCTTCGGCATGTCCGTTTCGACGCGACCGCGCGGCAGCGCCAACGCATGCAGCGGCGCGGAGATGCAGGCCAGCAGTGCGGCATAGACCAGATATGTGCCGCGCCAGCCGACGGCCTCAAGCAGGAAATGCGTCGCCGGCCAGCTCACGGTCGAGGCGAAACCGCCGGCAAGCGTCAGCGCGGTGATCGGCCGGCGCGCGCCGGCGCCGAAGATGCGGCCGAGCGTGGCGAAGGCGGAATCGTACAGGTTCGCCGACATGGCGGCGCCAAGCACCATCCATACGCCGAGATAAGCGATCGGATTATCGACATAGGCGATGAGGACGAGCCCAAGCGCGCCGATCAGCGAGCCGATGGTCATCGTCACATGGCCGCCGAAACGATCGATCGAACGTCCGACGTAAGGGGCAATCAGCCCGGCAACCAGCAACGCGACCGAGAAGCCGCCCATGGTGAACGACATCGACCAGCCGCGCTCGGCCGCGATCAACGGCACGATCAGCACCGGCGTGTAGAAAATCGTGCCCCACGAGAGAATTTGGGTGACGCCGAGAACCGGCACGGCGCGCCAGGGACCGTCGATGAAGTCGCGGAGAGCGGTCATGGAGCAGCCGTTAGGGACGACAACGCCTGTTTGTCTAGCACGCGCCGCCTATCGGGTGCCGATGGTTAATGGCCGGCGCGATTGCGCTGGATGTCAAACTCGTAAAGCCGCACCCGATTGTCCGACAGATTTAATGGATTGGGTTCGGTTTGCCAAAATGCGACCGCCAACCGATGAACGCGCGGCGCGTAGCGGCGGGCTGCGGCTTCTTCTTCAGCCGGCTTTTCTAGCCGTCCGCCAAGCACCGGACCGTTGGTTAGAAAGAAGAATTTGGCTTCATTCTGCCAAACTTGCGTGACTCCCATAACGGCGTCGATCTTCAGTCCGACCGGCGGCGGCTAAATCCCCGTCCATTTGTGAATTCCAAATAACTGTAAATTCTTATGAATTTGGCTTCTATTTTGAGGAAATACAATTTAAGCGAGTTATTTTTAATTACACAACCTGACTACAGCAAGTCTAATTCATTACCAAGTCTCATGATTAGGACCCAGCACGACCGATGCGCGCAACGTCAAACTACTTGCCTATCACGCAGCTTTCGAAGGCCCTGCAAGACGCTCCCGAGGTGCCGAAGTTGACGCGCTCGAGATCGATTTGAGGCCGCGCAAGAACAACAATCGCTTGAGACATTTATCAATCATTGCATCCAATCGGTCTTGAACTTCCAAGCCTTTCATTAGCTGATCAACGCTCGCTATTTCGCCAATTTCCACCAACCCGTAGGCGTCTCCGAGCTCTTTGCGCGCTTGGTCTACGGCGGCTCGAATTGCTGCTTCGCGCACGGCAGGATCAACTTTTTCTATGACGGTTCCAAACGTATGCTCTGGATAATCTATCTTATCTTCGGGGACTCTCTCACGCATGATTTGTGCGTAACGGGATCGAGCAAGCTCCGCAATTCTAAACGTTTCAAGATTCTTCTTGCGCCAGACAAGGCGCGCCATGGTCGCGACGACATCATTCTCGAGCGCGCCATTGGGGCCTAATTCGGCAATCAGATCCCGATGCAGCTTCTCGAACTCAGCGGAATTTTCCCCAGGGAGGATGCCCGTTGCGGCATAGCCCGCGTGTTTGAGAGCAGGGTGATGTTTTTTGACTTGGACAGGCATTGGAAGCCCCGGATCTGAAATGCACGAATTATTTGTGCCTTAGAAACGTGGCGGAATACTGGTTAACAAGCTCTGTGCCTGAATTAGCCGTCGCAACGCCAAAAGTAGGACGCCATTGGTTTCCGCGACGGTCGCCGCGTAGAGGTGGCCGTCGCAACGCATCGAGTGTCCAAATCTTTTGCGCAGTCTGGCGCCCCAGTCTCGCATCATAGGCACCTACTTGGGGTGCGGCACGGATAATTGAGACACCCGGCTGAGGTAAATTGAACCTCAACCGGAGTGTTACACATGACGAATGATGAAGGGCTCAAGCCCGAG